>OAVH01000321.1_pt1 | contig 36795 bp, 30 predicted proteins | sample 1495281 | NCBI WGS metagenome assembly OAVH01 (sample SAMEA2580082, study PRJEB22360) | human gut metagenome | biome: human gut; feature: human-associated habitat; material: faeces | place: Denmark | collected 2008/2010
GAGCAGGCTTTATATGCTGCAGTGCCTGATGTTTACCATCGGCTGCCTGTGCCCGCTGACGGTGAGCGTGGTGGCTACGGTCACAAGCACCCTGTCCATAACGGCCACGCCTCTGAGCTTTATCGTCACCATTGTGTTAAACGGCATCGCCATATACCAGCTGCATATTCTGGATATCAGGCCAATCGCCATGCAGCGGGTGCTGGACTGGATTTCCGACTGTTATCTGGTGCTCAGTGAAAGCGGCGTGGTCATCAGCTATAACAAGCCCTTTGAAAAAATCCTGGCCTCAGGCTACGGCATTACGGAAAGCAGGTATTTGAGCGACTGTGTGAAAAAAGAGGATGTCTATAAAAAGACGGCAATCTACAACCTGCTCACAGCCGTTTCCTCCTGCCAGGAAAGCGGCTCCACCATCACCTACGAACAGGCGATCACCATTGATTTCGGAGAGGGCACCAGGAAAAATTATTACGTGGTGGATGTGACACCCCTGTATATCAGGGAAATCCTTTCCGGCTTTGTGGCAATTTTCAAGGATGTGACCCAGCTGAAAAAAAGCATGCAGCAGCTGCAGGACAGCCAGGCCAGAATGATGGAGCAGGAACGGCTTGCTTCGCTGGGCCAGATGATAGGCGGACTTGCCCATAACCTGAAAACACCCATCATGAGCATATCCGGCTGCATTTCGGCGGTGGAAAACCTGGTTGAGGAATGCAGGGACAGCCTGGAAGAACCGGATGTGACGGCGGACGATTACCGGGAAATATATGGGGAGATGGAGGAATGGTTTGAAAAGGTCCGGGAATCCTCCTCCTACATGTCGGATATCATCACGGCGATAAAGGGGCAGGCGGCCAGTGTCAGCACCAGCGATGAGGTCACTTTTACTACAGAAGAATTGATAAAACGCAGCATGCTCCTCATGCGGCATGAGCTGATGAGCAGCGGCTGCAGTGTGGCAACGGAAATTGAAGACGGACGCATCTATGTGATACGGGGAGATATCAACAATCTGGTCCAGGTGCTCAACAATCTGCTCTCTAACGCCATTTATGCGCAGAAGCAGGTGGGAGGCGGTACCATAACCATAGGTGTGAAAAAGGACGAAGAAGTACTGAAGATTTTTGTGAGGGATACAGGGCCGGGCATCAGCGCAAGGGTGCGTGAAAGGCTCTTTAAAGAAATGGTCACCAGCAAAGGTATCTACGGCACAGGGCTGGGACTCTATATTTCCGATGCGGTAGTCAGAGGAAAATTCGGCGGAACCATGTGGACAGAGGACAATCCGGCAGGCGGCGCTGTCGTGGGCGTTTCCATTCCGCAGAGTGAAGTACAGGAAGAGAACATAACAAAGGGGGAAACTGTAGGAAAATGAGAAAAAACAGGAGAACGCTGCATAAAGATTTCCGAATCCTGACGCTGGATGACGATTATATCATGACATCCACGCTGCAGGCCTATTTCCAGCGCTCCGGCTATTACGTAGATGTGGTGAATGACCCTTATCAGGCAATTGAACAGGTAAGAAACGGAAAATACGATATCCTGCTGCTGGATTTCCTGATGTCTCCCGTTTGCGGAGATCAGGTGGTGGAGGAAATCAGAAGATTCAACAAAGAAATCTACATCATACTGTTGACCGGACATAAAAGCATGGCACCGCCAATTAAAACCATCCGCGACCTGGATATACAGGGCTACTACGAGAAAAGCGACCGCTTTGACCAGCTGGAGCTGCTTGTGGAGTCCTGCGTAAAATCCATTTCCCAGATGCGTATCATACAGAATTATAAAAACGGCCTGTCCCTCATGATGGAGGCCCTGCCCCAGATTTATGATCTGGACAATACCCGTTCCATTTATGAAAGCATTCTCAGTATCACCCTGAATATTTTCCAGGGAGACAGAAGCTTTCTCATGATATCGGATTTTACAGCTTCCCGAGGGGAAAATGAACTGCACCTCCTGGGAGATATCACTGAGGAGGAAGTGCGGGATATTGTAAAAAATGCACATTTTGACGGGCAGAAGGTTATCACCCTTGCTGATATGCTGCTTGCGCCCATCGAGGATGAGGAGCATAAAATCATAGGAATCCTGGGAACCGATCCGGGCGTATCCCCGGAATACGTCCAAGTGCAGATGATGGAAATCTATATCCGCCAGATATCCTCAGCGCTGCATAACAGCCAGCTCCACCGGCTGGTCAGCACCAAGAATGAAGAACTGACCAAGGCTTACGAGCAGCTGAATGAAAGCTATGTGGAAATCATCAATGCCATGCGAACCATCGTGGATGAAAGAGATATTTACACCAGAGGCCATTCCGACAGGGTTTCCGCCATTGCGGCAGATATTGCGGGACAGATGAAAAAGGATAAACATACCATAGAGAGAATCCGTCTGGCCGGCCTGTTCCATGACATCGGCAAGGTCGGCATTTCGGATAAAATTCTCTTAAAGCCGGACAAGCTGAACGAAGAGGAATATGCGAACATCAAAAAGCATTCCGGCAAGGGCGCAAAAATCCTTTCCGCCATAACCCTGTTCAACGATGTGGTGCCCATTGTCCGTTCCCATCACGAATGGATTGACGGCAGAGGCTATCCGGATGGACTGAAGGGGGATGCAATACCCGAGGAATCCAAAATTATTGCCGTTGCGGATTCCTTTGACGCCATGACATCCCACCGGCATTACCGAAGCAATCTGTCCCTGGCACAGGCCCTGGACGAACTGAGGCGGGGAAAAGGGACACAGTTCGCACCCGAGGTGGTGGACGCCTTCCTGGAAATGCTGGATGAAATGGGTGAGGAAAAAGCAATGGAGAAATACGGAACCGGCAAAGCAGTTGAAGAAGAAGGAGAAAATGAATGAAAAATTTCCCGCGCAATCAGGTAACCCATTATGATACCTTCGATGCCTTTATGGAGGGAATAGAAAAAGAGTTCGGTGACAGACCCGCGATTTCCTGGTTCCTGAGAAATAAAACGGAAATGTGCCGCAGCTTCCGTGAGACTGCGGAGGATGTGAGACAGCTGAAGGAGGCCCTTTACCACCGCGGCCTGGCCGGTAAAAATATCGCCCTGGTAGGGGAAAACAGCTATGACTGGATCATCACCTACCTCGCCGTCGCCGCATCCGGCGGAATTGCAGTATGCATAGACGCGGAACAGGCGGACGACAGCATCTGGCAGATGATGCAGATGGCCGAGGCCGAGGCCGTATTTGCCTCCGATGTCTGCCTTCCCATCTGTGAAAGCATTCCCGAAGGAAAAGAAAGAATCCGGCTGTTTGCCATGCTGGGCGAGCAGAAGGGCAGCAGTGCGCTGACCTGCCGCAGCCTGCGGGAGGAAGGCCGGGCGCTCCTGGCAGACGGAAAGCAGCCCTGGCGCTGTATGGATATTGAAGCAAGACAGACCGCAGCCATTGTTTTCACCTCAGGAACCACCAGCGCCTCCAAGCCGGTTATGCTCAGCCATCAGGCCATCCTGCATAATGCCAGCGATTCCAGCGTATATGTTTCCGCAGAACAGCGGGTTTTCTCCTCCCTGCCCTTTTACCATACCTATGGCATGACCTGCGCGGTGCTGGCCACTATGGTCAGAGGGGCCCAGCTGATCATCAACGGCGATCTGAAAACAGTCATGCGTGATCTCCATCTGGCCCATGCCGACTCCATGCTCACCGTCCCCCTCATGATCGAAGCCATCCACAACCAGCTGTGGCTGAATGTGGAGAAGGAAGGCAAGGCCGACGGCCTGCGCCGCCTGCTCAAAATCCATAAAATCCTGCGCAGGGTCGGCATCCATAAGCGCAGTAAAATCCTGGACGAGATCCGTGAAAAATGCGTTGGCTCCCTGCACATCATCATATGCGGAGGCGCCCACCTGAGCCGGGAAATCGCAGAAGAATTCCTCCTGCTGGGAATTCTCGTCCTCCAGGGCTACGGAATCACCGAATGCTCCCCCCTGGTGGCGGTAAACAGCAACTATTCTTACGATATGGACTCCGTAGGCTACGTGCTGCCCTGCTGCGAGGTGAAAATCGTGGATGAGGAAATCTGGGTCCGCGGAAAATCCGTTATGAACGGCTACTACAAGGCTCCTGAGCTTACCGCGGAGGTTATGGAAGGCGAATGGTTCCGTACCGGCGACCTGGGCCATCTGAGCAGGGAAGGCTTCCTTTATATTACCGGCCGCAAGAAAAACCTCATAGTTTTCAAAAACGGCAAGAAGGTTTCCCCCGAAAAGCTGGAAGAAAAAATCAGCGCGATCCCTCTGGTAAAGGATGTCCTCGTTTACGGGGCCGCCAGCGGTGCATCCGCCGACGACGTAAAGCTGGCCGCCAGCATATACCCTGATCCGGAACGCGCCAAAGGCCTTTCTTCCTATGAAATACTGGAACAGCTCCAGGCGGAAATCAACAGCATAAACGAACACCTGCCCATTTACCAGCAGATCCAGATGGTAAATATCAGGGAGCAGGAATTTTCAAAGACAGCATCAAAAAAAATAAAAAGACATATGGTCTGAAAGGAGATTTATCGTGCTGGAACTCATTCAGAAGATTGTTTTCCACGTTACCGGAAAAACGAATCTCAACTATGAAACGGACTTTGTCCAGGATCTGGGCCTGAATTCTTTTGAACTTATGAATATTGTAAGCGCATTTGAGGAATATTTTGATACGACGATACCCACCCGAGACGTCTGGAAGCTGCATCAGGTAAAGGACGTCATCGCCTACATGCAGGAAAGAGGACTTGAAGTATAAATGGAAACACAAAAAGGGGAAATCGTCCTCTATATCTACCATATAAAAGGAAACAAAAACGAAAATAAAAATGAAAACGGAGCCTCCGGCAAAATACCGGCAGAGGATACGCCCAAACAACAGGCAAAGCTCCTTTCCTCTGCCCTCCTCGCCCGCGCAGCCACCCACTACCTGACGCAGCACAGCTCCGCCTGCCTTTCATTTGCCCCCGGCCAGCCGCCCGCCCCATCCTGGCGCACACAAAAAGGCAGCCATGGCAAGCCCTACTTCCCCTGGCTCCACTTTTCCATCAGCCACAGCGGCGAATACTGGGCCTGCGCCATGGCTCCCACAGAAGTGGGCCTGGATCTCCAGCTCCACACCAAAGGAAGAAAAGAACGCATATCCTCCCGTTTTTTCCACCCCCAGGAAAACGAATACCTCCGACGCTGCGCCTACCGTGACTTTTTCGACATCTGGGCCGCCAAAGAAAGCTACGTCAAATACACCGGCCAGGGCATCGACGAAAACTTCGCCTCCTTCACCGCCGCCGCCCCAACCGCCCCCGCCGCCGAAATCAACGGCGCCCAACTGAAATCCATCCCCTTCCATCCAGACTACAGCCTCTCCCTCTGCGCCCCCCGCATCGATAACGTCATAATTCATTACGAAACGCAGTGAGTGACACAACCGGCCGGACACAGGCATCTCTGCGAGCGTCCAGCATATCACATAAGTTCAGGGCGGCCGGGATTTCGTATGAGTTTTTGGCGGCGGGGCGGATGGGGGCAGGGCGGACGGATGGGGGACGGTGTTTTCATGGGACCATCTTCAGGCCATGGAGATGAGACTTAAAAATTGTGGAAGGACCCTGACACAATTTTTCGCCCAAGGCTCATCGCAATGCCCGGCCTGACTGGCCCATGAAAACACCGCCCCCATCCGTCCGTCCCTGCCCCCATCCGCCCCGCCGCCAAAAACTCATACGAAATCCTCTCCCCTCCTCTAAAAAAGCTTGACTTTCGGCGGTACTGTGTGCTATAGTCATAAGGCGAGATGAGATTTAGGTCTTTTTTTTATGCTTAAAATTCCGAAAAGACCAGTTATGTCAATAGCCCGTGAGGGTGTTGACCACGGGCGGTTGTCGGCGTTCAGAGAATGAATCAAGACGAGAAGCTTACGTGAGACAATATAGGTTAACAGAGAAAAAGGTGGAGGTGGAATACCATGCGTACAAGAATCACATTGGCATGTACAGAGTGCAAGCAGCGTAACTACAACACAACAAAGGATAAGAAGACACATCCTGACAGAATGGAAACAAGCAAGTACTGCAGATTCTGCAAGAAGCACACAACGCACAAAGAAACCAAATAATCAGCCAGACGGACAGAGAGGTGCAGGTAATGGGAAATTCCTCAAGTGAAGAAAAGACGTCCAAGCCGAAATTCTTTGATGGTGTGAAAGCAGAATTCAAGAAAGTCACATGGCCGGACAGAGAACTGCTGTTGAAACAGTCCGCCGCTGTTGTAGGAATTTCAATTGTACTCGGAGGCATCATTGCCGTTTTGGACATGATCCTTCAGTATGCAGTTGATTTCCTTGTAAAATAACAGTGGGGTGAACGTATGGCAGAAGCAAACTGGTATGTGGTCCACACTTATTCCGGATATGAGAATAAGGTAAAGGCCAACATTGAAAAGACAATTGAGAACAGGCACCTGGAAGAAGAAATTCTGGAGGTCCGTGTCCCCATGCAGGATGTTGTGGAGATGAAGAACGGAGCTAAGAAAACAGTCCAGAAGAAGATGTTCCCCGGCTATGTCCTGATTAACATGGTCATGAATGATGATACCTGGTATGTCGTACGTAATACCAGAGGCGTGACAGGGTTTGTAGGACCGGGAAGCAAACCGGTGCCGCTTACAGAAGCGGAAATGAAGCCGCTTGGCATTAAAACGGAGAATGTTTCCATTGATTTTGCAGAGGGCGATACCATCGTCGTTGTTGCAGGAGCATGGAAGGATACGGTAGGGCTTGTGCAGAGAATTGACTACGGCAAGCAGACCGCTACGATAAATGTAGAGCTGTTCGGAAGGGAAACCCCTGTGGAAATCAGCTTTGCAGAGGTTCGTAAATTACAATAGTCTGACGTTTAATGGAGAAATCCGTTGAACTGTGGAAGCAGTGCCCTGGCTCCGCCGGAGGTTTCCCGGAAGGGGACGGGCCGCGCGTTTGAAATGCGTGCATTATGGCTGCGCCATACCACATTATATTTAGGAGGTGCCTGACATGGCAAAGAAAGTTACAGGATACATCAAGTTACAGATTCCTGCTGGTAAAGCGACACCAGCTCCCCCGGTTGGTCCTGCTCTTGGACAGCACGGTGTTAATATCGTTGAATTTACCAAGCAGTTCAATGCAAGAACAGCAGATAAGGGAGATTTAATCATCCCTGTTGTAATTACTGTTTACGCAGACAGAAGCTTCAGCTTTGTAACAAAGACTCCGCCTGCTGCAGTACTGCTGAAGAAAGCATGCAATCTGAAGTCCGGTTCCGGTGCGCCGAACAAGACCAAAGTTGCAACTATCTCCAAGGACAAGGTTAAGGAAATCGCAGAAATGAAGATGCCTGACCTCAATGCTGCCTCTCTGGAATCAGCTATGAGCATGATCGCCGGTACGGCAAGAAGCATGGGTATTGTAGTAGAAGACTAAAACTGATTAATTGGGAGCAGTATTCCGGCCCGGAGCCTTCCGCGCCGAAAACAAAAGTACTGCGTTAATAACCAACGGAGGAATTGAAAATGAAACATGGTAAAAAATACAGCGAAGCTGCTAAATTAGTAGACCGCGCTACCGCTTATGAACCCACCGATGCCATCGCATTAGCAAAGAAAACAGCAACAGCCAAATTTGATGAGACCATCGAAGTTCATATCAGAACAGGCTGTGACGGACGTCATGCTGAGCAGCAGATCCGTGGTGCTGTTGTGCTTCCTAACGGAACCGGTAAAACCGTTAAGGTTCTGGTATTCGCCAAAGGAGATAAAGTAAACGAAGCAGAAGCTGCCGGCGCAGATTATGTTGGCGGCGATGAGCTCATCCCCAGAATTCAGAATGAAGGCTGGCTTGATTTTGACGTTGTTGTAGCTACTCCTGATATGATGGGTGTAGTTGGACGTCTTGGTAAGGTTCTCGGACCGAAAGGCTTAATGCCCAACCCGAAGGCCGGTACCGTAACAATGGACGTTACCAAAGCTATCAACGATATCAAAGCCGGTAAGATCGAATACAGACTTGATAAGTCCAACATCGTTCATGTGCCGATCGGAAAAGCTTCCTTCACAGAAGAAAAGCTGGAAGAGAACTTCAACGCTCTTATGGATGCTATCGTAAAGGCAAAACCTTCAGCTCTGAAGGGACAGTATTTAAGAAGCATCACCCTGGCTTCCACAATGGGCCCTGGCGTAAAGGTATCTGTTGCTAAATATTAATTTTATAGATGAAGAAACAGGCGCAGCCGGATTGAACGGCTGCGCTTTTTTGTTCCTGGAGAAATATGTGCGGCAGAATTTTACAGGCTTGACGTAATGGCGTTTACCCCTGATAATAATAGCATGGAAAGAAAGACTGAGGTACAGAGGGGGACTGTACTGCAGAAAAGAAAGAAGGTGATGGGCATGGCGGGAAAAAGAAAGAGAAGAAGGAATGGGAGAGTAAGCATCTTTTTGCTGACTATGCTCATCACCATTGCCGTGGGCAGCGTGGTATTGCTTGTGAGCTGGGCTTTTCTGGGAAACAGGGGAATGGTTCTGGCGGCTGTGACCGTGGAGGGTGAAGTGTTCTCGCTGTTCGGCGGAAATGACGCGGAAACGGAAGCGGCCGCAGAAACAGAACAGGGGAAGTATGCGGATATCCTCAATAACCCGGAGCTTATGGCACAGCAGAACATCTATACCATAACGCCTGCGGCTGAAGGCGAGGTATCCCTTGTTTTTGCCGGCGATATTCTGTTTGATGACGGCTACAGCATTATGGCCAAAATGAAGAGCAGAGGACAGGGGATTGAAGGAAGCATTGATTCCGGACTGCTGGGAGTGATGCGGGACGCGGATATTTTCATGGTGAACAATGAATTTACCTATACCAAAAGAGGCGCGCCCACTCCGGGAAAGGCCTTCACCTTCCGGGCCGATCCGGCCCATGCGTCGCTTCTGCATGACATGGGGGCGGATCTGGTGTCCCTTGCCAACAACCACGCCTACGATTACGGCGAGGTTTCCCTGACGGATACGCTTGATACGCTTCAGTCCATCGGGATGCCCTATGCAGGGGCGGGCAGGAATCTGGCGGAGGCGGTGCGGCCCGTCTACTATATCGCCGGAGATTTAAAAATTGCCTTTCTTTCCGCAACACAGATAGAAAGAGTGGACAACCCCGACACCAAAGGGGCCACGGAAACCTCTCCCGGTGTATTCCGGTGCAGGGATGTGGACATGCTGCTTCAGGCTGTTTCGGAAGCAAAAGCGAACAGCGATTTTGTGGTTGTCTACATTCACTGGGGAACGGAAAGCACCACCGAGCTGGACTGGGCGCAAAAGGAACAGGCGCCACGGATTGCGGCTGCCGGGGCAGATTTGATTATAGGCGACCATCCCCATGTCCTTCAGGGGATAGACTATATCGGGAATACGCCGGTTATCTACAGCCTGGGCAATTTCCTTTTTAACTCCAAAACACAGGACACCTGTCTTGTAAGGGCGATCCTGGATGAGGAATCGGGCAGCCTGAAAAGCTTCCAGTTTATCCCGGCTCTGCAGAAGGACTGCAGGACAACAATACACGAGGGAACAGAAAAAGCCAGAGTCATCGGCCATATGCGCAGCCTGTCACCAAAGGTGCAGATAGATGAGGAAGGCTATGTTGCTGTTCCGGAAAACTAGAGAAATACGAGGGAAGAGAAAATGTTGGACATACTGAAGAAAAAGTCAAGAAAATCCTTGACGATAAGAGCTATTATATCTATCGTTATTGTCATCGGCCTTCTGGCCCTGACTAAATTCGCTGTTTTTGATGTGATTACCGGTCCCACCGAACTTGACGTAACCGCCGATCCTGAGCAGTATGAGGGGAAATACGTAACGATTGAGGTGGAAAATTTCCTTACGGATTATGTGGAGCACACCACCACGACGACCAATACCAAAACCGGTTCCAAAAGCACCTCGGTGGATGGAAACAGCTATATTGTTTTCAATGCGGTTGATGATTATGAAAACAATTCTTCCATCTGGTATTACTATAGTATTTATATGAAAAAGAGCCAGAAAAACGAGCTTTATGACCTGATTGACGATACCTGGAATTACTGGGGCGATGAAACCAATACGGTGGCTCCTCCGGCAACGCTGAAGGTAACCGGTACATGGACGAAGCTGGAATCACAGCTTGAGAGGTATTACAAAGAAACATTAACTGAGATGGGCATCGAGGAAAGCAGCTATGACGTGGTTTACCTTTATACAATTGACACCGCCAAAATTGGAGGACAGTCGGTGGTATTCTTCTGGGTATGCATGGCGGCGGCGCTCCTCCTTCTGATTTATTTCATCGTTAATGTTGTTGGTATTTTCAGTAACAGGTATGCGGGCAAAATCAATACCTACCTGCACAATAACCCTTCCGTATCCCTGGCTGCAATTGAAGCGGATTTCGCCCAGGCCCATCCGATAGGAAAGAATACGTGGGTTGGCAGGAAATGGACGGTTTACGTAGAGGGGCCCAAGGCGAACATACTGGCCAACAGGGATCTGGTATGGGGCTATTATTTCAAACAGACGGGAAAATACAGCGTCAGCCAGCTCCGCGTTTTTAATATGGCAAAGAAAATGATCTCCATCAACCTTTCTGAGGATGAAGCACATGAGGCGCTGAAATACTATGCCGAGGAACAGCCGCATATGATCGTGGGCTATACCAAGGAACTGGAAACCAGTTTCCAGAAAAATTTTACTGAATTCCTGAATCTTAAGTATAATCCTGCCATTAACGCAGAGCAGGCAGATCCGTATTTCGGGAATAACACTAGTTTTTAACTGACAGTACAGGAGGCCGGATGAACCGATATACTTTTTGTTTCACCAAAAAAGAACTGAAGGAATTTTCCATACGGGCGGTTCTGGAGCAATATCGCAGACGGGGCCGTGTCTGGGTGATTCTCCTGCTGCTTTGCGTGCTGGAAGCGTTTATCAGCCCGGCCTTCAGCGTTGTTATCCTGTTTTTGTTTGCGGCGGCGCTGGGAGTTGATATGTTTCGCACCTGCCGCTTCCTGGAAAAGGAACATTTCCTGGAAAAACGGATTCTGTGGGTGGAGGACGGCCTGCTGAAAAGCAGTGCGTGCGGCGCAGGGGAAATACCCTGCAGCCGCATCAATATTATAGTAAAAAGCAAAAACCTTCTCATGCTGGGGTATTCCCAGTCGAAAAGGCAGATTGTATGGTATCCCCTGCCTTTGCGTGTGTTTGAAAACGCCGGGGAGCTGGAACGGTTCCGGGAGCTTTTCGGAAAACCGGAAAACCCCGCCGCAGGCTGGAGCGCCGGAATGGGGCGGCAGCCGCAGACAGGCGCTGTGTTTTCCTTTACATTTCCGGTGGATGAGGAAAAGTGGATTTCCATTTATAAGAATGCCTTAATGACCATCAATTCCGGAACGCTTGGCTTCCCGCAGAATATGAAGACCTTTCTTGGCGTATATGGCGTTGTATTTGTCGTGGCAGGCTTATTCTGGTTTTTCAGGTCTGGCGACCATACGCCCGTGTTTCCGGCGGCGCTGTTTCTCATGCTTGTTTTCCTCATGCTGTTTCGGTGGAAGTCGGACCCGGAAAAAACTATCCGCAAACAGGTGAGGAACGGTACCCTGCAGAACGATATTTACGGCGTCTGGGAACTTCATTTAATGGAGGAAGGCGTCATACAGATCATGGCGGGCCGGAGCAGGAGCTTCCTTAAGTGGGAGGAATTCGGCTGGCTGGTGGAAACAGATGAAGAATTTTTTCTGTTTAAGAAGAATAAAGTTCAGTTCATACCGATTCTGAAGGAAGGGATTCAAAGCTATCAGCAGGCGGAAGCCATGTGCAGGTTCTGTGAAAGCAGGGGGATTGCCGGCCTGCCGTCAAAACGCATGAAATATCTGCCGGGCTGGTTTTTTTACGTTGGCCTGGCCTTTGTACTGCTGGCCATGTTTGCGGTCGGGATCTGGAGCGGCTTTGCCAGAGATAGACAGCGGGCGGAAGCGCAGAAAGAAGCGGCCGCCTATGCGGATAATGAATGGACGGAAGCCTTTGACCCTGCGGACTATCCTGATTATGTGCCGCTGGACGGACAGGTAGAGACGCTTCGTACCCTTGGATTTTCCATCACGGATCAGCTGGTGGACAAGGTGCGCGGGGTGATGGAGGATGACATGACGCGTGTGTATGTGGAAGGCTATCCCTATACCTGGCTGCTGACTGAGCTGGGCGTGCCTTCCAGGGATGAAAACGGCCGGATTTCCGGTTATCCGGAGGAGGTGTTCTGGTTTGATTTTGAAGGCTGGGATATCAGCAACGATTATACGGAGGTGCTGGAGGGAATGCTGGCGCTTGCCGGGGACAGCCCGCTGGAGGATGTGACGGAGATCTCGGAGGATACCGAAAATATGGATTGGGAAGCCGGCAGCGGAAGCATAACGGTTAAGCTTCTGTGGAAAGGGCGTAGCTGCTCCTGGGATATGGATGTGGAGTATGACTGGATCGATCCGGATATCCTTGGGGTATTCAACGGGTTGCTGGAACAGACGGATGCGGCGGAGCGTTTTTATGTCATCGGGGATAACGGGCAGGGAGCGCTTGTATTTTACCGCACTGCCGAATGGGCGCAGGCTTTTGAAAAAGCCACCGGCCTTATGCCTGAGGCCCCTGTTGTCTGAAGCTGATGGAAAAATAAAGCACAATCAATGCATTCAAAAAAAGTGTAAATATAAAACACAAAAAATGTTGACAAACATTACAGCATGTGATAGTCTGAGAAAGGTCGCAAGCGGCCATGCCGAAGACAGCAGGTACCGGTATTCCGGTATAAGAAAACAGCGCCTGCCGAGGAAAAGAGTTGACGATTGTAACGGTTTATCCGTAACTTATCCTCTCTGTGTCTTCGCAGAGAGGTTTTTTTATATCCGGCTGCAGCTCAGGCTGACGGCACCGGCGTAAACTCCTTTTCGGCACTGAACTTGTTTTCAGAAAAATCTATAAGGAGGTAAAGAAATGGCAAAGGTTGAACTTAAAGCACCTGTAGTTGCAGAGATTTCCGAAGCGATTAAGGATGCGCAGTCAGTCGTACTGGTTGACTACCGCGGACTTACCGTAGAACAGGATACAGCTCTTCGTAAACAGCTTCGTGAAGCGGGAATCAACTACAAAGTTTACAAGAACACAATGATGAACTTTGCTTTCAAGGGAACAGACTTTGAAGCACTGGCACCTTTCCTGGAAGGACCCAGCGCAATTGCAATTTCCAATACGGATGCTACCGCACCCGCCAGAGAACTTGCTAAATTCGCAAAGACTGCAAACAAGCTTGAAATCAAAGCCGGCGTAGTAGAAGGCACTATGTATGATGCGAAGGGAATGGCGGAAATCTCCCTGATTCCTTCCAGAGACGAACTGCTCTCCAAACTGCTTGGAAGCATCCAGTCTCCTATTACTAACTTTGCACGCGTTATGAAGCAGCTGGCTGAAAAAGGCGGCGCCGGAGCATGCGAAGCACCCGCAGCACAGGAAGAAGCAGCAGAGGCACCCGCAGCAGAAGCTGCACCTGAAACTGCTGAATAATCAGTACATTAGCAGATAAATCAATTTTAAACAAATTAAATGGAGGTAAAATAAAATGGCTAAATTATCCACTCAGGAAATTATTGATGCAATCAAAGAATTATCCGTATTAGAATTAAATGATCTTGTAAAAGCATGTGAAGAAGAATTCGGTGTATCCGCAGCAGCAGGCGTTGTAGTTGCAGCAGCAGGTGCCGGCGCAGCTGAAGCAGCTGAAGAGAAGACAGAATTCGACGTAGAGCTGACAGAAGTTGGCCCTAACAAGGTTAAGGTTATCAAAGTTGTTCGTGAAGTAACCGGTCTTGGCCTGAAAGAAGCTAAGGACGTTGTTGACGGCGCTCCCAAGGTTGTTAAGGAAGCTGCTTCCAAGCAGGATGCTGATGACATCAAAGCTAAACTGGAAGCTGAAGGCGCTAAAGTTACTCTTAAATAATCGGAGTATCTTTCGAAAACGAAATGACTTGTCAGGAACCTTTGCCTGCTGCTTTATGCCAGCACGGCAGAGGTTTCTTTTTATTTATCCACAATATTACAAAAATTTTGGTTGACTTCCCTTTTTTCTTGTAGTAGAATGGATAGTGCACTATTGTGGTAAGTTATGCTATTTTTGTGCGTAAAACCGATAAACTAATATCAAGCTGCCTGTTGGCGGGTTACATTACTGCCTGCGGCCGCCTATTCGTTTGCCATTCAGAGGGTGTGACATCAGGTTTTTCTGCGGTAAAGAAGTGCCTCCTTGGGAACGAATGGCAAACAAATCATAAGAACGGGGTGAAATGTCAATGGAAAAGAACAGAATACGTCCAATTGCCACCGGCAAGAACATGCGTATGAGTTATTCACGGCAGAAGGAAGTTTTGGAGATGCCGAACCTGATTGAAGTTCAGAAGAATTCCTATCAGTGGTTCCTCGATGAAGGCCTGAAAGAGGTCTTTGACGATATCTCTCCAATAGAAGATTACAGTGGCCATTTAAGCCTGGAATTCGTGGATTTCGAACTGTGCGAAGACGATGTGAAGTATTCTATCGAGAAATGTAAGGAAAGAGACGCCACATTTGCGGCCCCCTTAAAGGTTAAGGTACGTCTTTACAATAAAGAAAAAGAAGAGATTACAGAGCATGAAATCTTCATGGGCGATCTGCCCTTGATGACTGAGACAGGAACCTTCGTTATTAACGGCGCAGAACGTGTTATCGTCAGCCAGCTTGTTCGTTCCCCCGGTATTTATTATGGAATCGGCCATGATAAGATCGGTAAGAGGCTTTACAGCTGTACGGTGATCCCCAACCGTGGTGCGTGGCTGGAATACGAGACGGATTCCAACGACGTTTTCTACGTTCGTGTGGACAGGACGAGGAAAGTCCCGATCACGGTTCTGATTCGTGCACTGGGTGTCGGTACCAATGATGAAATCAGAGAACTGTTTGGTGATGAACCCAAGATTGAAGCGAGTTTTGCCAAGGACACTGCTGAGAACTATCAGGAGGGTCTGTTAGAGTTATATAAGAAAATACGTCCCGGCGAGCCTCTCAGCGTGGAAAGCGCGGAGAGCTTAATCAATGCCATGTTCTTCGACCCCAGAAGATATGATTTGGCAAAAGTCGGCAGATATAAATTCAATAAGAAGCTGATGCTCAGAAACAGAATCCGCGGCCATATCCTGGCTGAGGATGTGATTGACACCACAACAGGGGAGCTTCTTGCCGCAGCGGGAACCAAGGTGACGGCTGAACTGGCGGACACCATCCAGAACAGTGCGGTTCCTTTTGTATATATTGAGACAGAGGAGCGCAATGTAAAGGTGCTCTCCAGCATGATGGTTGACATCACACATTATGTGGACTGTGATCCAAAAGAACTGGGCGTTACCGAGCTGGTATATTATCCTGTCCTGGCGCAGATCCTGGAAGAGTATTCTGCGGATCCGGAAGAGCTGGCAGAGGCCATCCGGAAGAACATCCATGAGCTGATCCCGAAGCATATTACGAAGGAAGATATCATCGCTTCCATTAACTATAACATCCATCTGGAATACGGCATCGGCAACGATGACGATATCGACCATCTGGGCAACAGGCGTATCAGGGCTGTGGGCGAGCTGCTCCAGAACCAGTACCGTATCGGTCTGTCCAGAATGGAAAGAGTGGTCCGTGAAAGAATGACCACGCATGATGCGGAAGAAATTTCTCCGCAGGTTCTGATCAACATTAAACCGGTACAGGCTGCCGTGAAGGAATTCTTCGGTTCCTCCCAGCTGTCCCAGTTCATGGATCAGAACAACCCGCTGGGCGAGCTGACCCATAAGAGACGTCTGTCCGCATTGGGACCCGGCGGTTTGAGCCGTGACCGTGCCGGATTCGAGGTACGTGACGTACATTACTCCCATTACGGAAGGATGTGCCCTATCGAGACGCCTGAAGGACCCAACATCGGTCTGATCAACTCTCTGGCATGTTATGCAAGAATTAACGAATACGGTTTCGTGGAAGCACCCTACCGTAAGATTGATAAAACGGACCCGATGAATCCCAGGGTTACCGAGGATGTTGTCTATATGACAGCTGATGAAGAAGATAATTACCATGTGGCACAGGCGAACGAGGCCCTGGATGCGGAAGGGCATTTCGTAAGAAATACCGTATCCGGCCGTTACCGTGAAGAGACGCAGGAATATCCCAAGACCATGTTTGATTACATGGATGTATCTCCCAAGATGGTGTTCTCCGTAGCTACAGCCCTCATTCCTTTCCTGGAAAACGACGATGCCAACCGTGCGCTGATGGGATCCAACATGCAGCGTCAGGCGGTGCCGCTGCTCACCACGGAAGCGCCGGCGGTAGGAACCGGTATGGAAGTGAAGGCAGCCGTTGACTCAGGTGTCTGCGTTGTTGCCAGAAAGCCCGGTATTATCGACTATGTATCCTCCAACCTGATTAAGATGACCTGTGATGACGGTGAGAAGGTTGAATACCATCTTACGAAGTTTTCACGAAGCAACCAGAGCAACTGCTACAACCAGAGGCCCATCGTATTCAAGGGCAACCATGTTTCCGCGGGCCAGGTAATCGCAGACGGCCCTTCCACTTCAGAAGGCGAGCTGGCGCTGGGCAAGAACCCTCTCATCGGTTTCATGACCTGGGAAGGTTACAATTACGAGGATGCTGTTCTTTTAAGTGAGAGACTGGTACAGGAGGATGTATATACCTCCGTCCATATTGAAGAATACGAAGCGGAAGCCAGAGACACAAAGCTGGGGCCGGAAGAAATCACAAGAGACGTTCCCGGCGTTGGTGATGAAGCCCTGAAGGATCTGGATGACAGAGGAATTATCCGCATTGGTGCAGAGGTCCGTGCAGGCGATATCCTTGTGGGCAAGGTAACTCCCAAGGGAGAAACCGAACTGACGGCTGAAGAAAGGCTTCTGCGTGCCATTTTCGGTGAGAAGGCAAGAGAAGTAAGGGATACGTCCCTGAAGGTGCCTCACGGTGAATACGGCATCATTGTGGATGCCAAGGTATTTACGAGGGAAAATGGCGATGAGCTTTCTCCCGGTGTGAATCAGGCAGTGCGTATTTACATCGCACAGAAGAGAAAGATTTCCGTAGGTGACAAGATGGCAGGCCGTCACGGCAACAAGGGTGTTGTTTCCCGTGTGCTTCCTGTGGAGGATATGCCTTACCTGCCCAACGGACGCCCGCTTGATATCGTACTGAATCCTCTGGGCGTGCCTTCCCGTATGAATATCGGACAGGTACTGGAAATCCATCTGTCCCTGGCAGCCAAGGCACTGGGCTTTAACGTGGCAACACCGGTATTTGACGGCGCCAATGAAAATGATATTATGGATACCCTTGACCTGGCAAACGATTACGTGAACCTGGAATGGGAAGAATTTGAAGCAAAGCATAAAGATGAGCTGCGTCCTGAAGTATTCCAGTACCTGTCTCTGAACAGAGATCACAGAGAACTCTGGAAGGGCGTGCCCATCAGCAGGGACGGAAAGGTAAGGCTTCGTGACGGCCGTACCGGAGAGTATTTCGACAGCCCGGTAACAATCGGACACATGCATTACCTGAAGCTGCACCATCTGGTAGACGATAAGATCCATGCGCGTTCCACCGGCCCTTATTCCCTTGTAACACAGCAGCCTCTGGGCGGTAAAGCGCAGTTCGGCGGCCAGCGTTTCGGGGAAATGGAAGTTTGGGCGCTGGAAGCATACGGCGCTGCTTACACTCTGCAGGAAATCCTGACAGTGAAGTCCGACGATGTCGTGGGACGTGTGAAGACTTACGAAGCCATTATCAAGGGTGAAAATATCCCTGAGCCCGGCATTCCGGAATCCTTCAAGGTTCTGCTGAAGGAGCTGCAGTCTCTTGCGCTGGATGTTAAGGTTCTGCGTGAGGACAATACGGAAGTGGAAATCATGGAAACGGTGGACTACGGTGATACGGATTACCGCTACGAAATCGAAGGTGACTCCAAAGGTTATGAGAAGTATGAAAAAGATTCTCTTGGCGAACTCGGTTACCAGCATCAGGAATTCGACGATAAGAGCGGAGAACTGGTGACTGCTGAAGAAGAGGAGCCTGAAGATGACCTGGAATTCGATATAGATGAGAATTTCGAGGAAATCGAGGAATAATCTGCATCTGTATGGAAAATGAACGGCCTGCGCAGGGCAGGCCCGTTCATCCGGAATAGTTTTGGAAGGAGTGCACAATGTCTGAAACAACTACAAAAAATGAAGTATATCAGCCGATGACGTTCGATGCCATCAAAATCGGCCTGGCTTCTCCTGAAAAGATCAGGGACTGGTCCAGAGGTGAGGTACAGAAGCCCGAAACCATCAATTACAGAACGCTGAAGCCTGAAAGAGACGGCCTGTTCTGTGAACGTATTTTCGGGCCTACCAAGGACTGGGAATGTCACTGCGGTAAATACAAGAAAATCAGATACAAAGGTGTTGTCTGCGACAGATGCGGTGTTGAGGTTACCAAGTCCAGCGTCCGCCGTGAGCGTATGGGACATATCGAACTGGCTGCGCCGGTTTCCCATATCTGGTATTTTAAAGGTATCCCCAGCCGTATGGGACTGATTCTGGATCTTTCCCCCAGAGTGCTGGAAAAGGTACTTTACTTTGCTTCCTATATCGTACTTGACCGCGGCGAAAGCAACCTGGAATACAAGCAGGTGCTTTCCGAAAAGGAATACCAGGATGCAAGGGAAACCTGGGGAAATAAATTCCGGGCGGGCATGGGCGCCGAGTCCATCAAAGAGCTGCTGGAAGCTATTGACCTTGAAAAAGAATCCGAAGAACTGAAAACAGGGCTGAATGAGTCTACCGGCCAGAAGCGTGCGAGAATAATCAAGCGTCTTGAGGTTGTGGAAGCTTTCCGCGAATCCGGCAACCGTCCGGAGTGGATGATTCTGGATGCAATCCCGGTAATTCCTCCGGATCTTCGTCCTATGGTACAGCTGGACGGCGGACGTTTTGCGACCTCCGACTTAAACGACCTGTACCGCAGGATTATCAACAGAAATAACCGTCTGAAAAGACTGCTGGAGCTTGGCGCTCCGGATATTATCGTCCGTAATGAAAAGAGAATGCTTCAGGAAGCCGTTGATGCCCTGATCGACAACGGCAGAAGAGGCCGTCCGGTAACAGGACCCGGAAACAGGGCGCTCAAATCCCTTTCCGACATGCTTAAAGGTAAGTCCGGCCGTTTCCGTCAGAACCTGTTGGGCAAGCGTGTTGACTATTCCGGACGAAGCGTTATCGTCGTAGGTCCCGAACTGAAAATTTATCAGTGCGGTCTGCCTAAGGAGATGGCAATTGAGCTGTTTAAGCCCTTCGTTATGAAGGAACTGGTGGCCAGAGGCATTTCCCAGAATATTAAAAATGCCAAGAAGCTGGTGGAAAGACTGGATTCTCAGGTATGGGACGTTCTGGAGGATGTTATCAAAGAGCATCCCGTTATGCTGAACCGCGCCCCTACACTGCACAGACTGGGTATTCAGGCGTTTGAACCCATCCTGGTGGAAGGTAAGGCTATCAAGCTGCATCCGCTTGTTTGTACGGCTTTCAATGCGGACTTCGACGGTGACCAGATGGCTGTGCATCTTCCTCTTTCCGTGGAAGCGCAGGCAGAGTGCCGTTTTATGCTTCTTTCACCCAATAACCTGCTGAAGCCCTCCGATGGTGGCCCTGTTGCCGTTCCTTCCCAGGATATGGTGCTTGGTATCTATTACCTGACACAGGAAAGACCCGGAGCCAAGGGCGAAGGAAAGTGCTTTAAGAGCCTGAATGAAGCAATTCTGGCTTATGAAAACCAGGCGCTGACCCTGCATTCAAGAATTAAAGTTAAAATTACAAAGCAGATGCCTGACGGCACTGAAATGTCTGATATCGTAGAATCTACGCTGGGCCGTTTTATTTTCAATGAAGTCCTTCCTCAGGATCTGGGCTTTGTGGACAGAAGCGTTCCGGAAAATGCCCTGAAGCTGGAGGTTGATTTCCACGTAAGCAAGAAGGGGCTGAAGCAGATTCTGGAAAAGGTTATCAATATCCATGGTTCCTCCAGAATGGCTGAGGTGCTGGATGATATCAAGGCAACCGGCTACAAATATTCTACAAGGGCAGCCATGACGGTTTCCATTTCCGACATGACCGTTCCTGAAAAGAAGCCGGAAATGCTGGCAGAAGCACAGGCTACCGTTGACCGTATTTCACAGAACTTCCGCCGCGGCCTTATCACAGAGGAAGAGCGTTACCGTGCGGTTGTGGAGACCTGGAATGAGACGGATAAAGAGCTGACGGACGTTCTGCTTGCAGGACTGGATAAATATAACAATATTTTCATGATGGCCGACTCAGGTGCCCGTGGTTCCAACCAGCAGATCAAGCAGCTGGCAGGTATGCGTGGACTGATGGCCGATACAACCGGCCGTACCATCGAGCTGCCCATCAAATCAAACTTCCGTGAAGGTCTGGACGTACTGGAATACTTCATGTCCGCGCACGGCGCACGTAAGGGTCTGTCCGATACGGCTCTGCGTACCGCTGACTCCGGATACCTGACCAGACGTATGGTTGACGTATCACAGGAGCTGATTATCCGTGAACTGGACTGCTGTGAAGACAGACCGGAAATTCCAGGCATGGAAGTTAAGGCTTTCATGGATGGAAAAGAAACCATCGAAGGCCTGAAGGACAGAATTACCGGCAGGGTTTCCTGTGAGGAAATCAAGGATCGCGATGGCAATGTCATTGTTAAGAAGAACCACATGATCACTCCCAGCCGTGCGGAGAGAATTCTCAGCGTTGGCGTAAATGATAAGGGTGAACCTGTGGAAAGCGTGAAAATCCGTACTATATTAAGCTGCCGTTCCAGAAACGGAATCTGCGCCAAGTGCTACGGAGCCAACATGGCTACCGGTGAAGCGGTGCAGGTTGGTGAAGCAGTTGGAATCATCGCTGCACAGTCAATTGGTGAGCCTGGTACCCAGCTGACCATGCGTACCTTCCATACGGGCGGTGTTGCCGGTGACGATATCACACAGGGTCTTCCCCGTGTCGAGGAGCTTTTTGAGGCCAGAAAGCCCAAGGGACTTGCGATTATCGCAGAGTTCGGCGGTGTGGCGGCCATTAAGGATACAAAGAAAAAACGTGAAGTTATCATAACCAACAGTGAAACAGGCGAATCCAAAGCCTATCTGATCCCTTACGGTTCCAGAATCAAGGTTATGGATGGCCAGATACTTGAGGCTGGTGATGAACTGACCGAAGGTAGCGTTAACCCCCACGATCTGTTGAAGATCAAGGGTATCCGTGCAGTACAGGATTACATGCTCCGTGAAGTACAGCGTGTATACCGCCTCCAGGGTGTTGATATCAGCGATAAGCATATCGAGGTTATCGTTCGTCAGATGCTGAAGAAGGTGCGTGTGGAAGACAGCGGTGATACCGAATATTTGCCCGGCACACTTGTGGATGCTCTGGATTACGAAGACCTGAATGAAGAACTTGTGGCAGCTGGCAGACAGCCGGCGGACGGCAAGCAGATTCTTCTTGGTATTACCAAGGCGGCTCTTGCAACCAACTCCTTCCTGTCGGCAGCATCCTTCCAGGAAACTACCAAGGTTCTTACCGAAGCTGCAATCAAAGGAAAGGTTGACCCTCTGATCGGTCTGAAGGAAAACGTAATTATCGGTAAGCTGATTCCTGCCGGAACCGGTATGAAGCGCTACCGCGACGTGCATCTGAGCACCGACGACACGCTGAATGACATGCTGGATATGGACGATGAGTTCGATTTTGACGAAGGCGTGGAGGAAGACGTCCTTCCGGATGAGGAAGAGGATATCATAACTGCAGAAGAAACGGAAGAAATCGATGAAGATGAGGATCTGGCAGTTTCTGTTGCAGAGGATAATGAGTAATTAGCTGATTAAGAATGAGAAGCTGTCTCATTTATAATGTAAACGTACCCAGACAGGCATGGAGAATTTTCCATGCCTGTCTGGCGTTTACAGCGACGCGTGTTATTCCTCAGGAAATGAAAAGCAAGCAGAGTGTTACAGTCCAGTCAGATCCGCGCTATTGGCTGCGCAGGACAGCGCTTCGTGCTGACCGTAAGAAAGTGAAGGAGGCACGTTTGCGTAAAATTTTTGAGAATTAGGTGTAAAAGCCGCTCATTTACCATAAAATACCTGTAAATTTAAAGAAAATCTATTGACAATGCATTCTGAAGCACGTATACTATTCTAGCGTGCATTTGAATGCATTTTTTTCTTATGCATGCATATAACGACACATTAACCTATACCGCAGGAGGTGAAAAAGAATGCCAACATTTAACCAGTTAGTCAGAAAAGGACGTCAGACATCTGTAAAGAAGTCTACCGCACCGGCTCTCCAGAAAGGATACAACTCCCTTCACAAGAAAGCTACGGATGCTTCCGCTCCTCAGAAGAGAGGTGTCTGCACCGCTGTTAAGACAGCTACTCCTAAGAAACCTAACTCAGCTCTTAGAAAGATCGCCAGAGTTCGTCTTTCCAACGGAATCGAAGTAACAAGCTACATTCCCGGTGAAGGACACAATCTGCAGGAACACAGCGTTGTTCTGATCAGAGGCGGCCGTGTTAAGGACCTTCCCGGTACCAGATACCACATCATCAGAGGTACACTGGATACCGCAGGCGTTGCTAACAGACGTCAGGCCCGTTCCAAATACGGTGCTAAGAGACCTAAGGCAGGAAAATAATTCATTATTTTCCATGTACCACAGAAAGAACTAATTTAGTGTTGGGATTCTGATTTTCACTTTCTAAGCGAACAGATAGACCGCACGAACACATTGGGTGTAATTAGTAACGTTTTGTTTCCGGACAGACGTTTGCCCGGCCGCATGCGGCCGTGTATCAGACACATGTGAGTACCGATGATTTAATTACAGATTATAATTAAGGAGGGAAGAACCGTGCCACGTAAAGGACATATTCAGAAAAGAGACGTACTGGCGGACCCCTTATACAACGACAAGGTAGTCACCAAACTTATCAACAACATCATGCTGGATGGTAAGAGAGGCGTTGCCCAGAAGATTGTATATGGTGCGTTCAACAGAGTTGAAGCAAAGGCTGGAAAGCCGGCTCTTGAAGTATTCGAGGAAGCGATGAACAATATCATGCCTGTTCTCGAAGTAAAGGCTAGGCGTATCGGTGGTGCTACCTATCAGGTGCCTATCGAAGTAAGACCTGACAGACGCCAGGCGCTGGGCTTAAGATGGCTTGTAACCTTCTCACGCAAGAGAGGCGAGAAGACCATGGAAGAAAGACTGGCAAACGAAATTCTTGACGCATCCAATAACACCGGATCCGCAGTTAAAAGAAAAGAAGACATGCACAAAATGGCAGAAGCAAACAAGGCGTTCTCTCACTACAGATTTTAATCTGGGTGGGCGCGTCCTTGCGGCTTAGGCCCGGGATACAAAATTAAGGAGGAAAAACCTTTGGCTGGAAGAGAATATCCATTAGAGAGAACCAGAAACATTGGTATTATGGCTCACATCGATGCAGGTAAGACTACTCTGACAGAGCGTATTCTGTACTACACCGGTGTTAACTATAAGATCGGGGATACTCATGAAGGTACTGCTACCATGGACTGGATGGAGCAGGAACAGGAAAGAGGTATCACCATCACATCAGCCGCTACCACATGCCACTGGACCAAGCATCATGAATGCAAGGTTGATCCCAATGAGCCTGAGTACCGTATCAATATTATCGATACTCCCGGCCACGTTGACTTCACAGTGGAAGTTGAGCGTTCTCTTCGTGTACTGGATGGCGCTGTCGGCGTATTCTGTGCGAAGGGCGGCGTTGAGCCTCAGTCAGAAAACGTATGGCGTCAGGCAGACACCTACAATGTACCGAGAATGGCCTTCATCAATAAGATGGACATCCTTGGCGCAAACTTTTACGGTGCCGTAGACCAGATCAGGACAAGGCTTGGCAAGAATGCCATCATCCTGCAGCTGCCTATCGGCAAGGAAGATGAATTCAAGGGAATCATCGACCTGTTTGAAATGAAAGCCTATATCTTTAACGACGATAAGGGCGAAGATATTACAGTAACAGAAGATCTTGGGGATATGCAGGATGATGCAGAGCTGTATCGTTCAGAGCTGATCGAGAAAATCTGTGAATTAGATGATGATTTAATGATGATGTATCTGGAAGGGGAAGAACCTTCTGTTGAAGAACTTAAGGCAGTTCTGAGAAAAGCTACATGTGAATGTGCAGCTATCCCGGTTTGCTGCGGTTCCGCATACAGGAACAAGGGTGTACAGAAGCTTCTGGATGCAGTGCTTGAGTATATGCCTTCTCCTACGGACATCCCTTCTATTAAGGGAACTGATCTGGATGGAAACGAAGTGGAAAGACATTCTTCTGACGAGGAACCTTTTTCCGCTCTGGCATTCAAGATTATGGCTGACCCGTTTGTTGGTAAGCTTGCATTCTTCCGTGTGTATTCTGGAACTATGAACTCCGGTTCTTATGTGCTGAATGCAACAAAGGATAAGAAGGAACGTGTTGGACGTATCCTGCAGATGCATGCTAACAAGAGACAGGAGCTGGATAAGGTATTTGCCGGCGATATCGCTGCAGCAGTTGGCTTTAAGTTCACCACAACCGGTGATACCATCTGTGACGATCAGCATCCGGTAATTCTGGAATCCATGGAATTCCCTGAACCGGTTATTGAGCTTGCTATTGAGCCCAAGACCAAAGCAGGCCAGGGTAAACTGGGTGAAGCTCTTTCCAAACTGGCAGAAGAAGACCCGACCTTCCGTGCCCATACGGATCAGGAAACAGGACAGACAATTATCGCTGGTATGGGCGAGCTCCATCTGGAAATTATCGTAGACAGACTTCTGCGTGAGTTCAAGGTGGAAGCAAACGTTGGTGCACCTCAGGTTGCATACAAGGAAACCTTTACCAAGCCTGTTGATGTTGACAGCAAATACGCAAAACAGTCCGGTGGACGTGGACAGTACGGACATTGTAAGGTTAAGTTCGAGCCCATGGATCCTAACGGCGAAGAGACATTCAAGTTCGATACCGCAGTTGTCGGCGGTTCTATTCCTAAGGAATATATCCCGGCAGTTGGTGAAGGTATTGAGGAAGCATCCAAGGCCGGTATCCTCGGCGGATTCCCTGTACTGGGTGTTCACGCTACCGTATACGATGGTTCCTACCATGAAGTTGACTCTTCCGAAATGGCATTCCACATTGCCGGATCCCTGGCATTCAAGGATGCTATGTCCAAGGCTAACCCGGTACTGCTTGAGCCTATCATGAAGGTTGAAGTTACCATGCCTGAAGACTATATGGGTGATGTTATCGGTGATATCAACTCCCGCCGCGGACGTATCGAAGGTATGGATGACATCGGCGGAGGCAAGCTGGTAAGAGCATATGTACCGCTTGCTGAAATGTTCGGTTATTCCACAGACCTGCGCTCCAAGACTCAGGGACGTGGCAACTATTCCATGTTCTTCGAGAAATATGAGCAGGTACCGAAGAACGTACAGGAAAAAGTGCTTGCTGCAAAGGCAAAATAAAAGTAGTGAACTTTTTCCTGTGTAAAAAGTACTTGCAGCAAAGGCAAAATAAGCTAAATAAAGCTTGAAAATATCGGTATAATCTAATATAATCAGAATTAGCCGATTAGAAAAAGAAACAATTGATTTCTATTGATTTTAAGGAGGATTATCAAAAATGGCTAAAGCTAAATTTGAAAGAAAAAAGCCGCATTGTAACATTGGTACCATTGGCCACGTTGACCATGGTAAAACAACTCTGACAGCAGCTATTACCAAGACTCTGAATACAAGACTTGGAACTGGTGAAGCTGTAGCTTTCGATATGATCGACAAGGCTCCGGAAGAAAGAGAACGTGGTATCACCATTTCCACAGCTCACGTAGAGTATGAAACAGAAAACAGACATTACGCACACGTTGACTGCCCTGGCCATGCTGACTATGTAAAGAACATGATCACTGGTGCAGCTCAGATGGATGGTGCTATCCTGGTTGTTGCAGCTACCGATGGTGTTATGGCTCAGACCAAAGAACACATCCTGCTGTCCCGTCAGGTAGGCGTTCCTTATATCGTTGTATTCATGAACAAATGTGATATGGTAGACGATCCGGAACTGCTTGAGCTGGTTGAAATGGAAATCAGAGACCTGCTGAACGAGTATGAATTCCCCGGAGATGACACTCCGATTATCCAGGGTTCCGCTCTGAAAGCTCTGGAAGATCCTCAGAGCGAATGGGGCGATAAGATTCTTGAGCTGATGGCAGCTGTTGACTCTTATATTCCGGATCCTCAGCGTGACACAGACAAGCCTTTCCTTATGCCTGTAGAAGACGTATTCACAATTACCGGCCGTGGTACTGTTGCAACCGGTAGAGTAGAGCGTGGAACACTTCATCTGAATGAAGAAGTTGAAATCGTTGGTATCAAAGAAGAGACTAAGAAGACTGTTGTTACCGGTATCGAAATGTTCCGTAAGATGCTGGATGAAGCTCAGGCTGGTGATAACATCGGCGCACTGCTTCGTGGTGTTCAGAGAACTGAAATCGAAAGAGGACAGGTTCTTGCAAAACCCGGCACAGTTACCTGCCACAGAAAGTTTACCGCTCAGGTATACGTTCTGACCAAAGATGAAGGTGGACGTCATACTCCTTTCTTCAACAACTACAGACCTCAGTTCTACTTCAGAACAACTGACGTAACAGGTGTCTGCAACCTTCCTGAAGGTGTAGAGATGTGCATGCCTGGTGATAACGTAGAAATGAGCATCGAACTGATTCATCCTATCGCTATGGAGCAGGGTCTTACTTTCGCTATCCGTGAAGGTGGACGTACTGTAGGATCAGGCCGTGTTGCTACCATCATCGAGTAATTAGTATTTTTAGATTTTTAAGGGCTTTCCGATTTTCGGAGAGCCCTTTTCTTTTATTACACCGTAGAATGATATTGTGCCTAATTCGCTCTCAGGTAATTTATGGGACCGGGCAGGAATCTGCCGTTTCACATGGACAAAAGGATGTTGTCTATTATATAATGTTTTAAGTTACTGAAAACCCGATTTTATATTTGCATAAAGGAAAGAACAAATGATGAAACGGAAAAGAATAATATTGGCCGCTGCTTCGGTAATGGCTGCGGCATTGATTTTAACAGCCTGCGGGAAAAAGCAGGAAACCATGGTGGAAGAGACAGCAGCGTCAACTGAAACGCAGATTGTTGAGACAGAGACGCAAAGTGAAACAGAGACGGAAACGGAAACGGAGGCAACCACCGTTCCGGTTATCGAAGAACGCAGCACGGTGGATGGAAAAATGCAGAGCTATCTGACCGGAGAATGGAAGGATGAAGAGGTTGTAACCAGAAGGCCGATTGCGGTTATGATACCGAATAATTCCCAGGCGATGCCTCAGTACGGGATCTCCCAGGCAAGTGTTATTTACGAAGCGCCTGTGGAAGGAAGAATTACCAGGCTGATGGCGATATTTGAGGATTTTGATGATTTGGATCATATCGGACCGGTGCGCAGCAGCCGGGATTATTTTGTGTATACAGCGATGGGCTATGAGGCTGTTTACTGTAACTGGGGCCTTGCCAGACCTTATGTGGAGGAGCTGATTAACAGAGATACAGTGCAAAACATCAGCGCAGGAGTGGAAGGAATTTACAAGCCTGCTGACGAGGCCTATGGAAGAATCAAACGTCCCGGGTATAAACTGGAATTTACAGGATATCTGTTTATTGACGGTCTGAAGGATGCGATGGAACGTTTGAAATATGACTGGGAATATGATGATGATTATGTGCCGCAGTTTACTTTTGCGGCAGAGGATTACCGTGCGGAGTATAAGGATGCGGAGGATGCTGTAATTGTCCGTCCCGGCGGAACCGGAGCTAATTCAGGCGGCTACGGTGCATACAATCCTTATTTTGAGTATAATGAGGAGGACCAGCTCTATTACCGTTATCAGGACGGGAAGAAACAGATTGATGAGATGAATAAGGAGCAGCTTGCTGTTTCCAACGTGGTTTTCCAGTATTGCCATGGTGAGGTGCGTGATGCTAAGGATTATCTGGCTTTTGGCGTTCACGGTGAGGGGGATGCCATTGTATTCACCGGCGGCAAGGCAATAAAGGGCACCTGGTCCCGTATGGAGGGCGATGGCGTTCCGCCTAAATTCTATGATGAAGATGGCAATGAAATCATTTTTAACCAGGGGAAAACATGGATCTGTAATATCTGGAAGGAATTCTCCGAGTTTGCGGAATATGAATAAGAATGTGGATACGGAAAGATAAGGAATATATAAGAGGGAGCGGGTATTTTCCGCTTCCTTCTTTGCTTTACATGCGTTGACTTTATTCCAAGGGAGTGTTACGTTAATATAAGCAGTTTTGAAGCCTGCGGGAGAAATCTGCCAAAAAGATAACCCTGCGCGAGCTTGCAGGGGAAGGCAGGGGCTTTCATGTAAATTGATTTTTCAACAAAGGAGAAGAGGTATGAAGGATTATAAAATTCTTGAGATTAAAAAAAGCGTATTTGAGGATAACGACAGGGAAGCGGACGAACTGAGGAAGGCATTGAAGATGCAGAAGACCTTTCTGCTCAATCTGATGTCATCCCCCGGTTCAGGAAAGACGACAACGCTGAAAAGAACCATTGACATGCTGAAGGATGAGATGAAAATGGGCGTTATGGAGGCGGATATTGATTCTGATGTGGATGCAGCCGCCATATCGGAAACTGGAGTAAAGGTTATTCAGCTGCATACCGGCGGAATGTGCCATCTGGATGCTGAGATGACAAAGCAGGGGCTTGAGGGGCTGGAAACGGAAGGCATTGATCTGGCAATTCTTGAAAATGTGGGAAATCTGGTATGTCCGGCGGAATTCGATACGGGCGCATCCAGGAATGCCATGATTCTGAGTATACCGGAAGGGGATGATAAGCCTTTGAAATATCCGCTGATGTTTTCCATCTGCGATGTCCTTCTGATAAATAAGATAGATGTACTGCCTTATTTTGATTTTGATATGGAGGCCTGTATGGAAAGGGCAAGGAAAATAAATCCGGATATAAAGATTATACCTGTTTCTGCAAGAAACGGCGAAGGTCTGGAGGAATGGGCAGAGTGGCTGCGGGAACAGGTCCGGGAGTGGAAGGAGTAAGCTGTTTTGCATGAATTGGGTTTATTAATGGAAATTGTTAAAACAGTTGAAAAATTCGCTGTGGAAAATAAGGTTGGCAGGATCGAAAAGCTTGTTCTGCAGATTGGGGAAATATCATCCGTAATACCGGAATATATGAAAAAGGTGTATCCTGCCGCGGTGGAGGGCAGTATGCTGGAGGATGCGGCGCTGGAAATTGAGATACTGCCGGCTAATGGAAGATGCCTGGACTGCGGCAGAGAATTTCACGCCACCGTGTGCGGGGGAGTCTGTCCGGACTGCGGAAGCAGGAATATGAAAATAATCAGCGGACGTGATTTTTTCATTAAGGAAATTGAGTGTATATGAAGAAAAATGTGGGGGTGATCCTGAAACGTATAGGAAGGGATATCAGACAGTATAAATGGGCGGGGGCAGCTTTCCTGATTTATTATATTGTGGTAAAAGCGGTTTTCCATGCGTTTTGTCCTCTTCTTATCCTGACGGGGCTGCCCTGTCCGGGCTGTGGCACTACAAGGGCGCTTATTTATATTTTTCGGGGACAGTTCGGAAGGGCGTGGCAGCTGAATCCATGCGCTTTTTTGATGGTTCTGTTTGGGGTATATTTTGTTTATATGCGGTATGTGAAGGGGAAAGAGGTAAAGTATGCCATGGAAATTCTGGCTGTGGCTGCGGCGCTTATGCTCCTTGTTTATATATATCGCATGGTTACGGAATTTCCCGGATATCCGCCGATGACTATGATATCAGATAATATTCTGAATCGGATATTTCCCTTTTATAATGATTTCTTGCGGCATCTGTTTGGAATATGATAGAATAAAAGTAGCTCTGGAGAGAAAAACTGCGGATAAAATAAAAACAGGACGCCGTACGGCGCAGACAGGAGGTTTGCATGAGCGACAAGGATATAAATCAAATGCAGAATACAGCGGAGGGCCCGGAGGGCGGAACAGCTGATATCATAAATGAAGAGACGGCAGGAAACATAGAAGTACAGCCGGTAAATGACGGGATGCCGCTGTCCATGCAAGCTCAGTCGGCTCAGGAAGATATGCCGGCAGCAGTGGATGCAGCGGCTCAGGAAGATATGCCGGCGGCCGGGGATATGGCGGCTCAGGAAGGTATGCCGGTGGCCGGGGATATGGCGGCTCAGGAAGGTATGCCGGCGGCCGAGGATGCAGCAGCTCAGGAAGGTATGCCGGCGGCCGGGGATACGGCGAGTCAGGAAGATATGCCGACGGCAGTGGATGCGGCAGCACAGGAAGGTATGGCGCAGGAAAAAACAGCGCAGGAGTCTGCGACGCAGGGGCCGTCAGCTTGGAAGACGGCGGAAGAGGCCATTGGCAGTCAGGGAAATGCGGGAACGGATAATGCATTTCAGAATACCGGAGGCAGCAATAATAACGTATATCAGAATGCGGCCGGACAGAACGGAAGCGGTTATCAGGATGCCAATATCCGTTATGGCACCAATATGTATCAGAGCCAGGCTGGTTACCAGAATCCTGCTGGTTACCAGAATCCTACTGGTTATCAGAATTCTGTCGGTTATCAGAACGGACCCTCCTATGGAAACCAGAACGCCAATACCTATCAGAATCCCAATTTCTTTCAGCAGGGCGGCAATGGCGCGCCCAATAATACATATACGAATGCAAATGTATATGGGAACGGAAACGGTTATGGCCGTCCAAATGGGCAAAACGGTTATCCGTATGGCGGAGCCTATCAGGAAAGTCCTTATCAGGGAGCACCGATTGCTCCTATCAGCCAGGAGGCCCCGGAACCGCCGATGAAGGTATCTGACTGGGTTCTCACCTTGCTTGTGCTTGCCATTCCCTGTGTGAATATCATCATGCTTTTTATATGGGGCTTTGGCACGACGGAAAACCGTAGCAAAGCTAATTTCTGCAAGGCGGCGCTGATTTGGACCGCGGTGGTGGCCGCACTTGGATTTATTTTATATATGGTCATAGTAGCAGGTGTAATTGCCGGATTGGTTTAACCAATCCGGCAATTATGTTACAGCCTTTTAAAGCTGCAGCCTTCAGCTGTTCCAGCGCCCTGATGCGCCGCAGGGAAGAATCAGGCCGCTTTCCGTTACCGGAAGGCCGATTTCTTCCGCATCCACATGTCCTCCCAGAACCGGGACGATACACAGGTTCATCATATAGGACAATACGGCGGGCTGCAGGCCGGTAGTGTAGGAATTTATAAGAAAGAAACGGGCGTCCCTGGACAGCAGCTGAGTGCATAGCTGTACAAAAGGGAATATGCTCTCCTCGATTTTCCAGATTTCCCCTTTTGGGCCTCTTCCGTAGGAGGGAGGATCCATAATTATGCCGTCATAAGTATTCCCTCGGCGGATTTCACGTTCCACGAATTTGACACAATCGTCTACCAGCCAGCGGATGGGAGCATCTGAAAGACCGGAGGCCGCCGCATTTTCCTTTGCCCAGGAAACCATGCCCTTGGACGCGTCCACGTGGGTGACGCTGGCCCCGGCTTTAGCGGCACTGAGCGTTGCGCCTCCGGTATAGGCGAACAGATTCAGAACCTTCAAAGGCCGGCCGGACTTACGGATGATGTCCGAAAACCAGTCCCAGTTTACCGCCTGTTCGGGAAATAATCCAGTATGCTTGAAACTAAATGGCTTCAGCCGGAAGGTGAGATCACGGTAATGGATGCTCCATTCCTGGGGAAGATTAAAAAATTCCCATTCGCCGCCGCCCTTGCTGCTGCGGTGATAATGTCCGTTCTTTTTTGACCAGCCCGGGTGCCTGCGGGGAGAATTCCAGATTACCTGAGGATCCGGGCGGACAAGCAGGTAATCCCCCCAACGCTCCAGCTTTTCACCGTTTCCGGTATCCAGCACCTCATAATCCTTCCAGTTTTCAGCTTTCCACATATGTTTGCTCCATTCCTTTTCGTAATAATATTTCTCTGTCATCCATGACCGGGCAAAAATAAAATCCTGCCCGGACAGTATCTGATAACACTATACACGAATGAATTGTGGTCTGCAACCACCGCCTGTGGAAAAATGAGGTTTTATCTTGTTTTTTACAGACAAGGGTGGTAAAATGCCAGTATACGTACAGAAAATAGAATAGATATGATAGAGGCGCGGGCTTTATCAGTACCATTTGGGCAAAGGAACAGGACAGCCGTCCATATGGGAAAGGAAAGACCGCCGAAGAATTGTTTCCCGGTCCGGGGAAGCTTTTCTGGGGCGCAGCAGAATATGCTGCGGACTGTCACAAGGATGTGGAGCGCTATCTGTAATTTACTGCCGAAAAGATCAGGACAGGAACCGTGAATGGGAGTGCGCACAGCCTTATGTTCACGGTTCTTTTTTTGCGTACGTAAAATAGCTGCACAAAGCGGCTGAGGGGAAAGAGAGGATTTTACATATGAAAAGACATGGAAAGAAACTGGCCGGAGGGCTGGGGCTGATATTCCTGCTGGCGGCCTTCTGCTCTGTGACCGTGCTGGCTGCGGGAACGGAGGCGCCCGAGCCTGCATTGTATGCCACTGTTGCATCATTGATTCCGCCCGTAGTGGCAATTGTCCTGGCCCTGATTACCAAGGAGGTTTACAGCTCTCTTTTTATAGGGATTCTTGTAGGCGGCCTTTTTTATTCAGGATTCCGGTTTGAGGGCACGGTTACCCATATTTTTCAGGATGGATTTGTTGCGGTGCTGTCTGACGGCTATAATGTGGGCATTCTTATGTTCCTTGTTATTCTGGGCGCCATGGTTAGCCTGATGAACCGGGCGGGAGGATCGGCGGCTTTCGGACGCTGGGCAAAAGAAAAAATCAGGAGCCGGGCCGGTGCGCAGCTGGCTACAATTGTTTTGGGCGTTTTGATTTTTATCGATGATTATTTTAACTGCCTGACAGTGGGAAGCGTAATGCGCCCGGTAACGGACAGACATAATGTATCCCGCTCGAAACTGGCGTATCTCATTGATGCAACGGCTGCGCCTGTCTGCATCATAGCGCCGATCTCCTCCTGGGCCGCAGCGGTAACGGGCTTTGTGGAAGGAGAGGATGGATTTTCCATTTTCATTCAGGCGATTCCCTATAATTTTTACGCGCTTCTGACGATTGCCATGATGGTCTGCCTGGTGGTGATGAAGTTTGATTTCGGACCGATGGCAGCTCATGAAAAAAATGCGCAGAACGGAGATCTTTTTTCTTCCGGGAAAAAGGATGAAAAAGAGGTGGAAGTGGAAACTGCAAATCCCAGAGGCCGTGTGGTGGATCTGGTAGTACCCATTCTTGTGCTGATTATCTGCTGCATTGTGGGGATGATTTATACTGGCGGTTTCTTCTCCGGCGCTGATTTCGTCACGGCTTTTTCCAACAGTGATGCTTCGGTGGGCCTTGCTCTGGGAAGCTTCTTTGCCATGGTGCTCACCATCCTTTTTTACTGCGTACGCAGAGTGCTGGGCTTTACGGACTGCATGGCATGCCTGCCGAACGGCTTTAAGGCTATGGTGCCTGCCATCCTGATACTGACCTTCGCATGGACGCTGAAAGCGATGACGGACAGCCTGGGTGCGGCGGCTTTCGTTGCGGCCGCGATGGAGAAGGCAGCGGGAGGCCTGATGAACCTGCTTCCGGCCATCATTTTCCTGGTAGGTTGTTTCCTTGCCTTCGCTACAGGGACAAGCTGGGGAACCTTTGGAATCCTGATCCCCATTGTTGTCGCTGTTTTTGAAAAATCCGATCCGAAGCTGATGATTATCTCCATTGCCGCTTGTATGGCGGGGGCAGTGTGCGGCGATCACTGCTCGCCCATATCGGATACCACGATTATGGCTTCGGCAGGAGCGCAGTGCGATCATGTGAATCATGTGACCACCCAGCTTCCTTATGTTATCACTGTGGCGGCAGTCTCTTTTGTGACGTACCTGCTGGCTGGCTTTGTACAGAATGCGTGGATTACGCTTCCCATCGGACTGGCCCTGCTCATTATTGTGCTGCTGGTAATCAGGGGGATGCAGACGAACCGGGTAACGGATTAGTTTTTACATTTCCTTTTATAATAGGAAGAAAACCTCCGGAGGAAAGGGGCAGAAATGCCTTTTTCCTCCGGTTTTTGCACAAAAAAACATAATTTTTGTCATCAACGAAAAAAACTTGATTTTTTTAGAAAAAAAGCTTGCATCTTTGGCAGAATATCAGTATAATAACAAATGCTGTGACATGATAGCAATGAAGCGTGAGGTTGCTGCCCACTGTGGCAGGTTTTCCGTGGAGCGAATGTCAAGTTAGGAAACTGACGACAAGTCACTGTACAAGCAATGAAGTCTGTTAATAAACAGAAACAACCGAGTGAAAAGTCCAAATGGAACTTGATGAGGTTCCGATAGTCGCAAAGCGTTTAAACACGTTAACAATTAGGACACACACGGGAGAGTGTACAGTCACCGCTTGTCGTACTTCAACAAAAAGTGCGAAAAGGAGGCGACTTTTTTTATGGCAAATCAGGTAATGAGAATTACATTGAAAGCTTATGACCATCAGCTGGTTGATGCGTCTGCCAAGAAAATCATCGAAACAGTCAAGAAGAACGGAGCACAGGTGAGCGGACCTGTACCGCTTCCTACTAAGAAGGAAGTTGTTACAATTCTGAGAGCCGTACACAAGTACAAAGACTCCAGAGAACAGTTCGAGCAGAGAACCCACAAGAGACTGATCGACATCATAGCTCCTACCAACAAGACGGTAGATGCTCTTCAGAGACTGGAAATGCCTGCCGGTGTTTACATCGACATCAAAATGAAAACCAAATAATTCAACACAACGAAACCTCTACAAAGACGTATGAACAATGTCTTATTTCGCAGGACTTCATCCTTCTTCTTTATAAAGTATTGAAGGTGAGGGCAGAACTGGGGGATAGACGCTGTTCCGCTATGTAGACAACAAGGAGGTAAAAATCATGAACAAAGCGATTTTAGCTACCAAAGTCGGAATGACCCAGATTTTCAATGAAGATGGTTCCCTGATTCCGGTAACCGTACTTCAGGCCGGCCCCTGTGTGGTAACCCAGATTAAGACAGTTGAGAACGACGGTTACAGCGCAGTACAGGTTGGATTCGTAGACAAGAAAGAAAAGATTGTCAACAAAGACAAGGGCGGTAAGAAAGAAGTTATTCACAGACATGGTGTTAACAAGGCTGAAAAAGGCCACTTCGATAAAGCCGGAGTTTCCTGCAAGAGATATGTAAGGGAATTCAAATTTGACAATGCGTCCGAATATGCACTGGCTCAGGAAATCAAAGCTGATATCTTTGCTGCCGGAGATAAAGTGGATGCAACCGCTGTTTCCAAAGGTAAAGGATTCCAGGGCGCCATCAAGAGACATGGCCAGCACAGAGGCCCCATGGCTCACGGTTCCAAATTCCACCGTCATCAGGGTTCCAATGGTGCATGCTCCTCACCGAGCCGTGTGTTCAAAGGAAAAGGAATGCCTGGACATATGGGCTGCGTAAAGGTTACAGTTCAGAACCTGGAAGTTGTAAGGGTTGACGCAGAAAAGAATCTGCTTTTGGTGAAAGGCGCAGTACCGGGCCCTAAGAAAGCAATGGTAACAATCAAAGAAACCACAAGAATGGATGCTTAAATTAGGGGTGAAAGGAGGAACTAACAATGGCTAACGTAGCTGTTTATAATATGGAAGGCAAGGAAGTCGGAACAATCGACTTAAGCGATGCAGTATTCGGCGTTGAAGTAAATGAACACCTGGTACACATGGCAGTCGTTCAGCAGCTTGCCAATAAGCGTCAGGGAACACAGAAAGCGAAGACCCGTTCTGAAGTTTCCGGCGGCGGAAGAAAACCTTGGAGACAGAAAGGAACCGGTCATGCAAGACAGGGTTCAACAAGAGCTCCCCAGTGGACCGGCGGCGGTGTGGTATTTGCTCCCGTTCCGAGAGACTATTCCTTCAAGCTGAACAAGAAGGAAAAGAGAGCGGCTCTCAAATCTGCATTAACAAGCAGAGTACAGGAAAACAAACTCATCGTTGTAGATGAACTGAAATTTGATGAAATCAAGACTAAGAACTTCAAGCAGGTTATGGATAACCTGAAGGTTGTAAAAGGCCTTGTTGTTATCAATGAAAATGACAAGAACGTGGTAATGAGCGCTAAGAACCTGGCTAAAGTCAATACAACTCTGACAAGCACACTGAATGTATATGATATAATGAAAGCCGGCACCGTAGTTCTTACCAAGGATGCTGTTAAGGCTATCGAGGAGGTGTACGCATAATGGCTGACGTAAAATATTATGATGTCATCCTCAAACCCGTCATCACTGAGAAGAGTATGGCTGGGGTGGGGGGTAAAAAAAATAATTTTCTTTTTTGTGTGTCTCC
>OAVH01000322.1_pt1 | contig 36762 bp, 40 predicted proteins | sample 1495281 | NCBI WGS metagenome assembly OAVH01 (sample SAMEA2580082, study PRJEB22360) | human gut metagenome | biome: human gut; feature: human-associated habitat; material: faeces | place: Denmark | collected 2008/2010
GTTCAATGAGGTCAAATCGAAAATGGTGTAAACGAAGGGGCAGTTCACTGGAATGTCAAAACTGCTTTTTCGTTTACCCCATCATCGATTCTAACCTAAAGAATTTGTCTAACTCTATTATAATTCCTCTATCCGTAAAAATCAACGTCCGTCGGAAACACGTTGTGTTTCCGGCGGACATCTTTTGGAATTACCTTTCATGCTCCATTCTGGAATGGGTTGGAGCTTCTCGTTCTGGCTCAATGCATCTGTCTGGGTTATGACGTTCTGGTTCTGGGTAATTGCCCCAGTCACGATCCGCCCAGAAGCATTGTTTTTCGTATTGCCCTATGGTTATGCCTTGCTCTTGGCAGTAACGCTCTACTTCAAGATTATAATGATAGGATTTTTCAGATTGTTCATAGGCTCGGTCTAATTCTTTGTCGATTGCTTTTAGCTTTTCGTTCTTCGCAACCAGTCTTTTGTGTTCCTGCTCCAACTCTCGCTTGAAGTCTTGGTTTTCTTTATACTCTCGGACACTTAGCTTTTTATCATGGTCACGATTGGGGTCTGTGCGTTGTAGCTCTTTGTCTGGGTAACGTTCCCTTATATGGTTATAGAAGCGGTCTTGAAAACCCCTAAAATAATCCTTGCCCTTTTGGTGTTTGCTGACATTAAAAGACTTGCTTCCGTCCTCTTTCACATGAATGGGTAGCATGGAAGTATGCATATGGGGCAAGCCCTTTTCGTCATAGTGTACTCGACTGTCAACAACATGGAATGTTGGGTACTCTTGTTTCAAGAAGTCCAGCCCAGCCCTAAAATATTCGATTTGTTCCTCTCTGGTCATGCTCGCCATGAGGTCATGACTGCCACTCATAACAAAGCAGGAGAGGACTTTTGTGGCATTGCGGTCATTTGTGGTATCTACATTAAAACGCCCTGTGATGTGCTCCTGCTCCTTGTAGTCCTTGACATAGGCTCGGAATGTTTTGAACTGGTCAGCTCGGCTGTCATGTTCCAGAACAACATTCCTGTCAGACTTGGCAGGGTCATAGTTCACATGGTCAAGGTTCTTTACAGTCAAGGTGCGTTCTTGTTCTCTTTCTACGCTGTTAGCATCCGTGCAGTTGTAGTTCTCGCACGTCAATATTGCAATATTGATTGCATCAACTCCTTATTACATAATTATAGAGTAAGGCACTAATAAGCCTTACTCCATAATTATATAATACCGAACTTCACGGATGCAACAGCTCCGACAGAGAACCCACTCTATCGAACAAGTTCGATGTGGGCGAGGGGAAGTTCCCCTCAACCCCTTTTAACAGTTCACATTTATTTCAGATTTGACCTATTGCTTCTGAATTTTTTCTGTTATAAAATAAATTCAGAAGGCAACCGAAAGAAAGCCTGCTGGTGCGAATCCAGTCAAGTGTTTGATTTCTTTCTAAAGTAATAGAGTATCCATACATAACTTATGGGGAAGGGCATACTAGTGGCCCTTCCTTTTCTTTGCACTATTTTTCAGTCCGACGGACATCACAAGGACATCTTGTATTGTAAGGTCTGGTATTGTAATGATTTGTCCTGAGTTGTTCTGTTTCGTATTGTATCGTCTTTTGATGTAGTGTCGTTTGATGATATGTATAGTGCTGTACTCAATACTAGAATATATTATGCTAAATAGAAAGGAAACAAAAACTATGAAAAACAAGATTAAAAAGGATGCCGTGCAAAAAAGAGAATATATCGATTGCGCTGTATTTGACGAAGTGGAAAAGAAATATCCCAAAATCAGCAAAAAAGGAGTTGCCTATGATTTAGGCTTAACCTATGTTACTTTTGAGAAAGGCTATTTAGAAGCAACAATGCTACGAAAATTGATTAAAGAATATGGTGCTGAGATAATGGCGGTAATCATGTTCTTTCGTATGGAAATGTGTCAACCACATGGATGGTATTGTTGTGTTGATGATGATAGCCTAGAAGTAATTATTGAAAGATGTGCATTCGCATTAAGAATGGAAGAATCTACTGTATCAAAATATTATAGTGCCTTAATTGAAAAACAAATATTTTACATTATTGAAAATGAAAAGGGCAAATATTTAGCTGATACACAACAATTATTCAATTTTGAAATGTTACATGCCACACGTGCATATGACAGAGGAAGAAAAAACAATGACAACGCTGAAAGTAATCCAGAGGATACAACTATAGAAATCACTAATCCTCCTGTAACTCCACCAAAAGGTGTTGCTCCAGATGAACCAATATGCGATTTGCCAAATGATGAAGCAGATCCATTCGACTGGTAATGCTTGACGGAGGACAATACTATGGATAAATCTACTGATAGTTGCATGACCGAAAAGCAATGGAACAAAAAAGGATATGTTCTTAAAGAAAATGCAGAGGGCATACTTGGCTGGCAAAGTTGTTATTATAACTATAAAGTTCTAAGATACACAGAGGATGAAGTTGAATATAATCCAGAGGAAGCAAAGGCACTTGTGAAAGCGTTACAACATCAATATTATCTTTCTCACAAAAGGAACGTAGAACGTTGGGAAAGAGAAATGAAGAGTAGGGACGAACTTCATAAAATTCATAGAACCTACTATCAATGGTTAGTAGCTGGAAAAATTGCCGATGGTGCTCCTTGTATCCCTGGAGAACTCTTAAATAAGCATTATAGAATTGACGGCGGAGGCTGTTTTGGAAGTAGCTATAACTACTATCATGTTGAGGATGTTAGAGATCCAGAAACAGAAGAAGAAAAACAAAAAGTTAGAGAAGCGCAAGAAAGAGGTTTTTGCTACTAATCAATAACAAAAGTCCCACGGAATACACACGGGCGAAGCCCGGTATTCCGTGGGACATCTTTTATATCTTCCAGATAATTTTAATGCTACCATCTTCGGAAAGAAGAATACGCTCAATCAGTTCATTGGCGACTTTCTTTTTTTCATCATCGGACAGCGCAATGAAGTCAATATCCTCATACTGTGCTAATTGCTCTGTGAAAAAATCGCCTTGTAGCTTTAAGGTATTAATACGGGTTTGCTTTTCCTTGATTTGGGCACCAATTTCTTTTACATCAACAATTAAAGCCAGTTGAACTAATCTGCTGATGTCAGCTTCTTCTTTTTCAATTTCTTTCTGAAGCTTAAACCAATTGGCTTTTCTTTCTTGAATGATATGCTCAATATCGTGGATGTGCTCTTGAATTTGTGTCGCAACCTTTTCTTTTACTTGCTCAAAGGTAATGTTTTTAACAGAGAATGTGACAGTACATTCGTGCATGACTGACTTACCGAAACAGGATAGATATTTATGTTCGTGGCTGTAAATGCGAATACCATAGCCACACTTGGCACATTTGAGCAAACCTGCCAACCACTCCATTTTAGAGGGCTTGTTACCCCTTGCCATTTGCTTGTTGGTCTTTAGACGCTCCTGTATCTTGATATAGTGAGAACTGTCCACAAAGCCTTTAATGTTTGTCAGATAGGCAATGCAGTTTTCGTAGTTGTTGGCAGTGTATTTCTTGCCCTGTTGGTTGCAAATCAAATGGGCGCTTTGCTCGCCTGTCCATTCCTCTATGGGATTGACCATTGTAACTCCTAATGACTGAAAGTAATAGTACAGGGTGGAATCTGCTTTGACGTAAATGGGATTACGCAAAACATTCAAAATGGCAGTAGTGCGGAAATTCTTACCCTTGCGACCTTTGAAGCCAAGAGCTTCAAGATCTCGGACGATACGAACAAGAGAAATACTGCTGTCATTGTAATACTTGTCATAAATGATTTTGACAGCTTCAATTTCTGTTTGCTCATATTCGAGCATAGAGGGCTTACTATGGGGCTTGACCCTATATCCATAGGGCGCAGGACCACCAGGCCAACGACCGTCACGCTCAATTCTGGAATAGTAGTTATCGGTAATGCGGAGCTGAATGGTTTCTCTCTCAAACTCTGCAAATACAGCCGATATACCAATCATTAGCTTGCCTGTTGGTACAGTAGTGTCGATGTGTTCTTCTTTGACAGAAACGAAACCACAGCCTAATGTGTCTAACGTATGTACAAGCTGATAGAAGTCGAGAACGGAACGGCTGCAACGGTCTATCTTGTAAACAATGATTTTGCTGATTTTGCCTGCGTGCAGGTCTCTTAACATCTGCTGAAACGCTGGGCGGTTGGTGTCTTTGCCAGAATAGCCCTTGTCGGTGTATTCCTTGTATGGCTCATTTTCTTTAAGTAATCGTCTGCAGGCATCTAATTGGGTATCAATGCTGATACTGTCCTTTTTGTCTACGCTCTGACGGGCATACAGAGCTACACGCTTGACTACACCAGCTTTGAGATATTCTTCTTGCTCTTGCTTGTGTTTCTTTGCAATGTATTCCAGACTGTCTGTTCTTTCCTTTTTCATATTCTCCACCTCGCATAATAGTAGTATAGCACATATATGCTATATTTACAATTATACACGATGTTTTTGCACCTAAATTTAGAAGAAAAGTTATTTATGGAAAAATTAAAGCAGATATAGCTCATATTCTCAGTGAACTATGCAAGAGGAAGGGAATTGAAATTATTGCAGCAGAAGTATGTCCAGATCATATACACATGTTTGTAAAAATCCCACCAAAGTATAGTGTAGCAGAGATAATGGGATATCTAAAAGGAAAAAGTTCGCTAATGATATTTGAAAGACATGCGAATTTGAAGTATAAGTATGGGAATCGTCATTTCTGGTGTAGAGGGTATTATGTCGATACAGTAGGTAAAAATGCGAAGAAAATCGAAGAGTATATCCGAAATCAGTTAAAGGAAGATTTAGAATACGATCAAATGTCATTAAAAGAGTATATTGACCCGTTCACGGGTGAGCCGGTAGAAAAGGGCAAATAAAAGAGGCTCTTTAGAGCCAGCCCGTGGCCGCAGTGCGGAAGGCGAACTTTTCAGAGCCTCTTTAGAGGCAAGCAGGGAACAGCGGCTTATAGCCGCAGAGCAAACCACCAGCTAAGCTGGTGGTAATGATTTTTTGCTCAATTTCCGCTCAATCCACGCTCAATGTGTTTTATGCCCTCTTTCAGTAGAATGAAATTGCAATGAAAACAGCACCAAATCAGAAAATCCGGTGCTACTTCAAAGCAAATCTACTGAAAGGGGCATTTTTTTATGAACACAAACAAACACAAGGAGGAACAGAGTAAATGAAAGAATCGAACAACATCAAAATCATTGCCGTGGATCATGGCTACGGCAACATCAAGACAGTTAACACCGTGACTCCCACTGGAGTGACAGCCTATGAAACCGAGCCAATCTTTTCCGTAAACATTCTGGAGTATGGCGGTAGCTATTACCGCATTGGGGAAGGTCACAAGGAATTTATCGCTGACAAGGCTATGGACGAGGACTATTACATTTTGACCCTTATGGCAGTTGCCAGGGAACTGAATGTATATGGCATCCGTGAAGCTGATGTTTATCTGGCTGCCGGTCTGCCGCTGACCTGGATTCGCAAACAGCGTGAAGATTTCCGAAGCTATCTGCTCCGCAATAAGGAAGTGGATTTTCGTTTTAACGGCAAGGACTATCATATCCGTTTTGTCGGTTGCAGTCTATTCCCACAGGGATATCCTGCCATCATCGACTATCTGGGTAATTTCAAAGGTACGAATCTTCTGGCAGACATCGGAAATGGCACCATGAACATTCTGTATATCAACAACAAAAAGGCGATGGAAAGCCGCTGTTGGACAGAAAAGTTCGGTGTAAACCAGTGCATGATTGCCGCTAAGAATGCGGTGCTGGACAGCTTCGGTGTAAAAATCGAAGAATCCACCATTGAACAGGTGCTTCGCTTCGGAACCGCTGACATCAGTAAGCCGTATCTGGATTGTATCACTTCCGTAGCAAAGCGATATGTAGCTGATATTTTCGCCACACTTCGCCGCTATGAATATAATCCGGATCTGATGCGACTGTATATCGTTGGTGGTGGCGGTTGTCTGGTCAAGCACTTTGGTCAGTATGATGAGAGCCGAGTTACCATTCTGGACGATATTTGTGCGACAGCCAAAGGTTATGAATATCTCGCATTTACCAGCCTTCGCAGGAAGGAGTAAACCATGAGTGAGAATATCCGCAGCACAAATCTTCGCTTCAATCTGGAAAAAGATACCCAGAAGCGAGCATGGCAGTATCTTCAGACCATGGACAAGCAGCATTTCAAATCCTACAGCAATGTAATTGCCGTAGCCCTGGTGGAATATTTTGACCGCTATTATCGCAGTCAGGATGACCCGTACTTTGAAACCAGAGAACGTGAGGAACGATTTGTAAATCAGATTATTTCCTCCGTAGAAAGTGCCATGGAGAAAACACTTCCGGTATTTCTGGCAGGCTGTATGGCTGGACTGTCACAGGTTCCTGTTGTGGCAGCTCCGGTTGTTCAGCAGAAACCGGATGAGGAACTGGATTGGGATTTCCTTGGAGAATAAAATTTCTCCAAACTGACCCCACAGGAGGGAGGTGAACGCATGACACGATTTCTGACACAGGATAGTCCGATACCACCGTATATGGCATTTCCAAGATTTCTACTGGACAAAGATGGACTGAATGAAACAGCTAAAATTCTCTATACGATTTTGCTCGACCGAGCAAGACTATCCCAGAAAAATGATGGCTGGATGGATGAACAAGGTCATGTGTTCATTTTCTTCCCAATCAAGAATCTGGCGGAGACCATGCATAAAAGCGAAATGTCTATCAAGACAGCATTAAATGCTCTGGAGAAAGAAAATCTGATTGTTCGCAGACGTCAGGGCGCAGGTTTTCCAAACAGGATCTACGTCAAATATCCACTGGAAACACTGAATCAGACGGACAGAAATCTTTCCATAAGACAGACAGAAAACTGTCCTACAGATGGAAAGAAAACTGTCTCTGTGACAGAAAGAAAACTGTCCAGTAGTAATAAAGATAAGAACAATATGAAAAGAACAAATTCAGAGAGTAAGGATGACCGCACCGCTTATGGCTCTTATCAAAATGTTTTCCTGAGTACGGAAGAACTGATTTCCTTGCAAAGGGAAGTCCCTCATTATCCGGAATACATTGAAAAGCTGTCCAGCTATATGGCATCCAGCGGAAAACTGTATTCCAACCATGCAGCTACCATACGAAGCTGGGCATTGCGTGACCATCCTGCTCCTGCAAAACGAACCTATGAATGTAAGGAGGATGAAAGCCTATGAAACCAATTAACAACACCGTGGACGATCTGTTTCAGCCGAGAGAGCTTGCAGCGGACGAATATCTGAACGAAGCTGACGGGCTGATCTATTGTTCCAAATGCCACACACCCAGACAACACCGAATTGAACTGAAGGAACGAGTATTCCTCCCTACGGTTCGCTGCCGTTGTCAGCAGGAGGAATATGACAAACAAGAAGCCGAGCGCCAACATCAGGAACATCTGATACAAGTATCCCGATTGAAAGCCAATGGATTGCAGGACAAATCCCTGCGAGATTACAACTTCGCCAATGATAAAGGCTACAACCCGGAAATACAGAAAGCACATGATTATGTGGCACATTGGGAGGAAATGAAAGCCAACTCGTTGGGACTGCTTCTCTGGGGCGATGTGGGAACCGGTAAATCCTTTTTCGCCGGGTGCATTGCAAATGCTCTGTTGGACAAAGGTATTCCGGTTTTGATGACCAACTTTTCCAGAATACTGAATACGCTGACCGGAATGTATACCGATGACAGAAACCAGTTCATTGACAGCTTTAACAAATACAGTCTGCTGATCATTGATGATCTGGGAATTGAGCGAAGTTCAGAATTTGCTCTGGAGCAGGTATTCAATGTGATTGACAGCCGTTACCGAAGCAAGAAACCGCTGATTGTAACCACCAATCTGACTTTGGATGAGTTGAAGCATCCGAAAGATCTGGCAAGAGCCAGAATTTATGACCGAGTATTGGAGCGTTGTGTTCCACTGAAAATCAATAATCAGAATATCCGAGAGCTGAACGCAGCCGCTAATATGCAGGAAGCACGAAAAATATTAAATTCCGGTACTTAATTTCACAGCTGATGGTGCTGAACAATTCGCCCATCAGTACACAAAAAACCTATAGATTGTAAAGCGAATTGTATCTGCACCATCTACTCCGAACTACAGTACCACCCCGATACCAGAAAGGAGATTTTATGGCAAATAACAGACCTATGACCGAAGATGAAAAGAAATTATTGCAGGCACAGCACAGAATGGAAGCAATCGAAGCCCGCAACCGTCAGAAAGAACGAAAAGCAAGAACCAGACGATTGATCCAGATGGGAGCCGTATTGGAAAGTGTATTCCCGGAAGTTCAGACCATGGAGCTTGAAGATGTGAAAATGGAGCTGAAAAGACGATTGAATACGGAAGAACGATTAAAGGCATAAGCCTTGGCAGCTTTGCTGCTATCCCGAAGGGCGCACTTACTCACCACCCATAAAATGGGCGGTGGTATCCCCTTCGGGGTCGTGCGCTCTGCGAGGCTTTGCGGCTCCTGTGGAGCCTTATGGACAATGCCACACTTTTTCAAATTGCTGTCATTGTCCATGCAGACGGCAAAGAGTTTTGCTGGCTCAAAACAGGTGTTTCCATTCTGGAAGCACCCAGCCGCCTGCCTGCGAAAATCTGCCACCGGCATTTTTATCGCAGAGATAGGTGCAGCATTTACCGCACCTATTTCTTTTTCAGAAAAAGAAACAAAAATTGTGCTGCGGCACAGGAAGGAGGAAAATAGTGAACTATTTCCATTTAGAAGCAAAGGTTGTGAGCCGTGGCGCAGGCCGTTCCGTGATAGCAGCTGCCGCTTATGCATCATGCTCCCGACTCTATAATGATTATGACGGACTTACCCATGACTACACCAGAAAACACGGGTGTCTGTATAGAGAAGTCTTTCTTCCGCAGTATGCACCGGAAGAATGGAAAGACAGGCAACTGCTCTGGGAAGCAGTGGAAACCGTAGAAAAAACAAAGGACAGCCGACTGGCAAGAGAGCTTGTAGTTGCTCTGCCATCGGAGCTGTCCCTGGATGATTGGAAAGGTATGTTGGAGCGCTTTGTTCGTGAGCAAGGTATTGACCTTGGTATGTGCGCAGATGTGAATATCCATGACCCGTATCCTCCGGGGCATAATCCCCACAGTCATATTCTTTTTACGATGCGTCCCTTAGACGAACACGGCAAGTGGCAGGCAAAGACACAAAAAGAATATCTTTGCAAGCGTTGCGGCGAAGAACGAGGTTTTACCGCTGATGAGTTCAAGACCGCCAAATCACAGGGCTGGGAGAAACAATATATGTATCAATTCGGGAAGAAAAAGGAGTATTTAACCCCGTCTGAAGCAGAGAAAATTGAGGGATGCATCAGAACATCAAAGACACCGAAAAGTACCCGCTACGGGAGACAGAACCCACTTACAGAGCTTTGGAACAGTGAAGAACAGATATTTGCATGGCGTAAGAGTTGGGAAATGATTATCAACGAAGAACAGGAACGCCACGGTATTGCCGACCGTGTGGACTGTCGCAGTCATGCCGCCAGAGGGCTGACTGAACAGCCAACTGTACACGAAGGATACCACGCAAGAAAACTGGAATCCATGGGAATTGTTTCTGACCGCTGCGAACTGAACCGCCAGATCAAGGCTGACAACAAGCTCCTGCGTGAGTTGAAAAAACAGGTGCAAAAGCTGATGAAAGCAGTTAAGGAGAATATTCCTGCTATTGCTTCTGCATTGGAATCTCTGCGTGACCACATGGTTCTGATTCAATATCAGTTGATTGTGAATACTTTCCAGCAGGAAGCGGTGACTTTCCAGAAAAATCTTTTGGCTGATATACTGGCTGAATATAAAAATGTGAAAGCAGAAATCAAAGCCAAAACCGCTGAGAAAAAGGAACTGATTGCAGAGCAGAAAAACTGCGGTATCCACTTTATCCGTGCAAGTAAGCTGGGAGAGCAGATAGCTACTCTGACGGAAGATATTGAGGAACTGAAATTCCAGAAAGCACAGCTGCTGGCTCGTCTGAATTGCCAGGATAATGGTGTTGCTGCTAAGAAACAGACATTAAAAGAACTGGACACAGCTCTGGATAATTTAGTGCAACAGCACACGATACTGTCCGGGCAGAAAGAAGCTGATAAAGCAGAGTTCCTTGAAATCCGAGATGGTATTTCATCGGAAAACAAAGAAGCTGTCATGCAGGAACGTGAAGCCATCCGTCCCGAAGGAAGAGTTGGTTTGGTTCGGACATTGTATGAAAAATACAGAGATAAGTACAGTTCTGACACCTTTGATGAAGCCAACCGGCAGGTTGATGCTGAATTGAAAGAACATCCAATTCAGAAAAAGAAGCGTTCTATCAGTGAGCAGCTGAAAACACCGAAACAGGAAGCATCACAACCGAAGAAACAGAAAAAGAAAGAATACGAACGATAAAAAAATCGGCTGTTACTCAGAAAACAGGAGTAACAGCCAAATTTTATCTATGATGATACTCCTTGGCGATCACATAGACACCCGCCAGCATTTCAACAATGGACATCCCCAACAGAAGTCCTGCGAAGAAGTCTTTGACATTTGAACCGCCCAATGTATGTGACAATGCCTGCAAAGCAATTCCCATAACGATAAGGAGAACTCCCGTCATCATTACTTTTTGCTTTTCCAATTCTTGTGTTCTTCTCAACAAATCAAGAATCTGTTCGTCGTCATACACACGAACGCTTTTGCCGTCCGATTCTTCACCGTCCATCAGTTCAGAAATCGTAATATTCAATTCCTCACACAATTTCGTAATCACGGTGTAATCGGGCATACATTTTGCTGTTTCCCATTTTGAAATGGTTTTGTTTGAAACGCCCAAGCGTTCAGCAAGCTGCTCTTGGGTCAAGTTCTGCTCTTTGCGCTTTTGGGCAATAAATTTGCCTATTGAAATTTGATCCATTTTGGATACCTCCTTTATTTTGTCGAGGCAAGAATAGCATTTCTTATCACAAAATTACACCCCCAAAAAGGCGAATATGGGTGGAATCGTCATAAACTCCCGTGTATAACCTCTGCTGGGATCTGCATTTTCTTTGTTCAGAATTCGCTTTACTTAAAGATGAAAACAAGGGCAACGACTTCCGTAATAATGGCAATGATGATGCGGTATACCGTGCTGGAGGTAGTAATTAGGTCAATGCCGCTGAAAATCAGCCCTGCACACAAAATCAATATTTCGATGATACTCAAAAGCTTACCAATACTGAATTTTCGTTTCATTGTCATTTTTCGCCTTTGGAAACTTCGTATTTGCATTTGGTGAATAAACCGTCTGTAACAGCACTGTTACTCTCCGTAACAATGTAAAATAGCAGGCATTAAATTCTATTACTTTACGAACAAAAAAATGGAATTTTACATCCTATTATCAGTTTACAAACCAATATGTGCCAAGAATACTCCTATGGCATATCCTAATTTATAAAGCAGAAGAATCGTTAAACTAACAACAAGTACACGCCTAATAAAAATCTCATTTCCTGCTCCTGCATTTACCCAAGTCTTGATGTCACTTATGATATTACTATTTTTGTGCATTTCAGTTACCTCCTGAAGCCATTTGATGCACCAAAAACTTTTTTATATTCATTAACACAATCTCTACTCACATACCAAATGATTGCGGCGGCAATCGCTAATACAACGGTGGTAATGATACTTGCTTCAATGCCGTATTCGCCGCCATTCCATATATTTTTACCTACGGATTGCATATTGAAGATTGCCGTAACGGTTTCATCGTTTCCACTTAAATTCAATCCGAGAACGCTATACAGAATGGCGTTCCAAAATGAGTGCAGACCACAAGCCGCCCAAATGCTTTTGAAACGGATAGTCAAAAGTGAAAAGATAGTTGAAATTAGTGCAAGGTTGCAAACGCCCAAAATGCCATAAACAACCCCCTGCTCAAACAACGACGAGCAATGCGGCATAATAAACAAAACTGTACTTACGTTTACTGCAACCGCTACGGAAGTTTTTTCTTTAAGTGTATGTAATACAATTCCTCGGCAAAGGATTTCTTCTGTTGCACCTTGAATAATAAAACCGCCGAACAGGAGCAGTATCATCAAAATATCAGCATTGTTATAAATTCCGTGATATTTAATGCTACCCGTAAAAACGATAGCAGCAACAGAAACAGCAAGCAAAAGAACGCCTGCAAGAATACCGATAAGATAATTTCCAAATCGCTTTGTCAAGCCCATTTCGGACAAGGGCTTTTTCTCAATCAGTTTCCAATAGAGCAAAGCAACTCCCGCCATCACGATATAGCCGTAATACATAATCAGCGTTATAGTCTGCGGGTCGAACACGTCGCCAACGAGCATATTTTTTCCGAGTGCAAAATGCAGAATGATGACAGCACCCTCGGCAATAAATAACCCTGCTATGTAGCACAGCCAAAAGGCAAGGATCTTTTTTACAACGAATAGCAATGTCGGCATTTCCGTCCGGTTATTGAACGGGCTTATGTTTTTTAGAAATTGCTTCATTGTGCTGTTCCTCCTTGTAAATCACGAATACCGTTTAGGATCGTGTTAAGTGCAAAGTCAAAGGTATCATCTAATGGTGTGGGATTTCCAAATCCTCCGTGGCTTTCAATGGTAGAAAATCCTTGCAAAAATCCACGAAGCATACGGGCAATATGTACTTTCTGTTCATCAGTTACTCCATAGGCTTCAAGCACTTGAAACAGAACAATTAATGTTCCTTGCGATGCTTGTAAATGTTCCTCGGATTGATACATATTGTACCATTGCATAGCTTCAAACACGCCTTTGTGTTTGGCAACAAATTCTCGATATGCTAAACAGATTGCTCTAACGGCATTATCTTTTGATTTTCCTATGGCGGCTCTTGTAATGTCGGCTTCTAACAGTCGCCAACCGTACAACATCAGTTCTTTGTTCAGTTCATCAAGTCCGCCGCTGAAATGCTTATATAGAGATGGGGATTTTACTCCCAATTCTGTTGCTAAAACTTTCAATGTTACATTTGCAATACCTCTTTCGTCCGCCATATTCGCCGCCGCTTCAATAATCGTTTTCTTATCCAAACCCACCTTCATAACAGCTACTCCTTTCGCTTGCTTGGCTAATTACATTAGCTATTATAACATATGGTATCACGAATGTCTATCTGATACCTGTAAATATTAGAAAAATCCGTAAAATTTCCATAGTTCAAAAATATGAGAGGAGCATTTGATCACTCTAAACAAATGCCCCTCTCATATTTTAACAGTAAATCAATTCACTCAGCACAACTTCTTCTGCTGCATTACGGATATTATTCATAGTACCGACCCACGCCATCTGGTCACGAGCTTTTAATGCTTCATTTACGCCCTGACGCTCCTGCATTTGCAGGGTAAGCAACTCCATTCGCTGATTAGCGGTATCATCTACCTCATTCAGATGTTTGACAAGTTCGCCCTCCAGCAAAAGTGTGTTGTACAGCACTTTGCGGTGTTCTTTCAGATGACGAAGACGCATTCTGCCGTACTTTCCGTAATGCGGTTCTTCTTCCGAGAGTACAAGGTTAGGATAATACATTCCATCTGCACCCAATGTATAGGTTCCGCCCATTTCTTCAAAGATTGATTTCATAGAAAGCCCTCCAATCTGTTTACTTTATTGCTACGCTATGTTATAATACCACAAGATACATCACATATCAAGATAAGGAGGATATGAAATGCGGAAAAATGATGACATCATAGCTATCTATTCCCGTAAGTCTAAATTTACCGGAAAAGGTGAAAGTATCGGCAATCAGGTAGAACTATGTAAAGAATATGTTCGTGTGCATTATGGTGATGCAGCTGTAGATAAAGTTGTGGTTTATGAAGACGAGGGTTTTTCTGGTGGAAACCTGAATCGTCCTGATTTCAAGAAGATGATGGATGCTGCTAAGAAGCGAAAATTCAAGGCGATTATTGTTTATCGTCTTGACCGTATCAGCAGAAATATCAGTGACTTTGCAAGTTTGATTGAAGAATTGGCTCGTCTGGATATTTCTTTTGTTTCTATTAAAGAGCAGTTTGACACGAGCACTCCTATGGGACGAGCTATGATGTATATTGCATCTGTTTTCTCACAGTTGGAGCGTGAAACTATTGCAGAGCGTATCCGTGATAATATGCATGAACTGGCAAAGACCGGACGCTGGCTTGGTGGAACAACACCTACCGGCTATGCTTCTGAAGCAGTTAAGAGCATTACCATTGATGGTAAATCTAAGAAAGCCTGCAAGCTGAAGTTGATACCAGACGAAGCTGATATTGTCAGAATGATTTATGACTTATATGTAGAAACAGATTCTCTGACATTGACTGAAGCTGCCTTGATCAAACAGGGTATCAAGACAAAGAATAACAACTATTTTACCCGTTTTTCTATCAAAGCTATTTTGCAGAATCCGGTTTATATGATTGCGGATGAAGATGCCTACAATTTCTTTATTCAGAACGACACAGACTTGTTCTCAGAAAAAGATGCTTTTGACAATCAGCATGGTATTATGGCTTACAACCGTACCGATCAGGAGAAAGGCAGAGCCACCAAGTACCTGCCTGCAAGCGAGTGGATTGTATCTGTCGGCAAGCATCCGGGTCTGATTCCGGGCAAGGTGTGGGTACAGATTCAAGAATCTCTGGAACGTAATAAATCCAAATCGTTCAGAAAGCCACGCAGCAACGAAGCACTTTTGACTGGTCTGTTGTTCTGTAGTTGCGGTGAGCGTATGTATCCGAAAATGAGCAAACGCAAAACTGCTGATGACAAGGTGATTTACACCTATGTCTGCAAGATGAAAGAACGCAGTCAGAGATCTGTATGCAACAGCAAGAATGCCAACGGTAACACTTTGGATATGGCTGTAGTGGAGCAGATTAAAATGCTTGCGGAGGATAAAGATACTTTCATTGCACAGTTGGAACAGAGTCGCAGATTCTATACCGGTAATCGCATGGACTATGAACAGCGACTGGATGATATGCGAAAAGAAAAGATAGAAACCGAGAAGAAAATCAATTCTCTGGTGGACTCCCTTGTAGATATGGGTGATAGCCCAGCCAAGGCTCATGTAACCAAACGAATTGAACAGTTGAATGGAGAATACCTGTCTCTTGAACAGCGTATTCAGGAACTGGAGGGATTGACTTCACAGCACGCTCTTAGTGATGTTGAGTTTGATTTGCTGCGTCAGTTGCTTACCATCTTCAAGGATGGCATTGATGAAATGACAGTTGAACAGAAACGTGCCGCCATTCGCACCATCGTGCGCAAGGTGGTTTGGGATGGTGTCAATGCTCATGTAATCTTGTTTGGTGTTCGGGATGATGAAATTGAGTATCCGGAAATTGCTGCTGTCGCATCCGATAATACCGAAGATGATGAGGAAACCGAGGAATTGGTGGACTTCTCCGATGTAGATTATGAGGATGACGATATGGAGGATGAACGCCTGGGAAAAACTAATCCCCTCAGTGCATCAAAAACGCATTGGGGGGAGGATAGCAAATGAGCTCCTGATGATGTTCCGTTCCAGAAAAAAACATTCACGCGAGGTTTCGCTTTATGAACCCATCGGAACCGACAAAGAAGGAAATGAGATCAGTCTTCTGGATGTCATGGAAAGCCCTCCTGTAGATATCATTGATGCTTATACGACCAGACAGGACATCCGGCTCCTTCTCACTTCCATGAAGACCGTGCTCAGTCCGAAAGAGTATCAGGTGATCTGCCTCCGTTACGGTCTGTATGGGATCCCTGAAGAGACCCAGAAAACGATTGCACAGCAGCTTCACATCAGTCGGTCTTATGTATCACGAATTGAAAAAAATGCCTTAAAAAAACTGAGAACACTTTTTCCTGACAATTAAAAACGGCGGCTGTAATCTCACTGCCGCCTGTTTTCCACATCTTTATTCTTTATTTTCTGCCCTTCTCAGAAGATCAAATTTTTCCACCTCTGCGCCAAGATCCACGGCAAGCCTCTGCCGGGGATGAGGAGCGCTTTCTACCAGAGTTCCTGTTTCATCATAAATAGCCTTCACGGTAACTGACAGATTCCTGCCGTCAGGCTTCATGATCTCAATGGTTTCTCCGACAGTAAACTTGTTTCTCTGTGTAATATGAACCAGCCCTTTTTCGTCCACATCCTCTGCATATCCCAGATAGGTATATTCCTTCACATAGGTACTACTGTCATAAATCTGGGTGTTTTCATCCGGTTTTCCATAGAAAAATCCGGTTGTAAACTGACGGTAGGTACAGTTGGATATCTGTTCCCGGTACCAGTCCATATTGGCATGATACTTCTCCGGATCTTCCATATAATCATCAATCGCTTTCCGATAGGTTCTCGCAACCGTAGCCACATAAAGTGCTGTTTTCATCCGTCCTTCAATCTTCAGACTGTCAATTCCGCAGGTCAGTATATCATCCATATGTTCGATCATACACAGATCCTTGGAGTTAAAGATATAGGTGCCTCTCTCATTTTCAAAGACAGGCATATACTCTCCCGGTCTGGACTCTTCTACAATGGAATACTTCCAACGGCATGGATGTGTGCATGCACCTCTGTTTGCATCCCTTCCGACCAGATAATTGCTGAGAAGGCAGCGTCCCGAATAGGAAATGCACATTGCCCCATGGACAAAGGTCTCAATCTCCATATCTTCCGGAATATGGGCACGGATCTCACGGATCTCTTCCAGAGAAAGTTCCCGGGCTGTTACTACACGTTTTGCTCCCAGCCGATACCAGAAACGATAGGTTTCGTAATTTGTATTGTTGGCCTGCGTGCTGATATGGCACTCGATCTCCGGGCAGATTTCCTGTGCATAGGTAAAGATTCCCGGATCTGCAATGATCAGAGCATCCGGTCTCAGTTCTTTCAGTTCCTGAAGATATTCCCGCACTCCCGGAAGATCCTCATTATGTGCGAGAATATTTACCGTCACATAAACCTTCACTCCATGCTCGTGGGCAAACGCAATGCCTTCTGTCATATCTTCCCGTGAAAAATTCTTTGCCTTTGCCCTGAGTCCAAAGGCTTCTCCGCCAATATATACTGCATCTGCACCAAAAATCACGGCAATCTTCAATACCTCCAGACTGCTGGCAGGTACCAGTAATTCGATTTTTCTCATCTCTTCTCCTTGCTTCCGTTTTCCGGATCCTGTGACATTCTGACGCTGAGGGCAGCCCCGTCTCCCAACGGCAGGATACTGGTCATCAGACGTTTCTCATGTTTCAGTGTATAAAGGTATTCTCTCATTCTTTTATAGATGGTCCTGTTTCTCCGCTCCACCAGATAATGAGATTCTATGATCTCCCCTTCCTGCAGAACATTGTCGGACAGGAGAATCCCATCCGGGTTCAGAAGACGGATCACATCCTCCAGCCAGTGGATATACTGTCCCTTGGCCGCATCCATAAAGATCAGATCATATCCCGGGGACAGTTCCTTCAGGATTCCCCCTGCATCGCCTTCCAGTAAAGTGATCTGATGTTCCCTTCCTGCTTTTCTGAAATTTTCTCTGGCGATCGGAATTCTTTTTTTATAGTTTTCTATGGTGGTAATTTCCAGTTCCTCCGGTCCGTACTCACACATAAGAAGTGTGGAGAAGCCAACGGCTGTCCCCACCTCCAGTATACGCTTCGGCTTTTTTACTGCCAGAAGCACCTTTATAAAGCTCTGCATCTCTCTCCGTATGATGGGAATCTCCGATGCCAGTGCTTCCTTTTCCAGTTTTTCTAAAAAAGGCGTGTTTCCCGGATCCAGAGAATTAATGAAAGTCCTCATTCTTTCCTCTACGATCAAGGCTCTGTTCCCTCCTGGTCTGCCGCTCCTGAAAGGATCGCCATAAGTCTTGCAGGCTCGTAAGCTGTGCTCAGAAGATAGGTTCCCGGTTTCATCTGCCCTTTATAATTTGACAGCTTTTCCTGCACCCAGAAAACCTTTGCATCCTCGATCAGCCCCTTGTTTTCCAATATTCTGGCAATATCATAAACCGAATCATCTTCTTTGATAACGACTGTGATCTCCTGGCCTTCTCCCGGACTCATAGGCTGCTGGTTAAAAATATCATGTCCGAACTGATAGGAAACTCTTCCGATCCAGATGATCAGAACAACTACGCAGACATAAAGTGCGATCCTGAAAGCACCGCTTGCAACAAACATGCCCGCCTTTCCTACCCGGTCTCTTGTATCTCCCATGTTATCCTCCTTACTGACCGCCTGCATCAGAGCGGCGGAATATCCATTTCAATCCCTTCCGTCAAAGTCCTGCATATCCTCTGTAGCATTCTGCAGAGGGAAAGCTCCGCATCCAGATATGCATTTACCTGAGGATTATGGCGAAGCTCTGCCGACTCTCTGGAAAGGTTCTCTGCAAGCTGGAACATACGGCTTCTGTCTTCTTCATTCTGAAGATGAAAGTTTGCAGCCCGGAACTGACGTACTCTTTCCGCCAGCTCCGGATTCTGCTTCAGAATTTCTTCCTGTATTCTGTATTCCTTATAAACATTGCTTTTTTTGATTACCTGGATAAGCATATGAATGTTTCTGTTGATGCCATCCATACTTATGCCTCCATAATAATTGGAAGAATCATTGGTCTTCTCTTGGTTCTCTTCCAGAGATAATCACTGACCGCATCCTTCACTACAAGCTTGATCTTGCCCCAGTCTGTAATATTCCTGTCCATACAGGATTCCAGCGCCTGCTCCACCACTTCTCTGGCGTGAACCATCAGATCCTCGGATTCTCTCACATAAACAAAGCCTCTGGACACAATATCGGGGCCTGCAAGCACTACGTTGCTGTGGCGTTCCAGTGTCATCACAACGATCATAATTCCGTCCTCCGCCAGATGCTGTCTGTCACGAAGAACAATATTTCCCACATCTCCAACACCCAGACCGTCAACCAGGATTCCGCCGGTCTGAACACTTCCGGTTACCTGTGCACTGTTTTCATCCAGTTCAAGAACATTGCCGGAAGCCAGAATAAAGATATTTTCTTTCGGGATTCCCAGTTCCTCAGCGATATGCTTCTGTGCTGTCAGATGACGGTACTCACCGTGTACGGGAATAGCGTATTTGGGACGCACCAGAGAATAGATCAGCTTGATCTCCTCCTGGCAGGCATGTCCGGAAACATGCGCATCCTGAAAAATAACTTTGGCACCTTTCATATACAGCTCATTGATCACCTTGGAAACTGCCTTCTCGTTTCCCGGAATCGGATTGGAGCTGAAGATAATCGTATCGTTTGGCTTAATGGTAATCTTTTTGTGGATATTTGCCGCCATTCTGGACAGCGCCGCCATGGATTCTCCCTGGCTTCCTGTTGTAATAAGAACAACCTTTTCATCCGGATAGTTCTTTACCTGGTCGATCTCGATCAGTGTATTTTCCGGAATTCTCAAATATCCCAGTTCTGATGCAGTAGAAATTACATTGACCATGCTGCGTCCTTCCACCGCCACCTTTCTGCCAAACCGGTAAGCTGTGTTGATGATCTGCTGTACACGGTCCACATTGGATGCAAAAGTAGCAATAATGATCCTGCTGGAAGGGTATTCATTAAACAGATTATCAAACACTCTTCCCACAGTTCTCTCAGACATTGTAAATCCGGGACGTTCGGCATTGGTGCTGTCACACATCAGAGCAAGCACACCTTTTCTTCCGATCTCCGCAAAACGCTGAAGGTCAATCGCATCTCCAAATACAGGAGTATAATCCACCTTAAAGTCTCCGGTATGGACAACAATCCCCGCCGGAGAATAGATTGCCAGCGCCGAAGCATCCTGAATACTGTGGTTTGTCTTGATAAATTCAATAGAAAAATCTCCCAGATTGATCACCTGACCATGCTTTACCTCTTTTAATTTGGTAGCGCGAACCAGGTTATGCTCCTTCAGCTTGTTAGTGATAAGTCCCAGAGTCAGTTTTGTTGAATAGATTGGTACATTTACTTCTTTTAATACATAAGGCAGGGCTCCGATATGATCCTCATGACCATGGGTGATCACAAATCCCTTGACCTTGGAGATATTTTCTTTCAGATAAGTCACGTCCGGAATCACAAGATCGATTCCCAGCATATCATCCTCCGGAAAAGACAGTCCGCAGTCTACAACTACAATACTCTCACCGTATTCAAACGCGGTAATGTTCATTCCGATCTGCTCCAGACCGCCTAACGGGATCACTTTGAGGCGTTCTGCCGGTCTGCGCCCCCGTCTTCCCTGTCTGGAAGGAATTTTTGCAGGATTCTTGGGCGAAGTATTTCTGGTCGTATTTTTATATGCAGATCTCTGCTGTTTGTCTGTATATTTTCCGCCCTGTCTTGTCTGCTGCTTATATTTATTGTTTTTCTGTTTTGTCACCTGTTTCTTTGTATTATTAAAACCGGATGTTTTTTGTACAGTTCCGTTTCGTTTTTGTTTATCATCAGAATTTTCACGTTTCAGATTATTATTTTCACTTTTCAATCATTGCACCTCCATACTTATGTGCTGTTTAAAACAAATTTTTGCACGAAAACTCAGGAATACCGGCGGCATTCCTTTTTATTTTTATTTGTCTGTAACCGACAGACATTGATGGTATTGTCTTTTCACTGTATTATTTTGGTAAAAAATTACATTTCCAGATCTACGTCTTCCAGCATCTGCTCAAAAACCTTATAAACTGCCTGCAGTTCTTCTTCCTCTTCTACCATTTCGTAGCAGGCTTCCGGACTATCGTCTGAGGAAGTATCTTTCAAAATATAGGCAGATGCTTCATCTTCCAGGGAATCCGATACCAGAAGATAGGACTTCCCTGCAATCATGGTCTGTTCTTCTACATAAAACTCTTCGGTTGTCCCATCCGGGGACTGAAATCTGATTTTTTCCATTCTGCCATCCTTATCTGTTCATCTGAGCATCCAGGTATCCCTGCAGAATCAAAACTGCTGCCAGAGAATCCAGGTGCTCCTTTCTGTCTTCCCGACGCACACCGCCTTCCATAAGAACACGGTTCGCCTCCATCGTCGTCAGGCGTTCATCCCACATATCCACAGGCAGACCCGTTCTCCTCTCCAGCATTTCCTTAAATTCCAGAGATTTTTCTGCCCGCTCTCCCAGAGTATTGTTCATGTTTTTGGGAAGCCCCACAACAATCCGTTCCACACCATACTGGGCTGTCAGCTCTTCAATACGTGCCAGTGTTTTTCTGAGCTTGTTTTCCTGCTTTCTCCAGATGGTTTCTACCTTTTGTGCAGTCAGTCCCAATGGGTCACTGACTGCAACTCCTACGGTCTTAGATCCATAATCCAGTCCTAATATACGCATATCAGTCTTCCCAGGAACGATTCGTAATATACTCGTTCAGAAGCTCTTCTACCAGTTCATCTCTTTCCACCTTCATGATCATGCTTCTGGCTCCCTTATGACTGGTAATATAGGTTGGATCACCGGACATGATATAACCTACGATCTGGTTGACCGGGTTATACCCTTTTTCGTCCATTGCATTGTACACCAGATCCAGAACCTCTTTTACCTCCAGCTCCTGATCCGGTTTTGTCCTGAAATACTGTGTATTTCCCAAATTGTTTTCTGCCATTTTTTCTCACGTCCTTACTGTTATTTCTTTTCTATTTTAATATAATTCACTGTAAAATACAAGGAGAGTTTTCTGACGCTTCCCCAAGAAGAATGTGTTCCTTCGCAAAACCGGTGATTTTTACTGTCAGAAGGTCATTGATATGGAGTCCTTCCTCTTTCTCCACAGCAACCTTCACATACTCTCTGCTGTGACTGAGATAAAAGGATCTTCCATCGATTTCAGCTTCTTCTTCAATGAGGATTTCCAGATTTCTGCCTATCATATTTTCTTCATATTCCCCTGCACGTAAGTCATGTAATTCCAGCATTTTTTCACTTCGTTTCGCCTTTTCTGCTTCTGTCAGCTGTCCTTTCATCGCTGCCGCCTTAGTTCCCTGACGTCTGGAATATTTGAAAATATGTGTTTCATAAAAATGAATATTTTTTACAAATTCATAGGATTCCTGAAAATCTTCTTCTGTTTCCTGTGGAAATCCGACAATCACATCCGTAGTCAGTGCCGGCGCCGGATAATACTTTCGGATCAGTTCACATTTTTCCGCATATTCTTCGGTGCTGTATCTGCGGTTCATATCCTTCAGCGTCTTATTGCAGCCGCTCTGAAGGGAAAGATGGAAATGAGGACACACCTTGGGAAGTGACGATATCCCTTCCAGAAACTCTTCTGTAATAATGCGCGGCTCCAGTGAGCCCAGTCGGATCCTCTGGATTCCATGGATCTCATGAACAGCGCGGATCAGAGAAAGCAGATTCTGTTTTTTCTCTTCTTCTTTGAAATCCACACCATAGGAGCTTAAATGGATTCCCGTAAGAACCACCTCTTTATATCCGCCTTCCGCCAGCTTCCGTACTTCCTCCAGAATGTCTGCAATCTCGCGGCTGCGCACCCTTCCTCTTGCATAGGGGATAATACAATAAGTACAGAACTGATTGCAGCCGTCCTGTACCTTGATATAGGCTCTCACATGCTCTGCCGTATGATCAATGGACAGCTCTTCGTATTCTTTTGTTTTGTTTATTTCTATCACTTGTGTTTTTTTTGAGTGTTCTTTTTCATATTCCTCAAGAGCCTCAACGATCCGGTTCTTCTGGTTGTTTCCAAGGATCAGATCGACTGAGGTATCTTCTTTCAGCTTTTCTGTATCTGTCTGGGCATAACACCCTGTAGCTACTACGATAGCCTCCGGGTTCATTTTTTTTGCCTTATGGAGCATCTGTCTGGATTTTCTGTCCGCAATGTTGGTAACCGTGCAGGTATTGATCAGATATACATCCGCTCCCTCCTGAAAAGGCACGATCTCATATCCCGCCTGCTCCAGCAGCTGCTGCATTGCCTCTACCTCATAGGCATTTACTTTACAACCCAGATTATGAAGCGCAACTTTTTTACTCATATTTATGTCATTCCTTTTTCTATATCAACTGGTTTTTCTGTACACTTCCACTTCATGGAAATTTAACAGCTTTTCCCTTGACTTTTCAGCAAGGGACGTATAAGATAAAAACTGTAATACAACTAATCTAAGGGAGGTCATCATTATGAAAACTTTAAAAATATCTTTGAACTCTATCGACAAAGTAAAAGCATTTGTAAATGAGATCAGTAAATTTGACTGTGATTTTGATCTTGTATCCGGAAGATATGTCATTGATGCAAAATCCATCATGGGAATCTTCAGCCTGGATCTTTCCAAACCGATCGATCTGAACATCCATGCAGAGGGAGCAGCTCTGGACGCTATCCTTGCAGTTGTTCAGGCTTATGTGATTGAATAAGTTTTTTATTTTGCCGCAGCGTATCTGTACGCCGCGGCTTTTTTCATTCTAGCTGATCTCGATCACTTCTACAGAAGACAGCGCTTCTTCCATCAGCTGATCGATCTTTTCTTCCAGTTTTGTCTCAGATCTGTGGATCACATTCAGGTTCGGTTTTGTAACCGGATGTTTGGCTACAAATATCGTACAGCAGTCCTCAAACGGCTGGATAGAAGTCTCAAAAGTATTGATTTTTCTGGAAATCTCCACGATCTCCTGTTTGTCAAATCCGATCACCGGACGATAAACCGGAAGCGTGCAGACTTCGTTTGTTGCCGCAAGGCTCTGGAGTGTCTGGCTTGCCACCTGTCCGATACTTTCTCCTGTGATCAGACCAAGACAGCCGGATTCCTTCGCAAAGTGTTCTGCAATGCGCATCATATAACGGCGCATGATAATAGTCAGTTCTTCGTGCGGACACTGGTCATAAATATACAGCTGAATGTCTGTAAAATTCACCACATGAAGACGGATAGGACCACTGTAGCGGGCAACCAGCTTTGCCAGATCCACCACCTTCTGTTTTGCACGTTCACTGGTATATGGCGGTGCATGGAAATATACCGCATCGATCTTGACGCCACGCTTGGCGATCATATAACCGGCCACAGGGCTGTCGATTCCGCCGGAAAGAAGGAGCATTGCCTTTCCATTTGTTCCTACGGGCATACCGCCCGGTCCCGGGATTGTCTCTGAATAAACGTAAATCTTGTCCCTGATTTCTACAGAAAGTGTCATCTGCGGATTATGGACATCCACCGATGCCTCCGGAAAGGCATCCAGGATCAGACCGCCAAGCTGTGCACTGACTTCCATGGAATTCACCGGATAGGACTTTTTGGCTCTTCTGGTATAAACCTTGAAGGTTCCTGAAAAATCCGGATAACGGTTTTTCATATAGCTGAGCACATCTTTTCCCATCTGTTCCAGCCCCTGATCCTCATAGATCACAACCGGGCTGATTCCTACGATTCCAAATACACACTGAAGGGCTTCTACTGCCTCATCAAAATCATATTCTTCCGGGCAGAGCACATAGACTCTTCCCTGTTCTTTAACCACGCGGAACTCTCCTTCTACCGGTTCCAGTGCAAGACGCATCTGTTTTACCAGCGCATCTTCAAAAAGATACCTGTTTTTTCCTTTGATGGCGATTTCCGCATATTTGATCAGAAATGCATGAAAAATCATAACTTTTCTCCTTTATGCTTCTTGATTTTCTCTTTTTGTTTTTATCTTCTGGAGTATCTGCGCAGCACCGGAACCAGTTCTCCCATAACCTGAAGGAAATAATCTGCTTCTTCTGCTGTGTTTTCCTCCGAAAAACTCAGACGTACCGTACTTTCAATCTGGTCTTTTGCCATTCCCATTGCAGTCAGCGTACTGCTTGGCTTCCGCTTATGGCTGGAGCATGCGCTGCCTGCCGACACAAAAATCCCTCTTTCTTCCAGGGAATGAAGAAGAACTTCACTTCGTACTCCCATAACGCTGATGCTTAAGATCTGAGGCGCGCCCTCTCTTAATGCCATACCATTGATACGGATATCCGGAATTTTTTCCAGCCCTTTTGCTATATGCTCCTTCAGGCTGTACATTCTTTCCACATTGGCATCCAGATCATGGTAAATTTCCTCCGCTGCCACACCAAGACCTGCAATTCCCGGAACATTATCCGTACCGGAGCGCATTCCACTCTGCTGGCCTCCTCCAAGAATCTGAGGCTGCAGCTTTGCCTTTTCATTGATATAAAGGAAACCGACTCCCTTAGGGCCATGGATCTTATGGCTGCTGACAGAAAGAAGATCAATTCCCATTTTTTTCGGATAGATCCTGTATTTGCCAAATGCCTGGATCGCATCTACATGAAACAGAGCTTTCGGACTCTTTTCCCGAATACGCCTGCCGATCTCCTCCACAGGCATGACTGCCCCCACTTCATTATTTACATACATCACAGAGACCAGTATGGTATCCGGACGAAGGACTGCTTCCAGCGCGTCCAGCTTCACGACTCCCCGGTTATCCACCGGAAGATACGTAACCTCAAATCCCTGCTCCTGCAGAAACAGAGCCGGCTGGCCGACTGCGGGGTGTTCCACTGCAGTTGTGATGATGTGGTTTCCACTTCGCTTATTTGCCATTGCCGCACCGATCAGCGCAAGGTTATCCGATTCTGTTCCTCCGGAGGTAAATAAAATCTCTTTTTCCTGTACTTTCAGGATCCGTGCCAGTTTTGCCGCAGAATCCTTTACATATTTTTCCGCCTCTACGCCCTTCAGATGCATGGCAGAAGGGTTTCCAAAATCTTCTGTCATGGTTCTTATAACAATTTCTTTTACAGCATCATAACATCTGGTCGTTGCGGAATTATCAAAATATACTTCCATGCTCACTCTATACTCCCTTTATTTTCACAATATCCTGAAAATTTATCATGACGGCTGTTCCAGCTGAAACATCAGTATGGAAAGAATCGCAAGACCAGCTGTTTCCGTCCGCAGGATCCGTCTTCCCAGAGTGATCGGGGATGCGCCTGCTTTTATCGCAGCTTCCACCTCTGCCTCCTCGAAGCCTCCCTCCGGTCCGATAAAAATCCCGACCGACTGTCCCGGCCGGATCCTGCTTATGATCTCTTTTGTCTCTGCCATACCTGTTGCAAGCTCATAGGGAATCAGACAGATGTCCAGCGCTCCGGCATAAGCAAGGGCTTCCCGGTAGGTCATAACCGAATGTACGGAAGGAACCCGCATCCTTTTTGACTGCTTGGCGGCACTTTCTGCAATCTGCTGCCATCTCTCTACTTTTTTTGCCGCTTTTTTGCCGTCCAGACGGACCACACATCTTTTTGTTTCTACCGGAATGATCTCAAAAGCTCCCAGTTCCACCGCTTTCTGAATGATCAGCTCCATCTTGTCTGATTTCGGAAGCCCCTGGAAAAGATAAAGCTTATTTGGCAGTTCATAATCCGGTTCCTGGGCATACAAAATATGAAGGCATACCTCGTCCTCATCTGCAGTTTCGATCCGGCAGTGATATTCCTTCTTTTCTCCGTCACTGATCCACAGCTCATCACCTGGTTTCATCCTCAGTACATGAACAATATGCTTGACATCTGTCCCTGTGATATGAATCTGATGAGCCGCTTCATCTATCTGATGTGGTTCTGCAAAAAACCTCTGCATGGATCAGTCCTTTCTGGCTGTGACAGATACCCATTCTCCCTGCTTTGTCACCTCGACAAGAGTCAGTCCTGCATTTTTTACAGCCTCAGTTACTACGGTTTCTTTTACATCAAGGATTCCGGAAGTAATATAATAAGCGCCTTTTTTCATCTGATGGACGATCACCGGTGTCAGCGGTACCAGAACGTCTGCCAGAATATTGGCCGCTACGATATCATACTTCTCATATCCCACCTGATCCTGCACTTCTCTGTCATCAATGATGTTTCCGATCATCATGTCAAAATCCTGATCCGGGATCTGATTTGCCTCTTTGTTCTCCTGAACAGCCGGAACTGCACAGGGATCCAGATCAGTTCCTACTACATGACCTGCGCCAAGCTTCAGAGCTGTAATTCCAAGGATTCCGCTTCCGGTTCCCACATCAAGAAGCTCACAGCCATCTTTCACATATTTCTTCAGCTGACGGATCACCAGCTGGGTTGTCTCATGCATTCCTGTACCAAAAGCAGTTCCCGGATCAATATGAAGGATCATCTTGTCCCTGTCTTCTTCCTTTACTTTTTCCCAGGAAGGAACAATCAGGATATCGTCCACATAGAACTGTTTGAAATACTTTTTCCAGTTATTGATCCAGTCGATGTCTTCCGTTTCATCTACCTCAATGCTGCCCTCACCAATTTCCATAAAGGAGCGAAGTCCGTCCAGCTCCTCCCGTACTTCTTCAAGGATCGTCTGTGCATCTGTCACCTCACCGTTTCTGAGAAGCTTTCCATCTTCTGTTTTCTCTACAAAAAAGCTAAGATAGGCAGTTCCGTCATCCTCCTGCATCTGAGGGAGGATATCCACAAACATCTGCTCCTTTTCCAAAGCGGTAAGAGGCACATTATCCTCAATCTGTGCACCTTCCAGGCCAATGTCATACAGAGTGCTGATAATGATATCCTCTGCATCTGTAATTGTTTTTATTTTAAATTTTTTCCACTTCATAACAAATTCTCCTGTTTTATCTTAAAATATAACGCTTTATATTGTTATACTTCTACTACCTCGCACTTTATCATACACGAAAGCACAAAAAAAGAAAAGAGGATTTCCCTCTTTTCCTTAAAAGTTTCTGTGATTCCCGGTTTCATCCGGATATGGATCAGTCTTCAAATGTTTCTTTCAGCTTATCCATAAAGCTCTTTTTCTTCTTTTCTGATTTTTCACCGGATCCGCTTTTCGGCTCTGCTTCTCTGTTTCCACATGCCTCATCAAACCTGCGCAGAGCTTCTTTTGCCTCTTCGTTCAAATTGGTAGGAACCTGAACCACAAGAGTCACATAATGATCTCCACGTACATTTTTGTTTCTCAGTGACGGAACACCTTTGCCCTTCAGACGGATACGGGTATCTGTCTGAGTTCCCGGCTTCACTTCATACACCACATCTCCGTCCACAGTGCTGATATGGACATCTCCGCCCAGAGCAGCCTGTGCATAAGTAATCGGTGCCGAAGAGAAAATATTCATATCCTGTCTCTGGAAGATCGGGTGACGGGCAATATTTACCTCCACAAGAAGGTCTCCTCTCGGACCTCCGTTCGTTCCCGGTTCTCCTTTTTCACGGATGCGGATACTCTGTCCGTTATCGATACCTGCCGGAATAGATACCTGAATCTTCTTTCTGGAAGAGGTATAGCCAGTTCCCCGACAGGAGGTACATTTTTCTTTGATCACTTTTCCGGAACCGCCGCACTCCGGACAGGTCTGTACATTACGGACCATACCGAACATAGACTGCTGGGTATAGACAATCTGGCCCTCGCCGTTACACTTCGGACAGGTTACCGGCTGTGTTCCAGGTTTTGCCCCGGTTCCATGACAGACTGTACACTCATCCTTCAGAACGATCTCCAGTTCCTTTTCACAGCCAAATACAGCCTCCTCAAAGGTGATATTTACCCGTGCACGGAGATTGGCGCCTCTCATTGGACCGTTGTTTGCCCGTCTCTTGCTTCCGCCGCCGAACAGGTCACCGAAAATATCGCCAAAGATATCTCCCATATCCGCGCCGCTAAAGTCAAATCCGCCGAAGCCGCCTGCACCGCCTCCGCCGTTTTCAAAGGCCGCATGACCAAACTGGTCATACTGTCTTCTTTTATCCGGATCACTTAAAATGCCGTATGCCTCTGTGGCCTCTTTAAATTTTGCCTCAGCATCTTTATCACCCGGATTTACATCCGGGTGATATTTCTTGGCTAATTTTCGATATGCTTTTTTCAGTTCCGCGTCACTGGCGTTTTTGGCACCCCCCAGGACTTCATAGTAATCTCTTTTATCAGCCATTGTTTCTCTTTCCTATGCTTTCTATCAGACTTCTTTATAGTCTGCGTCTACTACATCGTCACCGTATCCGGCTTCATTTCCACCCTGGGAAGCTCCGCCTCCCATGTTGCCCATGTCCGAACCAGCCTGACCGCCGCCCTGCTGTGTCTGCTCATACATCTTCTGGAACAGTTTCTGAGCGCTTTCCATCATCTTCTCCTGTGCTGCCTTGATGTCAGCAACCTGTGCATCTGTCAGCTCTGCATTTGCAGTCTGGGAAAGAAGGTCTTTCAGTGCGTTCAGATCAGCCTCTACAGCTGCCTTGTCATTTACATCCAGTTTGTCACCGGCTTCTTTCAGCGCGTTCTCAACCTGGAATACCATAGAGTCTGCGTTGTTTCTTGTGTCGATCGCTTCTTTACGTTTCTTATCCTGAGCCTCGAACTCTGCTGCTTCTTTGACAGCCTTGTCGATCTCGGAATCAGACATATTGGAACCTGCTGTAATTGTGATATGCTGCTCTTTTCCGGTTCCAAGATCCTTAGCGGATACATTTACAATACCGTTGGCATCAATATCAAAGGTAACCTCGATCTGCGGAACACCACGACGTGCTGGCGGGATTCCATCCAGACGGAACTGTCCAAGGGATTTGTTATCTCTTGCAAACTGACGCTCACCCTGTACTACGTTGATATCTACAGCTGTCTGGTTATCTGCTGCAGTAGAGAAGATCTGGCTCTTCTTTGTCGGGATTGTTGTGTTTCTCTCGATCAGACGAGTTGCGATTCCGCCCATGGTCTCGATAGAAAGAGACAGCGGAGTAACATCCAGAAGAAGGATATCGCCTGCGCCTTCATCACCAGCAAGCTTACCACCCTGTACGGAAGCACCAAGTGCAACACACTCATCCGGGTTCAGAGATTTGCTCGGCTCTTTGCCTGTGATCTGTTTTACTTTGTCCTGTACTGCCGGGATACGTGTAGATCCACCTACCAGAAGTACCTGACCAAGCTCAGAAGCGCTGATACCAGCATCAGAAAGTGCACGGCGTACCGGCTCTGCAGTCTTCTCAACAAGATCATGTGTCAGTTCATCAAATTTTGCTCTTGTAAGGTTCATATCGAAATGCTTCGGTCCTTCTGCTGTAGCAGTAATGAACGGAAGGTTAATGTTTGTTGTTGTTGCGGAAGAAAGCTCTTTCTTTGCTTTTTCAGCTGCTTCTTTCAGTCTCTGAAGAGCCATCTTGTCATTGGAAAGGTCTACGCCCTCAGCTCTCTTGAACTCAGCAAGCATGTAGTCTGTGATCTTCTGGTCAAAGTCATCACCGCCAAGACGGTTGTTACCTGCTGTAGAAAGAACCTCGATAACACCATCACCGATCTCAATGATGGAAACGTCGAAAGTACCGCCGCCAAGGTCGTATACCATGATCTTCTGCTCTTTTTCGTTGTCAAGGCCATATGCCAGAGCTGCTGCTGTAGGCTCGTTGATGATACGTTTTACATCAAGTCCTGCAATTTTACCCGCATCCTTGGTTGCCTGACGCTGTGCGTCATTGAAATATGCCGGTACAGTGATAACTGCTTCTGTTACACTTTCTCCAAGATATCCTTCCGCATCTTTTTTCAGTTTCTGAAGAATCATAGCTGAAATCTCCTGCGGAGAGTATTTCTTATCATCGATTGTTACACGATAATCGGAGCCCATTTCTCTTTTAATGGAAGAAATTGTCTGTTCTGCATTGGTAACTGCCTGACGTTTTGCAGGCTCACCTACCAGACGCTCGCCTGTTTTTGTGAAAGCAACTACAGACGGTGTTGTTCTTGCTCCTTCTGTATTTGCGATAACGGTGGGCTGTCCACCTTCCATAACTGCTACGCAGCTGTTTGTTGTTCCTAAGTCAATACCAATAATTTTTCCCATGATAATTTATCCTCCTTAATTAGCAACCTTTACCATACTGTGTCTGACTACGAATCCTTTATAGATGTAGCCCTTCTGAAATTCTTCCACAATAATATTCTCGCCGGCTTCTTCATCCTCCACATGCATCACTGCATTGTGGAAATCCGGATCAAATTCTTTGCCTACCGCTTCGATCACTTCTACGCCCAGCCCTTCCAGTGTTGTCATAAGCTGTTTGTAGATCATCTGCATGCCTTCGGCAAAGGAGTCTCCTTCTGGAGCCTGTGCAAGACCTCTCTCAAAATTATCAACTACCGGAAGCATATTTTCAATAATCTCTTTTGCTCCCACGATATACATACCTGACTTTTCTTTTTCTGTACGCTTACGGAAGTTGTCAAACTCTGCCATGCTGCGTTTCAGACGATCTGTCAGCTCTTCAATCTGCTGATCCTTTTTGTCTTTTTTCTTTTTACCGAAAAAAGATGTCTTGGTTTTACCTTCTGTTTTTTCTTCTGCTGTTTCCTTTTCTTCTGAAGTTTCTTCAGCAGCTTCCTCTCCGGCTGTGGCTTCCGGTGAATCCTCCTGCACCTCTGTTACAGTTTCGTTTTCAGAAGCAGTCTGTTCTGTTTCCTCCTGTACCTCAGACGTGTTCTTCATTTCTTCTGCCACGCTTTTTCTACCACCTTTCTATCTTCACCTACTGGCTGTCGTCATTCTCTTTTTTATTCTTTCTGAATACCTGATCCAGTTCAACCTTCAGGGTTTTCAGATTGTTTACAACATTTTCGTAATCCATTCGCTTCGGTCCTACAATACCAATCGTACCATGCATTCCCTCTCCCAGCTCATAAGTTGCAGTTACTACGCTGCAGTCCTTCATCGTAGGGATCGGAAGCTCATCTCCGATGTACACCTGAACCCCGGTATTTTCGGAATCTGCCATGTGTTCCTTTACAAGATCCGCAAGCTGCTGTTTTTCTTCAAAGGTCGAAATCAGCTCAGTGGCTTTCTGCTTGTCAGAAAGCTCCGGATACTTAAAGAAGTTTGTAGCACCTGAAGTATAGATTTCCAGGTCATCCTCGTCTACCTGAATAGTTGCCGCAACAGCATCCAGTACCCTTGCAACAAGTCCGCTGTGGATTCCTGCCTGTTCCTTCAGCCTTGCAATCATTCCCAGATTGATATCCTGAATAGGAAGACCGTTCAGGTTGGTATTCAAAAGCAGGTTCAGCTTCAGGATCGTCTCATCATCCATCTCCTCGTCAAGATCTATGATCTGGTTCCGGATCACGTTTCCCTCACAGACCACTACAGCCACCAGCTGCAGTTCATTGACCCGGGAAAGCTGGATAAATTTCAGCTTGCTTCCACTGTACTGGGGAACTGAGATCATCGTTGCGTAATTGGTGTTTGAAGCAAGAACTCTGGCCACTTTTTTCAGGATCTTTTCCATCTTGTCTGTCTTCTCGATCATCAGATTACGTATCTCTTCGATCTCATCTTCCTTTTCCTGCATCAGCTCATCTACATATAGCCGATAGCCTTTATCAGAAGGAATTCTGCCGGCTGATGTATGCGGCTGTACAATGTAGCCCAGATCTGTCAGGTCAGACATTTCATTTCGGATCGTCGCTGAGCTGACATTCAGATCTGTATATTTGGAAATAGTTCTGGAACCAACCGGTTCGCCTGTTTCCATATAGGTTTTGATGATCGCTTTTAAAATTTTCTTTTTGCGGTCTGTCAAATTATCTTCCACGCCCTCAGCTCCTTTCCTTCTATTTGTTAGCACTCAATTTCAAGGAGTGCTAACATCTACATTGTTAAGATAGCACCGTTAAAATCTTTTGTCAAGGGATAAGAAGTATTTTTTATGAAAATCTTTCTTCTTCAGCAAAAAAATACAGACACTGCAGAAGTCTGTTTTCTGCCATGTCTGTATTCTATATATATTCTTCTATAATATCATGCCTTCAGTTTCTCAGTGATCACGTTTTCCTCTACCGGCGCTCCGAAATAATACCCCTGGATACAGTCAAGATCCATTTCTTTTAAAAGCAGATATTCTTCTTCTGTCTCTACCCCTTCCTGACATACCTTGATATTTACATCATGGCAGATGGCAACAATAAAGTTGATAAAAGTGGAATCAAATCTGCTGGATAAAATATCCTTCACAAAGCTCCTGTCAATCTTCACAAAATCGATCGGCGCTTTTTTCAAAAACTCCAGAGAAGAATATCCTGTGCCAAAATCGTCCATGGCCACCCGGATCCCCATTTTTCTCAAAAGCTCATACTTGTCTCTGAAAATATCCAGATTCTGAACTGTATTGCTTTCCGTCAGTTCTATCACCAGATTCTCAGGTGGAAATGCTTCTTCTTTAAGAATACGGATCACATCCGGTATGTAGGAATCCTCCATCAGCTGAAGGGCAGAAGCATTTACACTTATCGAAAAATCCGGTTTCAGGGCGATCCATTTTTTTGCCGCCTGAATGGATTTTCTCAGAATCCACAATCCCATTCCATAAATCATTCCCTCTGCTTCCATCACCGGAACAAACTCTGCCGGAGAAATCATATTTTCTTCTCCATCCCGAAAGCGTGCCAGCGCTTCTGCACCTATAATCTCTCCGGTCCGGCCTGAAACCTGCGGCTGATAATTCACATAAAAGCCCCTGAACTTCTGATTCACAGCGCCTCTCAGCTTCCTGATCAGTTCCAGAGTATAATTTTTTCTTTGAAGGATCTCCTCGGTAAATATCACAAGACGGTTCTTTCCCTGTTCCTTCGCATGCTGCATAGCATAATCTGCATACTGACATAACTCGTCCACCGTCTCTCCATCATCCGGATAAACAGAACAGCCGGCTGAAAAATGAACTTCCATTTTATAGCTCTTCCACTCTTTTATCTTCCAGAGGTTTTTCCGAATGTCGGCAAAAAGCATCTGAACATCTGCCACTCCGGCATTTGCCATAAGAATTCCCATACGGTCATTATCCATTGGGAAGATACCTGCATTCTCCGGCAGCAGTGCCTGTATACAATGCGCCATGGTGCAGAGGATCCGATCCCCTTTCTTTCTTCCGTACATCTCATTAAACTGCCGGAAATTATCAATATCCAGAATCACAACCGCCATTCTTTCCATTTCTGTGTTTTCAATTCCCTGGCCGATGCGTCTGGTAAACACATGATAGTTAAAAAGCTGTGTCAGCGGATCGATCTTATTCTGGCCGCCCATCCGGTGCATGATCCCGCCAAAAAGCGCGGGATTCCCATATTCATCCCGGATCAGATGTCCCCGGCAGCGAAGCCATACATATTCTCCGTTTCTCTGTTTTGCCCGAAATTCCACATAATGGGCATCTCTTTTATTTTCTCCGATTTCCATATTGGATTTATAAAAACGATCCCAGTCATCCGGATGCACAATATTCTCCCAGCAGATAAGAGGGGAGGACACTACCTCTCCCGGGAGATCAAAAGCCTTTACCTGCGCCGGAGTATACTGAAAAATCCCTGTTTTCATATTACAGATATACACATAATCGTCTGTACTCTGCACCAGTGCCTCATACAGATACTCCGAAGGATACTCCATCTTTTTCCCGATCCCGTGTATTCAGGCTGATTTCTTCACGACGGGCAAGACTCTCATTTTTTTCGTTTTCGGAGTTTCTCCTCATACATTCTTTCGTCAGCCTGATCAAGCAGTTCATCTGCCGTACATTTTTTTCCACTGGTATAGCTGATACCATGGGAAAAAGAAACCGCATATGGCTTATCGTTATTTTCTCCAAATTTCTCGATTTTCGTCCTCCATTCCAGAGCTTTTCGTGAAATGTCCTTTACGCTTTTATCAAAGAACACCATGACAAATTCATCTCCGCTCAGGCGAAACATAAAATCCGGCTTTTCTATCTGACTGTTCAGATAGCTGCTGATTTCTTTCAGCACATAATCGCCTTCAGACAATCCAAATAATTCATTGATGTGTCCCAGCTTGGTAATATCAAGAATCATAAGTACACAGGATTGCGTTCCTGTCAGCTTCTCGATTCTTTCTTCCAGAAGCTTTTTACCGTTTGCCCTGTTCCACACATCGCAAAGGGAATCTCTTACCGCAGATTCTGTAAGCTGAAGCATCCCTGTAATATCGTAAGACTGCTGCATATGAGCAGGTTTTCCGTTCCACAGGATCACACTGTCGAAATTTTCAAATGTTTTGCCCAGCTTCAGATTATCCTCGCGCCACTTTATCACATCGTTCTTTTTTGTTTTCTCAAAAAGTTCCGGTATCCTGCAGAATTTGCAGTGCCCTTTTTCCCTTAAGTCTCTCTGATAGGAAGAGGCTCCCTTTAAAGTTCCTATTCTAACCTGTGATTTTTCGTGCCCCGTATAAAATGATTTATCAGTCATTCCATTAGTTTAACACATACCAGGAACTTCGTCACGAAAAGTTTTCCTGTTTAAAGGCCGCTTCTTCGGATCGAATCAACTGCTTCTTTTATTTTTTCCGGGGGAAGTACCAGCGCAAAGCGCACATATCCTTCCCCATGAGGCCCAAAACTGGCTCCCGGCGTCACGATCACTCCGGCTTTTTCCATCAGTTCCATACAAAAGGCCATACTGTCTGTCCTTCCGTCCGGAAGCTTCGCCCAGACAAACATGGTTCCCTTGCCATTCGGAAGCTGCCAGCCTATACTGCGAAGCCCTTCACATAAAGTATCTCTTCTTTCCTGATACAGCCGGCACTGCTCTCTGACTCCTTCCAGCGGGCCTCTTAACGCTGCGATCGCAGCTCTCTGCACAGGAAGAAACATTCCAAAATCAATCTGACTTCTCAGTTTTCTGAGGGCTGCGATCACGTCCGGACGACCGATCAGAAAGCTGATCCTTGCACCAGTTATATTAAAGGATTTGGAAAGGCTGAAAAATTCCACACCAACCTCGCCGGCTCCCGGCGTTGCCAGAAAGCTGCCTCCTTCTGCTCCGTCAAAAATAATATCACTGTAAGCATTATCATGAATAATCAGAATATCATATTTTCCGGCAAATTCCACGATTTCTTCATAAAGTCCCGGAGTGGCAATGCTTCCCACCGGATTAGAAGGAAGAGAGACCACCATATACTTTGCCTTTCGCGCTATGTCTTCCGGAATCCCCTTTACATATGGAAGAAAATCATGTTCCTCTGTCAGAGGATAATAGTAAGGCTCTGCTCCTGCCATCAGACTTCCTGCTGCAAAAACCGGATAACAGGGATCCGGAAGCAATACAATATCCCCTTCGTCACAGAGCGCCATTCCCAGATGCCCCATACCCTCCTGACTTCCATATACAGACATCACCATATCCGGAGTGATCTTCACCTGAAAACGTTTCTCGTAATAATCACACACTGCCTCCAGAAGTTCGGGAAGATCCCGCAGACTGTACTTCCAGTTCTCATCATCCAGGGCAGCCTCTGCAAGTGCTTTTTTTATGTAATCCGGAGTGGTAAAATCCGGAGTTCCCACACTCATATTATAAATCTTCATTCCCTGCTTTTCCAGCTCCATCCGCCGATTGTTCAGAGCTGCAAAAATCTCATCGCCAAATCTGTCCAGCCTTTTTGAAAATCTCATTTTTCTTCTCCTTCACCATAAAATCACTTTTTCATTTTATCACTGTAAAGAGAAGAAGGCAAGAAAAAATCTCTTTTTACTTAAACATGCATCTGAACTTCCAGTAAAATTAACTCTCGTTATGCTTAAATAGTGCATTATTCATC
>OAVH01000330.1_pt1 | contig 36285 bp, 36 predicted proteins | sample 1495281 | NCBI WGS metagenome assembly OAVH01 (sample SAMEA2580082, study PRJEB22360) | human gut metagenome | biome: human gut; feature: human-associated habitat; material: faeces | place: Denmark | collected 2008/2010
ACCAGTTCTGTTTTGAGAGCTGGTTGCAAAAAAGGATGAACTTCACGGATTCAGGTTATATTATTACTTTTCACTGCCTTTTACCTTAGTCAAAATGCGCACTGCAATTGTATATAATCCAATTTTTCTAAGAAGCGGAGAAATTGCCCGTGTTATATGATTGAACAATGATCCTTTTGAATATTTTTGGACAGTCTTATGAGGATCTGATTCAAATTCCTGCCAAAAAACTGATCTTTTTCCTGCAGCTGGCAATTGCCTTTCCAGATGAATCTGCCAAGAGGACTTCTTATCACTTCTTTCATAGTTCAAATCCATCTTACACTGTTCAAACCATTCTCTCCCTTTTTTTGTATTTATCAATAAAAGTGAAACACCTTCTTTATAATCTATACCGACTCCTGCGTTTTCAATATTCCAATAATCAGCTACAGTAATATCACCGTTACGCTCATATCCAGTAAACGGACAGGAAAAACAGGATTTTCTGGTAGCATATGTAGTCGAGTAAAGCTTATTCCATGACGCTTTTTTATTAATTACCGCACTTTCATCTCCACATTCTGTTGCACATTCCATTTCCTGCTTCTGCCACTTCACTTTTTTACCTCGCATGGAGATCATTTTTAAAGCTTTCCCTTTCAATACTTCCGTCTGAATATACTGAAGGTATTCTTTCCATACCAGGGGGCTCGCTGCCCCATGACAGATATTATCGCATAAAAATAATTTTTCCATGTTTATTTTTTTGACAGAAAGGTATTTTTTCAATCCGCTTACATAACATGGTGTACCGGTAAACATAACCGACCGCCCATCTGAAAGATCTTTTTCCACCTGTTTATAAACATTCCCCGGGTCACACTGTACATACTTGGACCCCCGGAAAGCACTGCGCTGTTTTTTATCCTCAGCTCTTCCATATTCAGGTACATAGTCCTGGTCAAACCGTACCCCGTAAACCACACCTCCCTGACGCAGAACAGCATCCGAAAGCGCTGTAAACGCACCTCCGGAGGAACTGTGCAATACGACACGTTTATCCTTATGAACTGCCGCATAAATATCCGGGTCTGCATCACTTCCTACATAATCATCCTCATAGGGACAAACTTTTCTACAGAGTCCGCAGTCAATACATTTTTCCTCTATGATATGCGGCTCTGAAAACCCTTCTTCATTTCTGACCCATTCAATAGCCTGTACCGGGCAAACCGACAAACAGGCGCTGCATCCGCAGCATTTTTCTTTATTAAACTTCATTGTCTATATATTCTCCCGAATCCATTTCAGAGAATCCTGGCGATCCTCTTCCAGAATTGCTTTTACTTTCCTGTAATCAATATCCTCTTTCATATCTGCCATGTTTTCACCTACTACACGATTGCGAATACCAAGGCGTTCCAGAAGACTGATTACACGTTGATTCCTGTGCTGACCATCAGCAATCACAAGAAACTTCCTTTCAAATATTAAAGAAAAAATAATTCCATGGTATGAGTCCGTCACCACATAAGATGCATCACGGAATAATGCCAGCCACTCTGCCGGTCCCAGAGAAAGGGTATATTTTCCTGCAACAAATCCACCCAGAGGAAATGGTACATAAACGACAGGAAGACCTGTTTCCTTTTTGACACGCTTTACTGTCTGAATCAGTTCGCCGGAAAATCCAAGCTGATAAACCAGAATATATGGTTTTTTCCTTTTTGCAGGCGAGGCTACCTTCTCCCACTCCTGACGCTCCAAAAGAAGTGTTGGATCAAGAGTCACTTCCGCCTCCCTTCCTGTCAGTTCTTTTACAAGATCTGCACCATAAGATTCCCTTACAGAAATACGATCAAATTGTTTCAGAAAATGTCTGTACATATTTGTACGGTCGCGGCGGATATTATTTCCTCCAAAACTGGCTGCATAACTTGTTTTTTTTGCATTGTCCTTAACAAAATCCAGAAAATAGGTTCCGTCAAAGTCTGTCAGTTTTACGTTCCAAATCTGGTCGCTTCCTGTGATATAACGGTCATAGCAATCTTCATATTCGCTGATATTCCCGGGCGTTACAGGAGCTGTATGAGCGATTTTTTCCCTGAATTTTGCAAATTTCTTTCTCCGGGGATAATAAAAAATATTTCCCGCCACAGTATAAATGTAACCAAACAGTCCTCTTTTTCGGATATTAGAAAGCCTGAACGGATGTCCGATAAAAGGACAGGTATAATCAATATACTCTACTTCATGTCCTTCTTTTTTCAGAGTTTCAGAAAGTCCATAACACTGTAAAGCCGCTCCGAAATTACAATAATTAAAAAATGTAATGACTCCTATTTTCATTTTATGATTTCCTTTCCTCGCTGATACGCGTTTCTTTAATGATCCATGCCAGCAGCAGCGGAGTAACTGCCATTAACGGAAGAGTATAACGCAGGCATCCATTAACAGGCGACGCCATGTTTGTCAGTATGATAAACACCGGAATCATCATAACTGACAGCTGTTTCCACTTTCTTTTTTTACAGAGGAGCAGAATGCAGAACAGGGTTATCCATGTATATACTCCCGGATAAATAACAAGCGTCAGCGGAAACATTCTTGTCCACAGCATCGCATATTCTTTCAGACGCCCACGGACATCTCCTCCATGTGTGTAATGAATGTCAAAATCTCCTGTGGCAATCGGCGCCCCTTTAATATAATTCTGAAAAATGGGAACGGGCGCACTGATATGAAATGGATCCAGATATCCGTAGCAATGCTGGAGGAATGCCTCCACATATACTCCCGGATGCTTCCAGAACATTTGATACCACACTTTTAAATATTCTTTTACGTTTTCGTTTGACGTTTGATTATTAAATGTATCTTTCACCGGATCCGAAAGACGGGGATTATATTTTTCCGCAATAGTATCTGCATCTATCACTTTATCAATGGTCTCATATTCTTCCTCTGTCACTTCTTCCGGATAAGCCCATAAATATTTTGCCGTCTGCTGAAACATCACCGAGTAGGTCGCCCGCCTGGAAATTGGCTCCGCCCCAGTCGCAGGTACTATCACCTTATTATATCCGCTTAACAAAACCAGAAATATCACAAGCACAGCGAGCATGCTTTTCCATTTTTTTAAGGATACTGCTGTCAGAAAAACAGCTGCAGGAAGAACTATAAACTTTCCGTTCTGGCGTATAGCACAGGTCAAAAATGCACTGATCAGAAACAAAAGTATGGTTTTCTTTTCTATTTTTTCCTTTTTATCACATAGCACCTCGTCCGCAAGAGACAGGAAACATACCATAAACCATACAAATACAGCTGTATAAAGTGTGTCCTTCACCACTGCCTGTTCATACATTCCCCATACCGGAACCACTGCGAAAAAAGTCATTGCAAGTGCGGATCCTTTTAGACTTATGCCCATTTTCCGGATTCTGGATACTGACAGGGCAAACGCAGCTGATGAAGCAATTACCTGGAAACAGATATAAAGAAACACGCCAAAGTTATCGTTTACCATACTTCCGATTTGAAAGAAAAATCCAATAATATATGTCCCTAATATAGGATGCTGATTTGTCAGCGGCTGGATTCCCATGCTTTGGTTAATCTGTTTATATCCGTCATGACTGACACTTCCCGGATAAAAGCAGAGCATATACGGAACCCATGAAATAATCAATACAATAAAACTGATGATAAAAATATGTTTCTCATAAAATTCCCACAATTTGCTGTCCGGTGTCTCTGCTTTTTTACATATTTTTTTATTTAACAAAAAATATAATATGAAATAAAAAAATACCGTCAGTATGATTGCTACAGGAAGGTATTTAACCAAATCAGCCATATTTCCAAATCCACCAACTTTTTCTCCAAAAGATGAAAAATGCATCCCAATTATCGAAAAAGCTACAAAAATCAATGCCCCGGCAAAAGACCATGGGCAGAATTTTCTTCTTTTCATATCCCTCTCTCTTTCTATCTGCAATATTTAATATATTGTATCATATTGCCCTTCATTTTTAAACATTATTTTTGTTCTTAATAATCCCCTTGAGAAATCTCTTCCTTTATTTTGCTGTATTCCAAGAATATCTCCTCACATATTCAGGACCGGAGTTTCCTCCGGTCCTGTTACATATCTTATTTCTGAAGCATGATCTTAAGCTGGGCTTCAATTGCCTCCACGCATTTTTCAAATCCAAGCTTTCCGCTGTTCAGGCAGAGATCATAATTTGTTGCATCATTCCATACGCCTCCGGTAAATCTGCGGTAATAGTCCTGTTTTCTTTTGTCATCTTTCAAAAGGAACTTTTCCACATCCTCTCTGGATCCGGAAATCTTTTCGGATGCCTGCTCAACCCGGAATTCCCAGGGTGCATGGATAAATACACGAAGCGTATTCGGGCGGTCTTTCATAACATAATTGACGCAGCGCCCTACGATCACATAAGATTCCTTTTCTGCAAGATCATTCACGATCTTTGCCTGATAGCTGAAAATATTTTCGTCTGAGATAAACTCTTTACTGTCCGGCTGATGAAGCTTTCCTCTGTAAATCGTATTTTTACTGAACAGAGACGGCTTTACACTGTCTCCGCCTTCCACCTTTCCAAAAAGCTTCAGGTCAATTCCGCTCTCATCGGAAGCCATACGGATGATCTCTTTGTCATAAAAAGAAATCCCCAGCTTCTCCGCAAGCATCTTACCCACGGTTCGGCCACCGCTTCCATACTGTCTTGCGATGGAAATCACAATATTTTCATCCATTTTCTTTCCTCCTTGCATGATCCCCGGCAGATTCCGCTCTGCCATGCTGTCTTTTATTCTCCCAGATAAGCCTTCTGGACAGCTTCATTATGAAGAAGATCCTCTGCCTTTCCTTCCAGGGTGATATTTCCCGTTTCCAGTACATATGCCCTGTCAGCGATAGAAAGAGCCTTCCTGGCATTCTGCTCTACCAGAAGAACGGTAGTACCGCCTTCGCTTACATCCTTGATGATATTAAAAATCTCGTTTACAAAAATAGGGGAAAGCCCCATAGACGGCTCATCCATCAGGATGATCCTGGGTCTGCTCATCAGTGCACGTCCCATGGCCAGCATCTGCTGTTCTCCGCCGGACAGTGTTCCTGCACGCTGTCCCTGGCGCTCCTTCAGACGCGGGAATCGTTTATAGACCATTTCAAGGCTTTCCGCGATCTCATTTTTATCTTTGCGTGTATAAGCACCCATGAGAAGATTTTCATAAACTGACATATCTGCAAACACACGTCTTCCTTCCGGGACATGTGCCATTCCCATTTCTACAATCTTATGGGCAGGTACCTTCGTCAGATCCTTTCCCTCAAACATAATGCTTCCGGATTTTGCCTGCAGGATTCCGGTAAGTGTCTGCAGGGTGGTCGTTTTTCCGGCGCCATTGGCACCGATCAGCGCAATTACCTCCCCCTGATTTACCTCAAAGGAAATTCCTTTCAGCGCCTGGATCACACCATAATATACCTGCAGATCCTTTACTTCCAACATTGCCATAACCGATTTCCTCCTATTCTCCCAGATATGCAGTGATAACCTGAGGATTGTTCAGAACTTCAGAGGTTTCCCCCTCAGTCAGAACCTGTCCAAAGTTCAGCACTGTCAGTTTTTCGCAGATACCGCCTACCAGTTTCATATCATGTTCGATCAGAAGAGTGGTCATATGAAAATGTTCCTGTACAAAACGGATGGTGTCCATCAGTTCCTGTGTTTCATTTGGGTTCATTCCCGCTGCCGGCTCATCCAGAAGAAGAAGCTTCGGATCTGTGGCCAGAGCACGGGCGATCTCCAGTTTACGCTGCTTTCCATAAGGAAGATTTCCTGCAAGAAGGTGCGCTTCCTTATCCAGATCAAAGACTTTCAGGATTTCCATGGCCTTTTCGTTCATTTCTTTTTCCACTTTAAAATATTTTGGCAGTCTTAAGATACCTGTCAATGTAGAATACTGATAATGATTGTGCAGTCCCACCTTTACATTATCCAGCACCGGAATATCCTTAAACAGACGGATATTCTGGAAGGTACGGGCAATTCCCGCCTTATTAATCTCAATAGTACTTTTTCCGGTGATATCCTGGCCGTCCAGCCGGATAATTCCCTCTGTCGGCTTATAAACGCCTGTCAGAAGATTGAACACAGTAGTCTTTCCGGCACCATTCGGACCGATCAGACCATAAAGCTCACCCTTTTCAATATTTAAATGAAAACCGTCAACCGCCCGAAGACCGCCGAACTGAATTGACAGATGATTTACTTCCAGCATTGCCATAGTCAAGCTGCCTCCTTTTTCATTTTTCCGTCTTTAAATTTTTCTACCATACGGCTTCTCCAGTTTCTGGCTGCCGGCGCCCAGTTAAAGAGCATCATCACGATCAGCACGATCGCATAGATCAGCATACGATAGTTTGCAAATCCGCGAAGCAGTTCCGGAAGCGCATAGAGGATGATCGCCGCAATCATAGATCCTCTCAGATTTCCGATACCGCCCAGAACCACATACACAAGGATCAGAATGGACATATTATAGTCAAATACCGATACCTTCAGCATGGAAAGGTTGTGCGCGTAAAGCACGCCTGCCACACCTGCCAGGGCTGCGGAAACAGTAAAAGCAAGAAGCTTGTATTTCGTTACATTGATACCTACGGATTCTGCTGCGATCCGGTTGTCTCTTGTAGACATAATCGCACGTCCGCTTCGGGAATTCACCAGATTCTGTACAATAAACAGAGTCAGCAGCACAAGAATCACACCGATCAGGAAAAACTGACCTTTGATGTCTTTATAAAGGGCAGAAGTACCGGAAATACCAAGCGCACCTTTCATGATCTTCTTTCCGCCTGCCGCAAGTTTAAAACCGGCAGAGGTAGTAGCCACATGAATCCCGTTTGCATCTACTCCCACATAAAGGATATTGATCAGGTTTTTGATGATCTCTCCAAAAGCAAGGGTAACAATGGCAAGGTAATCTCCACGCAGTCTCAGTACCGGAATACCGATCAGGATGCCAAAAATTCCTGCCACAACTGCACCCACAAGAATTGCAAGAATAAATCTCGGTACAGAAGGAAGGGCATCTGCTGTCATATGTGAAAACAAAGCGCCGGAATAAGCACCCACACACATAAATCCGGCATGACCAAGGCTCAGTTCTCCGGAAAATCCAACTACCAGGTTCAAAGATACCGCTGCAATAGTATAAACACAAAGAGGAACCAGAAGTCCGGTAAGAAGTCTGGAAAGATTTCCTGTGGCAGAAAGAGTCTGAACGATCACAAACAAAAGGATCACAATGCCATAGGTCACAAAATTGTTTTTTGTTGTTTTATTCATTTTAGTCTTCATACGATCCACCTTACACTTTCTCCTGAATGTTTTTGCCAAACAAGCCTGTAGGCTTCACCAGAAGCACGATGATCAGAACTGCAAACACAATAGCGTCTGCCACCTGAGAAGAAATATAGGCTTTTCCGAAAATCTCGATTACTCCAAGGAGGATTCCGCCTACCATAGCTCCGGGAATCGATCCGATACCGCCAAATACCGCTGCAACAAAGGCCTTGATACCCGGCATGGCTCCTGTATAAGGGGTAAGAGTCGGATAAGCAGAACAAAGCAGAAGACCGGCAATTGCTGCCAGACCGGAACCAATGGCAAAGGTCAGTGAAATGGTTGCATTTACATTTACACCCATCAGCTGAGCGGCATCCCGGTCTTCAGAAACTGCCTGCATGGCACGTCCCGGTTTTGTTTTTTGAACAAAGAAAGTCAGAGCCACCATAATGATCACGCTGACAACAATGGTCACAATGGTGATTCCCTTGATTACAAGCTGACCTCCAAAAAGAGAAACGGAAGGAACATCGATCACGTTTACAAAGCTTTTGGCATCTGCGCCAAAAATAAGCAGCGCCAGATTCTGAAGAAGGTAGCTGACACCAATGGCAGTGATCAGAACTGCCAGATTAGACGATGCTTTTCTCAGAGGGCGGTATGCGACTTTTTCGATCACAATGCCCAGCACCGTACAAAATACAACGGATATCAGAATTGCCGCAGCCGGAGGTAAACCGGCTTTTGTGATTGCAGTAAGGATCACAAAAGCGCCGACCATAATTACATCACCATGGGCAAAGTTCAGCATTTTCGCAATACCATACACCATTGTATAACCCAGGGCAATGATCGCATAGATGCTGCCCAGGCTGATTCCATCTTTTAAATAAGATATAAAACTCATAGTGCACCTCTTATCGTAAAATTAATAAAAAGGAACGGCGGACAGTTACACTGCAAGGCAACTGTCCCCGTCCTCCTGAATATCAATGATCAAACCAGCGGTTCACTGATTATTCCATTTCTTTATAAGCACCGTCTTCGATCACAAATGCTTTTGGCTCTTTATCGCACTCGCCGTCCTCAGTCCATTTTGCTTTTCCGGTAAGTCCGTCAAGCTCTGTGCTGAGCATTGCTTCGCTCATTGCTGCGCTGATATCTTCATTTGCCATATCCGGTGTGATCTCTGCTGCGTCTGCTGCTGCTTTCATTGCATAAATAACATCATAAGCGTCTGCTGCAAACTGGTTTGGTGTTTCTCCACCTGTAAGTTCATTGTAGGATTTTACAAATGCCTGGCTTGCCTCATCCTCTGCTGTAGCGGAGAAAGGAGTCAGAAGCATAACGCCCTCTGCAAGAGAAGTATCAAAGTTTTCTACATTAAGGATACCATCCATACCGTCAACACCAAAGAACTTAATATCCATGCCTGCTTCTGATGCCTGCTGAAGGATCAGTGCATTGTCAGAATAGTAGTTCGGCAGGAAAAGAAGTTCTGCTCCACTGTCGGCGATCTTCTTAAGCTGTACGGAATAGTCTGTATTGTTGTCTGTTGTGTAAGCCTCATCTGCAACTACTTCCAGTCCGTTCTCCTCTGCTGCCTCTACAAAAGAATCATGAACACCGGAGTTGTAGTCTGCCATGGAATCGTAAAGAACTGCCACCTTGGTAGCAAGCTCATGCTCACCGATATACTGTGCGGATTTCGCTCCCTGAGCCGGGTCTGTAAAGCACATGCGGAATTCATTGGATCCGGATGTGATAGAGTCAACTGCTGTAGCAGACGGAGTGAAAAGGAAGGTACTCTCTGCTGCCTCTGCACCTACTGCAATACAGGAACCGGAGGTAACTGTTCCGCAGAGCATCTGCATACCCTTGTCAAGAAGGTCATTGTATGCGTTTACCGCTTTTTCCGGATCACCCATGTCATCACCGGCTGCAAGAAGTTCTACCTGATAGCCATTGAAGCCGCCGTTTTCATTGACTTCATTGATTGCAATCTGTGCTGCATTGTAAACATTTGTACCATACTGTGCATAATCGCCGGTCATCGGTCCGATCACGCCAATTTTAAATGTTTCATCGCCTTCTGCAAAAACGGATACCGGCATAGCCATTGTTGCCGCCATAGCAACTGCTGCTGTTACACTCAGGGCTTTTTTCCAGTTTCTCATAATAAATCTCCTCCTTACTTTCATTCACTAATACTTTAATGTTTTGATTATAGCATCAGAGTTTTACGATTGCAAGTGTAAATTTATAAATTATTTATAACATAATTTATTCATGACACATTCATACACAAACAGAAACAGGCCACATATCCGGCTATGGATATATGACCTGTTTTTACAGGGATTCCTCCCTGAAGCTCTCTTCGATTAATTATGCGATAGCTTTTTTAGCAATCTCAGCAAGTGCTGCAAATCCTGCTGCATCGTTTACAGCCAGCTCTGCAAGCATCTTTCTGTTGATGTCAATGTTTGCAACTTTAAGACCGTGCATCATCTTGCTGTAGGAAAGTCCGTTCATTCTTGCAGCAGCGTTGATACGTGCGATCCAGAGCTGTCTGAACTGACGTTTTTTCTGCTTTCTTCCTGCGTAGGAGCTTGCAAGTGCTCTCATTACAGACTGTTTTGCGATTCTATACTGTTTGGAACGGGCTCCTCTGTAGCCCTTTGCCAGTTTTAATGTACGGTTATGTCTTTTTTTTGCGTTTAATCCGCCTTTAATTCTTGCCATTTCTTAATTTCCTCCTGTTCGTCTTCTTACTTCTTATAAATAAGGCAGTGCTTTCCTGATGTTCTTCAGGTTGGTAGAATCAACAACAGTGGCCTTTCTCAGATTTCTCTTTCTCTTCTGAGATTTCTTTGTTAAGATATGGCTCTTATAAGCTTTGTTTCTCATGATTTTTCCGGTACCTGTTTTTTTGAAGCGTTTTGCTGCTGCTCTACATGTTTTAATCTTAGGCATTTTTATTTCCTCCTTGATTCGTTGGTTCTGTTTTGTTTCACATTACTGTTCTCTGCGCCTGAGCGGGCATTCTCAGTAACTGCTTAACGTTTTTCGCTGAGAAACATGGTCATGCTTCTCCCTTCGATCTTCGGGGCTTTTTCTACCACTGCAATATCAGTCAGAAGCTCCGCAAAATCATCCAGCACATGTCTGCTGCTTGCCATATGGGCCATTTCTCTTCCACGGAAACGCAGAGTGACTTTTACACGGTCTCCTTTGCTGAGGAATTTCCTGGCAGCGTTTACCTTTGTCTTTAAGTCATTCGTATCAATATTAGGAGAGAGACGTACCTCTTTAATGTCGATCGTTTTCTGTTTCTTTTTTGCTTCCTTTTCTTTACGGGAAAGCTCGTAACGGTATTTACCGTAATCGATGATCTTGCACACCGGCGGTTTTGCCTGTGGTGCGATCTTTACCAGATCAAGTCCTGCTTCCTGTGCCTTGAACATGGCTTCTTTGGCAGACATGATTCCAAGCTGAGCTCCGTCTGCTCCGATCAGACGTACTTCTTTGTCTCTGATTTGTTCGTTAATCATTAAATTGCTAATTGTCGTACACCTCCATACCTGTAATGATATACCCTGACTTTTTATTTTATACGAAAAAAAGTGCGGACAAAATCCACACTCAACTACATTCTCTTTCATATTCTCTGTTTCTGAACATGATGCATCCGCAGTATTGTCCCTTAATGACTGACAGCAAATGCCGAGAGATATAAACCCGAGACACATTCCATGTGCTGAGGTGAGAGTGAACTCTGCTTTGTTTTCTTTACGTACTGTCATAGGATAGCATTATTTTTTTCAAAAGTCAAGCTTTTTTTCAGGTATATTTTTTTCTGATCCGGGAAATATTATATACCGCAATTATTTATCTAAGGAGGACACAACCATGACAATTCTTAACTGTACCGCAGTCACCTGTGTATACAACAAAGATCAGCTCTGTTCCAGAGGAGAGATCGAAGTAACCGGTTCTGACGCCCGTGTTGCGGATGAAACCTGCTGCGGAAGCTTCCGTGAACGCGATCAGGCTTCTGTCGCAAACAGCACCAAAGATGCCTGCGGCTGCGAAGAAATCAATATTGACTGCAAGGCACAGGAATGTACCTACAATGAGCACTGCCGCTGTACCGCTTCCGCCATTGATATCAACGGAGAAAGTGCCAGCACGCAAAAAGAGACCCGCTGTGGAACATTTGCCTGCAAATGCTGAGAAAAAGGACACTGCACTGCGCAGTGTCCTTTATTATTTATCTGTTTTTCAGGAAGTCCGGAATCTGAATATCCTTTTTCTGTACTGTACTTGTAGGTACCTTTGAAGAAAAAGAGGAGTTCATATTCGGAAGACTGAAGCTTGGCATATTCAGGTTTGCTGCTGAAGAAGCAGTTCCTGTTGTGGATTTTCTTACGGAAAACGGAGAAGAGGATGTACTTCTTCCTCCGAAAGAAGAGCCGCTCTTCGGCGCTGCATCTGTCAGTCCTGTTGCAATCACAGTAATTCTTGCATAGTCAGCCACAGAATCATCATACATTGCACCAAAGATGATATTTGCTTCCTCTCCTGTCAGCTCCTGTACATAGCTTGCTGCATCATTTGCATCCATAAGAGAGATATCTCCGGAAATATTGATGATCACATGTGTAGCGCCCTTGATGGTTGTCTCAAGAAGCGGAGAAGAAACAGCCTGCTGAACAGCTTCCATAGCCTTGTCATCTCCTCTTGCCTCACCGATACCGATATGAGCGATACCCTTGTCTGTCATAACTGTCTGAACATCCGCAAAGTCAAGGTTGATCAGTGCCGGCAGATTGATCAGATCAGTGATACCCTGGACAGCCTGCTGAAGAACTTCGTCAGCCTTACGAAGTGCCTCCGGCATAGTTGTACGGCGGTCAACGATCTCAAGAAGCTTATCATTAGGGATAACGATCAGCGTATCCACAGACTTCTTCAGGTTCTCGATCCCTGCAAGAGCATTGTTCATACGTGTCTTCGCCTCAAAACGGAAAGGCTTGGTCACAACACCGACAGTCAGAATACCCATTTCCTTGGCTGCTGCTGCGATCACAGGTGCTGCACCTGTTCCGGTACCGCCGCCCATTCCACAGGTAACGAATACCATGTCTGCACCTTCCATTAACTGTTTTACTTCTTCTATACTTTCCTCAGCGGCCTTCTGACCAACTTCCGGCTGTGCACCTGCACCAAGGCCTTTCGTTATCTTTTCACCAATCTGAAGTACTGTTGGAGCTTTACAGAGAGTTAATGCCTGCTTGTCAGTATTTACACCTACAAACTCTACCCCTCCGATGGTCTCTTCCACCATTCTGTTTACTGCATTATTTCCAGCTCCGCCCACACCAATGACAATAATCTTGGCAGAAGACTCAGCTTCATTTGACATAATCTCTAACAATGTACTTCCTCCTTTTATTTCACCGATATTTATCGTAATCTACCTGCATATAGTATATCATATAGTTTTTTATAAAATTAATCAACTACTATTTTTGTTTTTTTATACTTTTTTCATGGATTTTCGGCACAGAGAAACTAATATTCTTCTTCATAATAGGTATCTTCTTCATAATAACCGCTTCCATCATCAGAATATTCCTCTTCGTAGCCGTATTCCTCCGCGGAGTCTCCTCCATAGTCCTCCTCTTCAGATTCATCACCGGAAGCCTCCTCCGATCCTCCCGGATTAGGTCCCACATAATTTCCCTCTCTGTCAAACTCGCCTGTTCCGTCGAATCCGCCCTCTTCATTATATCCGCCGGTCCAGTCCCCCATTGCATCCATGGTTTCCTGAGTAGGAGCAGGACCTACATAATTCCAGTTTGCATCATACTCTCCGGCTCCGGTATAGTCGCCTTCTTCATCATAGCCGCCCACCCAGTTCTGCAGAGCGTAATCCAGTGCAGTCATGGGCTTTGCACCTACATATTTTCCGTTTTCATCATATTCGCCGTCCCCGGTGTAGTCGCCGTTCTCATCATAGCCTCCGGTCCAGTTTTCTGCTGTCGCCTCTTCTATTTCCGCCTCAAAGGTGATGGTTTTTACGGTACTGCTGACGTTTTCAGCATGAAGAGTCCCTTTCTGTCCTGCAAGCTGCGGAAGGATCGCAATGACTCTGGTCATTTTGTCCTCCAGATTCACGTCCTTTCCCAGATTCACTGTAATCTCATCATACAGCAGACTGATCTCATAGTTTTCATTAAACTCAATATGATCCGGCAGACTGTCATTTTTTGCAAAGATCGTGGACAGGGCAACCGCGGTATTCAGTACCGTGTCTTTCACCGGCAGTTTTTCATCCCTGATCACCTGATCTACGGAAATACCGTCAAAAAACGGAACCTTTTCGTCCCGGGTCTTCCCCCCTTCAATAAAGATCCCGTTTCTGTCAAAATAAACATAATTGTCCAGATAGGGAATACAGCCCACCGGTTTTTTTTCTTTTATACCGATCACAAGAGTATTTCTGTTGGATCTGGTAACGGTAAATGCTTCTACAAAGGGAATATCTCCTGTTTCATTTTTGGAATACAGAATAGGTGCAAGTATGGAATTTCCTGCCATAGGCCCCCGGAGGATCATCGTCCTGATTTCTTTTTCTGTGTAATGGGAGCTTCCCATAACCTCCACATCTGTTACCTGAAAATAGGTAAAGAAAAAAATAACTCCTGCCAGAAGACAGGCACCTGTTCCGCCAAGAAGATATTTTTTATGTTTATCTGTAATCTGTAGCTTTTTTCTGTATTTTGATGTTCTCATAAAATAAAGTTCCTGTTTTCTCCTCTGCCTGACCGCCCAGTGCGGTCAGATCCTCACATATATGCTCATACCCCCGGCGGATAAACGAACAGCCTTCCACAATCGTCTCTCCTTCCGCTGCTAGCGCCGCGATCAGAAGGGCTGCGCCTCCCCGCAGTTCACTTGCCCTGACCCTGCATCCTCTGAGATGTCGGCCGCCGCTGATCCATGCGTCTCTTCCGCAGACAGAGACAGCTGCACCCATCCGGTTCAGTTCCTCTGCCAGATGAAATCTGTCTTCAAATATGTTCTCTCTTATATGGCTTTCACCGGGAACCGTTGTCAGTACGCTCATCAGTGGCGACTGAAGATCTGTGGGAAAACCGGGGTAAACGTCTGTTTCAAGAAAAGGTACCGGAATACATACTTTTCTTCCATCCGCTATTAGTTTACCACTGTTCCAGGTATATTGTCCACCCATTTTCCTGTACACCCGGAGAAAGGCATCCAGTTCTCCCCCTGGCGGATTTTCGATCACAATCCTTCCTCTGGTGGCAGCCGCCGCACAGATATAGGTTCCGGTAACGATCCGGTCAGAAGGAATCTGCATTTTTCCTCCGGTCAGCTTCCGGACACCCCGTATCCGCAAACAGGCGGCTCCTTTCCTCTGAATATCAGCGCCCATAGTCCTCAGGAATCTGCACAGCCATAAAATCTCAGGTTCTTCCGCGCAATTATGGAGAACCGTTTCTCCCTCCGCTGTCACAGCGGCAAGAATCCCCTGCTCCGTAGCGCCCACACTTCTTTTTCCAAACGTAATATGCCGTCCTTTTCTTTGTGTACAGAAAGCATGTAGCCCTGTTTCTCTTTCTTCGATCACAGCCCCCAGCTGCCGCAGAACCATAAGGTGCTGATCTACCGGCCTTTTTCCGATCACGCAGCCTCCGGGATATCCCACAGAAGCTTTTTTATTTCTTGCCAGAAGAGGTCCCAGAAGAATCACTGATGACCGCATACGTCCTGTACTTTCCGCCCGGATTTCCGTTCCCTCTGCATCTGTACAGTCCAGAAACAGACAGTGCCCCTCCCACCAGGTTTTCGCTCCCAGCGATCTGAGGATTTCTTCCATGCAGAATACATCAGATATGGCCGGACAGTTTTCAAGCACACTGAGCCCTCTGTGAAGAAGAGCTGCCGCCATCATGGGCAGTGCAGCGTTTTTGGATCCCTGTATGGTTATGGTACCCCAAAGCGGTCTTCCTCCTGTAATCCTGATCTCATCCAAACCCTTCACTCCCAAAAAGGCCTCTTTCTTTTATCATATGCGGATTTTTATTTTCTGTTCCTGCTGACGCTCAGAGCCAGCCCCATTTCAGCAAGAAGAAACATAACCGATGTTCCTCCATAACTGACAAAGGGAAGCGTGATCCCGGTATTCGGGATGGTATTTGTCACAACAGAAATATTCAGGATTACCTGAATGGCCATGTGTCCCATAATCCCTGCACCGATCAGACTCCCCTGCAGATCCCGGCTGTGCATGGAGATTACACAGAGTCTCCACAGCAGCAGCCCAAACACAAGAATCAGAATTCCTGCACCCGCAAGTCCCAGTTCCTCACAGATCACAGAATAGATCATATCGTTTTGCGCCTCTGGCACAAACCCCAGTTTCTGAATACTTCCGCCCAGTCCTCTTCCAAAAAGTCCACCGCTTCCAATCGCATAAAGCCCCTGGATCGTCTGAAATCCTTTTTCATACTTTTCCGGATTTCGCCATATGGCAAGGCGCTCCAGTCGATAGCTTTCTGCTGCAAGAAACAGAGAAACAAAGGCAATACCTGCACCTCCCATCCCCACGAACTGTATGTATCCCGGGCTTGAGACAAAGATCAGTATTACCCCGATACCAAGAATAATGACAGCTGTACTCAGATTATTGGATCCCACAAGCCCCACTATGGGAAGAAGTGTAGCCATTGTTCTGCACATAAATCCAAAACCGGAGGTTTTTTTCCGGCTCCGGTCAATCTGCCATACCAGAAAAAGAATCACTGCCAGCTTGGCAAACTCAGAAGGCTGAAAAGAAAGAGGTCCCAGATTCAGCCATCTTCGGGAACCATTGATCTCCTGTCCTACCAGAAGGACAGCTGTAGACAGGAGAATAGAAGTCAAATACAGAAAGGGTGCCAGGGAAACCAGAAAATGATAGTCCATTCTGGAAACCACATACATGGCCGCAAGCCCCAGAGAAGTGGCAAACAGCTGTTTTTTGAAGTAATATGCAGAATCATGAAAACGGACCTTTCCATTATAAGAGCTTGCGCTGTACAGGATCAGAAGTCCGAATACAGTCAGCAAAAGTACAAGAATAAAAAGAAACACATCCGGACGTTGAGAATTTTTCTGCGGTTCTTTTTGCATATAAGCCTCCTGCTGCCGCGTTATTAATATAGATATGAAGTTTTTTCTTCAAAAGAACCCCCCGACAAAAAAATATCCGGGGCACATTCCAAAATGTGCCCCGGTCTATATCCTTTACAGACTGTTTACATATTTTTTAAACATATCGCCCCGCTGCTCATAATTATCAAACTGTCCCCAGCTTGCACATGCAGGAGAAAGAAGGACTGCCTCTCCCGGCTGTGCCTTCTGTGCGCACACCTTCACGGCCTCTTCCAGACCCTCGCAGAGAATACAGGGACATACTTCAAGGCGTTCCGCCGCCTGACGGATTGCTTCTTTCGTCTGTCCGATCAGGACCAGCGCTTTTACCTTGCCGTCAAAGCTGTTCAGCCATTCGTCATAATTGGAGCCTTTATCATACCCTCCGCCAATAAGATAAGTAGGACGGTTCATTGCCTGAATCCCTTTTATGGCAGCATCCGGGTTGGTTCCCTTGGAGTCATTGTAATATACTACTCCGTTCTTTTCTGTCACATACTCGATCCGGTGCTCTACTGCTGTAAAAGCACAGATACTTCTGCGGATACTTTCCACCGGAACCCCTGCATAGTAAGCCATCGCTGCGGCAGCCATAACATTTTCATAATTATGTTTTCCAGGCAGCTTTAATTCTCCGGTCTTTACCAGCTGGATTTCTTCTGTTTCTGTTTTCAGGATTATTCTGTCCTCATCCAGATAAATGCCCTGATCCAGCTTATGTTCACTGGAAAAATACACTGTTTTTGGAATTATATCCTCGCCGAATTCTCTGAGGACCGGATCCTCATAGTTCAGAACACAGACGTCCTCCGGTCCCTGGTTTTTCACGATCAGTTCTTTTACACGGATATATTCCTCCATGGTGTGATGGCGATTCAGATGATCCTCTGTAATATTCAGGATCGCACTGACCTTCGGAGCAAACTCCTGTATGGTCTCCAGCTGGAAGCTGGAAATCTCTGCAACTGTTACGGAATCCTCTTTCATTTCCAGTGCTTTTGAGGTATAGGGTGTTCCTATATTTCCCACAACAAATACCGACTCTTCCGCGTCGCTGATGATCTTTCCCAGAAGAGCGGTTGTCGTTGTTTTTCCATTTGTTCCGGTGATCGCAAGCACCCGTCCCTTCCCGGTACGATATGCCAGCTCCACCTCACCCCACACAGGAAGCCCCTGTTCATAAAAGCTTTTTACCAGAGGAAGATCTGTGGGAACTCCGGGACTGAGAACCACCAGATCCAGGTTTTTCCGTTCTTCCAAAGGAAGCTCTCCTGCAAAAATCTCCAGGTTTTTTATTCCGGGAAGTTTATGTAAAACAGCCTCCCGGTCAAGCTCCGGATTCCCGTCATAGATCACCGGATGAGCGCCTGCCCGGTCAAGAAGCTCCGCCGCTCCGATTCCACTCTTGCCGGAGCCGAATACCAGGACTTTTTTTCCTTTTAAATCCATAAATGCCCCGCCTCCTGTCAAAGTGCCATAAATGCGATCAGACACATGATCGCAGTGATGATGGAGAATACTGCCACCACTCTTGTTTCAGACCATCCGCAAAGTTCAAAATGATGATGGATCGGTGCCATCTTAAAGATTCTTTTTCCGTGGGTAGCCTTGAAATAAGTTACCTGGATCATAACAGAAAGAACTTCAACCAGATAGATCAGTCCTACGAGAAGAATAAACAGAGGCATCTGAAGTACATATGCCGTTCCTGCCACAAATCCACCCAGAGCCAGGGAACCGGTATCTCCCATAAAGATCTTTGCCGGATACACATTAAAGAGAAGAAATCCCATGAGACCTCCCACTACCGCACAGGTAACTGGCTCAATTCCACTTTTCGTGCCGATAGATACCACAGTAAAAAATACTGCAACAATCAGGGTTACGCTGGAGGCAAGACCATCCAGACCGTCTGTAAAATTCACCCCATTCACAGTTCCGATCACTGCTATAAATAACACCGGAACTGCCAGGATCCCAAGGTTCAGATAATGTCCCGGCCAGAAAGGAATCAGCATATTCAGTGATATCTCCGTATAATTCAGAAGATAAAATACAAAGACTCCTGTAACCACGATCTGAAGCAGGAATTTCTGCCATGCAAGAAGACCGTCGGAGCGCTTCAGAACCACCTTCAGATAATCATCCAGAAATCCTATGATGCCAAATCCCAGAGTCAGAAAAAGGATCGGGATAATGGAAGGATAGTCCTTTACATAAAACAGAGAGGTCACGACTGCCGCGATCAGAAAAATAATGCCTCCCATGGTAGGAGTTCCGGCTTTTTTCAGGTGGGACTGTACACCTTCTGCCCGTTCTGTCTGTCCCATCTTCAGTTTTCTCAGAAACGGGATGATAACTGGTCCCAGGATCACGCTGATGGCAAACGAGATCAGAACCGGGATTATAACTTGATAATTCATCCTTACACCTCTTATCATTCTTTTGTTTTTATTTTATAACATAATCAGTATAAAGCTTTTCTGCAAAATTATCAACCGTTACTGTGCGGTCTTACCGGGGAATTCTCATTCCTCCTTTTCTGCTGTTTCCTTTCTCTGGATTCCCAGGTATGGAAGTATGTTGTCAAAAATACTTCTGACCACCGGTGCTGCTATCGTTCCCCCATAGTAGATCCCCTGAGGATCATGAATGATGCACAGAGCAAGTACCCGGGGATCTTCTGCCGGGGCAAATCCCAGAAAAGAAGAAATATACCGGTTGGCACTTCTCGGAAGGGTCTGCGATGTAGCCGTCTTGCCTCCTATGGTATACCCCGGAATCGCTGCATTTCTGCCGGATCCTTCTGACACGACTGTTTCCAGGATCTGTCTTATCTTTTTTGAGGTCTCTCCGGATATAATGCCTGATTCAGAAGAATAAGAAAGCTCCTTTACCTGACTTCCGTTGCTGTTCTGAACTGCCACCCCAAAGTGAGGAGTCACCCTTTTTCCTCCATTGATCAGAGAACTGACTGTCGTAGCAAGCTGAATGGGTGTGATCTGAAAGGACTGGCCGAATGACACGGTAGCCAGTTCCACATTTCCCATATTTTCCTTTTTGTGCATAATAGTTCCCGCTTCTCCCGGAAGATCAATTCCTGTTTTCTTCAGAAGCCCGAATTTTTGGAAATATTTATAGTAGTTCTCCACGCCAAGACGAAGTCCTACTTCTATAAATACCGGATTGCAGGAATTCTGCGCTCCTTCCACAAAATTCTGAGATCCGTGGCCTCTCCGGTTTGCGCAATGAATCCTTCTGTCATCCACAAGCTTATATCCGGGACAGTAAAATCTGTCATCCAGTGTCACAACTCCCTCCTGAAGTCCCGCTGCCATGGTAATGATCTTAAAGGTAGAACCTGGCTCATAGGTATCGTTCAGGCACGGATTTCTCCACATCTGATTCAGAAGATCCTGTTTTTTTTTCGGATCTTCTGAAGAAGTATTTTCCCCTGTATTCAGGGTAAACGGATCGTTCAGGTCAAACTCGGGAACATTCACACAGGCATAAATCTCCCCATTCTGAGGATTCATCAGAAGAACAGACACTCTGTCTGCCTGTTTTTCTTCCATAACTTTCATGGCTGCCTGCTGAACAAATTCCTGAATATTGATATCCAGACTGATTCTCAGATCATTTCCCGCCTCCGGCTCAACCCGGCTTTCTCCGGCCTCATCGATCTCTATCCCTCTTGCATCCGTTGTGGTCAGTATCTTTCCCGGAATTCCCCGAAGAATTTCTTCATATTCCACCTCCAGCCCTATAATTCCCTGATTATCTGCTCCGGTAAATCCCAGAACCCTGGATGCCAGGGAATCGTAAGGATAGTATCGTCTGTAATCCTCGTCCACCTTGATGCCTTCCAGCCCTACATTCCGTATGGCATCTCCGGTTTCCTTTTCCACATTCGTCCTGATTCTTTCTATGGAAGAAACTTTTTCCACTTTTTTTCTCACAGTTTCCTCCGGTATCCCCAGTTTCTCTGTCAGAAGCCGGATCACCTTTTCCGGTTCTTTTATCTGGCTGTGGATCACCGAAACAGTACACACGGTTTTGTTTGCAGCCAGGATCTTCCCTCCGGCATCCAGGATCCTTCCCCGTGCCGCTTTAATGTCTCTTTCTCTTTCATGGAGGTCCTCTGCTTTTTCGTAATAATAATCAGAACAGAACCCCATAAGCCACACCAGACGTCCCAGCAGTCCCAGCAGCAGTACCATACAGCAGAAGAATACAACCCACACTTTTTTTTTGTGAAATGTTCTGTTTTTTTTCATAAAAAAGCCCCGCAGAGATCGTCATAAAAATATATGAGTATTCTCTGCAGGGTATGTTTTTATTCCAGTCCGGCCTCTTCGTTAGTAATGCCGTCACTTTCCATATCATTTCCCTCAATCGGGTTTTCCTCGTTTTCCGGCGGCGCCGGAGCATCCGGGTTGGACACGGCATCTCCCACACTTTCTCCGCTTTCGGAGGCAGGAAGCGTCTCTCCGGAAAAAGTTTCCAGATTTTGTGATTTTACATATTCACCGCTGTCATTTACCTTACGTTCTCCGTTTTCATTCAGAAGATATCCTTCCTCATCGACACGGTTTCCTTCCATATCGATCAGATTTCCTTCTGCATCGACCAGATTTCCGGCTGCATCGACACTTCCTCCGGAAATATCCTCCAGAACTCCGTCAAATCCCTCCCACAGCTCTGTCTCCGGTACCGAACCGTCTTCTGATGCTTCGTCCGGTTCAATATTCAGATAAGGAAGAAGCTCTGAGAGTATTCCCTGTGCAATGTACTGCGGATATTTACTGTCCGCCTGCTCCTCTGCATTAGGCTCATCCACAACCACATACATTACGATCTGAGGGTTTTCCACCGGTGCAAAAGTTATAAAGGATACCAGATATTTTCCATTATTTCGGGGAAGCTTCTCCGCTGTACCTGTTTTACCGCCTGAGCTGTAACCCTGAACCTTGGAAGTACGGCTGGTACCTTCAATCACACTGTCTTCCATATATGTGCGGATATCCGCTGAAATATCTGAAGAAATCGTCTGCTTCAGAAGAATCGGATCCACTGTTTTAACAGTGCTTCCATTGCTGTCCTGTATCTCTTTTACCAGATGCGGCTGGTAGTAATAGCCGCCATTGATCACAGAACACATGGCATTGATCTCCTGGATCATGGTACAGGTGATTCCCTGTCCAAAAGCAGAGCAGGCAAGCTCTGTCACGCCCATGGTATCTGCCGTATGGATGATACCGTAGCCCTCATTGGGAAGATCGATCCCCGTACGGCTTCCAAAATTAAACAGACTCTGGGCTTTGATAAATTCATCAGATCCCATTGCTGCCGCGATGGCCATCATACCGTCATTGCAGGAATTGGCGATCACATGCATCAGATCCTCCTGCCCGTGAGCATCCGGCCATACTGCACATTTGATATATGTTTCATTGTTCACACCAAAGCCTTCTCCGCCATCGCAGACAAAGGTGGAATTTTCTGCAATAGCGCCTTTTTCCAGAGCGCCTGCCATAACAATCGGTTTGATTACCGAGCCCGGTTCAAATGCATCGGTAACGCAGAAATTATTCCACATATCGTTCAGAGCTTCTACGGTCTCCTCATCATTCATGGCCTTGATCTCTTCTTTGGAATATCTGCTGGAAAGGTCTCTGGGATCATTCAGATCGTAACGGTCGCCGGCATCCATGGCAAGAATCTCTCCTGTGTTGGGATTCTGAACAATAACTCCAATATTCTTGGCTCCCATTTTTTTCTTAAATGCATTTACATATTTTTCTACAATCTGCTGGATTCCCACATCTATAGTGGTAACAATACTTTTTCCGTTTACCGGAGAGATAATAGTCTGTTCTACGTCTGAATTATTGTTAAAATAACCAAACTGGCGGCCATCTGCTCCCATGAGCGTACTGTTGTAGTAGCTTTCGATTCCCACATCTGCCACATCTCTGGAAAGGGTAAAGCCAATGGTATCACAGGCAAGACTTCCAAAAGGATAGCTTCTCAGATAGTCTTCCTCAAACCATACTCCCTTGATATTATTCCGTTCTTCCTGTTCTGTCTCTGAAAGATCACTGTCTTCCTCCACAGTGCAATACTGTTCAAACTCTTTTTTCTTATCCATGGACAGCTGCTTCAGGAGAATCTGATACTGGCTCTGGCTGGTTCTGCTGTCAGAAAGAAGGGAACGGACTTTTTCCTCATCTATCCCCAGAAGGTCTTTCAGAGCACGTATGGTAGGTTCCACAAAATCCTCATCTGAATTTACCGTCTTACAGTCCAGGATCACATTATACACTTTATTACTGGTCGCAAGGATATTTCCGTTTCTGTCATAAATATCCCCTCTTCTGGCCGGAAGCACATTGCTTTCGTATCTTTGCTGAGCCTGCGTCAGAACCTGCTTTTTATATTTATTTCCATTTGTTGCGTTGATATAAGTAATTCTTCCCAGCAAACAAACTAAAGCCAGCAGCACTGCTCCGAACAGTCCTGCCAGCTTTCCTCTCATTTGATGATTAATTTTCTGCTGGGGTTTTTTACGTCTTTTCCTCCTGTAGTCAGTCAAATTCTCACCTCTTATTTACTTCCGGATACATCCTGATACTGCCTCACATAACTGTTGTTGGACATACTGTATGTTTTCTTCTGATCCTCCCTGGGATAGTTCATCCCCAGACGGCCGATAGCAATCTTCTTGATCCGGTTCAGATCGATATCTGAATTCACCTGGCTTTCATAGGCATTATTCTCTTCCCGAAGCTCACTGAGTTCCGATTCGAGAACCGCTACGCTTTTTATCTTTCCGGTCACCTCCGACCGCAGCTGTAGATAATTCACACAGCATAACAAAACAGCCACTGAAATCGCAGCAAGAAAAACCACATATCCTCTTCCCATGCTCATGGCTTTCTGACGGTTTCTGGCAGTCTCCCTGCTGATTTCCCTTGCACGGTTCTCTGTTTTTCGAGAAACCGGCTTCCGGTTTTTGCTGTTCTGCCGCTTCTGAGGAGCCTGCGTAGCAGGATACTTCTTTTCCGGTATCTCCTGCAGCCTTCTGGCTGCGTTTCCATCTATATACATTCCGCGGGTGTATCTCACACTATCTCTGCTTTTTCTGGCAGTTACCGCTCTGTTTGTCCTATCCATTACCCTTCACTAACTTTCTTTAAAATCAATCACTCTTCCGGCTGAAGTCTGCGCTCAAAAATACGCAGTTTTGCACTTTTTGCCCGTGAGTTTTCTTCCAGTTCCTCCGTCCCGGGGAGGATTGGTTTTCTTGTGATCACCTTTCCTTTTGATTTTTTTCCGCATATGCATACCGGAAAATCAGGCGGACAGGTACACGGATTTTCGTTTTTTCGGAAAATCGTCTTGACGATCCTGTCTTCCAGTGAATGGAACGTGATCACACAGAGTCTTCCGCCATCCCCCAGCATATCGATCATTCCGTCCAGAGAATCTCTGAGCACATCCAGTTCTCTGTTCAGTTCAATACGCACTGCCTGAAAGGTTCTCTTGGCAGGATGTCCTCCGGATGCCTGGATCTTCATGGGAATCGCTCTCCGGATGATCTCTGTAAGCTCTCCCGTAGTCTCCACAGGCTTCTCCTGCCTTGCCGCAACAATATGTCTGGCAATATTTTTCGCAAATTTATCTTCACCGTAATCACGAATGATCCGGTACAGTTCCTTTTCGTCGTAACCATTGATGATGTCTGCCGCCGTCCGGCTCTGGCGCTGGTCCATGCGCATATCCAGAGGTGCATCTACCCGGTAGGTAAATCCCCTCTCCTCATTATCAAGCTGATAGGAGGAAACTCCCAGATCCAGCAAAATACCGTCTGCCTGATGGATACCAAGGTTCTTCAGTTCATTTGCCATGTAACAATAATTGCTGCGAATGATGGTTACTTTGTCTCCATAAGCAGCCAGCCGTTCACTCGCAGCAACTATTGCATCCTGGTCCTGATCTATGCCAATAAATCTCCCCCTGGCAGAAAGTCTGCGACATACCTCACTGGCATGTCCTGCACCTCCTAAAGTTCCATCCACGTAGATCCCGTCCGGCTTTACCCTTAAGCCCTCAATGGTTTCTTCCAGTAATACAGATTTGTGTTTAAATTCCATATCCGTCTCCTGTGTTGGATTTCCTGAAGTGAGATCTCAGATGATAATGCCCATGTCCTGCATACCCTCTGCAATACTGTCCATATCATCATAATTACAGTTCTCGCTCCATTTTTCTTTGCTCCATACCTCAATCCTGTTAAGATTTCCGGTAAGCACAACATCCTTTTCCAGACCGGCAAATTCCCGAAGCGTTTGCGGAACGAGAATTCTCCCCTGCCTGTCCAGCTCACAGACTGCTGCCCCTGCAACAAAGAAACGTGAGAAGGTTCTTGCATTTTTATTTGTAAGTGGTAAGGCTCTGAGCTTTTTTTCAAAGGCTTCCCATTCATCCATAGGATAAATTGAAAGACAACCATCCAATCCCTTTGTCAGAACAAACTCTTCTCCCAAAAGTTCTCTGAACTTCGCAGGGATGATCATACGCCCCTTCGCGTCTATTGTATGATTGTATTCTCCCATGAACATGTAACTCACCTACTCTCGCAAAGTACGAATCTCCCCTTCGTACTTCCGGGTACAGATAGATATGTCTGCCACATGCCCTCCATCTGCCACCACTATTCACCACTTTCTACCACTTATGAAAACATTCTACCCTATTTATATTGAAAATACAAGTGGGAATCTGAGGTTTTTTGTGATTGACATAAAAAATATCCGGTTGTTCAAGGTTAGTTGTTCATAAAAAAAGGGATCTGCAGTCCCAGACTGTAGATCCCCCACTTTTATAACTGTTCAGTTTTTTCCATCAGATGGTCCAGCTTCCGGCTTATCTTCAGACACTTCGGAAGATCCCTCCTGCTGCTGATCATCCCGTTGAGCTTTTTCCTGCAGCTCCGTATTTTTTTCTTCAGTCTCTTCCTTTTTTTCTGACTGATCGCCTTCCCGCCCATCTCTTTCAGTTTCTTTTTCCGCATCCTCAGAAACCTCTTTTTCTTCTGGTTTTTCGTCGTCTGCGCCGCTTCCCAGAAATTCATGGGACACATCTTCAAAGTTCTGAGCATCCGCATAATTAAAGGGATTTCTCTTCCGCTCCTCGTTTCTGCGGATTATATATTTCTCTCTCTTTTTGCTCAGGCTTCTTCTTACCACAGCAGTGACCTCGAACAGAACAAAAAGTGCTGCCAGCACTAAAGGCAGAATCGGAAGCTCTGTCCCCGGAAGCATTTTCTGTCCCGGGCGAAGCCACTCAATAGCAGCTCTTCCCAGACTGTAGCCCGCCAGATATCTCAGAAAGATCTCTCCCTGATATTTTTTTCTCCAGGTATAGAACAGCAGCACCACCAGCATCAGGAGACACCAGAGACTCTCATAAAGGAACAGAGGATGTACCTGAATCCAGGATATTCCTTCTGCTTTTGTAATGTGAGCCTTCATCAATTCTGTGATCCGGCTGCCGTTTACGGCACTTTGGGGAAGCTGCATGGCAAACAGGCTGTCTGTGTACTCTCCAAAAGCTTCTCTGTTAAAAAAGTTTCCCCATATTCCTATTATCTGCACAGGAAGAAATCCCATACATACAATATCTGCCATTTTCGCAAAGGAAATCCTCCTGAGCTTACAAAACAGCCAGCCCAGAATCACAGCTCCAAGGATGCCGCCGTAAACAGACAGGCCCCCGCCGCGGATATCCAGAAGCTCCGCGGCTGTTTTGCCTTCCGACCACTCCCGGTTCATAACCGCATACAGAAGACGGGCGCCCACTATTCCGCCTGCCAGGGACGGAATCATGGTTTCCAGACAAAGGTTTGGATTTTCCTTCTGTTTTTTGGAAATGGCGATCATCAGCATCAGCCCCAGAAGCATCCCGGTTGTCACCAGAAGTCCGTAAATTGTAATTTCAAAGCCCCGAATGGACAGAGACTGTCCCACGAACTCAAAGCTTATATTCAGATTCGGGAATCCAATTGAAGTATTCATGCAAACACTCCCTGCTTATACATTGAAACGGAACAGGATCACATCACCGTCCTGAACCACATACTCCTTGCCTTCCATACGTACCAGACCTTTTTCTCTTGCTCCTGCATATGAGCCGCAGTCCAGAAGGTCTTTGTAATTTACAACCTCAGCCTTGATAAATCCACGTTCAAAATCCGTGTGGATCTTACCTGCCGCCTGAGGAGCTTTGGTTCCTATCTTAATGGTCCATGCCCTTGTCTCATCCTCTCCGGAAGTAAGGAAACTCATCAGACCAAGCAGACGGTAGCTTGCGCGCACCAGCTTCTCAAGACCTGATTCTGTAAGTCCCAGATCCTCCAGGAACATTTTTTTCTCATCTTCATCCAGCTCTGAGATTTCTGCCTCGATCTCCGCACAGATTACAAACACTTCGCTTTTCTGCTGTTCGGCATATTCCTTTACAGCCTGCACATGAGGATTGGAAGCACCGTCGTCTGCCAGTTCATCTTCTGCTACATTTGCAGCATAAATTACCGGTTTCCAGGTAAGAAGATTATAGGTTCCCATCCATGCCTCTTCATCCTCGTTTTCCAGCTCCATTGTGATTGCAAGCTTTCCGTCTTCCAGATGCGCTTTTACCTTCTGAAGAAAATCAAGCTCTTTAGCTGCCTCTTTATCCATTCTTGCAGTTTTTGTAACCTTGGCAATTCTTCTTTCCAGAATCTCAAGGTCTGAAAAAACAAGCTCCAGATTAATAGTCTCAATGTCACGAAGAGGATCGATATTTCCATCCACATGAATTACATTGGGATCTTCAAAACAGCGTACTACATGTACAATTGCATCCACCTCACGAATATTTGCAAGGAACTGATTTCCCAGTCCCTCTCCTTTGGAAGCACCTTTTACAAGACCTGCAATGTCAACAAATTCGATCACTGCCGGAGTCACCTTTTTTGAATGATAAAAATCTCCCAGAAGATTCAGTCTTTCGTCAGGAACTGTAACAATTCCCACATTTGGATCAATGGTGCAGAAAGGATAGTTTGCAGACTCCGCTCCTGCTTTTGTCAGAGAATTAAAAAGTGTACTCTTGCCTACATTTGGCAGACCTACAATACCTAATTTCATTTCTTCTATTTCCTCCTATAAATCCTTAGATTTCAAGGGATTTCAGCATACTTACTTTAACAGGTGGGCCATTTAGTGGGCCATCATATTGCCATAAGCGCTTCTGCTACCAAATCAATTTCTTTTTTCTTTTCTTCTTCGGTAGTATGAACGTATAAGTTCATGGTAATTCCAATATTTGAATGGTCCAGTAGCATTTGAAGTGTTTTGGGCTTCATACCTGCTTCAATACATCTAGCAGCAAATGTATGTCTCAAAATATGCATTGAAAACCTAGGAATCTGTGCTTTGTCACAAATCTTAAACAATGCCGTATCATATGTACTGTTCTTAACTGGTGTCCCCTTTCTGCACAGAAACACAAACTCTTCCCATTCTTTTGAAATTTCTGAAATCCACTTATTCTTTTCTTTTTGTTTATTCAGTATAGCAACCGCTTCTTCTGTTAAAGGTATCGTACGATAACCTGATTTACTCTTTGGTTCTCCAATACGCCACTCTTTTACACTATAACGGTATTCCATACTCCTGCGAATCTGAATTGTTTTAGATTCAAAATCAATATCTTCCCATTTCAATCCAACTAATTTGCCTGTCCTCAATCCGGTTTGAAGAATAAATCGATACTGATTTTCATAACTCTGCCCTTCTGCATATCTCAAAAATATTTTTTGCACATCTCTTTCTAATGCAACTTTCTTCTCCGAAGGTTTTCCCATATCACTCTTTACTGACCTTTTACAGGGATTCGTTCGTAATACTTCATTTTCTTTTGCATATTCAAGCATATTATATAATGTAATTCTTGCTTGATAAATCGTAGACGTACGATAGCCTTGATCCGCCATATCATAAAATATCTTTTGACAATGTAGAGGTTTCACATCTGATAATAACATTTTCCCAATCAATGGTTTAATATTTCTTACATATCTCTCCGTATAATTACGAACCGTATTCGGACGGACTGTTTTCTTCTTTATTCCAATCCAATAATCAAACCAATGATCCACCAACATATCCGATGGCATCGAAATATCACTATGTTCATCTACATAAATCGCATCTGCAAGCCAAGTTCTTTGCCTTTTAAATCTTTTCCCATATTTTAGCTCCTTTCAAAGAAGCCCTAATACAGTACCTTATATTATACCATACCATTTTATCTTTGTGAATATTCAATTTCCATCTCGGTTGCGTAAATTAACTGTCGGAATTAATGGGATAGAGTTCACCCATGATGCTCAGATAAAGTATCTGGCTTAGAATTATATTCCCACTTTACTCCATGTTCTCTTTTTTGACAAGCTATGGAGCAGAGCCTAAAACGGTTGGAAGAACAGGAACAAAAATATTCCGCCAAGTTGGATGCCGCCCTGAACGAGTATGCCGGGCTTCGGGAGCAGGCACATGGTTTCGATCCGGTGCTGCTCTATGAGGCAAAACAGGCCATTCGTCCCGACAAGGAACAGGAACGGTAAACCCCGTTCCTGTTCACTGAATTATTAGAATTCTAAAGACAGATCACTACTACCACTAATTGGTCAATAGAGCCAATTTCATTTTCTTCACATATTCTCCGATGTATTTCGGCGCGTCCTTTCCATACTGTTCAAGCAGCTTGATGATTGCTGAGCCGACAATTGCACCGTCAGATATATTCGCCATTTTCTTTGCCTGCTCGGGTGTGGAGATACCGAATCCGATCGCACAGGGCACATCGGAATTTTCTCTTATCACTTTAACGATGGAAGCAAGGTCTGTCTTGATTTCGCTTCTCATACCTGTCACACCAAGACTTGACACGACATAAATGAAACCTTCTGCTTCCTTTGCAATCATAGCGATACGGTTTTCAGAGGTAGGAGCGATCAGTGAAATCAAGTCAACGCCGTATTTTTGGCACAGCGGCTGAAACTCTTCTTTTTCTTCAAACGGCAGATCTGGCAGAATCAGTCCGTCAATTCCAATGTCACAGCAGGTGGACATAAATTTTTCCGCACCGTAGGAAAACACGACATTGGCATAGGTCATAAATACCATCGGAATTTTCACATCACGGCGAAGCTCTTTCACAAAGGCAAATATCTTATCAGTTGTAATACCGCCGGTCAGCGCTCTCAGGTTTGCGCCCTGAATAACAGGCCCCTCTGCAGTAGGATCAGAGAACGGAATACCAAGTTCAATAAGGTCTGCACCGTTTTCCACAGCAGCACGGACAGCTTTCGCGGTGGTTTCCAGATCAGGGTCGCCACAGGTGATAAAGGCGATAAACGCCTTGCCATTTTCAAATGCTTTCTGAATCTTACTCATGGATATCCTCCCCTCTATAACGGGCAATAGCGGCGCAATCCTTGTCGCCTCTTCCGGAAATTGTAATCACGATGATTTGCTCCTTGCCCATGGTCGGTGCAATCTTTATTGCGTGCGCAACAGCATGGGCCGACTCAATGGCAGGGATAATTCCTTCGGTCTTTGCCAGATATTCAAAGGCATTTATTGCTTCATCATCCGTAACGGGAACATACTCCGCTCTTCCGATATCATACAGATGAGCGTGCTCAGGGCCAATCCCGGGATAATCCAAGCCTGCCGAAATGGAGTAAACGGGAGCAATCTGACCGTCTTTGTCCTGGCAGAAATAGGATTTCATGCCATGAAAAATTCCAAGTCTGCCGGTGGCAATGGTAGCTGCTGTTTCTGCAGTATCAATACCTCTGCCTGCCGCTTCGCAACCAATCAGACGAACCCCTTCGTCTTCAATGAAATGATAGAAGCTGCCGATGGCATTGGAGCCGCCACCCACACAGGCGATCACTGCATCGGGAAGTCTTCCTTCTTTTGCGATCATTTGCTCTTTGATTTCTTTAGAAATGACGGCCTGAAAATCACGAACGATGGTTGGAAACGGATGAGGTCCCATGACAGAACCCAGGCAGTAGTGGGTGTCATCGATACGAGATGTCCATTCCCGCATAGCTTCGGAAACAGCGTCTTTTAGGGTGCCCGTGCCTGTTTTTACAGGAATGACTTCCGCACCCAAAAGTCTCATACGATACACATTAAGGGCTTGTCGGATGGTATCTTCCTCGCCCATAAATACCACACATTCCATTCCCAGCAGCGCAGAGGCAGTTGCTGTAGCTACACCATGCTGACCGGCTCCTGTTTCGGCGATTAGTCGGGTTTTACCCATCTTCTTTGCAAGAAGTGCCTGACCGAGTACATTGTTGATCTTATGCGCCCCCGTGTGATTGAGATCCTCACGCTTGAGATATATTTTTGCGCCACCGAGATCTGTGGTCATTTTTTCGGCATAATACAAACGGGAAGGCCTTCCGGCATATTCATTAAAAAGCTCGGTAAGCTCTCTGTTGAAATCTGGGTTGTTTTTGTAATGATTATACGCTTCTTCAAGTTCAATAACCGCATTCATCAGTGTTTCGGGAATATACTGACCGCCGTGAATGCCGAAACGTCCGCTTGGATTTGTCATATTTTTTCTTCCTTTCTGACAGCGGCAGTAAATGCCGCCATTTTTGTTTTATCTTTGAGTCCGTCAGTTTCAATACCTGAACTGACATCCACTGCATAAGGATGGAGCAATTTCACCGCAGCGTCTACATTATCAATGCCAAGCCCACCGGCAAGGAAATAGGGCCTTTGTATGCCCTGTATGAGTGCCCAGTCGAATATCGTTCCTGTACCTGCGCCGGAATCAAGGAGGACATACTCAGCGGTGCAGCGGTTTACAGCCTCTATGTCGCTTGCCGATTGGATTCGAAAAGCTTTGATGATTGCCCTGTCGGTAAGCTGGCGCAGATCATGGATATATGCCTCATCTTCGCTTCCGTGGAGCTGGCATATGTCAATTGTGCCGCTGTTCAGCAGACAGACAATGTTTTCAGGATTTTCATCTACAAACACGCCCACAGCTTTTATGTTCGGGTTAAGCAATCGCTTTAAATTTGCTGCTTTCTCGGGTGTTATATACCGCTTACTTTTCGAAGCGAAGACGAATCCGATATACTCGGGTTTCAGCTCATTTGCGGTCTCGATGTCGCAAGGGCGGTAAAGACCGCAGAGCTTGATCTTTGTCATAACACACCTCGCAGTTCGGCGAGCTTGGCTTTTTTGTCTGGTGCCCGCATCAACGTTTCACCGATCAGCACGGCATCCGCACCGATATCACGTAGCTTTGCTACATCCTCCGCACTGCTTACTCCGCTTTCCGAGACAAACAACACATCACGGGGTATCAGCTCTCTGAGTCTGCGGCTGTTATCGGTATCCACAGAAAAATCCTTTAGATTGCGGTTGTTGACACCAATGATACGTGCTCCCGCATGGAGTGCCATGTTTATTTCACGCTCGTCGTGTACCTCTATCAGAGCGGAAAGCCCAAGTTCATCGCAAATACTGATATATTCTTTCATCTGTTTCTCACTCAGTATGGAACAGATCAGAAGCACCGCCGATGCGCCAAGCACCTTCGCCTCATAGATCATATAGTCATCTATCGTGAAGTCCTTACGCAAACACGCAATAGAAACAGAATTTGCGATCTCTTCGAGGTATGTATCACTGCCGAGAAACCACTTTGGCTCGGTCAGTACCGAAATACAGTCGGCGCCTGCCGCTTCGTATTCTTTCGCAATTTTCAGATACGGAAAACCGGGATCTATCAATCCTTTTGAGGGAGATGCCTTTTTGCACTCACAGATAAAAGAAACTCCTGGCTTTTTCAGTGCATGTTGAAAGGAAAAATCCCCTTTGGGAAGGGCTAAGGCCTGGTGCCGGATTTCTTCCAGCGGCAGGGTCCTTTTCGCCTGCTCGGTGCGCTGACGAGCGTAGTCGGCAAGTTGATCGAGAATCGTCATACCCCCACCTCCGGACGGTTACTGACTTCGATTAACTGATTCAGCGTTTCGAGTGCCTTGCCGGAATCAATCATTTCTGCGGCAAGTGCAATACCTTCCTTTATGCTGTCAGCCTTACCGCCGATATAAAGCGCCGCACCTGCGTTCATTAATACAGCATTTCTCTTATGGCCCTTTTCGCCATTTAAGACAGCAAGGGTGATCTTGGCGTTTTCTTCAGGTGTGCCTCCCTTCAGGTCTTCTTTCGTGCAGCGTTCAAATCCGAACTCCTCCGGCGTAATCACAGAAGATTTGAACCAGCCGTCTCGGATCTCGCATATCGTAGTCGGTGCGCTCATGGAAATTTCATCTAACTTTTCCTGGCCGTATACTACCATGCCGCGTTTGACACCGAGGTTAATAAGAACCTGTGCCAGAGGTTCCACAAGATAATCGTCATACACGCCGAGAAGCTGCAAGGAAGGTGTTCCGGGATTTGTGAGAGGGCCGAGAATATTAAATACAGTTCGGAAACCGAGTTCCTTGCGAATAGCGCCCACATACTTCATAGAGGTGTGGTATTTCTGTGCAAAGAAGAAGCACATACCCACCTCGTTTAGAAGTTCTATGCATCTTGCGGGACTCTGTTGAATGTTTACGCCGAGGGCTTCCAGACAGTCTGCTGTTCCACACTGGGAGGATGCGGCTCGGTTGCCGTGCTTTGCTACTTTCATACCGCCCGCCGCCGCAACAAGGGCGGAGGTGGTGGAGATATTAAAGCTGTGCGCATTGTCGCCGCCGGTACCGACGATTTCAAAGAGCTCCATACCGGTTTCGACTTTGGTAGCGTGCGCCCTCATAGCAGCTGCACAGCCTGCGATCTCATCGGTCGTCTCAGCTCTTGCACTTTTGGTGGAAAGTGCGGCAAGAAAGGCGGCGTTCTGTGTGGGTGTGGTCTCGCCGCTCATGATCTCATTCATCACGGTGTATGCCTCGTCATAGGTGAGGTCTTCTTTATTTACGATTTTTACAATGGCTTCTTTAATCATGGCTCATATCTCCTTTATAAAATTTCTAAGCATCTGCTTTCCATCCGGTGTCATAATGGATTCAGGATGGAATTGTACGCCATAGATGGGGTAATCCTTATGCTGTGCAGCCATCACTTCGCCTTCCGTGGTGAGAGCGGTAATTTTCAGATACTCGGGAATTGTGTCAGCATCTGCCGCAAGAGAATGATACCGTGCGACAGGTGCAACTTTGGGACAACCTTTGAATAACAAACAATCTGCGTCAAATCTGACATTCGACTGTTTGCCGTGCATCAGTTTCTTTGCATAAGTAACCGTCGCACCGAATGCCGCACAGATGGCCTGATGACCGAGACAAACACCGAGAATCGGAATTGTTTGGCCCAGTGTTTTTACAGCTTCAATGATGATCCCGGCATTTTCCGGCCTGCCGGGACCCGGGGAAAGAATAATGCGGTCGGGGTTTAGTTCCTTAATTTCGTCAACCGTCATTTCATCGTTGCGGATGACCTTGATATTCGGCTCGATCTCGCCAATGAGTTGATAAAGGTTATAGGAAAAACTGTCGTAGTTATCGACCAAAAGAATCATAATTCTTCCTCCTGTGCAAGCTCCAGTGCTTTCAGTGAAGATTTTGCTTTGTTCAGGCATTCCTCAAACTCCTTTTCAGAGACAGAGTCTGCCACAATCCCGGCACCGCTTCTTACAAACACCTTGCCGTTTTTCTTATAGGCAATGCGGATGGCAATGCAGGTGTCCATATTGCCCGTAAAGTCGATGTATCCGACAGCACCGCCATAGATGCCGCGCTTGTTGTTTTCAAGCGCTCCAATCAACTGGCAAGCTCTGATCTTCGGCGCTCCGGAGAGCGTACCTGCGGGTAGTACTGCCTCGATAGCATCCAAGGCGTCTTTATCTTCATGGATCTCTCCCCGGACTGTAGAACCGATGTGCATGACATGAGAGAAGCGTTCGATAGAATGGAACTTTTCGACCTGCACTGTGCCGAATTTGCTGATTTTTCCGAGATCGTTTCGTCCTAAATCCACCAGCATATTGTGTTCAGCAAGTTCTTTCTCGTCCTCAAGCAGCTCTGCTTCCAATGCTTTATCCTCTTCATCGGTTCTCCCTCTCGGTCTGGTCCCGGCAAGCGGAAAGGTGTGTAACACTCCGTTTTCCAGCTTGACGAGGGTTTCGGGAGAAGCGCCGGCTACCTCGACATCTGTCCCCGAAAAATAGAACATATAGGGGGATGGGTTGATGGTGCGAAGTACACGATAGGTATTGAGCAGGCTCCCTTCAAAGGGGGCACTCAGACGGTTGGAAAGTACGATCTGGAAAATATCCCCTTCGCGGATATGATGTTTCGCCTGTTCAACCATTTCGCAAAACTCTTCTTTGCCGAACAGCGGCGTTACCGCTCCAAGCAGTCTTCCTTCGGGTTCCTTTTTCTTTTCGCCATGCCTAATAAGCTCTACAAGCTGTTTTAACTCCATAACCGCTTTGTTGTAGCCGGTTTCTACATCGTCCAGCGGCATGTTGACGATGAGGATGATCTTTTGACGCAGGTGATCGAAAGCGATCACCTTGTCAAACAGCATCAGGTCCACATCCTTGAACGCCTCCGTGTCTTCCACATCACATTTCACAGCAGGCTCGCTGTACCCGAGGTAATCATATGAAAAATATCCGACAAGCCCGCCCGTAAAAGAGGGAAGATACCCAAAACGAGGACTTTTGTAATCGGCGAGGATCTGACGCAGATAGGCAGATGGATCTTCTGTCGTCACTTTAAGATTGCCAATCTGCATTTTTCCTTCCATACAGGTGATCTCCAGTTTCGGGTCAAACCCCAGGAAGGTGTACCGCCCCCAGGTTTCGTTTGCCTGTGCGGATTCCAGCATATAGCAGTGTGTCGAGATGTTTTTCAAGATCCTCATGGTTTCGATAGGTGTTGTAAAGTCGGAAAGGATTTCACAGCTTACCGGCAGCACATTATACTTTAATTCGGAAGCAATTTTCCTGACCTCCGTTAAAGTTGGCCGAATTTTCATTTACTGCACCTCCAAATTGATTAAATTTAATTATTAGGAATTACTTTACGGATTTAATTTTTCATTAGGCGCATGGAGCGCCACCAACGTTTCACAAGAAGCATATTGCAACCTCCTTAAAAAGGAAAAGACTCCTTTGACTTTATATCTCAGTCAAAGGAGTTCTATAAAACAAAAACGTCCTTGACAGAAATATACTTTCTGTCAAGGACGAATAAAACACTTATCCGCGGTGCCACCTTGATTCACGGCATGACCCGTGCACTTAGCAGGATACCTACATATCCCCGGCAAATGACGTCTGCCTGCAACGTCGCAGAATACTTTGTGAAATCACATTTGACTGCGCCCTCAGCGGTCCATTTGACAACTTGTTTCTTACCTGACTCTCAGCAACACAGGCTCTCTGTAAAGGCATCATTGCCGTTATCTCCGCTTCAACGGTTTAAATTATTAACTTTCTATAAATTATAGCACGCATATTTCAGATTGTCAATATGTCACTTTCTTGAGTTTCCGCAAACTGTAATCAAAAAATGAACACAGCTTCTCAAAGCACC
>OAVH01000340.1_pt1 | contig 35484 bp, 34 predicted proteins | sample 1495281 | NCBI WGS metagenome assembly OAVH01 (sample SAMEA2580082, study PRJEB22360) | human gut metagenome | biome: human gut; feature: human-associated habitat; material: faeces | place: Denmark | collected 2008/2010
GCACGCATACAGAAAAAATAGCCGTTAAAAAGCTTTTTCTCCCATACGTATCCGACAGCACCCTTTACGGAATGTAACCGATAAGGTGCAAGTATCGCTTCTTTTCGTCTGGTTTCTTTTTTCTCCAGACAGCTGTGAATGATGCGTCATTGCTTTCATCGTTAGTCTGTATCATCACAGCTGCTGCTATCCTCTGAACCCATATGCTCCTGAAAAAAACGGTCGGCGGGTAATGGTGGGGAATAGTAAAAGCCCTGTATCTGCGTACAGTGAAGTGCAGATAGAAATTCCAGCTGCTCTCTTGTTTCCACACCTTCTGCTAGCACCGGTATAGAAAGCTGTTGCAGCATAGGAATCATATGCCGTAACAGGATTTGCTTGCGGCTGTTCCAGGGGGTTGAGAAAAACGAATGATCCAGCTTGATTTGATCCACATCGATCCAGCTCAGGATATGCAGATTGCTGCGTGCTGTACCAAAGTCATCGAGTGAGCATTGCATACCTGCCTCCTTCACCCTGTGCAGGAAGAGCTGTACCTGTTCTTTTCTTTCAAAGGGAATTTCCTCATGCAATTCCAGCTCGAGCAAACTGGAAGCGATGTCATAGCGGCGCTGTATGTCGAGAATCTCTCCCAGGTAATACAAGCCGTCCTCAAAGGAAGAACGGGAGACATTGATACTGATGGGAAGCAGGGGAAGTCCCTGTTTTTTTCTTTCGGATAATCGCTTACAGACAGCTTCAAACATGTAGATATCCAGCAGCCGGATACAGGTGTTTTCATCGGCAATCGGAAGAAATTCCTGCAGCGGAATGCACATACCGTTATGAATCCAGCGCAGCAGAGCTTCGGCACCAATGAGTGTATGCGTTCGGGAATCATACTTTGGCTGCAGGTATAAGTGGAATTCATGATGATAAACAGCCTTCAAAATATTCTGTTCCAATGAAAAACGATGATGCAGGCTTTCCTTCTCCCGGGGTGTGTAAAAGGCATAGGAGGTTGAAAACCGCTCCATATCCCGATTGTGCGTCCGGCAGTATTCCGCATAGCCAATAGCATCCTCCAGGGTGTCACAAACCATGGGCTGACAGATTCCAAAGGACAGTGCAAGTGCGGTATCATAAAGCTGTGCAGCTATGCGCTCTGCCTGGTCGTCCAGCTCATATACCAGCTGTAATGTATCCAGACGGTTATAGGAGGGAAGAAGAAAGACCAGCCGATAATCAGAAAGCTCTGCCACAAGGGCATCGTGCTTGAGATGTGGCTGTACTTGATTCTGCAGGCGGTGAAGCAGCTGCAAAAGCCGTGTTCTGCCAAACAGCAGAACGAGCTGCTCTACCTGCTTGATTCCCATTGTCATTACACAGCAGTTTCTTTGTTGTACGCTGTTCATTTGCTTCCGATCATTTGTGTTCATATCTGGCACCTCTCAGCTAGAGTTTTGCCCTTTTCCTTTCTTTTATTCGACGGAAAAGCATGGAATGAAGAATTGGTTCTTTTCGTAGAACGTAATATACAGCTGCTGTATGAGAAAAGAAAGGGAGTGCCTCAGATACGCTTTCGCTCCTGGCTTTTTGGAATATGCAGCTGCTGGCGGTATTTGGTGATAGCCCGGCGGGAAACAGAAAGATCCATTGCTTTCAGCTTGATAACAAGCTGCTGATCGGAAAGGGGATGCGTTTTATCCTCATTCTGTATCATAGTAAGCATGGCACGCTGTACAGCGGCACTGCTGTCCCCCTGCATTGTGGAAGCGCTCAGCAGCTGATGGAACGCATAGCACTCCTTCTCAAACAGATAATACTTATTGTGCAATGCCCTGGATACGGTAGATACATGCAGTCCGAGTCTGTCTGCCAGCTGCTGGAGTGTGCAGGGCTGTAATTCATCGCCATACAGGAAAAAGCCCTTTTGTATTTGTACAAGCTCATTCACAATCATGAACAGGGTGGCGTTTCTTCGATTCAGTGCTTCAAACAGCAGACATGCTTCCTGAAAATAGGATTTCAGCTTATCGCTATGTTCAATCGCCTGCACATAGTGCTCCTGTAAAACCGTAGAACCATAACGCATTGGAAGTATTTGCAGCCGTTCCTCCTCAACGCAGATTTCCAGCTCCGGCAGGATAGTTTCTATAGAATCCTGCTCATATTCGTGGCAGGGACAGGGAGTGCAGGAACGCAGTGAGAAAATCACCTCCTTGACTTCCCGTGCAGACAGCCGCATACCCTTTGCGATTGCCGTAATATTTTTCTCTGCCAGCTCTGCTGCATATTCACGTAACAGCTGCTCTCCCAACCGGTTATGAGATCTCTGACATTGCAGTATCAGCGCCTCCCGGACATTTCGCGCCGCAACTCCGCACGGTTCAAGGCTTTGCAGGATATGCAGCTGCTTCAGAAGCGTAGTCTCATCTGTTTGTAATAGCGCACAGCTTTCCGGAATGGATTCACGGAAAAATCCCTGTGTATCAAGTGATTCAATCAGATAGGAGCATATAGCTTCATCATAGGGCAAATTACAGGTGTGCAGCTGCAAATACAAATCCTCCTGCAGTGTATGCTTGTGTGCCATATTCTGAAGCAGCCATTCATCGGAATTTGTCTGCGGGTGAAAATCCAGAAACGGATTCTGCTGTACACTGTTTAGAACCAGCTCCATCAGCTCACGGCTATCCATTTTCAATATTTCCAGCGCCTGCTGGTTTTTCTGTGTCATGCTGTAGGTTTGCTTCATCGTCTGTGTTTGCTGCATGCTTTGTGTCATATGCTCACCTCTATTCCTTTTTCTTTTAACCTAGCAAAAATCGTGCCAACAATCGTCACTTTCCAGCAGTTTCCGCATTGACTTTCAAAATATTCACCGATACACTTATAATAAGGAAAGGAAGTCGTTTCGTATATGATAGAGAAGGTATATGCCTATGTGGTGGAGGCGACAAAAGAGCATTTATGTGAGAAGGGAAACTCACTTTATATCAGTGAACAGCTAAAACTGAGCCGCAATATGGTATCTCAATACCTCAATCAGCTATTTTCACAGGGGCGTTTGATTAAAATCAATACCAGACCGGTTGTATTTTACGACGGGAATGTGGTTGAGGCGCAATACGGTGTTCACCTACACGGACAGGAATTTATCTCAGATAAGGAGTTTCAAAAAGCGCTGCAGCCGGCAAAGCCACAGGATTTTGAAAAGCTGATTGGCTGTGATGAAAGTCTGGCTACGCTTGTGAACCAATGCAAGGCTACCATATCGTATCCCCCTGCCGGTCTTCCTTTACTTCTATATGGCCCTACGGGTACGGGCAAGAGCTTTCTTGCACAGCTGATGTATGAGTATGCAAGGAATCAGGGACTGATTAAGGAGGATAAGAAATTTCTAATCGTAAACTGTAGTGAGTATGCCAACAATCCGGAGCTGTTAACGGCCAATCTGTTTGGACATAAAAAGGGAGCCTTTACCGGTGCTGACAGAGATAACCCCGGATTGATCAAGCTTGCGGAGGGCGGTGTTCTGTTTCTGGATGAGGTGCACTGTCTGAAAGCGGAATGCCAGGAAAAGCTGTTTCTGTTTATGGATAAAGGGATTTATCATATGGTGGGGGATAATGAGAAATGGTATGAATCCAGTGTCCGTCTGATATTTGCGACAACGGAAAAGCCGGAGGATGTGTTGTTGAAAACCCTGCTGCGCAGAATTCCCATGATGGTTACGGTGCCGTCCCTGGAGGAGCGGGGAGCCCATGAGCGTCTGCAGCTGATTCATTCCATCTTTGAGGATGAGGAAAAGCGGATTCATAAATCTATCAGTATATCCGCACTCGTTTATCGCCTGTTTCTGAATACACAGTTTACAGGAAATATCGGAGAACTGAAAAATGCTATTCAGGCCAGCTGTGTGAATGCCCTGTTTGCGTCCAAGCAGGATAGTGCCGTATTGGAAATCCGCGCCTATAATCTTCCGGAAAAAATGATGGCAGGGAAGGAGTCCGGTAAATCTTCAGCTGGAGAAAACCAGCGAATGATTCCAATTCATGAACTGAAAAGCTTTGTCACAAGAGAGCGGCCGCTTATACGGCTACTGGAACAAATTCTTGAAGCCTTCACTGCACGCAATGACCTGAACGGCTTTCTGCATGAGGCTGAGCTCTGCATTCATACGTATCAGGAGGCTATCATGCTGCGAAACAGTGCTTCCTTAAGCAGGGATGACTATGTACAGGGGATTGTGACAAATATCTTTGATATGCTTTCTCTGCGCTACGGCTTTCAATATGTGAACAACGATATGATAACGATTACCGCCTATATCAGCGACTGTATGCAGAATATACTGGAGCTTGGTAACTGGCAGGATGCAAAGCGAAGGGCTGTACAGGGGATGCAGGATTTTATGAAGCAGGAGCTTTCCAGAGAATATGCGATAGCAGAAGAAATCCGCGAGCATCTGGAAAACAATTTAGACATGGAATTTGACGATATGATTACGATTATACTGAGTCTGCATCTGAAAATACTGAACCGGGTACAGGATCTGAACAAACGCATCGGTATTATTATTGCGCATGGCTTTTCTACAGCCAGCTCTCTGGCAGATGCTGTGAATAAGTTTCTCGGACGTTATGTATTCGATTCCATCGATATGCCGCTGCATGTGACAACACAGGAAATCATTGAGCGCTTAAACCGTTATCTTAGCAAAACCGGACGGTTTGAGGAGCTGTTTCTGCTGGTGGATATGGGGTCTTTGGAGGAGCTGTATAAGGGTATTGAAAACCAGAATACTACGATAGGTATTATGAACAATGTGACGACCAAGCTCGCCCTGGAGGTGGGAAACGGTATGATTCAGGGAACCGGTATGAGGGAAATCTTTGAACGGGTCGAAAAGCATAACAGCAACCATTATCATATTGTAGAGCATCGCAGAAGGGAAAAGGTCATTTTATGCTCTTGTGCAAGCGGTATGGGAACTGCCGAAAAGCTGAAAAAGATTCTGAAGGATTCACTTCCTGTTGATCTGCCAATTCAGGTGCTTACCTATGATTACAATACCCTGCTGGAAAAGCAGATGCATGATGCCTTCTTCGATCATTATGAGGTCATCTGTATTGTAGGTACGCTGAATCCCAACATGGAAGGTATCCGCTTCATTCCGATTGAGGATTTAATTATCAATGATACACTAGATGAACTGAATGTGTATTTCCAGGATTATATCAGTGAGGAGGAAATGAAAACCTTTAAACAGAATATATTGAAGAATTTCTCCTTATCGAACATCATGAATAATTTGACTATTCTCAATCCCAATAAGCTGCTGGAGCATGTTGCGGATGCGATTGATCAGCTGCAGCTGAAGCTGGGGCTTCGCTTTACTAATAATACCTGCTTTGGTCTGTATGTGCATATCTGCTGTCTGATTGAGCGTCTGGTGACACGCAGGGAGATAGAAGTATATACGGATATTGAGGACTTCGCACAGAAGGAAGCGTCCTTCATTGCCTGCGTTAAGGAGGCGTTCAGTGTCGTAGAGGAATATTACGGTGTGAAGATACCGGAGGAGGAAATCGGATATATCTTCAATTATGTGGAAAATAATTAACCATCTGTAACCATACTGGCATGTGATCCAATACACAAGGGAATCAGCTTTTTGAAGAATATATGCTTGATTATAGCATCTGTTTATATTTTGCTTGCAAATTGCATCACAGGGACAATCCGCTTGGGTTGTTCCTTTTTAACGTTTATGCAATAAGCAGGAAAGGATACAGCGTCGATGAAACAGGTGACAGCGTCGGTGAGGCATAGGGTTTTACAGGCTGGAATGTAGTATTCAAAACAAAAGGACAGCCTGGAAAGTATCATTGAAAACAAAAGGGCAGCTTTATCCGGAATTCTAAATACTTTTTTCATGAGGAGGAGGTCTGCCTGTGCTGTAAAAGTACCGTTTATATGCGTATATTCCTGCTTTCTTTATAAAATAAGGCGCAATATGAAAATATAGATTCCTGCTATTGGTTTTTATCTATTTCTGATGGAAGCAGCTAGCTTTCATTTTATATTTCTTATATCTGATTGGCACGCTTTTTGCTAGGTAAATAAGTGAAGGGAGTTGAAGACATGGCAAACATAATTCTGGCATCGCATGGTGAGCTGGCAAAGGGGATGCTGAATTCTGCGGCAATGATTATCGGCAATCTTGCAAAGGATGTGGAGGTGTACTGTCTGTATCCAGGGCAGAATCCACAGGACTATGCGGAAAAGCTCCGGCTGCGTATTGCAGACAGTGATGAAGCATGGGTCATCGTGGCAGATATTCTCGGTGGCAGTGTGCATACGGCATTTGCACAATTAACTGCATATGGCAATGTAACGATTCTGTCGGGTATGAATCTGAATCTGGTGCTTAGTATCCTGCTAGGCAACCGTGATGATGTCAGTGAACAGCGAATGAGTGAGATCGTGGATGAGGCTAAAACAGGAATCACCTGTAAAAAAAGCATAGATACACAGGAAGAAGAGGATTTTTAAGGAGAGGATGAATGAAGATGAAAAAAGAATTTCTGGATGTATTTCAAAGTAAGAAGCCGATTTTCGGTATGCTGCATCTGAAAGGAACTAGTGATGCAGAGGTGATGGAGCGGGCAAAAAAGGAAATCCGTGTATATTATGAAAACGGAGTTGATGCCGTAATTGTGGAAAACTACTTTGGAGTCTATCATCATATGATGATGGTATTGGAGTATTTGAAGGAGAATTATCCGGATCACATCTATGGCGTGAATTGTCTCGATCAGGATACGATGAATTTTGAACTGGCAATGAAATATGCGGCGACCTTTGTACAGCTTGATTCCGTGGCAGGACATCTGGATTCGAAGAATGATGAAACCTTTGCGGCGTTCATGCAGCTATATCGTTTGCGGTATTCCGGCTATGTTCTGGGAGGTGTACGTTTTAAATACCAGCCCTATCTCTCGGAGAGAAGTCTGCAGGAGGATTTAACGATTGGCAAGACACGCTGTGATGCCATTGTCGTTACACAGGATGCCACCGGACAGGAGACAAGTATGGAAAAGATAAATGAATTCAGAAATATTTTGGGTGATTTTCCGCTCGTAATCGGGGCCGGGATGACACCGGAAAACTGTGCAAAGCAATTTGCTGTCGGCGATGCTGCAATCGTGGGAAGCTTCTTCAAGGATACCTATAAGGACAGCGGGGATGTGGATGAGGAGCATGTGAGATGCATGATGGCAGCGAGAGATGCTTGTCTGAAGGGGGAGTAGCGATATGATTAAATTACTGCGTGTCGATCACCGACTTCTGCATGGACAGGTTGCCTTTTCCTGGACAAAGCAGTTGGGCGCTGACTGTATTCTGATTGCCAATGATGAGGTGGTTCAGGATGAGCTTAGAATGACAGCAATCCGGATGTCGAAGCCAAACGGGGTCAAGCTGGTGATGAAAAGTGTGGATGCTTCTATCAAGGCATTAACCAGTGGTGTGACGGATAAATACAAGCTGTTTATCATATGCGGAAACATTGCAGATGCTGCAGCACTTGTCAGAAATGTTCCGGCACTGACCTCTATCAATCTGGGCGGGCTGAAAAACGAGCCTGGAAAAAAACAGATTTCAAAGGCTATTTCTGTAGATGAACAGGATGTGAAACTATTGAAGGAGCTGCATGAACAGGGTGTTGAGCTGGAAATCCGTATGGTACCGGGTGATCCCAAGCAGGATCCCCTGCAGCTGATATAGCAAGGAGGAAAGAAAGATGAATTTACTGATACAATCACTGTTGATTGGGTTCGTTGCGTTATTCGGGTATGCGAATGCAATTATGGGTAGTTCCATGCTGGACCGCCCACTCGTTATTTCACCACTGGTTGGTCTGGTGCTGGGGGATTTACAAATGGGAATCATGGTCGGAGCAACTCTGGAGCTGGTATGGCTAGGGGCATTTCCGGTCGGTGCGAGCAATCCGCCGGATATGGTATCCGGGACAATTATCGGAGCATCCTTTGTAATTTCCAGCGGCAGTGAAGCCGGAACCGCTGTAGCATTGGCTGTTCCTATCGCTACACTCGTGCTGATGCTGAGTAATATTTTAATGATGTTTGTAATTCCGCAGCTATGCTGTGTGATGGCAGACCGCAATGCGGCAAAGGGAAATGTAAAGGGTGTTGAGCATGCTCATTTACTGGCAGTCAGCATCTTCCTTATTCCATTATCCCTGCTGGTGGCTGTTTCCTACTATGTGGGAGCACCGTTTATCGCAGATATCGTAAAATCCATTCCGGCCTTTATTACACATGGCCTGGAGGTCGCAACCGGAATTATCCCTGCCATCGGATTTGCAATGCTGGCAAGGATGATTATGACAAAGGATGTCGCAGCCTTCTTCTTTGGCGGTTTTCTGTTGAGCGCCTATCTGCAGGTACCGGTTCTCGGTGTTGCACTGATGGCCTGTGTTATCGTAATCGTGATTATGACAATAAAAAAGGATACAAGTATGAAAATGGAGGTCGTACAGGATGACAACGAATTCTAATCTGAAAAAGCTGAATAGAAAAGATCTTATGAGTGTGTTCTGGAGATCCTGTCATCAGGATGCTTCCTGGAATTATGAGCGCCAGCAAAACCTTGCGGCCGGCTATACCATGTGCAAGGTTATCAAAAAGCTGTATGCAGATGATGAAGAAGCGAGAAGCCGCGCCTTACAGCGGCATCTGGAATTCATGGCAATTACTCCGCATCTGTCCACCCTGCTGTATGGGATTCTTGCGGCGATGGAAGAAGAAAATGCAAATAATAAGGATTTTGATGAAAACTCAATCAACGCAGTGCGTGCATCTCTGATGGGGCCGCTGGCAGGAATTGGTGATTCTCTGATTTGGGGGACTCTGCGTATCATAGCGGCAGGCATCGCAATCTCCTTTTCCAAAGATGGCAATATCATGGGGCCGTTGATTTTCCTGCTGATTTTCAATATTCCTGCATGGCTTTTGCGGTATTTCTGTCTGAATAAAGGGTATAGTCTGGGTGCTGATGTGTTTAAACAGGTGACGGAATCCGGTCTGATGGAGAAGGTAACCTATGCGGCTTCCGTTGTCGGTTTGATGGTAATCGGCTGTATGAGTGCTTCCATGGTATACTTTGAGCTGCCAATTAAGGTGGGAAGCGGTGATTTTGCACAGCCGTTACAGGATTATCTGAATGAGGTCATGCCCTGTCTGCTTCCGCTTGCTATATTTGGCATTCTGTATTATTTTCTTGGCAAAAAGGTTAAAACGACAACGATTCTTATCGTCATCATCGTTTTAAGTATATTCCTGGCGTTCTTTGGAATTGTTTAATATATTTTACATTGTCTGCTTGAATAAAATGGAGGCTTTGATTAAAAAGAGCCTTCTTTTTTATATGGTTCTATGAAATCATATTTATATGATATCCAGATACGGATAAAAAAGTCTGTCTCTTACATGCAGGGCTTAGGAATATCTTATATATAGCAGATAGGGGAATATGTATAACACAGAAGACTGCGACAGGATACGTGCAGGACTGTACAGCAGTCTCTTAAAAGGATAGTTGCAATATCCTTTCCCAGAAATTACCAGTTGTTTTCTTCTGTATATTTTTCACTCGCTATAATACAATAGTACAAGGAGAGTGAGATATGGAAGAAGAAATGAAAATAGAAGATGCATGGAGGCTGCTTATGCAGTACCCGAATGTATGGCTGGGAGATTATCCCGAAGAACTGTATCGTGCCTTTCTGGAAATTGGCAGAGACGAGCTGATCTTCAACAGTAAAAAGCAAAAGGTTATAGATGAAATCACAGAGCTGATGATTCGGGTGAAGCCGGGTCTGCGCATCCTTCGGGAGGAAGTCGTAAGTGCAGGAAGAAAGGGACAGCATATCCTGTTGTTTGATGAAATGTTTGTATCCGTATTCCGATTGAAGGAAGCAGGCTCTGTCGCATAGCGTAAAGAATACCTATAAAGAAACCGGAGTAAGTCTTCGGTTTTTTCTTTTATAGAAAAAGCGTTTATATAATGCAAAGAAAAGCTGTGTATATGACTTATAAAACGTATATATAGCTTATAAAGAACGCATACATAGGACAAGCCTTTTTTATTATTCTTTAGCGGCAGCAGGGATAGAAGTTTTATAAGCTGAAAGAAAAGTATCGGTTCAGCGATTGGTTTCGTTTAATTCCTATAATTTGACTATGGTAAGAAGCTGTGCTATCATTGCTACGTAAAAAATCTCAATGAATCGCATAATAAACAGGTGTGGTTAAGGTCTGTGGTATTTATGCCACATTATGCCTGTATTTGTTTTTCTATGCATTATTGAGTCAGGAAAGGAAGGCTGCAGTTATGAATAAACAGTATAGAGGCTTTCATCAGTTGCCGCACAGCACAGCATCTAATGAACTGCAGGAGGGCTGTATTGTCCTGGAGGGTGGAGCGTTTCGTGGATTGTATGGAGAAGGTGTGCTTGATGCACTGATGCTGGAAAATATCAATATGCGCTGTACGATTGGTGTTTCTGCAGGTGCTATGAACGGACTGAATTATGTATCCGGTCAGATTGGCCGTTCCATTCGCATGAACTTAAAATACCGTCATGACAATCGCTATGTAGGTAGAAAGGCACTGCGCAGCAGCAATGGCCTGATTGGCTTTGATTTTGCCTTTCATCAGGCAGATAAGGAATACCCGTTTGACAGGAAGCGCTTCTTTCAATTTGACCGCCGCTTTCTTGCTGTTGCGACAAACTGTGAAACAGCAGAGCCCGTTTATTTTGAAAAGGATCACTGTCGGGATATCTTTCAGGCTGTCCAGGCTTCCGCATCCATGCCGTTTATTTCCAAAATGGTCTGGATAGAGGGCTATCCGTATCTGGATGGCGGCTGCAGTGATAAGATTCCCTTTCACTGGGCATTGCGCGAAGGCTATAAGCGCATCCTTGTTGTGCGGACAAGACCCATGTCCTATCGGAAAAAGGTTAATAGTATCACGCAGAAGCTGCCGCTGGAGAAAACGATATACAAAGCCTACCCTAAATTCATTCAGGCACTGGAACAGATGGATACGATGTATAATGAACAATGTGAGGAGCTGGAAGCCCTGCAAAAGCAGGGACGCCTCTATGTGATAGCCCCATCACAGCCGGTAACCGTTGGAAGACTGGAGCCGGATTTGGAGAAGCTGGGCAGCCTATACTGGATGGGATATTATGATACCAGACGTCAGATTCAGGAAATACGCCGTTATCTTGTACGCTGAAGACAGCAGAATAAGCCGGAAAAACCCTGGTACAGTATGCGAGATACCCTGAGATTATACTTGGGGATGGAGATTGCAAACTGTTCAGAAAAACAAAAAGCACAGGATTGCTGCAAATGATCTTGTGCTTTTTTATTTATTTATCTTCAAGTACTCTTATATGAGTAAGGATTCAACCTGATACTGTGCAGGTCTTTTCTACATCTGACGTATCTGCGTGTTTAAATTGATTTCAGATATTCGTCGATTTCATCATCAGTTTCTACCGCTTCCTGTTTTGCTTTCTTTCCGACAGGCTGGTGTTCTAACAGGATATCGCTGCAGTTCTCATCATGCTTCTGAAGGAGAAACCCGAGAGTGAGCAGAATGAGTGCATAGCACAGGCTGGGCAGACTGCTGTCAAGGTAGGTAATAAAAACCTTAAACAGCTGCTGGGACACGATCAGCTGGTTCGCATCGACAAGACTTTGGATATACTGATGAATATTGAAAATATTGAGCAGAGTGTAGATTGCCATGACAGCGGACAATATATAGCAGGCATGGGATACGACTGCGCTCCTGATTGAAATGTTTTTCATGAATGTTCTTCCTTTCTGTTAAGCTGTGCACTTTCCATCAGTGTTTTCTGTATGATTGGCATCTGCTGTGCGATGACATTATGAATATGCCTGTCCAGCGTGTCTGCACTGAGGTCACAAAAGTGATAGACCAGAACGGTAAGTGAACACAGCAGTTCTTCCTCTAGATAGGTAGGATGCTTTCCAATGTGCAATTCCTCACTGATTTTTTTGCGTACAAACTGATATAAGCAGCTCTGATCTATATCAGATTTCATAAAGCATACCATGTCGCAGGCGGACAATGACATCCGCGGCCTTTGCCAGACGTTTGCTGTGGGTGACAACAATGACGCATTTATTCAGCTGGAATGCACTTTCCTTCAATATGCGAATGATGTCATCGGCAGTTTCGCTGTCCAGATTTCCCGTAGGCTCATCGGCAAGAATAATCGGTGCATCGCTTGCCAGTGATCTTCCCAATGCTGTACGCTGCTGCTGTCCTCCAGAAAGCTTCATGACATTCCGTTTAATTTCATCCTCTTCCAGTCCCAGAGAGGTCAGAACAGAAGACTCGGCCCTGCGCTTTGTAAGGCGTACATTTTCGTAAGGGGTCATATAGTCAATGAGGTTGTAATTCTGAAATACGATGGAAACATGGTGTCTTCGATGATAGCTCAGTCCCTTTTTCTGAATATCCTCTCCCGCATACAGAATCTGTCCTGCCTGCGGTTCATCAAGACCGGCCAGCAGAGAGAGCAATGTCGTTTTACCGGAACCGGAGGTGCCGACAATCACATAAAACTTTCCTTCCTCAAATGTCATATTGATATCCTTCAATATTTGACGATTACCCTTTCCCTTGTAGGTGTAGCTTATATTTTTTATTTCCAGCATAATTTTGTCCTCCTAACTCATTTTGGAAAGTATTTCCTTCGGCTTTAGCCGCAGTACAGCTGCACTGGACAGTAATACGGATAGGATGATCATAGCGGTGCCTGTAATATATACAACTAGCAGCTCTTGTACATCAACCGAAACATCCAGCTCCGTGATTTCATCCACCTCATTATTTAATCCTGCCCGTATGGAATTTCCACTGATTGATATACTGTTGGATGTCTGGCTGTTTTCCTGCTGTTGCTGAATCTGTGCCATCATGCGGTCACCGAGTGACTGAGAGATTGCCTTGCCTGATAAAAAGGAAAGACCAAATGCAAGAATGGCTATGATCATTAGTTCACAGATGTACTGCAGCATGATATCTGTCTTTGATATCCCCAGAGACAACAGAACACCGGTTTCGTATATTCTTCCCTTGATCCACAGGGAGAGAATCAGCGTCAGAATCACACAGGATATAATGAATACCGCATATAGAATCAAAGTGACCATTTCATCCAGATTTTCGATGGATCCGGCAATCTGTTGATACTGTTCATCGTTTGTATCCAGCAGATATTGATTCCAGTCAAGGTCGAGGTCTTTCACCTGGTTCACAATTCTGTCGATTTGCTTCGGATCCTTTACCATGCAGTAAATGGATTCAAATTCAAATTCCTTCATACCCAGCAGCTGTCTGCCGGTTTCTACATCGGTAATCAGATTATTTTCCGGCATCATGAAGGATATGGGGTTCTGTTCACTTGAAGTGTTTTCAAACAATCCGACGATTTCCACCTCTACATCCTTTTCGGGAAGCCCCTTTTCATTGCGGTCACGATCACGCAGCTTCAGCGGCACCTTATCACCGATTTTCAGATTGTTAATCTTAGCAAGGTCTTTGTGCATAAGCAGCTTTTGCTTTTCTTTGGGCTTAATGTAGCGGCCTTCTGTCAGCTTGATACGCTTATTCTGAAACATCGTATCAAGTGCGGAATCCATATTGATTCCCAGCTGGAAGTTGGGAAGTGCAGCACTATCATCCCCATTGCCTACGGAAAAAGAGAAATTGTTATCCTTCTGCGGCTTCACATAGTTCAGACCATTGTCCTCCAGCATGGCAACGGCATTGCCATTTACGGCCTTGACACCGTCAACTCCCTTCAGCTGCTTTGCAATTTTTTCTGTCAGCGGCGGTCCTGTATTCTCCAATTTGGCACCGGAGCCGAATGCGTTGCTTGTGTCCTCCCGTTTTACATTCGGATTGCTTTCATCGTAATTTAGATTCATCGTAAAGCTTCCACCCACCGACTCTCTTGCCTGCTGCATCGCAGCCTGTGCGGCTTTCTTTATGGATATGCCGCTGAGTATGCCGCTTGCCATCGCAAACAGTATGCAGAACATGATCAGCGTCTTACCGCGTTTTCTTGTTATATAAAGCCATGCACGTTCAAATAAGCTCATATAGAAACCTCCTCGTCTTTTGTTCCTGCACATACTTTATCATCATGATATAAACAGGATGTGAAATGAAATGATGTTGTATATGAACTGTGCAGGCGGGTAATGAAGTTCGCTTTAAAACAGAGAATACATGCAGGATGATAGATTAAAAACGGTAGCTGCTCACAAGCTGAAAGCTGCCATACAGCCGGGGCAGTAAAAAAAGAAGCACTAGGCTTCTTTCAAATCTATGATAAAACGCATTCCGTTTTCATAGGGAACGAACTGATAGGAAAGCTTCAGCTGCTGTAAAATCTGGGATACAAAGTATAAACCGAGTCCGTTTCCTCCTGTTTGTTTTGTTCGTGAGAAATCCGGACGGTAAAAGGCTTCCATAATATGAACGAGATGTTCCTGTGGTATCGGCGTACATTCGTTATCCACAAAGAGAGCGGTTTTATGAAGATAGACATATATACTGCATCCCTGCTCTGTATAGGAGACAGCGTTTGAAAGAATATTGGAAATCGCTTTTTCAAGCTGCGCAGGCTGCGCATGGATCATCAGTGTACTGTCTGCTTCGTATACAACGTGAATTCCCTTAGCTTTTGCAATTCGTATATAAGGCTCCATGATAGAGGACAGCCATGGGATGAAGGAATAGGCCTCAACAGGTTCCCTATGAGGGATTCCTTCCATGGAAGTAGCATCCAGTATGTCATGTATCATTGCGGAAAGACGCTCAACGATTCCCTGACATTTTAATAGATAGGTATCATGATCCTTATATTTTCCAACCTGCAGACTCATGTTTTCTAGAATGACATGCAGACTGGTCAGCGGTGTTTTTAGTTCATGCGATGCTGAACGCAGGAAGTCTACCTTCATCTGTTCCGCCTGTGAAACGAGATGAATCTCCTGTTCCAGAGAATGAATAGTATCCTGAAGCGATTGATACAGGTGATTGATGTTTCCTGCCAGCTCTCCGATTTCATCCTGAGTACGGACACTGCAGCGTGCCTTTGGAAGCAGCTGTTCCATTTGCTTCGTGGAATAACAAATTGATTGAATCGGTTTTGTCAAAGCGCGCGCATAGAAATATGCTGCTAAAAGAGAAATCAGAATACTGATACCAAGCGTATAGGGCAGGATGCGAAACATCACTCTGCTTGCTTCTTGAATGGATTGCAGATTCATACTCAGAGTGAGCGATGCAATGCTTTTATCATGTAATGTGATTTTCAGATCGCGCTGTAATACGGAAGCAGAGTGATCTGCATTGCCGAGTCCGATGATGGAAGAAAGCGAGATGCTGGAGGAATACGTGCTTGTTATGTTCTTATCGATGCTTGTATCTGATTTTCCCTTGTTCATAACGCTTTGCTCCTGCTGCTGAACGGACACTGCAGAATCCTTTTTACCATCCTCTGAATTGTTGAGAATGGCAAAGGAGGTGTACATATAGGATTTATCCTTGAGCTGTATGTTCAGATTGATTTCAGAATCCTCCAGATAGGTCTTAGCCTTTTCCAGCAGCTTCTTCTCCGTCAATCCGTTCAACTCCTTGTTCAGTACCTCTGCCAGCTCATCAGCTTCCCGTTTTTTCTGTTTTACATACTCACTTGGCAGCATGACATAAAGCAGTGCATGGGCAATTAGGATGACCAGACTCATCAGCAGCATGGTATATACAAAGGTTCTGGTGAACAGCCGCATCCTCTTCATAGGCGTTCCTCAAACTTATAGCCGATTCCCTTTATCGTGACAATGCAATCCAGTTGCAGCTTCTTGCGCAGATTTTTAATATATACGTCGACAACTCTGTCCATCGGTGCCTCCTCTTTCCAGAGGTAGTCAAGAATCTGATCTCTTGTGAGTACCTGATTGGCGTGATCCAGCAGCAGCTTTAAGAGAAGGATTTCCTTTGGTTTCAGATCGACAGGCTCCTTTCGAACATATGCACAAAATCCGTTAAAATCAACCTCGATATCCTGATACTGCCAGAGATTAGTGCTGGTCTGTGCTCGTGATCGGCGGAATAAGGCCTCCATGCGTTTTAGAAGAAGTCGCAGTGAAAAGGGCTTTATTATATAATCATCTGCCTGTTCGTCAAAGCTCATCAGCTGCGTATACTCATCATGCATGGCTGTCAGCATTAAAACCGGTATCTGACTGCGTTTTCTCAGCCAGTTTAAAACAACAAAGCCGTTAACCTTCGGCAGCATGATATCCAGAACAACCATATCATATATATTATTTCGCAGTAGTTTCATGGCGATTTCCCCATCCCTTGCCGTGTCAACGTGATAACCGGCCTCGCTTAAATCTTCTTCATCCTCAACAAGCAGTATCCGTTTTACCATCCTGTTCAACTCCCTCTATTCCCTATAATAGTAACACAGGAATATGAAATATATATGAAATTTCAGAATGGAAAAATATACAAGCAGCCAGGGGGTAGGAACATAGTAGATTACCTGTCAAATAAGGTGGTTTATGCGATGAACACACAACAGCTATGATCTGATTTCCGGTGATCCATGACTGCTAAACAGATTAGTGGTGCGGATTGCTTGCCTTCATTCTTTTGTTTTATACTTTTTGTTCATCGCGATACTTATCAAGAACCTGTGCCGCTATTCCATTTTGTACTGTATCAGATTGTGCTGCTTGCTGTTAATTCACCTTATCAAGCATATGAAAATCCTTTAGGGTCTCATAAATAACAGGCTCATTGCTTGGCCCGATTACCAGATCCGCATAGGGCTTCAATGCTTCTTTTCCATTCCCCATAACGATGCCGTAGCCAGCCTCCTGTATCATTTCTATATCATTTAAGGAATCTCCAAATGCCATATAGGAATTACGAGGGAAGCCCCAGTAGTCCATCAGTTTCCGAATTCCAGTCGCCTTATTGATATCAGCCTGCATGATATCAACGCAGGTATCACTTGGATGCTGCAGAATAATTCCTTCAATTTCATCGAACATATGCCAGTCATAGCCCTTTTTCTCATAGGCACTGATTGCTGTTAAAGCCTCATGCCGCCATTCGCGCACCTCCGGAACCAGACAGTGAAATTCCTCAAAGGCCTGCTTTGTATATGCATTCAGCGGCTTTGTCATAAATTCATATGCACCATGGGACTGTATGCAGATGTCATACTGCTTGCCGAGTGCAAAAATACGCTCTGTCTGTTCTCTGGTAAAGGTACTTTCCGATACTAGTTCAAGATGTTCATCGTATATACTCACCCCGGCTCCGCCGACATACCCATCCCATGAAAACATCTGCAGGACACCGAGCTGCTCTGCCATTTCTTTGGCGCGTCCACTGCAAAGACATACCTTATATCCATTCATTTGAAGCAGCTCCACAGCTTTCAGTGTTTCTGGCAGAACTGTGCCGCTCACATGATCGAAAAAGGTACCGTCAATATCAAAAAATACCGCATTGATTTTCATGTGTGCAACCTCCTTTTCTATTGTATAAGTCCGTATGCTGTCAGAGTATCGTAAATTGCGGGTGTATCACTGCTTCCGCAAATATGATCCGCATACGGCTTTAACGCATCCATCGCATTTCCCATCGCCACACCCACTGCGGCCTCCTGCAGCATTTCACAATCATTCATGCTGTCGCCAAACGCCATATAGGCTCCATCCTCCAACTGCCAATACCTCATGAGCTGAGCAATCCCACTGGCTTTGTTCGTATCCTTTTTCAGGATATCCATAATATAATCGCAGGATGGCTGAAGCCGGATATTTTCAACATGCGCAAACATGCTGTAATCATACGCTTTGCCTTCAAATATACTCAATACATCCACTCGCTCATTATTCCATGCTCTGATTTCCGGAATACCGAGATGAAACAAATCAAGAATAAATTCCTTCTCAGCCGGCAGAGGCTTTGTTAAAAAGGTTTTTTCACCATTTACATACAATGGAAGCTCATGCTTTTGCGCAATCGCAAACAGCTTTGTTAGCTGTTCCCTGGAAAACGCATTCTCCCATATTAGTCTTTGCTTTTCATCATAAACGCTAATGCCGCTTCCTCCGATGAAGCCATCCCAGCAGAATTCATTAAATACCGGTAATTCAGCTGCCAGCTGTAATGGTCTGCCACTGCAAAGTGCAACCTTATATCCCTGTTCCTGTAATTTTCTGACAGCTTCCTTTGTGGACGCCAGTACACTGTTTGTCACATGATCGTAAAAGGTGCCGTCAATATCAAAAAATACTGCTTGTATGTTCATAAAAATCCTCCCAGTTATTCAACCTTTATTGTAAGGGAATTTTTTATAATGTCTAGTAAATTTAAATGAGGGCTTAACAGGCAGGGACTATTCAGTATCTTATTATAAGGAAGGTTAGAGTTTGTTAAGCGTATAGCTCAAGCTAAATACCAAAATTATCAGGGGAAGATAAGATAGTATTATGGTATGTTAAAAGACTTATCAAGAGGAACTGCTTACTAAAGTGGATGTTGCTGTTCATATTTGCTTTCAATTCTACAGAGCTTCGTAATGGGCACTTCTATAAAAAGGGGGTTTCATAGCATGGGTTCTTCCCATCACAGGCAAAGGAATCAACCTGCATTGAAGGAAACAGACTCAAGTAACTCAAAATAGATGGAACGCTGTTTATAAAGTGCCTGCGTTATTTAATTTAGCCTTTGAAACTATATCACAATGTGAGGAATACAAATACGAATGTATCTATAAACAAAGCATTCGTATAACATAGTTTACAACATGTCTTGCGATACTCATGTTCTCCTCCAAATAAATGTTTCTACATTGGAAATCTTGAGATTCCTGTTTGCATTCCTCTGTCGTTTCTCCTATAATTAAACTGTACGGAGGATGATTATGGTAAAAGGACTCGTATTGTACGATTATGACGGAACGCTGGTAGATGAAAGAGATGAAATCTATGTTCCCACGCAGCTGACGAGAGCTGCCATCAGCCGCCTGCAGGATTTGGGATACCTGTGTGTGCTGGCTACCGGAAGAGCATTGAGCTATATCCCCAACGGGGCGAAGGACCTACATCTGGACGGATATGTGACAAGCAATGGCGCTTATGTGACCGTGCATGGCAAGGTGATTCACAACGATGTGTTTTCCGATGAGGAGCTGCAATCTCTGATTCAGTATATGGATGCTATGGGCATCAATTACATACTGGAAGGAACAAGGTTCTGTTATGTGAAGGATTTGCATGAAAAGGAGTATCTGCACTTCATGGATAACTTCAAAATACCGGAAGATAACTTCGTCAAATACCGCAGCTTTGAGGAGGTCAGAGGCAGCATTGGAAAAATCACACTGACCTTTCAAAATCGCGAACAACTGGAAACAGCCGGAGCAGAGCTTGAAAAGACATATCTGTGCTCCTATCACCGAAACTGCAATACCTTTGATATCGCAAAGAAGACGATTCACAAAGGGGTAGGCGCCAAAGTACTGATTGATCATTTTCAGATACCTTTGGAGGCTACCTATGCATTTGGTGATGGGGATAATGATGTGGAGCTGCTCGCAGGTGTGGTTCACGGCATTGCTATGCGTAAGCACGATCCAAAGCTGGATGCTGTGGCAAGCATGATCACCGGAACCGTAAAAGAAGAAGGGATCTATAAGGCCCTGAAGAAACTGGAGGTTATTTGATATGGCATTGGTAAGACTGCTCCCTGCATTTAAGGATTATTTGTGGGGCGGAACAAAATTAAAGGAAAACTACAACAAGAAAACCGATCTGGATATTGTGGCGGAGAGCTGGGAGTTATCCACACACAAGGACGGACAGAGTATCGTGGACAGCGGAGAGTACAAAGGACTGACGCTGAGCGAGTATGTGGAAAAGCTGGGAAAGGATGCTCTTGGAACAAAAGGTAATGCTTTTGAATTTTTCCCGATTCTGATTAAATTCATCGACGCAAAGGGCAATCTGTCTATTCAGGTTCATCCGGATAATGAGTATGCACTGCGTGTGGAGAAGGAATATGGAAAAACAGAAATGTGGTATATTCTGGATGCTGAGGAAGGTGCCAGTCTGTATTATGGAACGAATAAGGAAATCACCAAGGAAGAATTCCGTGCACGTATCGAAGACAATACCATTCTAGATGTATTGAAAAAGGTGCCGGTGCACAAGGGAGATGTATTCTTCATTGAAGCGGGAACCATTCATGCCATCGGTGAGGGTATCGTCATTTGTGAGATTCAGCAAAATTCCAATACAACCTACCGCGTGTATGACTTCGGCCGTGTCGGTAAGGATGGAAAGCCAAGAGAGCTGCATATCGAAAAAGCGATTGATGTTTCCAATTTGACACCGCTGGAAAGTGATTTCAAGCCGATTGGAGAAGAAAAGGACTATGGAACATACAAATGTGCGATGATGGCAACCTGCGAGTATTTCACAACCTATGTATATGATGTGAAAAGCGAATGCAGTGTGAAGGTGGATGAGGAAAGCTTTGCATCCTTTGTCATCGTAAATGGAGAGGGAAGCATTGAAAGTGATGACACCATGCTGAGTATCCGTAAGGGAGATTCTGTGTTTGCCAGTGCAAATACAGGCAAGGTTACAATCAAAGGTAATTGCCGCTTTATTCTTTCCAAGGTATAAATACAGGCTACAGGAGCAGGTCTCAGAAATGAAGCCTGTTCTTTTTTCTTATGGAAACTATTGGTAAATCTGGTATAATAGGGTGCATAAAGCGTACATGAATAGAATGGAGAATCTATATGCATACAGCAGCCGTAATCAACAGCAGCAATATCACAGAGCTGATTCAAAGAACACTGAATTATGTGGACCCCCGCCTCGTTCATCATGGAAGCAGGGTGGCACATCTGGTATACCGTATGATGGAGGTTGATGGAGGCTTTCCTGCAGAGGAACAGCAGGATATTTATTTTCTTGCTCTGCTGCATGATATCGGTGCTTATAAAACAGAGGAAATAAATGAAATGGTGTCCTTTGAAGCTCATGATATATGGGAGCATTCCATTTACGGCTATCTGTTTCTTTCTTATTTTTCACCGCTGTCCCGTTATGCTGAGGCGATTTTATTTCACCATGTGGCAGCGAATGCTTTGGGGCAGCTAGACCCTCATATTGCACGGATTTCACAATTTATCAATTTAGCGGATCGTGTGGATATTTTTTGGGTACATAAGCCAGATGCCGCTGCGGTAAAACAATATTTGCGCAAGCATATGGGAGATCGTTTTCAATGTAATGTAGTAGAGCTGTTTTTTCATACCCTGCAAAAATATGATTTGTTAGAGGAATGGCAGCATCCACAGCAGATTGCACAGCCGCCGATCACGTTAAGTGCAAAAGGCTGCAGCCAGTATTTGGATATGCTTATATTTGCCATTGATTTTCGCAGTACACATACCGTGACGCATACCATTATGACCTCACAGCTCAGTAAAGGACTTGCGAAGGCACTTGGTCTTGGGGAAGAACAGATACATGATATATACTACAGTGCACTGCTGCATGACCTTGGGAAAATCGGGATACCGGTAGAAATACTGGAATATCCCGGAAAGCTGAGCAATCAGGCATGGAATATTATGCAAACGCATGTTCAGCTAACGGAGGATATTTTAAAAGGTCTTGTGCATCCGCGAATCGTTCAAACAGCTATACGGCATCATGAGAAGCTGGATGGCAGCGGCTATCCAAATGCTTTGAAGGAAAGCGATTTGTGTATTGAGGATCAGGTCGTGGCGATTGCGGATATGACCAGCGCATTGCTTGGTTCAAGGAGCTATAAGGCTGCATATTCCAAAGAAAAAACGATAGAGATTCTGACAAAGCAGGCGGAGGATGGAAAAATAAGCCCGCAGATTACGGAGGTTCTTCAATGTCAGTTTGATGAAATCGTAGCGGAGGTAAAGGAAAAATGTCTGCCTGTATTAACGCAATACAGTGGTATGCGTAAAGAATATGATGAAAAGCTTGCGATGTTTATGAATCAAAAAATATATCAGCCAGCCTGAATGAAAAATCTGTTTGTAAGGAACAGACTTTTTTTATCACAGAGTGCTGCTGACGTTTTTCACATATGCAAATGAAAAATTTCTAAACACATATGAGGCTGTTTCTTATTATACGTGAAGCATTCACAAGGGAATGAAGCAGGTGTTTTCAGAGTTTGCATACATGAATCCCTATTAGAAATTCACATAGCAGCATATTCAAGCTGACATATTAAAAGTAGAAATCGTTCTTGTTCATTTCCGCATTTGGATCCCGGAGTCAATGATAGAAGAAGGTAAGCTGACACGGGCTTAGATGTTTTTTCATCCTTCATTGTAAAGAAGAAGGCAGGCTGATATGAGCTTAGATGTTTTCATCACCTTCATTTTTTTGAGTGGTCACATTTCCCCATACCTGAGTAAGAAGCTTCGTAATATCCGATAAAAGCATATTTTCACAAACCGTCATAATCTTCCACTGATTTATGAAATTATATGACTGAATATGATTGACAATGGTTGTTACAGGACGTATACTTATACATAAAGAGGAGGGATGACGATGCTTGCTGAAGAACGGTTTGCGGCAATACTGTCCATTCTGCAGAAACAGAAAACGGTGACTGTCCTGGAGCTGACACAGGCACTGTCCATCAGTGAATCCACCATACGGCGGGATCTGGTGGCACTGCACAAAATGGGGAAATTAAAAAAGGTACATGGCGGGGCAACCCTGCTGCATAAGGAATATGGTCTGTATGAAACAGAGGTATCAGCACGGAGTGAGGAGCATGTAGAGGAAAAAAAACGCATCGCACGCTATGCTGCATCTCTCATACAGGCACATGATTTTGTATATATTGACGCAGGAAGTACAACGCTGCATATGGTGGAATATTTAAAGGAGGAGGAAGCCATCTATGTCACAAACGGTCTGGAGCACGGGCGCCGTCTTGCCGCACAGGGCTTTCGCACCTTCCTGCTGGCAGGAGAGCTGAAAAGCAGAACAGAGGCGGTTGTAGGTCTGGGGGCGGTTTCCTCCCTGCAGAAATACAATTTCAATAAAGCGTTTTTCGGAACAAACGGCATCACGGTGGACAGCGGCTTTACAACACCGGATACGAATGAGGCGTATGTGAAAATGGAGGCTATGAAGCATGCTCAGAAATGCTATATTCTGGCGGATTCCAGTAAATTTGGAACCTGTACCTCCATCACGACGGCAGATATCAGTGATGCGACGATCATTACAGGCAAGGGTGTGGAGAAAGAATATCTGGAGGAAGCAGATATCATAGAGGTAGAAGAATGATTTATACAGTTACATTAAATCCATCCATCGACTATGTACTGGAGCTTACAGAGCTGACAGCCGGTGACATCATGCGGACAAAGGCAGAAAATCTGATCTTCGGCGGTAAGGGAATCAATGTTTCCAGTATGCTTGCCAATCTCGGTATGAAATCCTGTGCCCTTGGCTTTATTGCCGGATTTACAGGTGAGGCACTGGAACAGGGCGTAGCTGCCATGGGAATTCAGCCGGATTTTTTAAAGGTGGATCAGGGCTTTACAAGAATCAATGTAAAGATTCATGCGAAAGAGGAAAGCGAAATTAACGGACAGGGGCCACAAATTCGTATCTCTCATCTGGAACAGCTAATGAAAAAGCTGGATCGTCTGAAAAAGGATGATATTCTGGTTTTATCCGGAAATGTGCCGGGCAGTATTCCACAGGATGTTTATGCGGATATCATGCAGAGGCTGCAGGGAAGCGGTATTCGTGTCAGTGTGGATGCGACCGGAGAAGCTCTGATGTCCACGCTTGTTTATCATCCGTTTTTGATTAAGCCGAATCATAAGGAGCTGGCAGATATGTTTGAGGTGGAGCTGTCAAGTCGTGAGGATTTGCTGGTATATGCGAAAGAGCTTCAGTCTATGGGGGCACGCAATGTGCTTGTATCCATGGCAGAGCAGGGAGCGCTGCTGCTGAGTGAGGATGGAGCTGTCTATCATACACCATCCTGTAAGGGTGAGGTTGTAAACTCGGTAGGGGCAGGGGATTCTATGGTTGCCGGGTTTCTGTACGGCTATTTGCAGGAGCATTCCTATGAAGCAGCACTGCGCTATGGTGCAGCCTGTGGAAGTGCCAGTGCATTTTCAAAGGGGATTGCTGAAAAGGAACAGGTGGAAGAGATGCTGAAACAGCTGGGAGGTACGATATGAAAGAGCGTTGTGCAAGAGAAGCATTGCAATATATACAGGATGGCATGATTATCGGTCTGGGAGGCGGATCAACGATTGCGCATCTAGCACGGTTCGTGAAGGAAAGCGGAAAACAGGTACAAACCGTGACACCGTCACAGGAAACAGAAGCACTTTGTGTAGAGCTGGGATTACCGCTTTTACCGTTGAGGCAGGTAGCTCATGTGGATATCGCCTTTGATGGCTGCGATGAGGCGGACCGCCGTCTGTATGCGTTAAAAAGCGGAGGCGGAATTCATGTCAGAGAAAAACTGATTGCCAATATGGCGGATACCTATATGCTGTTAATTGATGACAGCAAGCTGTCGGATACCCTGCAGTTTCGCGTGCCTGTCGTGCTGGAATTGCTGGAGGATTCCTGCGTCTATGTGAAGCGCAGAGTTGAAGAACTGGGCGGCAAATTAACGTTTAAGCATGGTGATGGGAAATACGGGGCACTTATGAGCGATCACGGCAATGTGCTGGCAGATGCAGAATTTACGCAGGTTGAAGACCCCAAAAAGCTGAATCATGCTTTGAAAAGCATTGCAGGAGTCATTGATACATCCCTTCTTACCAGGGAGGTCAGTGCTATCCTTGTTGTATCTGCATCTGGATTTTCATTACTGAAAAAGGAGAATTAAAACAATATGAAAACATGGAACTGGGGTATTCTGGGACAGGGCGTGATTGCCAGTCAGATGGCGGATGCCTTAATGAAGGAGCATGGTGGTATTTATGCGGTCGCTGGCAGACACATGGACAAGGTGCTGGCCTTTGCGGAAAAGTATACAGTACAGCACTGTTATGATATTGAAAGTCTTTTACAGGATGAAGCAGTGGATATCGTATATATAGCGACACCGCATACGTATCATTATGATTATATGATGAAGGCATTGCGGCACGGTAAGCACGTCCTTTGTGAAAAGGCGATTACCGTCAATCATAAACAGCTGCAGGAGGTAATGCAGCTTGCACAGGAAAAAGGGCTGATTGTGATGGAGGCCATGACGATTTTCCATATGCCTGTTTTTCATAAGGCAAGGGAACTTGTGGAGTCAGGGGCAATCGGCAAGCTGAAAATGCTGCAGGTGAATTTTGGCAGCTGTAAGGAATATGATGTTAACAACCGATTCTTTTCCAGTGAGCTGGCAGGTGGTGCTCTGCTGGATATCGGTACCTATGCACTGTCTCTTGTACGCTGGTTTCTGCATGAGCAGCCGGATACCATTCTTACCAGTATGCTTCCTTTTGAAACAGGGGTCGATGAAATGAGTGGTATCATCCTGCGTAATTCACTGGATGAAATGGCGACGGTTACACTGACCATGCGTGCCAAGCTTCCAAAAAGAGGAATCATTGCGGGAGAAGACGGATATCTGGAAATCAGCGAATATCCAAGAGCCAACAGCTTTGAAATACGGTATACAAAGGATGGCTGGACAGAAACCATTGATGCGGGAGTGCGCGGAGATGCCTTGCTGTATGAGGTGCGTGATATGGAAGCTGTAGTATCAGGAGCAGCAGAAAATCATACATTACAAATATCAAGTGATGTCGTATCCCTGATGGATGAAATCCGCAGACAGTGGGGTATGAAGTATCCGTTTGAATGAGAATATAGCTTTAAGACACAGGAGGTCTGTTTTGTTGTTAGGACAATGAACAGACTTCCTTTTTACATGCAATCCTTTATCAAACATCTTGTATCTTGTTCCTTTATTGACCATTTTACGATTCTATTGAAAGCATGCAGCAGGATAAAAATGATATACGGTTATGCTTTGCTTCTATATATACACGTTTAAAAGTATAAGGATAAAAGTATACGAATAAGTGCAGTATATGCTTTGTTTTCAGGTATCTGACAGTAACCTCATCCGTTTAGTCATGCGAATAAAGGGGTGTATTCAGTGAAGACTAAAACCTGCATAGAGCTATGTGCATGAATATCTTACGATATGCGAAAGATGTATTTACGACAAGTGAGCGGTTGCCAAGTGTGATATACTTATCCTTGTAAAAAGGAGACGTTGTGCATGAAATCATTATCCTTATTGATAAAACCGGTATCATCAGGCTGTCAGATGAGCTGTTCCTATTGTTTCTATAAAGATGTGGCTTCTTTGAGAAGCTGCAGTGATTACGGACGTATGCAGACGGAAATTGTACAGGCATTGCTGGAACGGGTATTTCAGGCTGCCGATGAGGATGCAGTTATCACGTTCGCTTTTCAGGGTGGAGAGCCATTGCTTGCAGGACTTTCCTTTTATGAGCACTTTATCTCTATGCTCAATCAGCTCTGTACACCGAATCAAACGATTCACTATGCAATACAGACAAACGGATATATGCTGGATGAAGCCTGGTGTTCTTTTTTTCATACAAATAATTTTCTGGTGGGGATATCTCTGGATGGCTGGAAGCAGCAGCATGACCGGTTTCGTACCAGAAACGGCTCCGGCACCTATGTGAAGGTGATGCGAGCTATTCAGCTTTTACGCCGCTATCATGTATCCTTTAATATTTTGAGCGTGCTTACCAGACAGCTTGCCCAAAAGCCAGAAAAGCTGTATGCCTTTTATAAAGAGCACGGCTTTACACATGTTCAGCTGATTCCCTGTCTGGCACCCTTACAGGGAGTATCTGATACCTGTTCCTTAACACCGGAGCTATTCTACCGATTCTATCGTGGCTTTTTCGATATCTGGCTGCAGGATCGTATGAAAAAGCAGTATATGAGTATCTCCCTTTTTGATAATCTGTTGCGGCTTTTACAGGGTGATACCTGCCAGCTAACCTGCGGTATGCTGGGAGCATGTCAGTTTCAATACATTGTGGAAAGTGATGGCTCGCTGTATCCGTGTGATTTTTATGTATTGGATGAATACCGATGCGGAAATGTCATGGATACGGATCTGCATACCGCCCTGCATAGCAAACAGGCAGCTGCATGTCTAAAGCAGGAGGAGCCTGTACGCTGTCATACCTGTCCGTTTCAGCGGATATGTCATGGTAATTGTAAACGACTTCGCAGTGTGTTCATGAATCCACAGCAGTGTGGCTATCAACAGTTTCTGCTGTATGCCTATCCAAAGCTGAAGACACTGGTGGATAAAGCTGTGCTGCCCAAGCTACAGGGGAGGCAGTCTGCATGAGAAAAGCGGTTCTGCTATTCAGTGCTTTCCTGTTTTTCTGTACCTCCCTTCTTTTGGGCTGTGTTATAACACTGAAGCAGATCAAGGAGCAGGGAATGAGTGAGCTCGTTATTTCCCATGTGAATCTGGAAGCACCACTCAGGGAAGCACTGGAAAAGATACCGGGCGGATTCCTTGTGGAAAAGCCGATCATGCAGCAGCTGGATACACTGCAGGAAAATCTGATGAAGCGTAAGGACTGGACACAGTTTCTCGATACAGCAGGAATGGCATTTCTACAAAGTGTTGCGCAACCGGATGCACAGCTACCGGATTTGAATCGGCAGTTTTCTGAATTACTGTCTACGGATAAGGACACGTTATTTCAGAATACCAGTCTGAGCGATACCGAGCAAGCGCTGCTACTTCAGGTGCTGACAAAGCAGCTGAATCTCAATTCCCGCCTGCAAACACTCGCAAAGGAAACAAGAGCATCCCTTACACCCTCTGCCATTCTGGGTATTCGTTTTTTATATAGTGGCTTGCAGGAGTATGCGGTACGGTACGTTTGCGGTGCCATGCTCTTATCCATTGTTGTTCTGCTTCTTTCTGCAGGCTCTGTTTCCCGTACACTACGCATAGCAGCAGTTATTTTGCTGATGAGTGGGATACTGCTTCTGTTAGCCGGATATGGATTGCCTTCCTTAGGCTCATCGCCCTATTTACAGGTAGGGGAAATTCTGGAGCAGGGGTGTCAGCGGCTGCGAACGCTGAGTGTTCGGTATGTAGAGAGCTTTGGAATTCTCTTTATTTTATCCATTCTATTTAAAAAAATATGCAAAGCTGAGCGTTGATTAGCCTTGCATATTTTTCATATACAGCACTCCAGGATTCCCAGCAGGATAATCATCCATGCAGCTGCCGCCTGTGCATACTTGTGAATGAAGGAAGCCATCCAGCTTTTACCAGCCAGCTGTGCTGCTGCAATAAACAGCAAGGAGCAAAGAAAGGTAAAGCTGCAGGTCATGAAGATAGGTAGGCCGGTAATACTTCCCGATATGCCAAGTCCCATATTGTTGATGGTGAGTGCAAATGCCAGGGCAACAGCCTCCTTCATATCTATCCTTCCGGACGCATCCCGGTCGTATTCCTTCAGGTTTTTTTGTTTTCTGAAGCAGTTTTGAAAAAGAATCCAAAGGCCGATCAAAATTAACAGAACTGCTCCGATATGATTGGCTGTGTCCGGTGAGCATAAGGCCGCAAGCGGTTCTCCTGCAAGCATGGAAAGCATGGTGCCTGCAGTGGATATGACGGCAATCACCAGATTGCTTCTGGCATCTATTCTGACAGACTGGATGCCATAGGATAATCCGATGGCAAGACAGTCAATGTTCGCAGATATGGCAAACAGCAATGCGGATAGAAGATGCATACGTTTCCCCCTCAAGCCTATGTTATGCAGAAGAACAAAGATTGCCAGAAAAAAAGAACTCGACAGAGTTCCCTTTATTTACAAAGAATGAAATGCTCCGGAAGCTCCAGCTCCTGCAGGCTTTCAGCGGCATTGATATAGACATCCTGAAAATCAGAGAGCATGGCCCAGGTACACAGAGCACGTATGGACAGCTTGGAGTCATCAATCAGCAAATGGGAATTTCTGGAGCGCTGCATAACGGTGCTTTTAACCTCACTGATTGTGAAGTCGATTGCCAGAACCTCTTGAGAATCCAATTCCACGCCGCTTGCACTGAAAAAGGCATGATCAAAATGAAATTTGCGAATGTGCTCGGTTGTGAGATAGCCGACACTCATATCATAACGCATATCGTATTTCCCACCGATCAGAAACAGCTCTCCGGAAAAGGAGGCAGGCAGCTTGCGCAGGGCATAGATGCTGGATGTGACGAGCTTGATATTTTTTTTCGCAATATAGGGAATCAGATAGCTTGGTGTTGTACCGGAATCAACATACACGCAATCCCCATCCTTTACAATTTCCGCAGCCCTGCGGCATAGGATATCCTTTTCCCTGCTGTGGATATGCTCTTTATCCATCACCGGTATTTCCTTGTAGCTGCTAAGCGTGGCAGGCATCTCCTTTTTGATGGCGCCTCCGCGCTCCCGCTGGATAAGTCCCTGCTTTTCCAGCTCGATCAAATCCCGGTTCACCGTGGACTTACTGGCGTTCAGTACCTCCATCAGCTCCTGTATGGTAATGAATGATTTATGATCGAGAAGCTCCAGAATCCGGTAAAATCTCTCTTTTGTAAGCATGAAATCACTTCCTGTCAGTAAGACACTATCAGATATCGCTGCGGTTGTCAATAGAATGAATTATAGGATGGACTATATGCTTACGGTAAGTGATTGTACGATGCTTATGCGAATAACATTCTGCACATATGTAAATGTACAGGAGAAAGCTTCTGGGTAAAGGAAGGGCTGTTTCATTGTTGAAAGGGGATAATTACTTTCCAGCACCATGATGCAAGGCACGGCATTTAAAAACTATGCAGTTATCTCAGGCTTTTATCAAATTAGGCTATAGCTGAAAAGTGATTTCCTTTTCCAGCATAAGATTATGGAATCTATTCGTAATCCATACGCAGGTCTGATAAGGGCTGTCAGGTAAAAAGCGCAGCTTCCTGTATGTGGCTGATAAGGAGAAAAGCTGATGAAAAGGGTAACTGAATTATCGTGGGGAGGAAAGGGAGCTTTTATGCATCATGGGGCTACAGAAGTATACAGTCAGCGATACAACCAGGGCACAGCGGTTAAAAAAACTCTCAGCGGATCACAGCTCCATCTGAAAGTTTTTCTCTTATATATATGATCATGTAATGGATGATTCTATATGGCATATCTGTGCATTTATCTGATAAAAAGCAAATAAACAGCATCGATTAGTGTTTGAAGCAAGCCACCGAGGATGTAAATATACATTCCGTTTTCTTTCTGTTTATGCAGCTTTCTTTGATACAGGATTTGTATACAGGAGACAAGGGCAAAGGAAAAAGTAAAAAACAAAACCCCATATCTGCTTTTATCCAAATACAATACCGCAAGCCAGTTGATTGCGATCCATATAAAGAATAGAATCTTTTGCATTTTTGTATTCATCATTCTACCTTCTCTCTATTTGATTTTTAAATTTGTGTGCCTTTTTCACAGGCTGATAAATAAATAGGGACATCTTTTATTCTCACTGTTTTACGAAGTTATACAGGAGGATAAGCCATACGTTGATTGATAGCATTCTGGTATCCATGGGAGGCTTTTAAAATACTGTTTTTTTGTATGAAAATAGAATTCGTATTGTTTATAATGCACGGGAAAACAGGAGCGATTCGCATAGACGTGGTGATATCAATTTCTTGAAAAAACTCATGAAAACATTCATAATATCTCCTCCTTGCTATCTCTATTTTAAGTATAACGCTTCTTTATCTTTATATCAATCTTTATAGGAACTATAAATAGATATTTCTATAGAGGCTATAAATAGGTGTTTTATAAAAGATATAGTGTACGATAAGAACTTTGAAATTCATACAAAGCAGTCGTTATAAGACTGTCGTTCACGATATTGTACATAGAAAACAATGTCTATGAAACGATAGCGCATGTATTGAGGTGTTCAATTATGTGTGCAGATGGGTATTTGATATAGGGAGCACTGTTTTTTTGTGGTAAAAACTGATTCCCTGCTATTTTGCAGGTATCTTTCTTCTCGATGATTGTGGAATATGCTTGAATGAAATGCTATATACGAGGCGTATCCCTTAGTGAGCCCTTGTTTTCAGAAAGACAAAGGTTTAGCGTGTTGCCTGATATGAACAGGAAGCAAAGAAAGCTTAATCATATTCAACGTGACTGTGGTTTTAGCTTCCTTCATACAATTCCCTGCACACTACATAGAACAGCGTGGTATAATAAAAAGCATACAAAAGATATAAGGAGACGAACACATGGAAACGTTGGAAGAATTAAAAGCAAGGCTGAACTCATCCTCACAGTATCTGCAAAGCAATGATATGCGTGTGGTGGAGGTGAAGGAGGGGTATGCGAAGGTGGAAATGATTATAGATGAACAGATTCTGAATGTTCATGGCTTTGTCCATGGCGGCGCATTGTATTCCTTAGCAGATACAGCAGCCGGAGCGGCTAGCTTCACATCCGGACGCGACAGTGTTACCCTATCCGGAACTATTAACTATATCAAACCAGGCAGAGGTGGGAAGCTGATTGGTATAGCACAGAAAATTTCTGCAGGAAGGACAACCGGTGTGTATGAGGTTTTCATTTTCAATGATGCGGATGTACTGCTTTCACGCGCGACCTTTACCATGTTTTTTCTGGATCAGGAGCGTTATCGCAAGGAACGTGAAAACTAAGATATCTAGAGAATTGTCAACGTATTTTATTCCATAGGAGGATAATTATGAATACAGAAAAGCTTACCGTATATCTGCATGGACAGCCAAGCGGTGCTATTTTACAAACCTATTTCATGGATGCATCGAAGGAATTGCTGCATAGTACAAAACGTCCAGCTGTTTTGCTTATGCCCGGAGGTGCGTACCGGTATACGAGCGATCGTGAGGCAGAACCGGTTGCTCTGCGTTTGAATGCAATGGGGTATCAGGTAGCGGTGCTGCGCTATTCTTGTGCTCCTGCCGCCTTTCCCCAGGCTCTGCTTGAGACTGCCGCGGCCTTTCAGCTTTTGAAGGATGAGGGTACAACATGGAATATTGATCCAGAACGTATCTTTCTAATGGGCTTTTCCGCAGGCGGTCATTTGGCAGCCAGCTTTGGAATTTACTGGAACCAGCCGCTTATCACTGAGTATTTTCATAGAGACGATCTGCGTCCATATGCGCAGATTCTCTGTTATCCACTCATTACAAGCGGGGAATTTGCACATGAGGAGAGTATGCAGAATCTGTTGCAGGAGCGCGCTTGTGATCCCCAGGCAAGAAAGCAGGTATCGCTGGAGCTTCTGGTGCACAGGGATGTGCCAAGAACCTTCCTCTGGCATACCTATACCGATCCTACGGTTTCTGTACAAAATTCATTGCTGTTTGCATCCGCTCTTGTAAAACAGAAAGTCCTCTGTGAATTTCATATGTATGATAAAGGCGAACACGGGCTTGCGACTGCAGGAGCATTGAGTCAGCGGTACGATGGGGCGAAGCTGCAGCCGGAATGTGAAAGCTGGATGGAGCTTCTGCATACCTGGATGAATTCAGTTTTATAATTTATTTTACAAAAAAGTACCTTTTATATAAGAAACAGTATACAATATACATAGCGCTATACAACATATAAAGGATGCTGATAGGATGAATACGATAGAACAGAAGGAAGCCGGAAAGAATATGCTGGAAGCTATACGCATCGGCGTCTGTAAATACCTTGTAAATGAAGAATTTTCAATGCTGTGGGCAAATGATGCCTTTTATGCAATGTGCGGTTACAATGAAGAGGAATTTCATACACTGTTTCATGACAGTGCTGCTGCCTTCTTCCATAACGTACCGGAAGAATTTGAAAAGCTGAATAATGTGATTAAGCATGCCCTTCAAAGCCATGGCCAGCAGGCAGAAGGTCTCTGCCATCTTCCGTCAAAGGATGGAGGCTTGTGGGTGCACATGACAGGAACCTTTGCAGAGGAACAGATTGACGGTATTCCGGTTATCTATGTCATTTATACGGATGTGGAGGATATGGTGGAGGTACGCATGAATCTGGAACAGGAGCATGAACGGCTGAATCTGGCATTGCAGATGGAGATGAAAACCGTTGCCTGTATCCGCTTGATGTATATTTCCAATGATATGGATTCTTATATGGATCAGCTGTTAAAGGAAATCGGAGAGTTTATGCATGCGGAACGCGCCTATGTGTTTGAATTGCAGGACGGCCGTATGAGCAATACCTTTGAGTGGTGTAATGAGGGTGTTGAATCCTCGATAGCCTTCTGTCAGAATATGGATGTTTCTCTGCTGGCAGTCTGGAAGGACTTCATAGAAGCGGGGAAAAATGTTTCCATACCGGATGTGGAGCGTATACGGACAGAATTTCCGGAAACCTATGAGGTTTTGCACGTACAGAATATCCGAAGCATTGCGCTGTCACCGATTGTTCAGAATAATAAGAGTACAGGTTTTATCGGTGTGGATAATCCGGCTCTGGAGTATATGCAGAATTTCTCCATGCTGGAAACAATCAGCTATTTTATGAGTGTGGCTATGGAAAAAAAGAATCTGAATGACAGACTGCTGCACTATAGCTATTATGATGATCTGACAGGTGTATACAACAGAAACCGCTATCTACAGGATTTGAAGCAGCTTAATGGAAAGGCTGTTTCATTGGGAATTGTATATATGGATATCAACGGGTTAAAGGATATCAATGACCATCTGGGACATACCTATGGTGATAAGGTACTGAGTGAAGGGGCATCCATACTGAAAAAGGTATTTGATACAGCATCAATCTATCGCATTGGCGGTGATGAGTTTGTTGTCTTCCTGCAAGCTGTGGAGGAGCAGACATTTCTTCAGCAGGTGGAGATATTGAAGCAGGCAATCGTGGGAAGTGCAAACTGCAAGGGGGCAATCGGATATATCTGGACGCCTACGTGCCAGAATCTTTCTGATAAGATTACAGATGCTGATGAATATATGTATCAGGATAAAATGCAGTATTATCGTAAAAATCCGAACTCTAACCGCTATCGCTGCTGTAATGATACCGTATTGCAGCTTGCGGATCGAAGTATTCTGATGAGGGCACTGGAGGAACAGCAATTTGAGGTATATCTGCAGCCTAAGGTGAATTTCAAAAAGGAGCTGATTGGCGGGGAAGCTCTGATTCGCTACCATGATGAAAACGGTGTCCTGATTATGCCGAATGAATTTATCCCTTCCCTGGAGGAGGCCAGAACGATTCGTTATGTCGATTTTTTCGCCTTTGAACAGGTATGCCGTCTGCTTTGCCGGTGGCATAAAGAGGGCAGAAGGCTGACTCCTCTGAGTGTGAATTTTTCACGCTATACCTTGCGTATGGCTGATTTTCTGGGAGAATTGGAGCGTATATGGAACAAATATCAGGTTCCGAAAAAGTATCTGGAAATTGAAATTATAGAAAATGATGAAAGTCTGGATAATGAATTTCTCATTATGATTATGGAGCGGATCAAGCGGCAGGGATATGCTATTTCCATTGACGATTTTGGTGCACGCTATTCTAATATGGCTCTGTTTATCAATGCACAGCTGGATACGCTGAAGCTGGATCGCAGCATGATGCAGGATTTACAGAATAACCGGCGTTCTCAAATGCTGATTTCCTCTCTTGTACAGATTTGTCACAACCTGAATATGCAACTGATTGTAGAGGGAGTGGAGACAAGGGAACAGTTTGATATCCTAAAGCAGCTGGATTGTGACGGCTTACAGGGGTATCTGATTGACCGTCCGATTCCAATACATGACTTTGAACAAAAATATATAAAGACATCGTGATAATATAGCTTGTTTAATCATGATGGAGGTGAAACAGGTGCTTTTCCATGCCGGAGGAGCATCTGTTTTTATTTGCTTAGTGTTTTCATAAGCAGGAGAGAAAAAGACATTTCATACTTTTAAGGCTGAAAAGCTCAGGACACCAAGCTAGGAGAAATGATATTCACTTATTTAATGGGGAGAATATACAGATTCTGCAGGGGTTGTTTTAGCAGGCTGCTCTGGCATTCCTGTATGGTATGCTATTTTATGGAGCTGGTTTCATTATAGAAAATAGAAGCTTTTTTGTATTGTTTTTCGTGATTTTTAAAAAAATTTAGGAGTTTTGCAGATTTCCTTCGTATAGATATATATAAAGACAAAG
>OAVH01000343.1_pt1 | contig 35304 bp, 41 predicted proteins | sample 1495281 | NCBI WGS metagenome assembly OAVH01 (sample SAMEA2580082, study PRJEB22360) | human gut metagenome | biome: human gut; feature: human-associated habitat; material: faeces | place: Denmark | collected 2008/2010
TGTGCCGATACAATTGATTTAGGCTATGGTCAGTATGCTACCACTAATAATGGTGTACACGCGGTAGCTGTAGATGCGATTCCTACAAATCCTACTTTCAGAACGATGGAACAAAATAAGACCCTTCAAACAGCTAATGAGCGAGCTGCAAAATCTATGAATGACCGCATAAAAACATCCTACCCAATGGTAAAAGAGGAATTTAAAGGTACTGCCTTAGATGGGTATAGTTTGTACCAATTATCTGGGGATAGTACATTAGGTCATCATACAGGTTGGTTGCTTACATACAATGTAAATAAAGAGGCGATTAATTATCTCGATCGTACAGCTACTCAAATTGTTAACGTAGCAATGGCCGATAAACAAGTGAAAGCACAATCTGTTAGCGAGCCTTACACAAAATCTAATGCAGAGAAGTTTATTTCAAAAATGGCCACAGTTACACTTGATCGCAAGATGTTAGAGCCACAAATAGCAAATTTAAATGCTACTATGCATCGTGATATGATTAAAACAATACAACAAAATGCTATGCAAGATGCATCGTTGTCGCAAAAGAATAGACAAAGTGTGCAAGAGGGCGTAGATCTGTTTAAGAGAGTCATCCCTAACTTTACAATGGGTGCTACAGAAATATCATTTAAACCATATACATCTAAGTTTGGTGCTATGGCCGGTATGAGTGTGCGCGGCAGCTTAAAATATGATGGCTTTGTATTGCCTGGTAGTTTAACTATGTATGCAATGCCACAAAACGATGGGCTTACAGTACAAATCTTGGCAACCGAAGATACGAGCCGAGACTACTGGTCAGGACAATTAGAATCCATGTATGGATTGAAAACCCTAAAGGGAGGCAATAAATAATGAAACCATTAAAAACTCTTGTGCTAGCAGCTTGTTTAGTTGGTGCAGTTACTAGTTTTGCGGGTGCAAAAGATGTAAAAACCATAGCAGGATCCATGTCTGTTCCGAATACAGTTACGGTAGCAACCGCATCTACTACAGATTCTGTGGATATTATAAAGGATTTGCTTATCAAGGATAATGCAAAACCAACTACGAATAAACGGACTCGCCAAAGTAATGAGGATGCATTATCTGCGCTTAACTATATGGGCGTTTCTTATGATGTATATCAATTACAAGGGGAAGATAAAACCGGCCAAAAGGACGCTTTGTTAGTAGCCGTAGATTTGAAAACAGCAGCCAATGCATTGTTTGATAACCCTAAGGCTAATGCGTCTGTCCTTCCTGTATTAGCCATACTCAATAATGGTGAGTTGGATCCGATTACAGAACAACTCATGTTGACTACGGTTAATAATCTGTTGCCAAAAGAATCTAAAACATTTACATTGCCAGATAAGAACGTACCCGGTTCCATCTATGTAAGTGCTGGTACAGGTTACAGTGCTGCCTTTGGTGTAGTTGGTGAAAGCCAAAAACCTACTACCATTACTGTAGAAAACACAGAACAAATGGAGAAAATGAATAATACAAAGTATCAAACATATACGGTAGGTTCTCGTGTATTAGTTGATGCGGAAGGTATCAAATTCCCATATTATGCAAAAGCGGCACTCGTAATGAATCCACAAAAGCCTACATTGTTCTTGGCATTGACTAGTGATGTACAACGTCAATATTTTATGCCAATCTTTGCAGATGCTTTCAAATCTATTAAATAAAATATATTGAAAAACATCGATATTAATGTATAATAATTTCTATATATATGTATTGTAAAAAGGAGTCCTATTATGAAAACAATTCACACAGATAAAGCGCCTGCAGCAGTAGGTCCCTATTCCCAAGCTAAAGTAGCTGGCGGCTTTTTATTCGCTTCTGGTCAGGTAGCGATTAACCCTGCTACAGGTTCCGTAGTTGAAGGCGGTATCGAAGCACAAACTGAACAAGTATGCAAAAATATTGAAGCTGTATTAGCCGAAGCAGGTTCTGATTTCTCCAAGGTTATCAAAACAACATGCTTCTTAGCTGATATCAATGACTTCAAACCTTTCAACGAAGTATATGCAAAATATTTTACATCTAAACCAGCTCGTTCTTGCGTGGCTGTAAAAGATCTTCCATTGGGCGTTGCAGTAGAAGTGGAAATCATCGCGGAAGTATAATATGGATTATATTTCATTATTACAAAAAGAAATGCGACCTGCCTTTGGCTGTACAGAGCCAATTGCGTTGGCTTATGCAGCGGCCAAGGCCGCATCCGTATTGGATGAGTTTCCCAACCACATTCATGCGCGATGCAGTGCCAATATCATTAAAAACGTAAAATCCGTGGTCATTCCGAACTCTGGAGGCCGCAAAGGCTTAGCTGCGGCTACCGTGCTCGGCGCCATCGTAGGCCATCCAGAACGAGAACTAGAGGTGTTAGAATCGGCTACCGATGAAGATCGTAAGTGGTTAGGCACCTTATTAGATGCTAACTTTTGCACTGTAGAACTAGCGGAAGGTGTTGATAATCTCTACATTGAAATTACGGCAACCACCGATGAACATACGGCAGTGGTACGCATTGAAAATGCACATACCAATATTACCTATGTGTCCGTAGATGGAAATGTGATTTCTGAAACCATTAACGAAATTAAAGAGGCTGAACGTAGTACTTGCCCGATGACATTCGATAGTATCTACGAATTTGCAAAAGCTGGTGACATTTCCGGTATCTTACCCAGCATTAAGCAGCAGGTAGAATATAATACGGCCATTTCAAATGAAGGGTTATCCAATGATTATGGTGCCAATATTGGTCGATTGTTATTGCTTGATGATGAAACCCCATCTCTAGAAACAAAGTGTAAGGCTCGTGCTGCAGCAGGATCTGATGCTCGCATGAGTGGGTGCCCGTTGCCTGTAGTTATTTGCTCGGGCTCTGGCAACCAAGGATTGACCGTATCTATGCCTATCATTACAACCGCGGAGGAGCTTGGTAAAACCGATGAGGAATTGTACCGAGCTCTTGTGTTTGCCAATTTGTTAACGCTTTACGTTAAATCTGGTATTGGTAAATTATCGGCATATTGTGGCGTTGTATCGGCTGGCATTGTAAGTGTAGCTGGTATTGCCTTCTTGAAAGGCGATAGTAAAGATATTATCGAAGATACACTTGTAAATGGCCTTGTTAGCCTATCCGGTATCGTATGTGATGGGGCGAAACCATCTTGTGCCGGTAAAATTGCCATCTCCTTAGATGGAGCTTTCATGGGTTATAAACAAGCTCGCCTTAACAAGAGCTATCAAAAGGGTGATGGCCTCGTAGCCCACTCCGTTGATGATACGATTAAAAGTATCGGTGTTGTAGCACAAGGCATGAAAGAAACTGATGTGGTTATTTTGAATGAAATGTTGAAGCATTAATTGGTTTTATATACGGAAAATAGTTCGTCCTATAATCCTATAAATAAGAAAACAGCGTTATGGCCCGTTTGGTTATAACGCTGTTTTTCTAATATTATTGTAATTTTTTAGGATCCTTTAGTAGCAATGATGCGACCAGTCCCACAATAAGGAATGGAACTAGTGTCATCATGGCTGCTGGTAGGGAATAGGTATCTGCTAAATTCCCTACAACCGGTGCGATGATGCCGCCGATTGTTTGGCTTACGCCAAGGGTGATGCCTGATGCAAATCCGATGCTCTTAGCTAGATAAGTTTGGCCCAGTACAATAACAGGGCTATAACTGATGGCCTTTGCAGCACCAATCATGAGCAAAATCAGATAGGCGAGTGGCATCATAATCGTTACAGAAAACTCAGGGACTTGTGTTAATAGGAACATGGATGGCAACCAAATCAACAGAGATAATCTAATGATTTTGATAGGACCGTATTTATCGCCCAATAAGCCACCGATGTAGGTCATAAAGATGCCGATGCTAAAGAATACGGTTAATGCAAAACTACCTTGTTCGGGGCTCGTGCCGAGTTCATGCGTCCAGAATACAGGGATAAATGCATTAATAACGCGGAAATTAACCGATTGGCTTAGAATAATGATGAACAATATGCCAAAATATTTCCAATAATTTTTCAGAGGCTGAGCCGCAACTGTTGGATTTTCGGTGGCTACAGCTTGGTCGATAGTTTGGGCATGAGCTACGATACGTGGCATGAGCAGGAATAGAACGGTAGATATAATAATACCGGCTACGGTGAAAGCTGCTAGACCATGTGCACCTACTGTATAGGCGATAGCGCCAGCAAATAGAGGACCAAAGGCGAAGCCTGAACTACCGCCGATGGCGAAGGTTCCCATTGCTTTGCCCTTCTTGCCCCCTCCGAGGCGGTTCATAATTTTTGCTCCTTCAGGATGGAAAATGGAAGAACCCACACCAGCTAGTGTGGCACATATAAGGAGACTTTCATAAGAAGAAACAAAACCCATCATCCCCGTACTACATGCGGATAATAACGTGCCTGCTGCGATGAGTCGTGGCTGATTGAGCTTGTCTGAAATATACCCTAGCAATGGCTGTAGCAATGACGATAATGCTGTGTTTGCTAAGATAAGAAAACCTGCTTGCTCCAAGGACAGTCCATACGTATAGATAAACAACGGCAATAATGCAGGTAATACACTTTGGCATGAGTCATTAATCATGTGACTCAGCGTGATGAGATAAGGATAATACTTTTGCATAGTAAACCTCGTTGATTGATGATATGGTATATAATATATTTATATTATATACTATATGTATCCCAAAATATAAATTGTACGATGCATATTGAGAATTTGAAAATCTTTACAGATTTATTTGCAAGATGTAATATAATAAGTGACTAAGGCAATGAGTATTTTGATTGCTTAACGCAAAAGAAAAAAGACGGTACCCCCAGTACCGTCTTTTTTATATGTGCTAGTTAATTGTTAAAAATATGGCAGAGAAGAAACGAATAGGGCTATTAGATAGCTTAAATACTGACTTTGTGAGCAGTTACATTCACAAAGGGGCAGAAAAGGGGCGGGCCTTATCTGTTTCGGCTATTTAATTTCTCAACTATATCATCTTTCATGTGTTGCGTTACATGAGTGTAAATGCTTAATGTAGTGGCGGGATCATTGTGGCCAACCCGTTGCATGATAGCTTTTAAAGGAATACCTAATTCCGCCAACATACTGATATGTGTATGTCTAAAAATATGCGTGGTTAAGTGTTTTCCCTCTATGTGTACCTGCTTTAATAGCTTATTGATGTATTGCATATCATAGGGGCTACCACGTTTGGCCGTAAATATGTAACCCTGTTCATTGTATCCCTTGAACCATAGAGATTGGCGTTTATTATCTGTAATAATTGTGTTTAGAATTTTAACGCATCTATTATCTAGGGCTATATCTCTAATAGAGTAAATATTCTTTGGCGTACCCCGTTTTATATCGCTACCATTTTTGTAAAAGTACTGTAGTGTACCGTTTACATTAATGGTAGCTTTTTTTGTGTCATAATCACAATACCGTAATGCCAATAGCTCACCGATGCGTAAACCTGTTAAGCTCATAAATTCGATGAGCAGGGCTATCCTAGGAGCTAGCTTTGTGAGTTGAGCTAATACGCTTTTAAGTTCGACCGCATCAAGGAATTTATTTTGTTTTTTAGCTATCTCGGTATGCGTAAATGGCTTTTTCTTTACATTGATATCCTCTATTTCGTGGATATCTTGTATTATTCGCCTACGTTTTGCATGGCGGAATATTGCCCGTACTGTTGTAAGTATTGATTTAGCATAATAATAAGAAAGATTTTCCTTGTAATAAACGCTATGAATCATGTTTTCAATCATGATCGGCGTTACTTTCACAAGGGGGATACCTGTATCAATATAGGTAAAAATCTTTTTAACGTGTAGAGAATGGTTGATATGCGTAGATATCTTTACCGTAGGCTCAGTATGTTCTAACCATAATTGAGCCACCTCATACATTGTGATATTAGGGTCTAGGTGTAATTCTTTTATTACATCTTTAATTTTATTTTGTAATTCTATGCTTGCCTGCTTGTGTGCATAGGTGCTGTTACTGTTAAGGGTTATGGATACCTTGCGTGTATCGCCGTTTGGTAACTCGTACCGCTCACAATACTTATAACGTGTACCCTTGCTATTTGTGAGTGTTTCTACCCACATAATGAACCGCCTTTCTAATACTAGGCAGGCGTTATTTTAAGTTTTCTACTTTATTTCTCATTGTATTATATGCTGAAAATATATCAGTAGTTAGTGCTTTCTCTATAATATCAATTTGGTAGTCTTTAACTTTACTTTTTATATACATAGTTAAAGCAATAATATCCTCATCAGTAGCATCAGTTAGAAATGTTTCTAAACTGCTTTTTATACTATTAATATTTTCGGCTGATTGCATAAAGTTAATTGCATCAACTTCGACAAATGCGGGAGTTTTATCGCTACCATTTAATAAATAATCTATCGTAGTACCAAAAATATCAGAGAGAGCCTTTAAATTTTTAGGCGTAGGGGTAGTTTTATTATTTTCCCATTGAGATATGGTCATTTTAGAAACATTAAGTTTATTCCCTAATGTTTCCATACTATAACCTGCGCCTATTCTAAATACTTTTATTCGCCCGCCTATTGTAGGTATTTCTTTAGTGTTCATATAATCACCTCGACATCATTATACAAGTTATTATTTACAATGTAAACAAATGCTTTACTTTTATTTACAAAAAGTGTATTATCAATGTAAAGAAAAGTAAAGTATAGTAATTATTAGTAAAAAAGGCGGTGATATAGTGAAACGATATTCTAAATTAATTGGTATCCGCAATCAATGTGGTTTATCTCAAAAGGTATTAGGTGGATTGTTAGGGATAACGGCGCAAGCCTATAACTCTAAAGAAAATGGAAAAGTAAAGTTTACTGCAGATGATATGGCCAAGATTAGAGATGTACTATCTGATAAGTTAGGATACACGCTAACAATAGATGAGTTATTTTTCTAAGCCGTATCACCGCATCATCTTGTGAGTGTAACAAGACTATAGCCATTATGTACTCAATCATATAATCACACTCTACGGGCTATAGAGGTGTATTACTCACAAGGGCGGGGGGCTTTGTAGGTACTATTACTATGTTTGATTTGAGCGGGTCATACGAGCCGTAATCATCATCTAGTAAAGGAAATTGGTACAATGCTGTTCGCTTTCTAATTACTCTATATATTAATACGTGTAAATCGAAATTGATGCGGGTATTGTGAGCGTTATTGCTGATAAAAATGTTCTTAGGTGTAATCTATCGTGGCTATACCTAAAACGCCCATACAGGCGAAATAAATGAATTGTTTTTCTTCGGAAAGGATAAATTTTTATGGAACAGGTAAATACAGTACAAAATAAGCTAAATTTAACGCCTATCATGGTACAGCCTAAACAGCTGACTATATTATTTAATCTATCCCGTACAGCGGTAGGTAAATTTATTAATGAAATGCTATTAGATGAAAATTTTAGAGATGCAGTAACACGGATCAGTCATAACTTAACCCTTGTGAATGTGGTACGGTTTGAAGAGTTTCTAAAGTCTAAGGATATGGAAAATTTTAAATAGGGGGATATCATGAACAGTAACGATTTAATGACTATTAAGTGTGAAGTGACTTACCTAAATGAATTGTTAGAGCGTACAGATATGCTTATAAGTGGCTGTACAAATACGCTCACAGAATTAGAAAAGAGGGGCAATGATTTACATGGTGATGATTTAACAATTACCCTCAATCACCTAGATATATACGGGGCGTATCTATCAGAAATCATTTTTACAACTATATCACGTATAGAAAAGGAAATAGATGCGATTATTCAAAGTAATGAGGTTGGTACACATGAATTATAACGCTCGTAGATATGCAAAACGTAAAGGCTTACCCTCTAACATTCAAATTGTGTTACCTACCCGCCATGGTGTAGGACTAGGAAAACGCCATAATAGAGCTAAATATTTAGGGATAGGGTCAAGGTGGAATATTATAGACAATCAAGAAAGCGGGAAAGACAATGAACAGGCAAAATAAAAACGCCCATGATGCGGACAACATCACGAGCGTAACTAACCAAGGAATACCGAGCCACTCACAACAAGGCAATACGGGAGACCTTTGTCATTATTATAATATACCGTTTGAAATGCGTAAATACTGCAATTGGCTTGTGAGAAAAGGTAAGATACCATATAGCCCGATAACGCATAAGCAAGGGAACAGCCAAAGCGTATGCGGTACATTTAAGCAGGCTATAGAGGCGCTTAAAACAGGACAATATGACGGGCTAGGCTTTCATTTTGACGGTACGCCATTTACGGGAATAGATTTAGATCATCATGTAGAAAATGGTGTGCTTGATGAGTTGGCCATGCAGGTATTTATTGAATGTTCCTCTTATACAGAATACAGCCCCTCGGGTACAGGGTTACATATCATTGTGAAAGGTGATACCCCTCAGAGTGTTAAAAATAGCCCTCTAGGGTTTGAGATGTACTCACAAGGGAGATACTTTACCATGACAGGGAACAGGGTGCAGGGCGTGGCTGATTGTGAATATATTCCGTATAGGCAAGATGCTATACAAACGCTATTCGATACTTTTTCTGTTCATAGTGCTGATAATGGCCAAAGCGATGCAGGAGAGGCACTTAATGGGATAAGTTTAGAGCCTGTATATCAAGAAATAGAGTTGTTACCGCTTATTACCCGCATCAAGAACAGCAGACAAGGCGATAAATTCACAAGGCTATTTGATGAGGGTGATTTATCGGACTATGGGGGCGATGCCTCACGAGCTGATGCAGGTTTACTTTCAATTCTATATATGTGGTGCAGGGGGGATGCACAAAAGATGCATGATATATTTTGTCTTTCAGCCTTAGCGAAACGGGATAAATGGCAAGTAGGCAATACAGGCCATAACCCGATGTATTATAGACTGCTCACGATACGCCACGTTATAGCGCATTTAGATCGTAAACGTAAAGAGGCGGACGAACTAGCACGTCAAGAATTTATCAATAGTTTCTATGATTAAAAGGGGAAGATATGGGGAAAAAAGAAACAGTAATTAAAGCCGATACATGGGCGTTTACAGATGAAAACAATAAGATACTACCTAAAAAATTAGGTGATTATATTAAGAATAGCCATAATTTAGTGCATATCAAACAAACGGAAACAATGAGCCGTAATGATGCGCTATCTACGCCGTTATATAGCTATAACCCTTTATATGGGGTGTATGAGGCGTTAGATGCCAATGGTGACGCGCCTTTACATAATATAATATTTAATAAAACGGCGGACATAGAGATGCCCTCGGGGAAATTAAGTGAAACAGTCAAATATATTAAGGCTACAGCGCCCGTACTACCTTTTATAGATACCAATATTATTGCATTTAAAAATACGCTGTATGATGTGGAAAATGATGCGGTACTCAAGAAAGACCCTAGCATAGTTACCACTACTCGTATGACTAATGTAGAGTACAACCCCGATATAGTAGAACATGATCAGCTTGATACATTTATGTTTAATCTATTCGGTGGCCAAGATGATGATGCAGAAATGATGCAATTCATATATGAGGTAGTAGGCTATTGCCTTGTGAATAATACATTCGCTCAGAAGTTCTTTATCTTATATGGTGAGGGTGGCAATGGAAAAAGCTCATTTCTGCAACTGCTCACAAGCCTATTAACAGAGATTAATGTATCCAATATTGCATTAATTGATATTAGCGCAAGTCAATTTCGATTGGCTGAAATTGTAGGGAAGTACGCTAATATCGGCGATGATATAGAAAAATCGGCAATTCTAAATACTGCTAATCTAAAGAAAATCGTAACAGGCGATACGATCATTGTAGAGCCTAAACACATAAAGCCATACAGCTATAGGCCACATGCGAAATTATTTTTTAGTTGCAATGATATCCCCTCAATTTATGATACATCTACAGGAATGAGCGATAGACTTGTAATTATTCCTATGACTAATCGTATCCGTAATACACCTATTGCAACGCCTCATATTGTGAGAGAAATTGTAAAGAGTGGTGGCCTAACAGTATTACTAAATAGAGCATTAGAGGGGCTAAGGCGATTACGCTCACAAGGTACATTTACTGTACCCCATAGAGTTATATCCCTTACTAAAGCGTACATAGAGGATAATAACCAAGTAGCGCAATTCATTAGAGATGTAGAAAATGGGGAAGTAGACCATGGCTATATATTTAACTCACCTTGTAGCAGTTTAGGATCGGAATGCTTGAAGAGTATTGATGCGGTACGAGCCAAAGTGTTATATGCTATTTATGCACAATGGGCGAGAGAAAACAATTGCAGGGCTTTGAGTAAACTAAATTTTGGTAAAGAGATGAAACGATTAGGATATACGAATGAGTATAAAAAACGATTAGATGAAAAAACCCCTAACCCTGTAACAGTTTGGCAACGCATACGATAGCAGGCGATATGCAAAAAAATGATTTTCAGTGATTATCAATACGAACATGACGGCAGGCGGTATCTATGTGTACCATAAAATGTATGGTTGTTCCGCTAAAGTTCCATTAATTCACAAGAAATAGGAACACCATAAACATAGATAATATAAGGTTTTTTAGAGGTTTGTTCCATTTGTTCCATTAATTTCTAACTTAATTATTATTATATATGTATATATATATTATAAGATTGTTGAAAAAGAATGGAACAAATGGAACAGTTTTATCACACAATAGCACAGATAATCAGAGACTATTTATTTTTGTTCCTAAATAATGGAACCTTATGGCACATCAATTGGAACAGGTAAGATTTTTCTTTGTGAATAATAGAAAGGATAGCTATAAATGAATGAATACCAATTACAGGTAACGCCCCTAGTTGTGAGTGATGCAATTCGGTATATGGTAGCTCTTAAGAAGTATATTAGAAAGGATCTATTTATATGAATACAACAAAGCCATTTATTGATAGGTATGGGAGCTTTTCAACATATTTCAAGGCTGAACATATGAGGGATATTATCCGTCAAATTAAAGTAATGATTGAGAGTGATATACCCTATCACGTGTATGCTTCCGTTGAGGGTGCTAATCAACTGACTATACTGAGCCGTGTTATAGGGTTGCAGAATGAAAAGCATATTACAAAAGAAATAAGAATGACGGTTACGCCTAAGCCTAAGGGAAATGGGTACTTAGTTGATATACACCCGATGCAGTTTAATGTATTGTAGGAGTTATATATCATGGAGAAATGGAAGATAGAGCGTATTGATCGTACACGGTGGCTAGTAGAATTGTACCTAAATAATATCCCCCGTATGCCAAGTAAAATTACTTTAACTAAGGTATATACTCACAAGCCAACAGAGGAAGAGGTACAATGCGCCTATGATGAGTGGCAGAGTGGTCTAACTAAAAATAAATATTAATAATGTTTATTGGTTAATAGTATCTAGGTAGGTCAATTGATATAGGTTCTTTCGGCAATTTTTGATAGTATGCGGTGGCCGAGCCCCCAAGAAATGACTAGATTTGGAATTTTCGATACATTTGCTAGATAAAAGGTACTGTAAACGCTTAAAATCGTCGGTGGTCGCATCCGCGCAATGCTTGCCTCTTTGTGAATATAATTACTTAGTAGAATGTAGGGAGACTGTATGAACGCAAAAGAGTATAGGGCGTATCGTGAGGAACAGGAACATATAGAGAGGAAAAAGCGCCAAAGCGTACAAGAAAACGCCCTTGTGAGTGCTGTTCGTCCTACTAAGAATGTAATTACACATAAAACGCAAGAGATTACTGCTAGAGGCTTAATAAGAGCAACGCTAAAAGGTTATAGTAAGCTAAATGCAGAGATTGAAAAGTTACGGGATAGTATTCACAGGTATAAGGGTAGTGCAGGCGTGGCCAAGTATGGGGATACTGCTGTACAAGTTAACCAAAGACGGGATATATCCGATATGATCGTAACGATAGAAGAAAGTCAGCGTAAATTTGCTAGGCTTATACTAATAGAAATATGGTTATATGATGCTTTGTATCATCTGCAGGGCTTACGCTTTGAGGATATTATGTATATAATAGAGATATATCTACGGGGCAGGGGAGACCCCTCACAAGGAAAAACATACCGCATCATAGGCGTAATAATTAAAAAGGGGATACAGTTGCCTACGGTAGAGCAGGCGAAAGTAGCTGTAAATGAGAATGGCAGGGGATAACACACGATAGCATAGAATATCAAGAAAGTTATAATTATTCCGATAAAACCGTATAAAAATATCGAAATATACACAATTTTGTAGCTAGAATATACATGCTATTAAGTAATATTTAATTATCCGCATGGTTGAGCCATTCTTATGAAAAATTACTTCCGAAATTACTACCAATAAGCATACATTATCGGAAGTAATGAAAAATCGATAACTAAAACGCATAGGATAGCAGGCGATATCACAGGATAAATATTGAGAATTAAGCCTCTCACCATTATATGGTGCAGGGGCTTTTTTCTATGCGCTTGTGAGTGATGCGGTTGAGGGCAAGATAATATAATGGCGGTAGGGCTTTGTATTTCTGTTAGCTTAACATTCGTTATTATTGTATTTAAACGGAAAAAAGCCCCTATTTAATGCTGATCCGCATCAAAAGGGGCAAGAGGTGATTATATGAGGCTTGAATTGTTGTAGCTATAATCAATGTTTTACAGCTTTTTGCCACCTCTAAAAAAAGGGGCAGAAAAGGGGCAGGACGGAGAGATTATGACGATATCATACGATATCTAAGAACATCAATAAAGCAGGTAAAACCTAATAAAAAACGTCCTACGATAGCACATGCAATCATAGGACAACGCTTGAAAATATGGCAGAGGAGGAGGGATTTGAACCCCCGCGCCGGTTGCCCGACCTACCGCATTTCGAGTGCGGACCCTTCAGCCTCTTGGGTACTCCTCCGTGCTTTACGACGCTCTTTAAAGAAATCTTTCATCAATTGGCTGCATTCATCAGCGAGGATGCCTGCTTGCAATTGTGGCTCATGGTTCAATCCCGGGTGGGATAGCACATTAAACAGAGATTCTACGGCGCCTCCTTTGTAGTCGCTAGCACCATATACAACGCGATCAATACGGCTGTTAATAATGGCCCCTGCGCACATAGGACACGGCTCTATCGTAACATACAGGGTGCATCCAGTCAACCGCCAGCGCTTTAGGCTATTACAGGCCTCACGGATGACGAGAACCTCGGCGTGAGCTGTTGCATCATGATCCAGTTCACGGCGGTTATGATGACGTGAAATGACTTGATTATCGTGGACCAAAATGGCGCCAATAGGAATTTCGCCAAGGGCATACGCTTTTTTGCCTTCTTCGATGGCAAGGCTCATAAAGTGTTCGTCACGACTGCGTTCGTCCATTGTATTAAGTTCGGTTGAATCCATTAGGTCTTTTGTCATTATTGCACCTCTTAATGTATAATATCTTACATAGAGTCTATCATATTTTATCGTATTTTTGCGAATAGATTTAATCGTTGTGTCAGTTGCTTGTGTGAGGCTAGTATGGATATTATTTGGTATATGTTTGACATGATTGGTACCATCGCATTCGCCGTATCAGGCGCACTTGTGGGTGTGTCCCGTAAAATGGATATTTTTGGCATGGCCGTGCTCGCGCTTGCTACCGCTATTGGGGGCGGTGTGATTCGTGATGTACTATTAGGCTATTTCCCGCCCAATTCACTTCGTAATGTAGTGTATGTTACGGTCGTCCTCGTGGTAACCTTTATTGTATTTGTCATTTATAACAGTCGTTATCATCGCAACATAATGGGACCTCGTAGTAGGGCTAGTTATTTATTTGCCGATGCTCTTGGCTTAGCATCCTTTACCGTTACGGGTGCCTCGGCAGGGTATACACTATATCCGGACTTGCCTATATTCATCGTATTGCTTGGTACGATTACCGCTGTAGGTGGTGGCATTCTGCGCGATATGTTAGCACAGCGCGTGCCTTCCGTACTGAAAGAAGACGTATATGCGTTGCCTAGTATTATTGGCGGTATAGCGTATTATCTACTGGTAATTAGCGATTGGGCAGGGCAAGCCGTATATGGGGCTTTCACCATTGTGCTTGTTATTCGTCTACTAGCTATAAAATATCACTGGAGCCTACCTCGTGTCAGATAATAATCGGTTTTATGCGATATATTTGCCAAATTATGACTAAGTGATATAATTGTAATATTAGTTATTTTTTTATGATTGTATCCCTTACAACAGTTGTGAAATGGTACGCACAAGCGTGCTTGATAAAGGAGTTTAACCTATGTCTAAAAAATGGTTGAAAGTAGCGTTAATGGTTACGGCTATTGCTACGGGTACATCCATTCAAGTTGATGCGGAAACTGTGTTATATGTTCCGCAAGATGATCGTCCAGTAAGCCTACAATATACAGTTGATACTGCAAAGGCAGCGGGAATGACGGTGTTAACACCACCACAAAATTTGATTTCTGGTAAAACCTACAAAGGGCAAGCCGATCAAATCTGGAATTGGGTAGAGCAAAATGCGGGCCGTGCCGATGTTATGGTATTGAGTACAGATACCTTAATCTATGGCGGCCTTGTGGATTCTCGTAAACATAATTTGCCATTGAGCACATTGGAAAATCGTTTAAAACGCATCGAAGCGCTTAAGGCAAACCATAAAAATATACGCATTTATGGTTTTGGTACCGTAATGCGTTCCCCACGCGCTAGTGGGGGTGGTACAGAACCATCCTACTATGCAGATTATGGTCCAACCATATTCCAAATTGCTGCGCTACAAGATAAATTGGATGCAGGCACATTGACACAAGCGGAAACACAAAAATTGATGAGCTTGCAAGCCTCTGTCCCTGTAGAATATCTACAAGACTGGTTCTCTCGCCGTCAAAAAAATATGCAAGTGAATAAAGACTTGATCGATGAAGCGCGTAATGGTGTCTTTGCATACTTTGCATTGGGCCATGATGATACATCCCAATTGTCTCAATCCGCATTAGAAGGACGTTATTTAAATCAATACTCCAAGGGCATTCCACGTACACAATATGGCAGCTTCCCTGGGGCAGATCAACTCGGTTTATTGTTGATGGCTCGTTCTCGTACCGATGAAAGTGCGGAAAAACCTACGTTCTCCGTTATCTATCCACTTGGTGGTGCCGGCAAAACATTGCCAGGTTACGAAGACCAAACCGTTGATAAAACGATTGCGGAACACGTAGAAGCCGTTGGTGGTACGATGACAACTGCAGGTAAACCAACGGTTCTTCTCGCTGTTAATACACCGCTTTCTACGAGCACATCCGAATCTGAAACCTTTGGTAATTTCCCAATGATTTCTCAAGCTACGACTGCCTTTGTAGATCGTATTCAACAAGCTACGGAACAAGGTGTAAACGTGAGCATTGCGGATATTGCCTATAACAATGGCTCCGATAATACCTTGTTAGGTGCTTTATATAAACGCGATTTACTCTATAAAATCGGCGCTTACAATGGCTGGAATACAGCAAGTAATACGGTAGGCTATGCGATTGCACAAGGCTTATTGCTACAAACTATGTCCCCAGAAGGACATCGCGATATGTTGACCCAACAATATTTGGATAACTGGGCATACCAAGCGAATATCCGCAAGGATATTTATCGTATGCAAGATTCCATTCGTACCGACAATGTACGCTACTCTGGTGATTTGAATTCAAAATTAGAAGAGTATTTACAAGAACGTGTACAAGATTTCAGTGAAACTTATTTGAAGGTAGACCCTCGTACAGTTAAGGCTACATTCCCATGGGGCCGTTTGTTTGAAACGGATATTACTGTTTATGATAAACCAGTAGTACCTCTTCAAAAAGAAATTCGTATGCAACGGGAAGCAGAAGCGAAGAGACAAGCTGAAGCTGCAGCAGCTGCTGCGGCTGCACAAGCCAATGGCCAAGCACAAGCCGCTCCAGCTGTGCCAACTACAACAACTCAAGCTGCACCAGCTGCAACTTCGACAACGGTAGTACATCAAGCATCGACTTCACCGCGCATCGTTCCAACACCGGCCGCTGTGCCGCAACAATAATCGCCTATGAAACGATCGTTTTTGCCTGAAATAACCTATATGCGTGGTCTTTGTATGCTCGGCGTTATCGGCATTCATGTCGGCTCCTATGCATTACAAAATCCGTTCGTTAATTTACAACTCATTAGCGTGTTGGAAATCTTATCGCGTTTTGCAGTGCCCGCATTTTTCTTCCTGTCAGCCTTTGGTTTGTTCTACCATACATCGGTAAACGATCCATTTAGCTACAAGGATTTTATGAAACGACGCTTTCAAGTGGTGCTCTATCCTTACATTGTCTGGTCTCTATTCTACCTTATCTATACAGGCATAACGGCGCACAATTTTGGAAATCTCCATCCCGGACCGTTGCTTGTGAACCTCTTGTTTGGTAACAGTATGTACCATTTATATTTTATGGTTATACTGATGTGGTTCTATGTGCTCATGCCACTATGGCGTGTGATGGTACGGTGGATTTTGAAAGCACCCATTCCTTGGCTTGTCATCTTATTTGCCATCCAATTAGGTGTTGACTTTATATCATCTTATCGATTGGGGGCCTGGGTGACACAACAGTTTAGCGATTCTCCAGCCATAAAATATCTCTTCGATATGCGCCTTAATTATTGGGTGATTCATTATGTATGGATATTCCTTTTTGGTGCTGTTGTAGCCGAACGATATGAACAGGTGAAGGATTATATGTGGCGTTACCGATATCTATTGGCCACATGTGCCATTTTATCGATTCTATCCATGTTGGGCGCCTACTACTATGTCATGGATGTATGGCATTATACGGTGCTCGAAGCGATTTACACAGTGCATCAGTTGAGTCCAATGGGTGTATTCTATACGGCATTGGGCACATTGTTTAGCTTATTCCTATTCCAAGTGATGCCCCTCAACAATACGATGGAGGCGTTCTGGTCACAAATTGGGGATACTTCATACGGCATCTATTTGGCACATCCGTTCTGGTTATTGATCATGACCGGTATCATGGTCAAGTATAATCTTCTATTTACAGTGCCTCACGTAGTGCTGTTGTATGTGATGGCCGTAGGATTATCTTACTTGACAACAGTAGGTTTAAAACAAATACCAAAGCCAATTCGAAAATATATTCTTGGCAACTAATAGGCTTATACAAGCCCTGTAAGATTGGTATATAACTAATTACAATAGAATCCGCTCCTACCATAACTTATGGTTATCGGTAGAGGGCGGATTTTTTCATGACTAAAATGAAAACTTTCACAATGTAAAGTGTGAAAATTAATCTGTGATTGTGCTATAATACAATCATACTGATTAGAGTTACAACAAGGGAAAATGAGGTGCTCTTATGAAAGAATTAACATATTTTAACGGTGAATTCGTCGAACCAGGTGCAAAGGTAATCAGCATTGATGACCGTGGTTACTTATTCGGTGATTCTGTATATGAAGTTGTACGTGTAACTAAAGGTCGTTGTTTTGCATTGTCCTATCACCAAGACCGTCTATATCGGTCTATGCGTGAAATGGACATTCCCGTAAAAATGACACCAGATGATTTGACCGAACTTCACGAAATTTTGATTGAACAAAGTGAAATCAAGGAAGGTTACATTTATTTACAAATCTCTCGTGGTGTAGCGCCACGCCATCATGCGTACGATCGCTCTAAACTTGAACCACAAATGCTCATGTCCATTCATAATCTCGATATGGATGCAGTGAACAAGTTGGAATCCGGTGTGAAAGCTATCGCATTGCCTGATGAACGTTGGGGTCATGTAGACATTAAAACAACGAATTTGATTCCTAACATTTTGGCGCAAACAAAGGCGGAAAAGAAATTTGCTTATACAGCGATGTTATTCCGCGATGGCATTTGTACCGAAGGGGCTACATCTAATGTATTTGCCGTAAAAGATGGAATTATTTATACACATCCAGCGGATAATCATATTTTGAAGGGCATTACGCGTCAAATGGTTATCACTCGTGTAGCACCTTCATTGGGCATCACTGTTATCGAAAAAGAGTTTGACCGCGCCTTCGTTGATGATGCGGATGAACTATTCTTTACCAATACAACCGGTGGTGTGATTCCGATTATAAAACTCGACAGAAATCCTGTAGCTGATGGTAAACCAGGTGCAGTGACTATGAAATTACGTCATGGTCTAGAAAAATTAATGGAAGAAGGCTTGGCTTAATTAGCATACTATAGGTATCAATATGGTAGCTATAGTGGCTGGTAAGGGGAGCTTTCACAAAGAAAGGACATATTTTGATTACATTAGAACACATTAGCAAGGTCTACGAAGGTGCTAATCGTGTAGAAGCGCTGAAGGATATTAGCCTCACCATTGAAAAGGGGCAAATCTACGGCATTATCGGTCAATCAGGGGCCGGTAAATCTACACTGATTCGTTGCATCAATATGCTGGAATCCCCTACATCGGGCTCCGTTATCGTAGACGGCACAGATTTAACGAAATTGAGTGCTAGTGAACTGCGTAAAGCGCGTAAACACATTGGCATGATTTTCCAACATTTTAATCTTTTATCTTCGCGCACGGTCTATGACAATGTAGCATTCCCATTGGAATTGCAAGGGCTTAGCAAGGCTGAAATCAAAGAACGCATCACTCCGATTCTCGATATCGTAGGTTTATCGGACCGCGTGAATAACTATCCATCCCAGCTATCCGGTGGTCAAAAGCAACGCGTTGGCATTGCTCGTGCCTTGGCATCTAATCCAAAGGTATTATTGTGCGACGAAGCTACATCTGCGTTGGATCCGCAAACAACAGAATCCATCTTGGAATTGTTGAAGGATATCAATGAACGGATGGGGCTTACCATTGTGCTCATCACTCATGAGATGAAGGTTATCCGTGAAATATGCGACCGCGTAGCCGTTATCGAAGGCGGTGTTATCTTAGAAGAAGGTAGCACGCTCGAAGTATTTACAAATCCGAAGAAACCGACTACAAAAGATTTCGTTGGCTCAGTAGTAAGCGATAACCTACCAAAAGAAGCGCTTGAACATATTGAACTTCATGATGACTGGATTGCTGGTACGGCACCATTGGTAAAATTGAAGTTTACCGGCCAAGCCACAGATGAACCTGTTGTAGCAGGTTTAGTACGTCGTTTTGACCTCGATGTAAGCATCTTATTTGGTGGCATCGACTACATTCAAAACACTAGTGTAGGCCGTCTCATCGTCATTTTGAATGGTGATCCTATGAAGGCGCAAGAAGGGCTAGACTATATCAGAACATTACCAATTGAAAGCGAGGTGATCGGTTATGTCAGAGCAAGTAATTAAATTGTTGATAACCGGTACCTTGGATACATTGCAAATGACCGTTATCTCTACGATTATGGCCATGATTATTGGTATTCCACTCGGCGTTGTATTGGTGGTTACCTCTAAGGGACATATTTTAGAAAATGCAGCGCTTAATAAGATTCTAGGGGCTATCGTTAATGCGACTCGTTCCATTCCGTTTATCATCCTAATGGTTGCCATCATTCCGTTTACACGTATGGTGGTTGGTACGTCCATTGGTACGACGGCTGCTTGTGTACCGTTGACATTGGCGGCGATTCCGTTTTTAGCACGTCTTGTAGAAACATCCATTAAGGATATTCAATTCGGTGTTATCGAAGCTGCTCAATCGATGGGGGCAAGCCCATTCCAAATTATTCGCAAGGTATTGTTACCAGAAGCATTGCCAACTATTATCGATAATGTTACGGTGCTTATCGTTAACTTGATTGGTTACTCTGCTATGGCTGGTGCTATCGGTGGCGGCGGCCTTGGTGATATTGCTATCCGCTACGGATACCAACGTTTCCAAGGAGATATCATGCTCGCTACTATCATCATTCTTATCATTATGGTTCAAGTTATCCAAATGATTGGTGACGGTTTATCCAAAGCGATGAATAAGAAATAGGAGGCGTTATGAGCGTCAATGAAAAATTGAGAAGTGCTCAACATGACGAGCTCTTTGAAGGCATTTTACAACTTCAAACTGTAGAAGAATGTTATGCATTCTTTGAGGATATTTGTACTGTTAATGAACTGAAAGCATTATCGCAACGACTTCAAGTGGCTAAAATGTTACGCGCTGGTGATAGCTATGAAACGATTGTAGAAGAAACCGGTGCTAGTACAGCGACGATTAGTCGTGTGAAACGATGCCTTGTATATGGTGCTGATGGTTATACAGTGGTATTAGATCGATTAGCAGACAAAAAATAGTTGTAACATATTCATAGTAGGATATAATACATAACGGTGACCCTGGTCACCGTTATTTTGTATATAGGACTATTGTTTTTACTTATACGAATGGTAAAATGATAGTATACGTATGTGAGATATGGGAGGTCGTATATGGAATGGCTGATTGCAATAACCGGATTACCCTATGAGGTAATGATACTTGTATTGCTTGCTGTAGCAGGGGCCTTTGCAGGCTTTGTGGATTCCATAGTGGGTGGCGGTGGATTGATATCTGTGCCGGCCATGTTGCTAACTAATTTGCCTCCTAGCGTGGCTCTAGGTAGTAATAAATTGTCTAGTATCTTTGGGGCCGGTAGTGCATCAATTACATTTTTACGAAACCATATGGTTGATTTTAGGCTGGTTCGTAAACTATTGCCTTTTACCTTTATAGGTTCTATGCTGGGTACTTTGGCGGTTGTATCATTACCGCCGCTATATGTTAAACCGATTATTATCGTATTACTCGTGGCCGTTACATTATTTGTAGTCTTTAAAAAGAACTGGGGCGAAGTAAATCGCACCTCTCAAGTAATGGGGCGAGCACTTTATATTTGTATGGCCTTTGCCCTTGGCATCGGTATTTATGATGGCTTTATAGGCCCTGGTACAGGTACATTTCTCATTATGGGATTTATCTTTACCGGATTTGATTTTCTCCATGCTTCGGCGAATGCTAAAATTTTAAATTTCACCAGTAATTTAGCATCTTTACTTGTGTTTCTATATTTAGGACACGTCAATATTATGTATGGTCTTGCCGCTGCGGTGGGACAAGTTGTTGGCGCCTATTTAGGATCCCATTTAGCCATTGCGAAAGGGTCCTCTTTGGTGCGTGTTGTATTCCTGTCTGTTACGACAGTGATGTTGTTAAAATTAGTATTTGATTATATTTCTACCTTGTAGGAGGTGTGAGTATGCCTCATAAAAATGATGTTCAAGTGGCATTGATTAGCGGTGGTACATCTGGAATTGGATTTGCCACAGCTAAGCTATTATTGCAAGAAGGTTGGTGCGTCGTTATCAATGGCCGCGATGAACAAGCGGGACAAAGAGCAAAGATGAAATTGCGCCGCTATTCTTCGAAGGTGCGCTATGTGAAAGGCGACGTATCTAGTGTTAGCGATTGTCAGCGCATCGTAAAAGAAACGGTAGATTTCTTTGGTAGTATTTCGGCTCTTGTAACGGCGGCTGGATATTATGAAGAAGAGCTACTAGCCGATGTATCTGAATCGGCCTTTGATGAAATGTTTGGTACAAATGTAAAAGGAACTGTATTCTTGTGCCAAGCAGCATTGCCTTATTTACGTCAAGTAAAGGGCAGTATTGTTACCGTATCTAGTGATGCAGGCCTACAGGGCAATGTAGCCTGCTCAGTATATGGTGCGTCAAAAGGTGCTATCGTAAGCTTTACAAAATCACTGTCCCTTGAGATGGCACCTCATGAAGTACGTGTAAATTGTGTATGTCCTGGCGACGTAGATACATCGCTTGTAGATAAGCAAATTGCCCAATCCCATCAAGATGCGGAACAAGCAAAAGAGGAGATGGGCCAACATTATCCGTTAGGACGTATTGCAAAACCTCATGAAATTGGCGAAGTTATCGCTTTTTTAATTAGTTCAAAAGCATCCTTTGTAACAGGTGCTGCGTGGACGATTGATGGAGGTCTTACGAGTTGGTAGTGAATAGAGTGTTATCTATTACTAATAGTCATAATAAGACAATTTATACAGGGTAAAATATATATTATTCATTTCAATTCTACATTGAGAATGGTATAATAATACTAATGAACGATACATACATTCACAAGTGGAATCCGGAGAAAAAAGGAGAACGATTATGGCAGAATATAATGGCGTTAGAATTGAACCGCTTAGCGATGGTGGTCAAGATTTAAATTATCAAGTTGAACAATTTATTTTCTGGGGTGCAGGCCGTGCTGCCGTATTGGCTTTGTCTCCAAAATTCAGCAATGTTGCACTATGCACAAATGCTACATACATGGTAACTCGCATTGCTCATTTATATGATGTTGAATTACAAACAGGTGCTGTTGTAGGTTTAGTAGGTGGCTTGAGCACTGCTATTGCTACAGCTGCTATTTCCTTACTCGTACCTTTTAAAGCAGTACGCGTACCGGTAGCTGTTGGTTTGACCTATGCTATTGGTAAGGTAGCTCATATCTGGATCGAAGATGGTATGCCATCCGACATCGAACGCTACAAACCAATGATCGCTGAGTTCTATGAAAATGGTAAAACCATTGCTGGCGAAATCGCTCGCGATGCAGCAGCAAGCATTCCGTTCACTCAAGGCCAACGCGATGTATGGGCTGGTATTGCCAATGAAACAGGTCTTGCAAAAGAACAATTAGAACAAGTATATTCTGAAAAAGTAGCACCTGCTATTGAAAAATGGAATACGGAAACGAAATACCAATTGCATGATAATGCAGCAGAAGCAGTAGCAAAAGTAACTGATGCGGCAAAAGAAAAAATCGATGTAGCAAAAGAAACATTGGATACTGCAAAAGAATTGGCTAAAGGTGGCGTAGAAGTAGCGAAAGCAACTACTCAAGTGGCTGTGGAAAACGCAAAAACTACAGCGTCTAAAGCTGTGGAAAATGCAAAAGATACTGCGTTCCAAGCTGTTGAAACAGTAAAAGAAACGACAAAATCCACAATTAACGGTTTTCGTAAATAGTTAGAAGGATTGGTATGAATCCATTAAAGATTATCAAATATGGCAAGTATTTTAGTGAGTCTCGATTCTTGGCGTTTGCCACTCGCTATGGTAAAAAACTTGCCTTTGTACAAAAAGCAGTGGTGTTATTCTTTTGCTTGCGCGATCAAGATACACCAAAATATGTAAAGGCTATTTTAGCCGGCGCCTTAGGGTATCTCGTCCTACCAATCGATATCATTCCTGATACGATTGCGGGCCTTGGCTGGGTAGATGATGTAGCAGTTCTTGGGATTGCTTTCAAAATCGCCAACCGCTATATCAAAACATCCCACGAAGAACAAGCGAAAAAGCTATTCCCTTTTGGCAACTAACAAGTACATAAAAAGGCAGTTTAATCATTGTTATTGGTTGGACTGCCTTTGTTTATTTGACACCCTTTGTTAATAGATATACAATTAAATTTGTATTGTAATAAGAAGGATGAATAAATGTATACAGCGACAATTAACGTCCGTTTCTATGAAACCGATATGATGGGAATTGCTCACCATAGCAATCATTTTCGGTGGTTTGAAATGGCGCGTATTGAATTCCTTCGTCACATCGGTGTCACCTTGTGGGATATGATGGACGAGGATATAGTATTTCCAATTATGAATGTATCGTGTAACTATAAGGAACCTGCTCGGTTCGATGACACGATTAATATAGAAACCTATTTAGTCAAAATGACGCGTGCTCAGATGGTATTTAAATACCGCATGCGCCGCGCTAGCGATGGTGCTCTATTGGCGACGGGTGAGACTAAGAATGCCTTTATGTCTAAATCGTCTGGGAAAATCGTACGATTAGAGGATCGCTTTTATCAACCTATTCTAAATGCTGTTGAGGAGATGCCTCATGACTAATATAGATACACAACGACTGCCTATTGGCGTCTTTGACTCAGGTGTAGGTGGTCTATCCGTTTTGAAAGTTCTACAGGAACAATTTCCCAATGAAAACTTCATCTATATAGGGGATAATGCTAATAATCCCGTTGGCAATCGTCCAACCGAGGAGATTACAGAAATCGCTTGCCGTATTGCAGAAACATTACATCAAGTACCTGTAAAATTGATGGTTATCGCTTGCAATACTTTCACCGTAGTGGCCCTCGATGAGGTGCGCAGTCGCGTCAATGTGCCGGTTATCGGTGTATCGCAAGGTGTTAAGACTGCTATTCGTGAAAGCAATAGTAATACCATCGGTATCATGGCGACGGTGGCGACCGTTAATAGTCATATTCATAAATATGTGGCTATGGACATCGACCATGAGGTTTTTGTATGGGAACAACCATGCCCAGAACTAGCCGGCTTAATTGAACAAGGTCATTTGCATGATGACGCTGTTCGTAAAGCCGCTAAGGAGTACTTAGCACCTATGCTAGAACGGGATATCGATGTTGTCGTATTGGGATGTACTCATTTCCCATTTGTTAGCCCTGTCCTGCAGGAGTTATCAGGTGACCGCATCCGATATATCGACCCTGCTTATGAGACTAGTGATCTAGTACGACGTACGATGGACAGCAATCATTTGCATAATCCATCTACCGAGAAGGGCCATAGCACCTTGTATTTCACAAAGGATATTGCCCTAGGGGCTGATTTGGGCGCCCAATTCTTAGATACTGATGATTTTTCGGTGGAATTGATTACACTATAAAGGAGAATTCACATGTGGTTTTATGACATAATAAATGTGATAGTTGCCATTGCAGTTATTGTAGCTATTTTGTACTTATTATTCCGTCTATTCGTATTAAAACAAGGTAACGAACGCGTTATTTTGTTGCCAAAGCGGAAAACAAGCTTTCAATTGGCAGATATGAATATGAGCTCTATGACATTGTTCTGCGATGTGCCATTTGTAAACAAAGGCCGTCAACTTGGTACAATCATGGATTTATTTCCACGTCCTTTGCTTCCAGAAGAACATTTTGATGGTGTGAAAGTAGACGCTTGGGCTATGGATATCGATCGTCCACGCCACGATGGTTACTTTGAAGCTATCATCATCAAGCCTCGCAAGGGTGGTACAATCCGCGTTTACGTTACCTTAACTGGTAGAAATGGTAATATTCGTGAAGATATTAAGGGATTCCCTTATATGGACATCGACATTTATTACCAAATCGTAGGTCGTACCGATTACCATATCGATAAACAACGTATTCGTTTGACTGCAGAAGAAGTACAAGCAGCATTGGTTCACTAAGGAGGCATAACAATGGCAGAATTAGAATTAGTATGTGTTCCTACACGTATTCTTACAGATAATGATGACATCGTTGATGCTATCGTTGAATTTGGTGGTCACAATATTGGACCAGAAGACATCGTATGCGTAGCAGAATCCGTTGTGGCTATTACACAAGGTCGCTTTACACGTCCTGAAGAACTCAATGTATGTTGGCAAGCGCGTATGATTAACCGCTTTATCCATCCAGATGGTTCCATGGCTTCTATTTATGGTATGCAATCTGCTATGAACTTAGATGGTAAATGGAAGGTATTAGGTGCTTTCTTCTTAGGTGCTATTGCTAAAATTTTCCGCAAACCAGGCGTGTTTTACGCTATCGCCCGTGCTGCATCCTTAACCGATGACGTAACAGGTACAATGCCTCCATTCGATAAACACATCGTATTTGGTCCAAAAGATCCAGATAAGGTGGCTGAAAAAATCGTTCAACGCACAGGTTGCTATGGCGCTGTTGTAGCAGACGTAAATGACTTGAAACGCTCTGCAATTCTCGGTACAAGTCGCGGTATTGATGCGAAGAAAATCGCTAAATTATTGATTGATAACCCATTTGGTAATGATAGCCAAATGACACCAATCGTTATTATTAAAAACTACGCTTCCGTTTCGGGAGCAAAATAAAAGATTCTCGATGTTTCCGGTGCAGAACTGGTAAGTCTAGAGATTAACAAAAGAGACTGCTCCGGCGGTCTCTTTTCTGTTTAAAGGAGGACATATGTTATTAGGCATAGATGTAGGCGGCACCTTTACGGATGCCGTTATTATAGATGGGGGTACCATCGTTTCATCGGCGAAGCGGCGAACCACGAAGGAGAATCTCATGAATGGCATAACGGATGCCTTAGGTGCGGTGATGCGTGGTGCGGACCCTGCACAAATAGAACAGGTAACGCTATCCACTACGGTAGTGACAAATACAATTGTGGAGCATAAAGAACAGCCTGTAGATCTCTATGTAGTAGCGGGGCCAGGGCGCAATGTAGATGATATATTCCCTGTAAGACCTGTGTATCTTAAAGGGTATACGGACCATCGTGGCATCGTGGTGGAACGTACGGATGTAGAGGGGATTCATCAACTAGCGAACATGGTGCAATCTAAGAGTGGTACCGATTTGGCTGCTGTATCCGCAAAATTTGGCGTTCGCAATCCAAAGGAAGAAATCGATGTTGCTCAGGCTCTAGCTGACACATATCATACGATTTCTACAGGCAGTGCGTTAAGTGGCAATCTTAATTTTCCACGTCGCACCATCAGTGCCTATTTTAATAGCGCCGTGGCCTCTGTATTTAAGGAATTTAAGAACGCTGTTTACCACGCATTAGATACCTTTCACATTACGGCACCTGTATATATTTTGAAAGCTGACGGTGGTTCGCTACCGATAGATACGGTGGAATCCATTCCTGTAGAAACTGTATTTACCGGACCAGCTGCAACGGTACTTGGTTTGGAAGCATTGCGCAGCACTAAAGACGCCCATACGGTGGCCCTTGATATTGGTGGGACTACAACGGATATTTCTTTGTGGAAACAGGGCAAACCACTGATGACAAAGGAGGGCGTATCCATTCGTGAATATCCAAGTGCTGTACGCTCCTTTGCGGTTACCTCGGTAGGCATCGGCGGTGAATCGGCGGTACGCTATGAAGATGGGAAACTCATGGTTGGCCCTGAACGGATTGGCCCATCTGTTGCGCTTGGCGGCACTATCCCTACATTAGGGGATGCCCTCATCGTGCTTGGTAACGCGCATTATGGCGATGAACAGAAGGCGTACGATGCCATTGCACAGATTGATACGACCATTGATGCTAACACTATGGCTCAACGCATCGTAGATGAAGCCGTCCGTGTTGTAAAGCAAGGGATTGATACGGTCGTGGCGAAGGAAAATAAACGACCAATCTATGTAGTGGCCGATATTGTGCATCCTGATCCATTTGTGCCGGCCCAACTTGTTATCGTCGGTGGCACGGCGGCTAGTTTGGGCCCTATTATTGGGGACCAACTAGGATTGCCTGTTCATATTCCGCCTGATGCGGCCGTGGCTAATGCCATCGGTGCTGGTGTGGCTAACCATACGATGGCGATTACGGTTCACGTCGATACAAAACGTCGTACTATGGTAGTGCCAGAACTGGGCATTCAAGATAAAAGTAGCTCTTTGCGTTCTGCTGACGCTGTGGAAGAGGTGGCGTATCGATTATTATGTGAAGCTGCTCAAGAACAAGGCCTTGTAGCAGCAGGCGTAATACCTGATGTAGAAACAATTAGCGTTGAAGATTTTCCTGTTGTCGATGGATGGCAATCGATGGAACGCATTATTACTGTAAAAGTACAATTGAAAGCGGGGGTGAGCGGCTATGTGGAATCATAAGGACAGTTACCGTGTGCGAAATGGAATCGTGTCGGCAAGCACAATAGAATATCCTTCATTAGGCCTCGTATTTTTCCCGGCCTTTGATTGGAAAATTTCTGCTACCCATCCAGAACGGCAAGAACGGTTGCTCTATACGCGGGATCAAATCGTGGAAGAAGGATTGCTCGATGTGCCTAATATTAGAGAATATAATCCTGTCGTAGCCGACTGGGATGTAATAGAACGGGTTCACGTTGGGGCCCCTGATTTACAATCGTGGGTAACCGATGCGCATCGCGTATCGGCTGGTGGTGCCATTGCAGCAGCTGATGCGGTGCTACGCGGAGAGGTGGATAGAGCCTTTGCCCTCGTCAGACCACCAGGGCATCATGCGATGGCTATGGTTCATGGTATTCGAGGGTTCTGTACCATCAATATCGAAGCCGTTATGGTTCAACACATACGCAAAACCTATGGTGTGAAACGGGTGGCCATCGTCGATACTGATGTACATCATGGGGATGGCTCGCAAGATGTGTTCTACCACGATCCAGATACCTTGTATATAAGCTTTCACCAAGATGGACGGACCTTATATCCTGGCACAGGATTTATGAATGAATTTGGCGGACCGCAAGCTATCGGTGCCAATATCGATATTCCGTTGCCACCCGGGACGGGCGATGAAGGCTTGTTAAAGGTTATGCGTGAGCTAGTGTTGCCTATACTCCATGAATTTAAACCGGATATCGTCATCAACTCAGCAGGTCAGGATAACCATTTCTCGGACCCATTAGCCAATATGAATGTGACCGCTAAGGGCTATGCAGAACTAGTTGATTTATTGCAGGCAGATATTGCAGTCCTTGAAGGTGGCTATTCTGTACAAGAGGCCTTGCCTTATGTAAATACAGGTATCATTTTATCGATGGCTGGGTTAGATTACAGTCGCGTTATCGAGCCAAATTATGTAGAACAACATCAGACGGCTGATGTAACGAGATATATTGATGATCTTATATTGAAATGGAAGGACCAATGGGCTAGGCGTGAGGAAATAGCACGAGATGAACTCATCGGCCATAAGGATAGATGGGTCCGTGATTATTCTGTGTATTACGACGAATCTGGTGTACAAGAAGAGCGTCGTGAAACAGTGCGCCTCTATCCTGATAAAATTGGTTGGCATAGCATTGAATCGTATGGTAATTATGGGCCCTATGCAAAGCAAAGTGTGTACGCCATGTTTATTCCGTGGCAAGCCGATGATGCTACGCGTGAAGAGGCTTTCACTGAAGCACGTCGCATGAAAGAACAGGGTGGTCTCAATCGCTATGTAGTGGTGGACCCTATGGGACAGGGACAAGTTGAGATTTAGCCTGTCGAATGGGAACCATTGTTCATGATATAATAGAATAAACGAGATAGCGCCCCTCGTGTGAGGGGCGTTTCTATTGTGATACATATCCTATAATGAACTATTCAGTATGGGTATATTAGAGATAAAGGGGGCGTTGTTATGCGCAGTGATAATAGAACAGCAGGTCAATTGAGACCTATTAAAATAACGAGACATTTTACAGAATATGCAGAAGGCTCTGTACTCATCGAATGTGGTAAAACAAAGGTCATTTGTACAGCTACTATCGAGGAAAATGTACCGCGCTGGTTAAAAGGTTCCGGTCAAGGCTGGGTGACTGCAGAGTATTCTTTGTTGCCACGTTCTACAAAAACACGGGTAAGCCGTGAGGCCGCTCGCGGTAAACAAACGGGCCGTACTGTTGAAATTCAACGCTTAATCGGTCGTGCATTGCGCGCTGTTGTAGACTTAAAGGCTTTAGGCGAGCGCTCCATCACCGTAGACTGCGATGTTATCCAAGCCGATGGCGGTACGCGTACGGCGTCCATTACAGGTGCCTTTGTAGCCCTTGTGGATGCCATCGATTATACATTTGGCGGCTTTGGTAAATTCCCTATTACCGATTTCTGTGCCGCTATTTCCGTCGGCATTGGTCCAGAAGGTCCTATTACAGACCTTTGCTATGAAGAGGATAGCGCTGCCGTAGTGGACATGAACGTGGTGCGCACCGGTGCTGGTAATCTCATCGAGGTACAAGGTACGGGTGAACACGGCACATTTAGCCGCGATGAACTTAACCAATTATTAGACCTTGCAGAATCTGCTACTGACGAATTGATGGCTGTGCAACGCAATGTACTCGGCTCTGTAGCGGACAAAATTGGCAAGGTGTATCCTGATGCACCTGTTCAAACCGCTGAAGGAGAACAATAATATGGAACGTATTGTATTAGCAACGGGTAATAAGGGGAAAATACGTGAATTTGAACGGGCCTTTTCTCATATGAACATTACCTGTGTGCCTGTGAAAGACATAGTGGACGTTCCGGAACCAGAGGAAACGGGCACAACCTTTATGGAAAATGCCATCCTCAAAGCGAAATACTATAGCGAAAAAACAGGATTGCCTTGCTTGGCGGATGATTCGGGGCTCACTGTCGATGCTCTTGATGGGGCACCTGGCGTATACTCCGCACGCTATGCGGGCATTCATGGCGATGACGTAGCAAATAATGAAAAATTAATACGCGAATTACAAGGTAAATCGGATAGAACGGCGCACTATGTATGCGCTTTAGCTTTGGTACATCCGGACGGTGCTAGCGTGACGGCCGAAGCCTCTTGTGATGGTGAAATTCAAGATACGCCGCTTGGTACCAATGGATTTGGATATGATCCATATTTCTTTGTTCCACAATTTGGTAAAACCATGGCGGAACTCGATATCGATACGAAGGAAACCATCAGCCATCGTGGTAAGGCATTGCAACAATTGGTAGCAAAGGTGAACAAATGAAACGAATAGGTATTATTAGTGATACACATGGCTATCTGGACACCATTGATCTCGCATTAGATGCAACGGTGGACCACGATATCGACATGTGGCTACACGCAGGTGACTACGGCGACGATGCGCGGTATATGCAAACGCGCACCGATGTACCGGTCTATGCCGTGCGCGGCAATAATGACCGCGTGCAGCCCTTAGAGCCTAAGGAACAACTGATCCCCTTAGAAGATACCTATATTTACATGACCCATGGTCATGAGGTATCATATTGTAAACGAGCACAAGAATTGATACACATTGGCAATGCTATGGGGGCGCGCCTCATCGTATGCGGGCATAGCCATATTCATAAAGAAAAACTTTTAGGTGATACTCTCTTTGTCAATCCAGGCAGTATAGCATTACCTCGGGATGGATCGGGCGGTACCTTTGCCATCGTCACCTACGAAGATGGCGCCTTTGATGTAGAATTTGTGTATAAACAGGATATTATATAGTATATGTGTGAAAGCTACATTTTGTATGGCTTTCACAAAAAAATAGTAAGTCTATGCATGGAAAGGGTTATGGCATATCATGGATACACCAGTTAAAGCAAAGCCTAAAATGAAGTTATATGGGTTTAATAATCTCACGAAAACGTTGAGTTTTAATATTTATGATATTTGTTATACTCGTACAGAGGAAGAAAAAAAGCAGTATATTCAATACATTGATGAAGTATACAACGCGGAGCGTTTGACGAATATTTTGACCGAAGTGAGTCATATTATCGGTGCTAACATTTTAAATATTGCGAAACAAGATTACGACCCACAAGGGGCATCGGTTACGATTTTGATTTCTGAAGAAGAAATTGAAAAAGAAGATGTGGTTATGCATTTGGATAAATCCCATCTTACAGTTCATACGTACCCTGAAAGCCATCCGCACAAGGGGATTAGTACATTCCGTGCCGATATCGAAGTGTCCACATGTGGTCAAATCTCTCCGCTAAAGGCCCTCAATTACTTGATCAATAGCTTTGATTCGGATATTTTGACATTGGACTATCATGTGCGTGGCTTTACGCGCGACGTGTCGGGCAAGAAAATCTACATCGACCATCGTATCAACTCTATTCAAAATTACATTAATGCGAAAACGCGCAATTTGTACAACATGATCGATGTGAACGTGTACCAAGAAAATATATTCCACACTAAGATGATGCTCAAGGATTTTGATTTGGATAATTACTTATTCGGCATTACCGAAGCGGAATTGAGCGAACGAGAAATTAAGCAAATTAAACACCAATTGCGTCAAGAAATGACAGAAATTTTCTATGGACGTAACTTGCCTTCTGTGAAAGCCTAGATTGTTTAAAACGCTTAGTTATTTGTGGACATGTAATTAATGCTAAGAATATGAATTCATGGTTAATTCTAAAATTTTCGAAAAACTATATCGAAAAATCTTGTATTATTGTTTCTGATTCTGTATAATGAACTTGTAAGGGGTATTAATAATTAATACCAAGAAACTATTGTGTCCGTTGTCATCCACAAAGGAGAATTATTATGGACGTACGTGAATTAGCAGTACAAAAAAAACGTGAATTAAAAGGCTTCCTCACCGTAGGAACTAAATATGAATTAAAAGACGCTCATGATTTATCCGTTGCTTACACACCAGGTGTAGCAGAACCATGCTTGCGTATTAAAGACAATGAAGCAGAATCCTTTGAATTAACTTGCCGTTCCAACATGGTTGCCGTTGTATCCGACGGTACTCGTGTACTAGGCCTTGGCGATATCGGCGCTGCTGCTGCATTGCCTGTAATGGAAGGTAAATCCTTATTGTTCAAAAAATTTGGCGATGTAGACTGCATTCCATTGGTAGTAGATACTAAAGATGCTGATACATTGATCAATACTGTAAAATTGTTGCAAAAGAACTTTGCTGGCATCAACTTGGAAGACATTTCTTCTCCTAAATGCTACGAAATTGAAAATCGTTTGAAAGAAGAATTGGAAATCCCTGTATTCCATGATGACCAACATGGTACAGCAATCGCATGTTTGGCTGGTGTAAAAGGCGCTCTTCGCCTCGTTAAAAAAGATTTAGCTACAGCTAAAATCGTAGTAAACGGCGCTGGTGCAGCTGGTGCAAACATCGCTCGTTTGTTATACCTTGCAGGCGCTCGTGATATTACCGTATTGGTATCCTCTGGCGTATTGCACAAAGACTACAAACGCCTTGATTCCTTGCAAACTGAATTGATCGATCTGCTTGGCCTTGAAGAAAAACATGGCAACTTGGCTGAAAACGCTAAAGGCGCTGACATCCTTCTTGGTGTATCTGCAGCAGGTGCTTTCACAAAAGAAATCTTGGAAAACTTGGCTGACGACGCTATCGTATTCGCTATGGCGAACCCTAACCCAGAAGCAACATACGCTGATATGAAAGCTGCTGGCGTTCGCATTGCAGGTACAGGCCGTTCCGATGCACCTAACCAAATCAATAACGTAGCTGTATTCCCTGGTATCTTCCGTGGTGCTATCGACGTTCGTGCATCTAAAATCACTGACGAAATGAAATTGGCTGCTGCCGATGCATTGGCACACTTGATTCCAGACAGCGAATTGAATGATGAAAACATCATGCCATCTGTATTCGACCCTCGCGTAGCTCCTGCAGTGGCAAAAGCAGTTGCTGAAGTAGCTGTAAAACAAGGCATCGCTAAAAACCCTCAAATCGTTGAAGACGGTCATTACGAAGGCTAATTTTAACTAAATGAAATATGATTTTGAACATGTACCCTACGGGGTGCATGTTTTTTTATGTAGATGTTGCATTTGTGCGTACAAAATTATAAAATGTAAGCACGATAATAACAATAGGAGATATTATATGGATTATAGAGGAATTATAGAATCAAAACTAGAACAAAATAATGGTATACTTTCAAGTCGCGATATTAAAGCTCTTAATATTCCTTCCATATACCTAACTAGAATGGTAAATGAGGGGATACTTAATCGTGTAAGTCGAGGTATTTATTTAAGCACAAAAGGTGATTATGATGAATACTATCTCTTTCAAAAACAATATGGAGTTCCCATTTTTTCATATGCATCAGCCCTGTATTTACATCAATTTACAGATGATATTTATCCGGTACTAGAGGTAACTGTGTATCGAGGGTATAATGTTCATAGAATTAACAATGTGAATCTCGTACATTATGTTACGAAAGATATATATGATTTAGGTCTCACTGAGTGTAAAACGGTATATGGTAATATTGTCAAAGCGTATGATTTAGAACGGACCTTATGTGATTTCATTAAAAATAGAAATAAGATCGATACTGAATTATTTTCTAAAACTTTACATAGGTATATGCGTTATAAAAATCGAAATCTAAATCGTTTATACGATTACGCTAAGAAAATGAAGATATATGATAAGGTTAAAAGTATTTTGGAGGTTATCTATGAATAAGGATAAACTGAAAGCTTTATGTCATAAATTATCGAAAGAGTCTGGACTGCCTTTTAATATGATACAAACACATTATTTTTTAGAGCGAATACTAGAGCAAATATCATCTAGTTGTGAATGTGAGAATTTTATATTTAAAGGTGGTTTTTTACTATCAAATGTTATTGGTATACGGCAGCGAAGTACATTAGATATTGATTTTGTTATTCGGCAATTTCCACTGACAGAAGAAGTATTGTTAGTGAAATTCCAGTCTATACTATTGAACTCATCATCGGATATTAAATATTCAATACAGCGAATAGAACCAATTCGTGAATCTGATGAGTATGGAGGCTATAGACTAACAATGCTCTGTCAATTAGAAAATATTAGACAAGTTATTCCTTTAGATATAGCTACAGGTGATCCGATTACACCAGAAGCTATAAGATATTCCTATAAGAGCATTTTTGATGAAAGTGAATTTAATATTTGTGCATATAATGTAGAAACTATGTTGGCAGAGAAACTACAGACCATATGTGAACGGGGTGTATTTAATAGTCGATGTAAAGACTTTTACGACGTATTTATGATTTATAGTACATTAAATGATAGTATAGATTATAAGTTGTTACATGCTGCCTGCGTAAAAACATTTGCATATCGGAATACTCCATTTAATAAGGAAACATTTGAAGAGGCTCTTACGATGTTAAGAAATGATGATGATTTACATTCATCGTGGCTAAGATATCAAAAACGTTCACCTTACGCTGTAGAAATTACTTTTGATAAAACATTAGATGTATTTGAACAGATTATTGAATGTATGGGATTATAAAAGGGATTTTTCAAAAGAGGGAAAGAGGGGGTGATACTATGTGCTTTTGATTTAGAAACCGTGAAAATAATTTTGGAATAGGTAATCATAAATTTTTAATGAAGTTATAAAAAAATACTTGTCAGAATAGTGGTCCGATGATATAATAATTTTCGTTGCAGAGAGGTACTCACAACTGAGTAAAACTCAGCAAAAGTAGTGGTTGACATCAACTACCGGGTTTGCTATAATTAGCAAGTAATTAATGACGGGGCATAGCGCAGTTTGGTAGCGCACCTGGCTTGGGACCAGGG
>OAVH01000348.1_pt1 | contig 35065 bp, 32 predicted proteins | sample 1495281 | NCBI WGS metagenome assembly OAVH01 (sample SAMEA2580082, study PRJEB22360) | human gut metagenome | biome: human gut; feature: human-associated habitat; material: faeces | place: Denmark | collected 2008/2010
TCTAAATTAACTAAGTCAGGTAGTATGCTCTTTGAGGAACCACCTAAAAATGGATGAAGAAAGGAGAGAATGAAAAACGAATGATTGGTAAAATAAGCCAATGTATGTTATGGTTAGATTGTAAAGATAACATAGTTTATCATGAAAAGGAGAGATTGCAATGGAAGCAATAAAGACAAGAACAATAAGTGTTTGTGGAGTACAATGCGATTTATGTGAGCATTATCCTGAGACCTGTGGCGGATGCAATTACGTGAAGGGGATGCCGTATTGGATACAATACGTTGATGGTATAGATGTATGCGATATTTATATGTGTTGTAAGCAGCGCAAAAAATTAAGGCATTAAGTGCGGAGGATAACCAAAAGGATTTTTTACTGCAAATGAAAAATCTTAGTGAAAGTGAAATAGATATTTAGTAAAAATGAAAGAAACCTATGCCGATCATGATCTGAAGATTAAATGCAATGATTGTTATTACTTCGCATAATGTATATTATGTAATGTTTTGCGTGAAGGTCTGATTGGTCATTGAAGAAAAGAAAACAGCCAACTTCCGTGAGAATTGACTGTTCTTCGTTAAATGAAACTATCATTGCACCTGAAGACGTTTCAGCATTGTTTCTTTCGCTTTATGCTCCAGTGTATCATCCAGCTCTGCTAAATCCTCCAGACGGATATCCGGATGATTTTTTTTCAAGCTTTTATAAATCACAAAATCTACTATTTCCGGATTTTTTGGAAACAGAGGGCCATGCATATAGGTTCCCAGCACACTTCCGTTATAGAAGCCCTCCTGTCCGCCCTCAAAGCTGTTTCCATAGCCACTGATTACAGAACCCAGCGGAGCAGTGACATTACATGTCTGTCCACCATGATTTTCAAAACCAACCGCTGTAAACTCATAACCATCCAAGTTACAGCGAATAGCTATATTACCGATACAGCGTGTACCGTTGCTGCCGGTTGCTGTATAATAATCAAAGAACTTCAAGCCTTCAATTTTTTCATTATCCGCACTGATATAGTATTGACCGAAAAGCTGATAGCCTCCGCAGATCAGCAGTACAAAGGTCCCCTGCTCCATCGCCCTTTGGATATTCTCTTTTCTGGAAAGCAGATCATCTATCAGCATCATTTGTTCCTTATCCGCACCTCCGCCTAAAAAGAGGAGATCATATGCACAAAGGTCTTTCTTATCACCGATGGTTAGGGTGTCAATCGTTATTGAAATACCACGGTCCTCACAGCGCTTTTGCAGAACCATCATATTTCCCTTATCACCATATAGATCCATAATATCATGATACATCCAGCATACGTTCAGCTTCATATTACACACCTTCCTTGCTTTCCTGCACACCGAGACTCAGCAATATATTACGTATCGGCTGTAGCGCGGTATAGGTCGCAATGACATATTTTGTTTCTTTAGCTTCCATAAGAGCTGCTGCAGCCTCCTTCATTTGTTCCTGCACTTCCATATGCTGTGTATACCCGCCATACTTCAAACGCAGTGCCATATCATAGCAACGGCTTCCAGACACAATAATACGTTTTGTGGTATCCTTCATCAGCTTTTCAAAAAAGGTGTCATAAATCCAGGATACATCTGTACCATCCTGTGCATTGTCATTCAGTATGATTAGAATACTTTTTTCATCCTCATCCTCTTCAATTACCTTCATGACCTCATTTGCCCCTGTTGGATTTTTCACCAGATTCAGTATGCAGCTGCTTCCTTTATATGTAAAGGTCTCATTGCGTCCATCCGGAACCTTGATATGTGAGAAGGCCGCTGCCGCATATGCTGTATCTACAGACAGCAGCTTGGCGACCGCAAGAACTGCCATACAGTTATACATTGTGTACAGACCACCCTGCGGTGCATTAAATTCCTTTCCGTCATAAACAAATGTTCGCTCTGGAATACTAATTACACAACCGGCAGCATCCAGCTTCGGTGTCTGAAAATCACAGCCGCTGCAATGAAATACACCGATATGTGAATACTGATAGAAATCATAGTCCAGGCGGCTTCCGCAGCGCGGACAGAATTTTCCTTCACTTGCTTCCTTTGTAGTCTCACTGCTGGAAGAACAGCGTTCCATACCAAAGCTCAGCATGCTTGCCTTATGTGCAGCATCCTTCAATCGTACAACATTAGGATCATTGCCATTCAAAATCAGGGTTCCCTCAAAATTAGATATCGCCTGTTCAATTTTTACAATAAGCTGCTCCATTTCTCTGGCACGATCCAGCTGGTCACGGAAGAAATTTGTCACCACCAGTGCATCCGCTTTCAGATTTTTCATAATGAATGGAATATTCAACTCGTCAACTTCCAATACGATTGCATCAGCCTGTACTCTTTTTCCCAATGTGGTGTTCAGTAACAGTGCGGTTGTGATTCCCTCCTTCAGGTTGTCTCCCTTACGATTGTTTACAACCCTTCTGCCCTCCTGCTCCAGCATCGCCGCGATCATGTTGCTGGTGGAAGTTTTTCCGTTGGTCCCGGTAACCAGAATCAGCGGACAATCAATACGCAGTCTTTTTACTATATCCGGACACAGCTTCAGTCCGATCTGTCCAGGGAGCGATCCGCCACGGTGAATCAGATGCAGCAGTGCCCCGGCCAGCTTTGTTATCAGTATTGCAAACGTCGTCATAAATCAGCCTCCTGTATATACCTTACTCATAGGATGTCCATCCCTTCAAATATTAAAACACTTCTCTATTATACAGGAAAAAAAGATGTTTTGGTGAAGTTTTTCCCTGGTTATGCCGTTTTTCATAAACTTATCCTTTGTAAATGAAAAATGTTTTCAAATATCCGGCGCATTCTTGACTTGCATGAGGGGCTGACCTATAATAATATGGTAAGAAAAAAGGGCAGAAAAACCCATTCTTGCACTGAAGTTAACTTTTAACTAGCAGGAGGAAAAGAACAGAATGAAAGAGTTAGAAATGCTGTACGAAGGAAAAGCTAAGAAAGTATTCGCGACAGAGAATCCGGATCAGGTCATTGTTGACTATAAGGATGATGCTACGGCTTTCAACGGTCAGAAAAAAGGTACAATTCTTGGAAAGGGTGCTGTCAACAACAAAATGACGAACTTCTTATTCAAGAAGCTGGAGGAAAAAGGAATCCCTACGCATCTGGTGGAGGAGCTAGATGACAGAAGAACGCTTGTAAAGAAAGTGGAAATCGTTCCTTTGGAGGTCATTATACGTAATAAGGTTGCCGGAAGCTTCGCTAAACGTATGGGACTGCAGGAAGGTATGGAGCTGAAGTGTCCGATTCTGGAATTCAGCTATAAGGATGACGATTTAGGAGATCCTATGATCAACGATTACATGGCACTTGCTGTCGGTATTTCCACACAGGAGGAAATCGACGAGATTACAAGGCTGGCATTTGCTGTAAATGAGGAGCTGAAAAGCATCTTTGCCGCTGTGGATATCGAACTGATAGACTTTAAGCTGGAGTTTGGACGCTATAAGGGCGGCATCGTTTTAGCTGATGAGATTTCTCCGGATACCTGCCGTTTCTGGGATATTCACACACATGATCACCTGGATAAGGATCGCTTCAGAAGAGATCTTGGCAATGTAGAGGACGCATACCAGGAAGTATATCGCAGACTGGGAATTTAATATACAGATTATAGAATTACATAGAAAGGATGTTTTCGGATGAACGACAGATATGTAAGTCCTCTGGGACAGCGCTATGCCAGTGAAGAAATGCAGCGTATTTTCTCCAACGATAAGAAGTTTCGTACATGGAGAAAGCTATGGATCGCACTTGCGGAAAGCGAAAAGGAACTGGGTCTTGATATTACACAGGAACAGATTGAGGAATTAAAGGCACATGCAGAGGATATCAATTATGATGTCGCAAAAGAACGGGAAAAAATCGTCCGTCATGATGTAATGAGCCATGTATATGCTTATGGTCAGCAATGTCCAAATGCCAAGGGAATCATTCATTTGGGTGCAACCTCCTGCTTTGTCGGTGACAATACTGATTTGATTGTCATGTATGAAGCGTTGGAGCTGATTAAGAAAAAGCTGGTGAATGTGCTTGCCGAGTTAGAAAAATTTGCATTGGCGCATAAGGATTTGCCTGTGCTTGCCTTCACCCACTTTCAGCCGGCACAGCCGACAACGCTTGGAAAACGTGCGGCAATCTGGGCACAGGATCTGCTGCTGGATTATGAGGAGCTTTGCTTTCTTCTGGAAAACAAAAAGCTGCGCGGCTGTAAAGGCACTACCGGTACCCAGGCAAGCTTTATGGAGCTATTCGACAATGATGAGGCAAAGGTAAAGCAGCTGGATCAGATGGTAGCGCAGAAAATGGGCTATGAGAAATCCTTCCCTGTTTCTACGCAGACATATTCCCGTAAGGTGGATTCCCGTATATTGAATGCCCTTGGCTCTATTGCACAGAGCGCGCACAAATTTTCAAATGATATTCGATTGCTTCAGAATTTGAAGGAAGTGGAGGAACCGTTTGAAAAGGGACAAATCGGCTCCAGTGCGATGGCATATAAGCGAAATCCGATGCGCAGTGAGCGTATGGCTTCCCTTGCGAATTATGTAATAGCGGATACCTTAAATCCGGCAATTACAGCAGCTACCCAGTGGTTTGAGCGTACACTGGATGATTCCGCAAATAAGCGAATCAGTATTCCGGAGGCCTTTTTGGCAGTTGACGGTATTCTGGATCTTTATCTGAATATTACAGATGGTCTGGTGGTGTACCCGAAGGTCATCGAAGCCCACCTGATGAAGGAGCTGCCGTTCATGGCAACAGAAATGATTCTTATGGATGCAGTGAAGGCAGGCGGTGATCGTCAGGAGCTGCATGAGAGAATCCGTGTTCATTCCATGGCTGCCGGCAAGGTGGTGAAGGAGGAAGGGCTGGACAATGATTTGCTGGAGCGTATTGCAGCGGATGACATGTTCCCGATGAATATGGAGCAGCTAAAAGCAATCATGTCTCCAATCAATTTTGTTGGACGTGCACCAAGTCAGACAGCAGAATTTTTCAATGAATGCATTGATCCAATCCTGGAGGCTGAAAAGGATGCATTGGGCCTTCATGCGGAAATCAATGTATAAGCATATCCTGCTTAGTTCTATCATTCCACATAGATAACATAGATAGATTAAAGAGCTTTGCATTTTATATACAGAGCTCTTTTTTTATGCCTATGTAAAAATGGATGAATGAAAATCAGCAGCCTTACATATATGTGCAAAACAGCATCCAGCAAGCTTGACCTCCTTTCTTCTTTTTAACTTTAAAGCTACAAGGAGGAAACATGAGATACAAAAGGATCAATGGTTGATTCTTTTATAGCAAGAATTAGAAAGAGTCTTCCCCCTTCCCTTTTCTGCTTTATCAAGTGTTAAAGACGGGATGATAGCAAACACAAGATGAGTACGCAAACTAGAATGCCACTTGATTTACGCTGGAGCTGCTCTTTATAAGAGATTGGGCAAATAGGAACACTCCTGTATAACTGCCTGCTATTTGATGATAATACAAGAAAAGATCTGACCCTGAGCTATCTGCCCAAAATCAGACCTTCAACATTATTTATATAGATTCAGCTTATACAAATACTAAGCAGGCTTACAGCTGCCTTATCGTTCCTTTTTGTCAGCTTGTTCATAATCATACAGCGGTGTTGCATAGCTGCCGTTAAAGCATGCGCAGCATAAATGTGTAGTTTGAAAAGCTGTATACAAATCTTCTATCGCAAGGAATTTCAGGGAGTCCGCATGCAGATAGGCGCATAGCTCGTCTACATTCTTTCGTGCGGAGATCAGCTCCTCTCTGGATGAGGTATCCACACCGTAAAAGCATGGATATTGTATGGCAGGGCTGGCGATACGCACATGCACCTCCCTTGCGCCTGCATCCTTTAACAACCGGACGATTCTTCTACTTGTTGTACCACGGACAATACTATCGTCAATCATTACGATGCGTCTGTCCTTCACAATAGCCTGAATAGCAGAAAGCTTCATTTTCACACCGCGTTCCCTCTGTGCCTGTGTTGGCTGTATGAAGGTGCGTCCCACGTAGCGGTTTTTAATAAGACCGATTTCATACGGAAGTCCGCTTTCCTGTGCATAGCCGATTGCCGCAGAGATCGAGGAATCCGGTACACCAACAACAATATCAGCTTCCAGTGCGGTATCCTTTTGCGCCATGACCACGCCGCTTCTTCTTCTGGCATCATGCACATTGATTCCCTCAACATCGCTGTCCGGTCTGGAAAAATAAACATATTCCATGGCGCACATATGTCTGCTTTTTTCTTCATGATAGCGTGTTTTATGAATTCCTTGCGGTGTAAAGGCCACAATTTCTCCGGGCTGTACATCATCCAGCAGCGTTGCATTCATCACGGAAAAGGCACAGGTTTCCGAGCTGATGCAATAGCCGTCCTGCAAAGCCGCATACGATAATGGTCTTAACCCATGGGGATCCCGTATGGCATAGATGGTATCCGAACACAAAATCAAAACGGCAAACGCCCCTTCCAATCGGGCAAAGGCTTTTTGAATACGTTCGATAAAGGTGCCGCTTTCCCGCTGAATCAGATGCAGGATGATCTCACTATCACTGGTGCCCTGAAAGATACTGCCCTGCTTCTCCAGCTCCAGCTTCAAGCGCTGTGCATTGACAATCTGTCCGTTATGACACACAGCGAAGGGATTGTTAGTCAGCTTGGCGAGCAATGGTTGTATGTTTTCCGTCTCATTTCCACCTGCTGTAGAATAGCGTACGTGCGCGATCGCATGATGGCCGTTCAGCTTTTGGATATCCTCCTCATGGAATACATCGCGAACCAATCCATGCCCCTTTTTCAGCTGCAGCAGCGTATCATCCGAACATGCAATACCACAGCCCTCCTGTCCTCTGTGCTGCAGAGCATGAAGACCATAATAACACAGTGCTGCAGCCTCTTCCTGGTGATATACCCCGCATACGCCGCATTCCTCATGCAGATCATCTGCCTGCATCCAATCCTCTGTTTTCAACATAATCTCATCCTTTCTTTTTTGCGTTTGAAATAATCTGAACTGCTGGTATTTCATATTATACATTTTATTTTACAGTGTCATGTTTCAAAACAGCTCTTTCATACGTCTTTCCCTTTTTTATCCACGAAAAAAGCAGCAGTCAGCTACTGCTTTTTATTTGCCTTTGCATAGGCGATAAAATCCGTAAACAATGGATGCGGACGGTTGGGTCTGCTTTTGAATTCCGGATGAAACTGCACACCGACATAAAACGGATGTGCGCTGATTTCCACAGCCTCCACTAATGAGCCATCCTTCGAGGTAGCTGTGATATCCATTCCATGCTGAATAAATTGTTCACGATACTGATTATTAAATTCATAGCGGTGCCGGTGGCGCTCGGAAATTTCCGTTGTCCCATAGGCGCGGTACAGCTGTGTACCCGGATGGATGCTGGACGGATATGCGCCCAGACGCATTGTGCCGCCCAGATCCTGCTCATCACTCTGATCTGCCATATAATGGATTATCAAATGCTCACTATTCGGGTTAAATTCATAGGAATTGGCATCCTCAAAGCCCAGCACTGTACGTGCAAAGGCAATCGCTGCAATCTGCATACCGAGACAGATTCCCAGATATGGGATTTTATGCTCTCTGGCATAGGTGGCAGCCAGTATTTTACCTTCAATGCCACGCGTTCCAAATCCTCCGGGTATCAGAATGCCGTTACAAGCCTGCAGCAGCCCTTCTATACTTTCAGGGGTAATTTTTTCAGAATCGATCCATTTGATATGTACCTTTACCCTGTTTTTCAAGCCGGCATGATACAGTGATTCCACAACGGAGAGATATGCATCATGGAGACGGACATATTTCCCGATGAGTGCTATTGTCACATCCTCTTTACATTCAGATGCCTGTGCAATCAGCGTGCTCCAGGAGCTTAAATCGGCTTTTGGTGCCGTAATATGGAATCTTTTGCAGACGATATCATCCAGCCCCTGCTTTTGCAGCATATATGGCACCTCATATAAGGAAGGCATTGTCCGGTTTTCAAAGACACACTCCTTTGGAATATTACAGAACAGTGAAATCTTATCCCGTATTCCCTCCTCCAGCGGATGATTACAGCGGGCGACAATAATATCAGGGAAAATTCCATAGGACTGCAGCTGATTGACAGAATGCTGTGTCGGCTTGGATTTATGCTCCTGACTGCTTTCCAGATAAGGAATGAGCGTCACGTGAAGAAACAAACAGTTTTCCCTTCCTTTATCCTGTGCAACCTGACGGATCGCTTCCAGAAAAGGAAGACTTTCAATATCCCCGGTTGTACCTCCGACCTCACAGATCATGATATCAGCATCGCTTTCCTGCTGTGCTTTATAAATGAAATCCTTGATTTCATTGGTAATATGCGGAATAACCTGTACAGTTTCCCCCAGGTATTTTCCTTCCCGCTCTTTATTCAGGACATTCCAGTATACCTTTCCCGTTGTCACATTTGAGTAGCGGTTCAGATTTTCGTCAATAAAGCGTTCGTAGTGTCCAAGATCCAGATCGGTTTCACTGCCATCCTCAGTCACAAACACTTCCCCATGCTGATAAGGACTCATTGTTCCCGGATCGATATTGATATACGGATCCAGCTTCATAGCTGTTACCTTCAATCCTCTTGACTTCAACAGTCTTCCCAGGGATGCAGCGCTGATGCCCTTTCCCAGACCGGAGACAACACCACCGGTTACAAATATAAATTTACTCATATATGACCTTCCTTTATATATTCCTTCATCCTGATTACTCACTTATTTGATATTTATCCAGCAGCTGCTGTGCCACCTGCAGGCGGCTGTGCTGGGTATCCATGGCACGCTTTTCCAAATAGCGGTGTGCCTGTGCCTCACTCAGCTGCTCCTGCTCCATCAGCAGACATTTAGCCCGGTCGATGATTTTGATTTCCGAAAGCTTATCCTTTAAAGAGCGGTTTTTTACACGGATGCTGCGCAGACGCTTCTGTGTCAGAATCGCAAAACGCAGCACGGAGAGAAGCACCGTTTTATTGACAGGCTTTAAAAATACATAGACACCCGCTTTTTCCATTTTATCGCAGATATTGTCAAAGGTTTCTGCAGATACCATGATCATGATAGACGCATCGCTTTTTTCTGCCAGATCCTGCGGCAGCGCATAGTCTGTTTCATCCATAAGCGGATAATTGATTATGATCATATCGAAGGCAGCTTCCAGTGCGGTTCTGCGTGCTTTGGAAGCTGTTTTGCAGGTTGTGATATTCATTGCATCTTCCATATTCAGAAAATCCTTCAGAAAGCCCGTTGTCTTATCACTTGCACTCACCAGCATGACATTCAACATGACCATCTCCCCTTTCCTGTTTCAACCCTAACGCTGTATCAATAATTTTGCTATATGTTATTGTCTGTACAGCAGGAGCCTGCCTCTTTGATCTTCAGAAATTCCTGAAGCAGGTGCTCTCCCAGTACCTTTTTAATAAAGCTGCTGTTTCTGGCAAGCTCAATGGCTTCCTTTAGGGATACCGGCAGCTTTTGCAGTCCCTCGTGATGAAAATATACATTTTCATCGACAGCAGATACATGCAGCTGTTCCTCCATGCCCTCCAGACCTGCGCATAGCAGCAGGGCAAGTGCCAGATACGGATTGCAGGAAGGATCCGGGCTGCGCACCTCAATCCGTGTACGGCGTTCTTCTGCCGCCGGAATGCGGATCAGTGCGGAGCGGTTGCTGCAGGAATAACAGATATAGCGGGGAGCCTTATCCTCTCCCAGGCGCAGATAGGATTCCTTTTCCGGGTTAAGGAATATTGTGATTTCACGAATACGCCGCAGAATACCCGCTGTGAATGCCTCCATATATCTGCCGTTATCCTGTGCAAACAGATTGCTTCCATTTTTAAACAGGGACAGATTGATATGCAGACCGTTTCCCGGCTTCTGCTGCAGTGGCTTTGGCTGGAAATTGGCTTTTAAACCGTTTGACAGAGCGACCATATCCACGACATTGCGAAAGCTCATCAGATTATCGGCACATGTGACAACCTCGTCGAACCGAAAGTCAATTTCATTTTGTCCGGGCCCCTGCTCATGATGGGAGCGTTCCGGGAGGATTCCCATTTCCTCCAAATCCAGGCAGATTTCTCTGCGGACATTTTCTCCTTTGTCCAGGGGGGCGATATCGCAATATCCTGCTTCATCATAGGGAATCAGCGTCGGCCTTCCATTTTCATCACGTTCAAACAGATAAAATTCGCATTCCGTACCGGCCATGATCTGATATCCCTGTTTTCTGACCTGTTTCATTAAACGGTTCAGCAATGAACGTGCATCCAGTTCAAATATGCTGCCATCAGGATAGCGGATTTCACAATACATACGAACAACACGTCCAATCTGCGGACGCCATGGAAGAATTGTCAGTGTTGAAATATCCGGAAACAGAAACAAATCCGATGTATAGCTGCCCGCAGTTGCAGAGCAAAGAGTAAAGCCGCTGATCGCACTGGCGTCAAAACTCAGACCGTGCGCAAACACCTGTTCCAGCTCCTGTGGCATGATCGAGATATTTTTCTGATTACCAAGCAGATCAAAAAAGGCAAGGCGTATAAATTTCACATCGTATTCCTCAATAAATTCCATAATCTCACGTTCACTTGTTACCATATGCATCCTCCTTACTATCCTGTGTGGCATCTGGTTACTTATACGAAAAAGGCGTCTACAAATCCGGAAAAGCCATGTTTTCCACCTGTAGAACGCCTTTGTTCCTATAACAGTAATATATTACAAAAATGCAGTGCAGTTGTCAATTCCTATTTCAGCATTTCATGAAGATAAATATTGCAGTTACGCTCTGGGCCAACGGAAATCATCGAGATTCTCGTATGGCACAGCTCCTCAATACGGCGCAGATAGGTCTTGCAGTTCTCAGGCAGCTCCTCGTAGGTTTTCATTGTGGAAATGTCTTCCTCCCAACCGTCAAACTCCTCATAGACCGGCTTTGCCTTATATAAATCCTCAATATTGCTCGGGATATAATCATAGCGTACGCCGTCTACATCATAGGCAACACACATTTTGATGTTCTTTAATCCGCTTAGTATGTCGAGCTTGGTAATGACCAAATCTGTTAACCCGTTGATCATAGCCGCATGGCGTACAACATTGACATCCAGCCAGCCGCAGCGTCTTGGCCGTCCGGTGGTTGCGCCAAACTCATGTCCCTGATTACGCAGCCATTCTCCCATATCATCAAACAGCTCGGTCACAAACGGGCCTTCTCCGACACGCGTGGAGTATGCCTTGGCAATACCGATGATAACATCCAGCTTTTTCGGTGAAACACCTGCCCCGGTACAAACACCAGCTGAGGTTGGTGAGGAGCTGGTCACATACGGATAGTTTCCGTAATTGATATCCAGCATCGCCGCCTGCGCGCCCTCGAACAATACCTGTTTATTTGCATCCAGTGCCTGATTGACTTCAATCTGAGCATTGATGATGCGAGGCAGCAGCGCCTCTCTTATTTGTGCAAACTGCTGAACCAGCTCCTCATAGGAAAAGCCCGGATCATCATATACCCTCTGGAAGGTGACATTTTTCATATCGACTGCAATTTTCAGCTTTTTCTTAAAGCTTTCAAAATCAAGCAGATCTCCCATACGCAGTCCCTGACGGGAATATTTATCCGCATAGCATGGACCGATTCCCCGTTTCGTTGTACCGATTTTATGATCCTTCAGACTTGCTTCAATCAGGGCATCCAGACGTACATGGTATGGCATAATGATGTGGGAACAGTCACTGATTTTTACATGATCGGTTTGTAAACCGCGATCCTCCAGCTGTTTGATTTCTTCAAGAAAGACGAAGGGATCAACGACGACTCCGGGGCCGATGATGCAGGCAGCCTTTTGAAGCACACCGCTGGGCAGTAAATGCAGCACCACCTTGTGGTTTTGGCCCATAGGTACATCTTCAACGACAACCGTATGACCTGCATTATTCCCTCCCTGAAAGCGTACCACCGCATCCATCCGGGACCCCAGATAATCAACAACCTTGCCTTTTCCTTCATCCCCCCACTGGGTTCCGACGACTACATATCCTGGCATAAAAATTCCTCCTCACGGGTATTTTCAAAGCAGCTTGATACTTTTAAAAAAATCCTTTACTAATATAGCACACTTCATGTAAAAAATAAACATCTTTTTTTGAAAGTTGTTTCATCTGTGATTTATGAAAGCATTTCCGCTGGATATTTCAGAATATGCAGACGACTGTTATGGCTTCCAGCTACCATGAAGAAAAAATCTCAGCGCTTATACGAACGTTCATCGTCCATGCTTGACACCACCCTGTCTCTTATATATTGCAATCTGCAAGAAGTTGAGTTAGCACGACCATGATATAGCAATCTGGCTTAGAATCATTTGCATAGAAAAAAAGGAAGCTGACATATGCTGGTGTACAGCATATCAGGACTTCCCTGTTGTATAAGCTTTTTATTTTTCCATCGTTTCCATCAGCTTATCGGCAGCCGGCTTGATCCAGGAATACATTTTCTCTGCTGTTGCCGTGTCAAAGTCATCATCCTTGTAAATTCTGGAAATGCTGTCCATCATCGGAAGCTCTGCCCATAACGGCACTTCGTTTTCCTTTACAAATTCCTCGACATTGCGGTGCTGGAAAATTTCTATCCGTTTTCCGCAGTCCGGACATTCAACATAGCTCATGTTTTCAATGATACCAAGTACCGGTATCTTGACCTGCTTGCACATATTGATCGCCTTAGAAACAATCATAGATACCATCGGCTGCGGTGTAGATACCATAATGACTCCGCTGACAGGCAGACTCTGCAATACGGTCAGTGCGACATCTCCTGTTCCCGGCGGCATGTCAATAAACAGATAATCCAGCTCTTCCCAGACCACATCCGTCCAAAACTGCTTGACAGCATTTGCCACGATTGGCCCGCGCCAGACAACCGGCTGGTTTTCATCCTCCATTAAGAAGTTTAAAGACATGACCTTAATACCGTCCTTATCGACAACCGGCTCAATGGCATCGTTGGTACCGAATGCCTGTGCATGCTCAAGTCCCATCAGACGGGGAATGCTTGGCCCGGTGATATCGGCATCCATGATACCGACCTTATATCCTCTTCTGGCCATTTCCTTTGCCATCAGTACGCTCATACTGGATTTTCCAACACCGCCCTTGCCGCTCATCACACCGATGACATGACGGATTTTATTGCGTTCATTATTCTGGATACCACAGCTATCCGCCTGCTTACCACAGGTTCCCTTGCTGGGGCATGAATTACAATTGCTCATAGTAACAGTCTCCTTATCCTTTACAATATAACCTATCTTATTTTACAACTTTTTGTGTTGTTTTCCAATGCTTTCGCCTCATCCTTTTTGTTTTTCTTTTTTATCCGACCGCGGGTGATAGCTCTCAATGGCTTCCTTTAACCGGCGGTTTTGTACATGGGTATAAATCTGGGTGGTCGCAATATCACGATGTCCCAGCAGTTCCTGTACAACACGCAGATCTGCACCGCCATCTAAAAGGTGTGTCGCGAAGCTGTGCCGGAAGCTGTGTGCAGAAAGCCGCTCATCCAGATTCAGCATGTGCAGGCGCTGCTTGATCAATGTATGTACGTATTGACGGGTCAATACATTTCCTCTGCTGTTTATAAATACGCGGGTAGACTTGCGTTTCTCCCATCCGGGACGGATTTGTGTTACATAGACCCGTAAGGCAAGAACACAGCGCTTATGCATCGGCACCATGCGCTCCTTATCCCCTTTTCCAATCACACGCAGATAACCCTGCTCCAGGTGAACCTGATTTAGACGAAGCTCACATACCTCGCTGACCCGCAGTCCGCAGCCGTACAACAGCTCTAAAATCGCCTTCTGATACAAGCTGCGCTCATCCTCACCAAAGCTGTCCAGCAGCCTCTCGATATCGTGCGGGTTAAAATACAGCGGAAGCTGCTGTTCCTTCTTTCCCCCGCGCAGATGGATGGAAGGATCGAGAATAGTGGGATGCTGCATGGAAATATAGCGGTGAAACATATGAATGCTTGTCAGCATATGATTTACGCTGCTGCGCTTACGTCCGTCCTCCCCCTTTTGACCTTCCTCCAGCTCGGATAAAAAGCTTTGAATATCCTGCGGCAGAATATCCTCCATCACCTGCTTATGCTTGCCAATGAGCCAGGCCTCATATTCCTGCAGATCCTGCTGATAGGAGTGAATGGTTGCCAGCGCCTTTTGATCAACTGCCTGTATGTAATGCAGATAATCCTGCAGTGCCTCATGGATATTCATCGTTTGATCATCTGCGGCAGAAGCACATGGGCGTTGACCTTCCCATCCTTCACCGCCTCCACCAATACGCTGACCGCTTCCTCCTTATTCACGTCGTAGACAAACTGCAGCGTGCGGATTTCCAGACGGTACTGCTTCAAAGTATAGGCAATTTCTGCTATTCTGGAAGCCCGGTGTACCATGTAAAAGCGTCCCTTTTCATCCAGCAGCTCCTGCACCCTGCGACACAGCGTATCCAGTGTCAGAAACCGTTCATGGCGGGCCATCTGCAGACTTTGCGATTCATTGAGGTTGGAGGTTTCATGAACCTTAAAATATGGTGGATTACAGACGATAACATCCATCTTTTCCAGCTGTGCATCATGGATGGAAGCTGCAAACAGTGTTACATTTGTTATATTGTGATGGCGCATATTCATGTCTGCGACCTGAATCGCTTCCTTTTGAATATCGACCCCATACATATGCTTTGGTTCATAGCGCTGTGCCGCCAGCAGCAATGCCCCGTTATTCGTACCGATATCCAGTACGCGCTCCCCTTTTTTTACGGTCATAAACTGCGCCAGCAGTGCAGTATCGGTATTGATACGAAACATCTTCTTGTGCTGATACAAGTAGATATCTGTCCCGTTGATATAATCATAGGTATATTCTTCCATACGCTACCTCCCTGACCCTATTATTATAGCGGAAGTTTACATTAAATTAAACAGTTTTATAAATTCAATGACAAGCGTGGATTTGAGATAGCTGCCCACAAGAATAATCAGAAAGCAGATAAAGATATCATTCAGGACATTGTTTCCCAGCTGCTTGAAGTTCAGACGTTCCCGATTGGTCGTGGAATAGATAATATACATGGAAAGCTGAATAGCACTGGCAGAGATCAGAAAGGTCGCAATCAAATCCATCGCCACCTGCGGAAGCAGTGTCATGATGATACCCGCAATCCCCTTCAAATGATACGTATAAACAAACAGGGCACAGGAGAAGCCGATCTGCATCCCCTTTGTAAAGGCGATAAAGCTGATCACAGGTATACCGATGAGCGAGGTTCCCAGCAGAAAGACGAACAGGATAAAAACGATACCGCTGAAAAACTGAGATACAAAGTAATCATATTTATTCACACTGGAATCAATGGTCGTCAGATAGCTGGATAGACTTTTGATATCCGATACATCAATATAATTGGAAACGATGATGCCCATCAGAATGCCGCAGCCGACAAGAATAGCAATAAACAGATATACATTATGATATTTTTTTAGAAATCCGTGATAGACCTGCTTCTTTCTTACGGGTATTTTACTTTTCATATAGTCACCTCACTTCACTATATGAAAAAAAGAAGGCAGACTTGCTGCCAACACATCGACAAATACCGCGTGATATCCGATATCCTTTGTAAATATACGTCGGAATCACTCCCTGTTTTTTGCTTTTTGTATATCACTTGCCCGCATCAGATGCGCTCCGGGAATCTGTGCATTCAGCTCCTTTAACACATCCTCGACAGTATTGGTCGGTTTGACCTCATGCTGAAACAGATCGATTTGATCAATGGTGTTTTCTGCGGAATATAGAGAACCAAGTCCGATACCCAAATGACGGATTTCCCTGCCGCTGTAATTACGGTCAAACAGCAGTAAGGCATGCTCCAGCAGAACATTGGCATCATCCGTATAGTTGTGAATATTGACAGAGCGCACTGCATTGGAAAAATCGAAATACCGGATACTGAGCGAAATCAGAGAGCCCTTGATATGATCCTCCTTTGCCCGTCTGCTCAATGCAGCGGCAAGCCGTTTCAGTACAGTTTTGACCTCGTCGTAATCGGTGATATCCCTATCCAGAGTCGTTGACTGTGAGATGGACTGTACACTCGTATTAAAGGAAAGCTGGGCAGAGCCGTTTCCACGAGCATGCTGAATATATGTATATGCATGCTTCCCCAGTAATGTCATGATTTTTGATTCATTGTCAGGATCTGCCAGATCGCCGATGGTGGTAATGCCGTTTTGTATCAGTAAGGGTACCGTCTTTTTCCCAATCCCCCACATATCATGGATTGGCAGCGGCCACAGCTTTTTGGGAACCTCCTGCTTCCGCAGAATCGTGATCCCCATCGGCTTGCGCATGTCACTTGCCATTTTGGCAAGAAATTTATTCGGCGCTACACCTATACTGCAGGGAAGCTTCAAATCATGCAAGACGCTTTTTTGAATCTGCCAGGCTAAATCGAGCGGTCGCTTGTAATCTTTAATGACATCGGTCACATCCATATAGCATTCATCAATGCTGGCAGGCTCAATCAGATTGGAAAACCTGCGCAGGTATTTAAAAAAACGATTACTCAATTCCTCATACCAGCCGTAATCGCCCTGTACTACTACAAGATTTGGACATTTTTCCATCGCCATATGCAATGGCATAGCACTATGCACCCCATATTTGCGGGCCTCATAGCTTGCTGTCGATACCACACTTCGCCGGTGCAGCCCTGCCACAACGACCGGCTGCCCTTCCAGTGCAGAGTTTTTCAGAACCTCCGCACTTGCAAAGTAGGAATTCAGATCAATATGTAAAATAACTCTTCCTGCCATACACTACTCCCTTATCATCCAGTATAGTATACTGGATTTTTACCGGAAAAGCTAGCGGAATGTTTTGATCACATTGTTTTTGTTGCGCAGTCGGTGCTCCAGGCGCAGCTTATCAGAAATCATGGCAATAAACTCAGAATTGGTCGGCTTCGCCTTGCTGGCGGATATCGTATAGCCGAAGATATCATCAATCGCATCAATATTGCCTCTGTTCCATGCAACCTCGATTGCGTGTCGAATGGCTCTTTCCACACGGGATGCCGTGGTCGCATATTTCTTGGCAATTTCCGGATACAGCACCTTGGTGATCTGACCCAGAAAATCCACGTTCAGATAGGTTTCCAGAATGGCTGTTCGCAGATACATATACCCCTTAATGTGTGCAGGGATACCAATTTCATGCAGCAGCTCGGTGATTTCACTTTCCAGCTCCAGCTTCTGCAGGCGCTCCTTCTCATCATCGTCCAGATTAACCTTGACCATATTTCTGGATAAATGCTCCTTGTGCGTATAGCCGACAATAAAATTCAGCTTATCGCATAGCTGCTCGATTTCAAAGGGCTTCATCAGAATATAATCAATGCTGTAATTCTGTACACCTGCCACAATGAGGTCGTTTACAAACGGTGTTGTACATATGATGTAATCCACCTGAATATGATTCTTCTTTAAATCATGCAGGACACTGATGCCGTCCTTCTTCGGCATAATCAGATCCAGCACAAGCACATCGAGATGCTTTCCGCGCAGCTCGTTGACACACTGCTCGCCATTGGTGGCACTTCCAATGACCTGATACCCATCACTCTTTGTGAGCGCTTCCTTCATGCTATGGATCATTTCCATGCTGTCATCCACCAGATATACATTTATTTTGTTATTCATACGTTTCCTCTCTCCTTACTGATATCAATTATACGGAGAATGGATGCAGAAATTCGGTGAAAATGTCGAATGAAGAAAAGAATTTCACAAATATTTCCAAAAAATGAAAAGAGCGACGAAAACGCCGTTCCTTTTGTTTCAAAGCATAACAACCTATCAAAATATGTCGGTTTTTGCGGATTTTAAGCTATATTTCTGGATTTCTGAAGCATCCATTCAATGAAGACACCATACCCGTTGGAAGGGTGGGAAGTGATGACATGGGTGACAGCACCGATGATTTTTCCATCCTGTACAATCGGTGATCCACTCATTCCCTGTACGATTCCATTGGAAGCAGACGCCAGCTTTTCATCATCAATCTTAAACTCAATTCCCTTTACATCCGCTGTATTCTGCCGATGCACCTTCGTAATATGAATCGTAAATGCCTCTACTGTTTTACCCTGCAGCACGGTATACATCACAGCATCACCCGTATGCACTTCATCATGCTTCGCCCAGGGGAGAGCCTCCACATTGCGCAGCAGCTGATCGTAATGGCCGTAAATACCGATATTCGTATTCGCGAGGACATTGGCGAAGGAGGAGCTGAAGTCAATCTCCGCATGCTTTTCCCCCGGAATGTTATCCTGTGCCTTTGTAATTGAGACCACATTAGCCGGATACAGACTGCCTGATGGCACCTCAGCGACCTGCTTCAGGTCAGAGTCCATGATTTCATGCCCCAGGGCACCATAGGTGTTGTTTGAGGGATCATAATAGGTCAGCGTACCGACACCGACAATTTTATCCTTCACATATAAGCCGCTTTTAAACGAACGTGTGGAGGCATCATAGGTTGTTTTCAGTGTTATGGGAAGTTTAGAAGCTCCCCGCTGTATTTCCACCGGTATCTCATTGACTTCCTTCTGGTATGCGGAAAGCTGCTGATACAACTCATCCATAGAGGAAATCGGCACTTGATTCACACTTACCAGAATATCCCCAGGCTGAATCTGAGCGGAAGGATCATAGGTTTCTTTATCGACGATAAACGGATAGGTTCCGGTGATCATGACACCATTGTAATTCAGCTGTATGCCGATGCTGTCTCCGCCAAGATACAATTCATCACTGGCATATATACACGTTGGCAGCATAAGAGCTGCAGCGCATAAAAAAGCAACTATTTTTTTGTACAAAACGCTCACCTCCTGGAGTTAGTGTGGTACTTCAGGAGATACTCATGTCAGTTAATTATTACCTGTTTCCTGTCTTGCCTTATCGTACAGCTCCTGAGAGGCGCGCAATGCGGTATCACTGACACTGCCGCCGGCGATAATTGCCATTTCTTCCACACGTTCCTGCTCATCAAGCAGACGGATGGTCGTTGTTGTATGCTCCCTGTCCTGATGCTTCTCAACGACATAGTGCTGAGCTGCACAGGCAGCTACACTTGCCAGATGGGTTACACAGAATACCTGTGTATGCTGTGCCAGCTGCCGCATTTTCTTTCCAATAGCGAAGGCAACACTGCCGCTGACACCGGTATCAATCTCATCAAAGATAATCGTATCAATGCCGGTTAATCCTGTAAACACCGTTTTTAAGCCAAGCATGAAGCGGGAAAGCTCTCCTCCGCTTGCGGCTGCCTGCAAGGGACGCAGACGTTCACCGGCATTCATGGATACCAGAAATGTGATTTTATCATTACCTGCCGCATTGCCCTCAAAGGCTTCCAGCTCTACATGAAAGCGGGCATTGGGTAGCTGCAAATCCTTCAGCTGGATCAGGATGAGCTTTTCCAGCTCCTGCGCCTTCTTCACCCGCAAGGCATGCAGCCTTGTACAGTCTGCCTCATATTGCTTGCGGGCCTTGGCCAGTCGCTGCTCCTGCTTGGTGATAAAATCCTGACGGTGCAGGATACTGTCAATTTTCTGTTCCAGAAACGCACGCTTTTCCATGACGGCTGCATAGCTGCCGCCGTATTTGCGCTGTATTTTGTGAATCAGAAATATGCGCTCCTGAATTTCATGAAAATGCGCCTCATCAAATTCCATCTCCTCCAGGTGGGTGCGGATACGGGAGCATTGTTCATCCAGTGCATAATACAGATCCAGTAGCTGTGCTGCCGCATCCGGAAAGACGGTATCCTCCTGCAATGGATGCAAAAGACGATAGCATTCATAAATTGAAGCCACACTGTCTCCATCCAGCAGCTCCACAGCCTGGGATGCCGCACTGCTCAGCTTTTCATATGCCATCATCTGCTTCTGTTCCTGTTCCAGCTCCTCGAGTTCATCCTCTTGCAGCTGTGCATCGTCAATTTCATTCAGCTGAAAGGTCAGAAATTCCAGATCATCCTCATTATAGTCATTATGCAGAGCCTCCTCTAGCTCCTTTTTTATGGAACGGTAGGTCTGCCAGCTCGCCTTTGTGCTTTGTAACAGCTCCTCATCCTGTGCAAAGCGATCCAGCAGCATCTGGTGGGAAGCGGCATTACGCAGATATTGTGTATCATGCTGCGAATGAATGTCGATCAGCTGGGAAACCACCTGCTTCAAAAATGAAACCGTCGTCGTCCGCTGATTGATCCGGGCTGTGCTTCTTCCCTCCCGGGTCACCTCCCGGGTGACGATTAAAAGACCATCCTCTGTATCAAAGCCTGCCTCCTGCAGCTGTGGCCATACCATATGATCGTTGGCAATTTCAAAAACACCTTCAATGACCGCCTTACTCTGGCCCTCCTTGATCATATCACTGTTGACACGATCTCCCTTTAGGATGCCGATCGCATCCATTAACAGAGACTTTCCGGCTCCGGTTTCACCGGTGAAGGCCGACATGTTGTCATGCAGCTCCAGCTGCACCTCATCCATCAGAATGAAATTTTTCACATAGATCTGTGTAAGCATATTCTCACCTCTTTACCTGATAATTTTTTACGATTTCCTTAATGGGGAATACACGGTGGCATTCCTCATGCTTCAAGTGCATGACAAATTCTTTATTTCCATCCCTGCCCAGCACACTGCTGGCACACAAGTGATGAACATACAGTCCAAGCGTATTCACAAACGTACACATGGATTGCAGGACTTCGATATGCACCTTTTCATTTTTAACGATGCCGTGCTTGCCGACATTCGCTTTTCCTGCTTCAAACTGCGGCTTCACCAGCGCCACGATTTCCAAATTGTCAAACTGGGATGCCAGTGCAGGCAGGATTTGGCGAATGGATATAAACGAGACATCCATACACGCAAAATCGGGCTGGAGGTCAAACATTTCCCGCTGCAGATAGCGGCAGTTCACACCCTCCATATTCACAACGCGCGGATCCTCTTTCAAGCGCTTCAGCAGCTGATCTCTGCCGACATCCACAGCATACACCAAACGTGCTCCGGATTGCAGACAGACATCACTAAAGCCACCGGTACTTGCCCCTACATCCAGACAGATACGGTTATGTAAATCAATGCGGAAGGGTTCCAGCACATCATACAGCTTAAAGCCTGCACGGGAGGCAAACGCTGTTTCCGGCGCTTCCACATGAATCTCCATGGCTTCCTCTACCGGCATACTGCTTTTTTTTACGATTACTCCATCAACGCTTACCCTGCCCTCCTGTATGGCATCCTGCGCCTTGGCGCGGCTTTCACACAAACCGCATTTGCTCAGGTATACATCCAGTCTCATGTCTGATCCAGCTCCAGATAGCTTGCGATGATTTCAAACAGCGTATTCATATCCAGATGCTCCAGCTTGCGCAGCTGCGGCAAGGAGCCGTGCTCCACAAAATGATCATCTATGCCCATGCGGACAAAATGCGTCGTATACCGGTGATCATTCGCAAATTCTGTAATCGCACTGGATAAGCCGCCGCACAGTATATCCGGCTCATATATGATCACCGGCTTGTTTTCCTCACAGACAGCTGCCATAAGCTCCTCGTCGATCGGTTTGAAAAAGCGCGCATTGATCACACGGATCGGCAGCTGATTGACCCTTGCCTTGGAAATGATGCGGTCTACATCCGGCCCATAGGTGATGATATTCAGTGCATAATCCTCACGAATCGCCGTCTGCGTCCAGCTTCCTGTTGGAATCAGCTCATACTGTTCCACCGCCTGATAGCTTACATTTCCTCTGGGATAACGGATTGCATAAGGGTGATCTCCTTGTGCAAAGGCGGAATATAACAAATTCTGTGCTTCCCTTGCATCCTTTGGCTGTGCCAGGATCATATTGGGAATCGGGCGCAGCATGGCGATGTCAAATACCCCGTGATGCGTTTCTCCATCCTCACCGACCAGTGAGCAGCGGTCAATTCCAATCACGACCGGAAGCTGCATCCGGGCAACATCGTGACTGATCTGATCATAGGCTCTCTGCAGAAAAGAGGAATATACAGAAATAAACGGCCGTACATCTGCCGTGCATAGGCCTGCCGCAAACGTCATGGCATGCTCCTCGGCAATTCCACAGTCAAAGGAACGCTTTGGAAAACGCTCAAAGAACGCAGACAGCTTGCTTCCGGATTTCATGGCCGGTGTAATGGCAACAATGCGCTCATCACGCTGTGCCAGATCCATCAGTGTGGTACTCATAACCTCACTCCAGCTTTTGTGTCCGGCAGGCAGCTTCGCTAAGGATTCTCCGGTTTCCGGATCAAACTGACTGACACCGTGCCATTTTCCTTCCCGGTCCTCCTCCGCATAGCGATAGCCCTTCCCCTTCTTTGTCATGACGTGAACCACGATTGGCCCTTCATGCTGCCGGGCGATTTTCAAAACCTTGATCAGCATCTTTAAATCATGACCATCCACCGGGCCGATGTAATCCAGATTGAAATCTCCGAATATGGAGGTATCCACCACATTCTCCTTTACTGCATTTTTCATATGCTTCATGGTATGCAATAACGAATTTCCCATTCTGGTTGTGGACAGTGCCCCCTTTAAATCCTCCTTTAAGGTCGTATACGGCTTACTCGTTCTCAGCTTTGTAAAGGCCTCATCCATCGCTCCCACATTTTGTGAGATCGACATGTTGTTGTCATTAAATATGATGACCATGTTGCGCTGCTCGCTGCCAATCTGGTTTAGGGCTTCCATGGCCATGCCGCCGCTTAAAGCTCCATCCCCGATAACCGGCACCACCTGATAGGTATCGTTATGCAGATCGCGTGCAACCGCCATACCAAGTGCTGCGGATAAAGAGGTTGAGGAATGTCCGGCCTCCCAGACATCGTGATCGCTTTCCTTACGCTTCTGAAAGCCTGCGATCCCCTTATACTGCCGAAGCGTTGGAAACTGACTGCTGCGGCCTGTCAGAATCTTATGTACATAGGACTGGTGACCGACATCAAAAATAAATTTATCCGAAGGAGAATCAAAGACATAATGCATCGCAATGGTCAGCTCAACGACCCCCAGATTACTGGACAGATGGCCGCCAGTTTTGGCTATGCTCTGAATCAGAAACACACGAATCTGCTGAGCCAAATCCTGCAGCTGTGCAAGCGAGCATTCCTTGATGTCCGCAGGCTGTTTGATATCGTAGATGTTCATACAACCGCTCCTCTCAGTTTTTTCGTTTCATCAGCTGATCAAACAGCTTTTTTACCGGCTCTGTGTCCAGCTTCAGGGAATCAAGCTGTGTGATTGCACGCCGATAATAGAAATCCGCATCCTGCTTTGCTTTTTCGATTCCCTGCAGCGTTACATATGTGCTTTTTTCATTTTCCGCATCGCTGTTGATATTTTTTCCAAGCTCCTCCACCGTGCTTGTCACATCCAGAATATCATCCTGAATCTGAAAGGACAATCCGATATCCGCACCGATCGTTTCCCATACCGGCAAATCTGCCTTATGTCCGGCAAGCAGTGCGCCGCATAGCAGCGGAAGTGTAAGCAGCTTGCCTGTTTTGTAGAAATGGATATCCTGCAGAGACTGTAAATCAATATGCGGATTGGCTTCCCCCTCCAAATCCTTGATTTGTCCCAGAATCATACCTCCTGCCCCGCTGTAATCAGACAGCAAACGACAAATTTCAACAAGCTCATCCGCAGGGCAAGCTGTTTTCATCGCCTGTGCAAATGCATAGGTCAACAGGCCGTCCCCTGCCAATATCGCCACATCCTCACCATATTTTACATGGCAGGTAGCCATGCCACGGCGCAGTGTGTCATTATCCATCGCCGGAAGATCATCATGAATCAGGGAATAGGTATGTATCATTTCAATCGCAGCTGCCAGCGGATAGCCGATGGTTTCCTCCTGAGCGTATGCGTTCAGCACAGCCAGCAGCAGCTTCGGACGCACCCGCTTACCGCCTGCCATCAGGGAATACTGCATAGCATCCCGTACCCTGCTTGCAGGCACGCTATCCAGACAATGGGTCAGATAATCTTCAAAATCAGGCATTTTCATTTCCCTCCTGATATGTATTCAGCAGCTCCTGTACGCGGTTTTCAAAGTTCTTTAGCTGAGAATCACAGGAGTTTACCAGCTGCAGTCCTTCTTCAAACAGAGCAATCGCATCCTCCAGCTCAATTTCATTTTTCTCCAATGCGGCGATAATATCCTCCAGCCGGCTCATGGATTGTTTAAAAGGCAGTTTCTGTTCCATTATAAGTTCTCCTTCTTCTCAATGATGGTATCAATATATCCATCCTGCAGCCGAAGCCGCAGGGTATCGTTTACTTCTACATCCTCTATACTGGAAATCACCGCATCCTCATGGTAGGCAATCGCATATCCGCGCGAAAGACTTTTCAATGGGGAATACGCATCCAGCAGAGCACTGACATTGCGCATCTGACGCTTGCGCTGCATATCGTAATTTTGCAGGGCATTTTGCAGCCTCAGCCTGCTTTGTTCCACGTTTCGCGCATTGATCTGATACAAGCGTTCACTGTGGATTGCCAGCTGCTGTGAATTCTGCTTCAGCCGCATGGCAAACGCAGCTACCTGCGCTTCCACAACACCAAGGCGGCGCACATGCATGGCAAGCTTCATTTCCTCTTCGCGTATATAGCTTTGCGGATCCTTCATATACCGGTGCTGCTTTACTGGCTCCAATGCCTGTCTGGCAAGCTGCAGCCGGGTTTCCATATCCTTGATCATACGGCGGCGAAGCAGTGCCACATGCATACGCACCTCTTCCAGATCCGGTGTAATCAGCTCCGCAGCTGCCGTCGGCGTCGGTGCACGGGCATCCGATACATAATCGACAAGCGTCGTATCCGTTTCATGTCCGACTCCGGTTACAATTACGGAAGACATCGCATATACCGCCCTGGCAACCGTTTCCTCATTAAAGCACCATAAATCCTCAATAGCTCCCCCTCCACGGGCAAGCAATACGACATCATGATTTCCACAATCTGCGAGTGCAAGATTTTTTACAATGGCCTCACTTGCCTGAATGCCCTGTACAAGGCTGGGGTATACCTTTACCTCTGCCAGCGGCCAGCGCCGGGAAATCGTCGTCAGGATATCTTGCACGGCAGCTCCGCTTTTCGCAGTGATAACACCGATACTCATCGGATACTGCGGCAGTGCCTTTTTCTTATTGGGATCAAAGAGTCCCTCCGCAGCCAGCTTTCTTTTTACTTCCTCCAGCTGCAGAAACAAATCTCCAAGACCATCCGCCTGTACACCGGTCACATACAGCTGCACGCTTCCCCCTGCCTCATACATGGAAACGGAAGCCGTCACGATGACCTTCATTCCTTCTTTCAACACAATGCGGCAGCGGCGTGCATGTGAGGAAAACATCACACAGCTGATTTTGGCACGGGCATCCTTTAGTGTAAAATACCAGTGTCCGCTGCGATGATTGGTGAAATTACTGATTTCCCCCTTGATGAGAATGGATTGTATCCGGATATCATTGTCCAGCGACTGCTTGATATAGTGAACCAGTGAGGAAACACTATACACACTCTGACTCATAGACGATCCAGTACTCCGTTAATCAGACGATATGTTTCATCGTCACAGTATTTTTTCGCAAGTGTGACTGCTTCATCGATAACGATAGCCTTTGGCGCCGTTTCCAGGTCAAGCTCACAGGCGGCCATAAGCAAAATCGCCTGCTCGACAAACCCCAGACGGTCAAATGTCCAGTCCTGGCGCAGAGCCTCATTGATCTTGTCGATATATACATCACGATACGCCACGGCATCAATCGTTACCGTATATAGAAACGGGTCAATTTCATTTGTCTCACAGTTATCGTATACACACTGCTTAATGTCCTTTTGTAATAAAAAATGCTGATACAGGCTGGTCATTGCCAGCTCCCGTAATTTATGTCTGCTGTTCATAGAAATCCTCCATTCATCCTTTTTATTTTATCATATTTCCCTGCCGGTTGGCAGTCTTTGCTTCTGCTAATTTTTTCACGAATTATTTACCATACACAACCTGCGCACTCGGCACCACACTGCTGGCAGGGCTGGTATGGCTTGTTTGATCATCGAAGAAGATATGCGCACCAAATGCTTTTAATACATCCTTCTTTGTAATGCCTCCCAGAAAGAAGGCCTCATCAATTCGGATATCCCATGCTCTCAGCGTACGGATCACCCGTTCATGTGCCGGTGCATTGCGGGCAGTCACCAGGGCTGTGCGAATCGGAGAACAGTCCGCAAACTCCTTCTGCAGCGTAGCTATCGTTTTCAGAAAATGCGCAAACGGCCCCTCCGGCAGCGCCTGTCTGGCACAGCTTTTCTCATGCTGGGCAAATGCCTCCAGACCATCCCTTTGATAAATCTGTTCACTGGCATCGGAAAACAGCACGGCATCCCCGTCAAAGGCAATGCGAATCTGTTCAATTTCCTGCAGCGGGTCATAGTCCGCAATCGCATTGGTATAAATGCGCCCGGCCGCAAAGCCTGCCTGCAGGGCAGAGCGCACATCATCCTCATGCGCACTGAGAAACAAATCCACGCCAAATGCCTCCAGATACCCGGTTAGGGAGCCTCCCCCACTCAATACCGCCCGTGTGATATCCAGACCATAATGCTCGATGGAAGAAAAGATTCGTAAGGAGGTATCTGCACTGTTGCGTGACATAATCAATACCTCCACACGACGCTGATCTGAAAGCTCATTAAGCTTTAATAGCGCCTTTACCAGCGCAAACCCGCTGCCCGGCTTCAATATTTCGTTTTCATGTGCAAGCTGGTAATCACTGTATGCCTGCAGCCCTTTTGTTTCATATATGTAATTTTCATCGTCCAGATCAAACAGTGCCCGGCTCGATATCCCGATCACCAGGCAGTTTTCAAGACTTACCGCCATATGCTCACATCCTTTCTGTTCATGAAAAAAAGAAATCCGTAAGGATTTCTTTAAAAGATAAAGCCAACGACATGGATATCGATGATATCCGGTGTATACCCGGTCATATGTTCAATATTTTCAAAGATCTTACTCTGTACTTTGCTTGATTCTTCATTTACGTTTACGCTGTACTTTACTTTTATGTCGATGGACAAAATCAGCTGATCGTTTACGATTTTGCAGCTGATCGGATATTTAAACGGCGCAGCACTCTCTGCCAACGCGATGTTTTCATCCTCTTCGACAACGATTTTCGCAATCGTCTGAAATGCTGATTTGCTTAATGCAATCACACCAGCATTGTTTCGTTCCTTTAATGCAATATATTCCTGAGCCATTTTCATCACCTTCTAGGTTTATTATACCAAAAAGAAATCCTATTTGAAAGTAACTTCCATCAAATATTTATGATTTGTGGCCTCCTGTGCCTTCTGCATAATGGTTTTCGCAGCATTTTTATCATCCTTCTGTTCAAATACCGTGATAATACAGGTATTCTCACTGATTTCCACCGCCGTCTGATAGCCCTCCTTTTTCAGGATATCCGCAACACTTTTCTGCAGGGCTTTTTCATCCTTCAGCTCGTCAATGGCAGCCAGTGCCTCCTTCTTCGCGGCATCATCGCTTTTGGTATCCGCAACAACGCTGGAATTGCGATTGATTTCCTCTTCCTTTTTCTGATTGATACTGTCCTGCAGCTTGCTGCTATCTGCTGATTCTGATGTATCCTTCTTCTGTTCCTGTGCTTCCTCTGTCTTGCTCTGATCCTGCTTTTCATTCTCTGACGGTGTGGAAGTCGCTGTTTCCTGTTTGGCCTCCTCCTTCGTCTGTGTGGACTGCTCCTCCATGACACTGGTAGAATCCGCCGGCAGTGTCACATAATAGACGGACAGCATCAGAATCAGAGAGAACATGGTCAGAAATGCAAGTGCTTGTTTATTCATAAAAAGTGCCCTCCTTGCTATTACACCCTATGCAGGAAGGACACCTCTTATACCAGTTTTTTTACTTTTGAAATATATTGTTCATGCGCTGCATCCAGTCCTCGTAATAGGCGCTTTGGTACTGCATGAAATCCGAATAGGAAATCACACGATTCTCCAGCTCCTCGATAAAGCGGACAAAGGCTTTGTTAATGGCAACCATTTTATCATCATGAATGATATCAATCGTACCGATTTCACACAATGAGTTTGCCAGAATACGAGCACATTCCTCATGCAGAAGATCACTTTGATCCATCGGCAGCCGCACAAAGCTGGTATTCAGCCAGTAGTTATCCACCAGATAGTTTTTGATAACATTCAAAAACAGACAGAAATCCTCCATGTTGTTCCCCGGTTCAATGGCAAACAGCATCTTGAAGAAAACAAACCAGTCATAATCACGGTTCAATACGGATATCAGATGATTTCCCAGAATATGGACAAAAACATCCTTGGAATAGAAATCCTGTTCCATTTCTATTTCATTTTCAAAATCCATCTGTATAGAGTTCAGCTTCTTAAAGGTGCGAAACAGTGTGGAAATACGGTCGTTGTTGCCACCGTCAAAGCGGATATCCTTAATGAAAATATAATGTCCCAGAATGGTAGAAACACTCTTCAGGTTCATGGTAAACCCGATGGATTCATTCATTTTCAACGCAAACAGGTCGTTGATTGCCTTGGATATCTGCTTTTCAAAGCTGGTTTCCGTAATGCTGGAATCACTCAGCGAGGTTTCCTGCATCTGATTGTAAATAATATTCAGCTGCCGGTCGGTAATCGTCAGATTGGCCTTAATACTGGCAAGCAGATCCTTCATGAAATCATCATAAACATAATAGTTTGTATTTTTATATACAAGCTTATGCTCAATTTCTCCCCAAAAGGAATGTACCAGTGCCTTGATTTGCAGCTCGACATTGACCTTTTGATCTCCCTTGCGGTAATAGCCGTCTATACGATAGATAGCAAAGCCGTTTTTTTGAATCTGCGGCTGCCGTGAGGCACAGTCCAGAAAAAAGTTCGGATTGATTTCATTATAGTAAAAGCCATCCTCCGCATTGCGGACATTCAGTGTTTCCCGTATTTTGTTAAGCACATTATATTCATCCTCGATAAACCGGCATTCAATAATAAAGCCGATCAGATCGCTTAGATTATCCAGAATCCCCTGTGCACTGTCATTTTCCACATAGAAGCGGTTGCGTATGATTTTTTCACGCAGGCTTTCCCTGGATTTCACACGGGAGTTGATATCCACGATCATCTCACTGGATTCCTTGAATACTACCGTCAGATACTGCTCGATTTCACGCTCAATCTCATGGTAAAATGCATTGTTTTCATCCAGCAGGGATAGCGCTTCATCTATTGTGTCAAATACCTTTAATCGCATAGGGCTGACTCCTTTCCCTCCATAAAGTAGGAATGTGTCGCTGCCAGGTCTTTTTTCAGTTGTTCATGCAATGCATCCGCATCGTGGAATTTCTGTTCTTCCCGAATATAGGACAAAAAGCGGAAGGTAACCGGCTCATCGTAGATATCCCGGTCAAAGTCCAGCAGATGCGCTTCAATGGAAAGCTGTTCCTGGTAATTGTAGGTTGGATTGTTGCCGACGTTGATCATCGCCTTGTGCCATGTCCCCTGCACCTTGACAGCCCCCACATAGACACCCTTTTTTGGCATGACATACAATTCATAAAGGTGCAGATTAGCCGTTGGAAAGCCATGCTTTCTCCCTACGCGGCTGCCTCCCTTGACACTTCCCTCCATGTCATACCAGCGCCCCATAAAACGCGCAGCCTTTTCCATGCTGCCTTCTTTAATCAGCTCCTCAATGCGGGTGGAGCTGATTTTTTTATGCTCACTGCTGACCTCTTCAATAATATGCACCTCAAAATCCTGCTGACTTTGCAGCTGCCGGGCATCCCCTTCCCCTTTTCTTCCATAATGGAAATCATATCCGCATACCAGCGTATCCAGATGCAAAGGCTTCAGCACCCGCTCATGAAAGTCCTGTGGCGTCAAATCCGCCATTTCCTTGGAAAAGTCAAGGATGATCCAGTATTCTATGCCCATCGCTTCTGCAATCCGCATCCGCTGCTTCATCGGCGTAATGTGGGCAATTTCCCGCAGCCCCTTGATCACACACCAGGGATCGGGTTCAAAGGTAATCAAAGCACTTCGCGTATTGCGCTTTTCCGCTACCTGCTTCACCTCTTCAATCAGCTTCTGATGTCCCAGATGCAGACCGTCAAAATATCCGATACAGGCTGTCAGCGGTTCCTCTACCACAGGAGTCTGCTTCAGGCTTATATGTATTTCCTTCATATTTTCACCTACCATAATCCGCGGACGCAATGAAATACATCCGCTTCCTCACGCTGATAAATGGCCACAATTTCTCCGTTGTGCGTAACCGCGATAGCATCCGCCTCACAGGACAGCCGAATCCGCTTTCCGTTATAAATATCCGCAGGCTGTTCATACTCCACACATTCATAATGAGAAAGCACCTCCCGCAGAGAATGCAGCTGAAAGCATCCTTCCTCGACCTCCTGCAGAGTAACGCACTGCTCCAGAGAGAACCGCCCGACCTTTGTCCGTACCAGAGAGGACATACATCCCAGATTACCGGTTTTCTTGGCAATATCATGACACAGAGAACGTACATAGGTTCCCGAGCTGCAGCTTACTCTGAATTTCAGCTTCTCCACATCCAGTGCTTCAATGTCATAAATTGTGACCTTACGCACAGGACGCTCCACCTCTTTCCCCTCTCTTGCATATTCATATAGCTTTTTTCCATTTACACGAACACTGGAAATCATCGGCGGCACTTGTTCCTGTACCCCGCGAAAGGTATCTAGCACAGCCGCAAAATCCGTAATCGGCTGAATGGGTGCCTGGGCGAGCGGCGGTGTCCATATATCATCACTGATGGTTCGCATTCCAAGCTGCAGCGTCGCAACATACTCCTTATCTGTATCCTCCAGAAAGGGCAATGCCTTGCATGCCCTGCCAATCAGTACCATCAGGACACCGGTTGCATTCGGATCCAGTGTTCCGCTGTGTCCGATTTTCTTTGTATGTAATATTCTTCTCAGACGAGCTACGACATCATGAGAAGTCATATTTTGTTCCTTATTGATTAGTAAAATACCGTCCATCTTATCACCGTCACTAATTATATCATATATTTTTCACAAATCATGAGAGGAATATGTGAAAGTGAAAAAAAGCATGGTATAATGAAACAGTTTTTAAAGGATGTGAAAAAATGGAACTACATACGATATTAGGTGACATACGAAAGGCTGACCAGGATTATCATCTCATCGAAGACGGTGACCGCATTGCAGTAGGCGTGAGCGGCGGTAAGGACAGCATGGTGCTTCTGACAGCGCTGCATATGTATTCAAAATTTGCGGACCGCAACTTTGAGGTAGTTGGAATCCATATCAAGCTCGGTTTTCCAAATATGGATTTTTCTGAGGTGGAAGCCTTTTGCAAGGAACAGGGCATTACATTTCATCAGTTTGATTCCAAGGTGTATGAGATTTTAAAGCGCAATCCCGACAAGGAAGGCAGGATCAAATGCAGCCTGTGCTCCAAGTTTAAAAAGGCCACGGTGATCGATGCCGCAAAAAAGCTCAGCTGTACAAAGGTTGCGTTCGGACACCATAGCGATGATGCTGTGGAAACTCTGTTGATGAATGCAATTCACGGCGGGAAGCTGGCAACCTTTTTACCAAAGATGTACATGTCAAGAACGGATACAACCTTTATCCGTCCGCTGGTGTATTCCTATGAGAGTGAAATATTATCTGCACTCACCAGAAATAACATACCGTTTGTAAAAAGCACGTGCCCGAATGACGGCTATACGGAACGACAGGCGATGAAGGATATGCTGCAGGATTTCTATAACAAATATCCGATGGCGCAAAAGAATTTCATTCACATGCTGTACAATGAAGATCAGGTAGAGCTGTGGCACCGGGAGGGCGATCATAAGGCGGAAAAGGCGAAATCCATGTCTGTTCTTCTGAAGGAGGAAGGAAGTCTGCAGCTAGCAAGGCATGGAGCTGCATATTTTATTATCTATTCGGCGCAGGAGCATCCCAATCAGCGCCGCCATCTGAAAATCAGTGAGGAAGAAAGCAATCGTATCATGGAAGGCACTCCGATAGAAGAAATCTTTCTTGCATATTCAGGTACAATGAAAGCATAACAAGAAACGTCACATGGCGTTTTTTTGTTTTACATTGCATAAACATTTGGATCGATAATGACCTGCATACTTAATTATACAAGGAAAAGTGATATAAAGTATTCTCCAGCCCTCAATATTTTTATGTAAAAAAAACGCCCTCAGACGTTTTTTTCTATGACTATATTAGATAAGCAACTTATGAATACCTGAAAGAAAACAATTTGTTTTCTACCTGTCTACAATCATTTATCAGTTCTTTTACGCTTTAGATATGATAACAGCAAAATTGCAAGCATTCCAGTTATAAGAGAAGCTGTCAACCAGCTCATACGCATCGTATCATCACCGGTAGCAGGTAATTGCTGCTGCTTTTGCTTGTTTTTTGGTAAATATTTCTGTGTTTTATCAACATTTTTATTGTTGTTTGTATTGGTATTGGTTGTCGTATTTGCAATGAGGTCCCCCTCAGCAGGTATATCACGATATGCAATCGCATAATTGGAAAAACGATCTGTTTCAATCGTAATGGTATTTGCATCCGTATCCAGGTCATTTAGAATCACTGCTAACCCATCATGCATCCGAAGAATGACAAACTCCCTGTTCCCTGTATTATCTTTGTTTTTCAAGCTGTCCGGTATATCAATCGTGATTTTTATGCTTCCTGATGTTTTTGTCAGCCTGCTCTGTTCCCCATCAATGATCTTTAGCAGACTGATATCTAGGTATTGTCCGATGGAATAGTGATCCAATGCCTTCTCCATAATTGTCTTATCTTTTGCACTTATACTATCCGCAGCATCCGTAACCGTTAGAAGTATCGTAATGTCAATTCCATGTTCGATAGACCTTATTTCTTCCTGCGTAAGTACAGCATTTGTCAATTCCTGATTGGACATAGGTATTTGTACACCGGGAGCATTGTTTTCCCTTTTTATTTTCTTTTCAATACTTCCAGCTTCTTCAGCTTTCATCATTGGAATAATTTCCGTTTGCATCACATATCCGCAGATAATGCATTCTTTATGCTTGCTTCCGGAAGTTGAGATGGTAGCTTCTTTATCCAGAATCCACTCACTTGCTATATGTGCCGCTTGATCCAGCTTTTCATTGTCGTCTGCCGTACAATTATGCCAGTGTACGGTATCGTTCTTAGACCAGACATCGGATGGAATATGTATATGCAGCATCGGGATATCCGCAGTTTCCATAATCTGACCGCAAATAGTGCATTCCTTGTGCTTTTTCCCAACTGCTGTAATGGTAGCTTCTCTGTCAATGATCCAATTACTTGCCGTATGTGCTGCTTCGTCCAGCCTTTTACCGTCATTTGCTGTACAGCCATGCCAGTGTGTGGCATCATCCTTAGACCATGTGCCTACTGCGGTATGCGTATGTGAATAGCTGTGAAAATAAGGATTCGTTTTTATGCCTGCCAAATTTGTTTTCTGTGAAAAGGGCGAACCCTCCATTGCTGTTGCAATATCTTCATCCACTCCGGTATAGACCTCTACACGTTCACCAGTCACAGGTGTAATGGAAGCTGAAGATATAGCACCCAGACATCCACCAGTTCCTTTACAAATGACATCGGATTTTCCTTCGATAGAGAGTGTATCCCTTGACCAAATTCCGAGATCGTTACTCGATGTCGCATATACCTTACTATTGGAAATTGTCATATCGCTTTCACTGAACAATGCGGGATTGAAGCTGGATGCAGTAACATCCGAGTTATCGGAAATCATCAGCTTATTATTTGTAAATATTGCATTACTCTGTTCAGATACAGCAGCTACGGAAGAATTTTTTATCGTAATACCAAGTCCTCCCCAGATAGTTGTATTTGTAGAAGCAAGGGTAATATTGGCGTTTTCGATTTTTACAAGACCGCCGCTCACATTAAAACCATCGGTAGTATTCTTTGCAGTATCATGGAAAACATAGGTACCGCCATTTATTGACACATTCTCTACATCATAAGCTGCATATATCCCATTTCCACCTCTATTTATATAACAGATCAGTTTTGCATCAATATCCCCATACACCTCAATCGGCCGGCTGGCATATATACCACTCTTAGTCTTACCTAGAGGCTTGTCTTCTGTACCAAAATAATTTTCACCCTTCAGATAAATTCTAACCGGCCCGTCATTATTGATTCCGGTAATAACAGAAGGAATATAAAGCCCATGTCCTCCATCATCTACTTTTACATTTTCTAAAATAATGGTGTTGTTTTCCGGTTCATAAGTTACTGTTCCACCGAAATAACTGTTCGTCCCCTCCTGTAAGTGTTGTCTCCCTAACGTAATCGGATTGGATGCCAGAGCGCGTATTCCATTTTCTGGCATTTGTGAAAGAACAACCATGAAGATTAAAGCTAGACCTATCACTTTCATGAATTTTGGTTTTCTCATTTACACCTATCTCCTTTCATATGGTAAGCTGTTGATTATATCCATACTAGAATCAGTAATATGGTTATCGTGTTAATCTGACGCTTTTATTACCTTCTTTCCAACTATGCTTTATAAGAATAGAATCTATATATGTATACGATTATGTATATAGTAAAAAAAAGACAAATCCCTCTAAAAT
>OAVH01000354.1_pt1 | contig 34796 bp, 51 predicted proteins | sample 1495281 | NCBI WGS metagenome assembly OAVH01 (sample SAMEA2580082, study PRJEB22360) | human gut metagenome | biome: human gut; feature: human-associated habitat; material: faeces | place: Denmark | collected 2008/2010
GTGTTCTCGACAAACCTATTCTAGTTGGATATTGATTATGAGTCATTTTTTATGTGTTGCACTTAAAGTGTAAATTCAAGTGTAAAAAAAGATTTTAACCTTAGCCAAAAACTCTCTAAAAGTAGAGACAAAGCAATCGATATGAGCGAAAAAACTATTGCTAAAATGATGGCTATAAAATCCCCTATATTATTTCTATCAATATGATTGTAAACGATGAAATAGATTAAAGGATGGCAAATGAATATGAATAACGTATGTCTTCCTAAATAATTAAGTATACCTTTTCCATTGGGAATCAATATCAACAATAAAATAATAAATATCCCACTTACAAAAGATTGAGCAATTTCCTTTAAGAAAAAAATAAAGTAATTTTGATTAAGTTGTGTACAGTTAACATATCCAAAAAATATTTTCATCCACACTGCAGACCTCGGCGCAAAGTACAAATAATTAAATAGCATCAAGAAAAAAGATGAAAACAATGCTAAACCTTTATATTTTTTTGTCTTAACTCTTAATTTAGATAAGTCGTCTGTTGTCACATAGAAACCTAAAACAAAATATGGTGCAAAAACAATGGCTCTCATATATGACCAAAAATTCCCGTCAACATCGAAATTTGTATATCTTATTAATAAGGCTGCTAAAATAGAAACAACTATAACAATTTTTCGATTTAATGAGAATCTTTTTATTAGCACGGCAAGAAAGTACCAGAAAGTTAGACTCAATAAGTACCACACGTGAAAAATAGGCGTAACAACAATATGAGTTTTTACAATCCACGGATAAGATGTCACATTTACTACTAAAATATATATCGCTTGTACAATCAGGTACATTGCTCCAAAGCGCAATGCCTTCCTCAAACTTGCATGTTTTGAGAATACCCCATTTAGAAAGATAAAAGCTGGCATATGAAATGAATATATCAGTGTCACTATTCCATTATCTCTATTTGAACTAGCTAAAAGCATGTGTCCAAAAACTACTAATAAAATCAACAAACCTTTTATGTTGTCAATTTGATTATCTCTCGATTTCACTATGTCTCTCCTACCTAATATTTTAAGCATTCACTTAAAAATCTTTTACACATGTTCGTGCATAATTAAAGATATAGTAAAGCACTGATTAATTCAATGTATTTATGAAGTATGTAAATAGATACTCTCTCCAACACTAATAAATAGGATTGGAAAGAGTATACTTTGCTATTTTATATCGTGGTACCAACGAGTCTCATAGAAATCTTGATAACCACCACTGACATTACCAGTAGCATCATTTGTTGCGCGTGTCATAACGACGACTGATTTCCCTTTAAATTGTTTAGCATTAAAGTTCACATCATAACCGACATTGCCAGCCGTTTTATATGCTGCATTCACATCCGGCCGTGAAACTCCTGGAGCTTTTTGACGTGCTAATTCTTTGCCGGTAGTCCGATCGATGATAAACACATATTGATACTTGTAGTTAGCAACGTGCCATCCGCGAGCTTTTAATGTATCCCCGATTCTACCCCACTGATCAACATGTCCATAATTGGCTGATGGTTGATACATCACTGAGTACCCTGCTCCTGCTGTTGTTGGATCAGTAACAGATGGTTTGCTTGAATTGTTTGGCTCTGATGGTGTGCTAGTTCCTCCTACGCCATACAACAGATCGTGTTGCAATTGAGCTTTGCTTATCCCCATCTGTGCTAGGTAACCATATGGGTCAACATGATCCCCACCGTAGTTTTGAGTAACCCACCAGTGAGATTTAATCCCACGTCCCACACCATCTAGGGTTAGCGGAATATTATAGGTCTTTGCTGCATCACGAGCCAGATCAATATAAGCTTTGTAGTTCGATTGGAACTTAGCTCTATTCGTTGTATGTTCCAACTCAATTTGCACCGGAGCATAAGGATTTGCATTCAATGCTCCATATGAAATATACCCCCACTGACCGACACGATAGACAGTCCCGTAATCACCGACGATATCAGTCGTATAGGCAGAACGCCAATTGTTGCGCATGTAGGTAGCTTCATTCCGTCCAGAAGGCTCACGCAAGTTTCCTGTTTCATGCAAGATAATATAATCTAGACTTGCTAAACGCGAGTCGCCTTCGTAGGTTCCGAGATTGAACTCGTTGTTGATCGTATACGCAAAGCTACTTGTCGGCAATAAAAAAAGAGCCATTAAAAGGCTCAGCAAAGTAATTTTATTTTTCATTTAGTCCTCCTTGTTTGATCCATCAGATTTGAAACTATCTAAAAAACGTTGAAATAAATCAGTCGTGCCGCCTAATTTCTGGTAGTTCTCCAAAATTGATTTCAGTTCCATCAGTAAATAACCTACATAGAGCGTGTACAGTAATGCGGTACCTGCTGCTCCCGGTACGATCACTGACAAAGGAATAAAAAACACCAGTAAAAACACACTGACAATTTTTCGTAAGATACCATTAATCCCAATCTTTGATTTAAATTCAATATCTGGATTAATCTTTGCTGCAATTGTTCCTGTTAGAAAATCAATTACCATCGCTCCGCATATTAGCATTAATACAAATAAAATTTTCTGATCCTCGGTTTCCAAAAAGTGCCTAAAATAATCGAACATATCCATTTTTCCCTCTTCCTTCCTAAATTAAAAAAACACTCAAAAGTGTACTATGGTAATAAAGTATTAGTTTCGACCAAACTAACTCCATTTAATTTCAATCGGTTCATTTCTGTTTGGGATTCAACATTATACACATGGATGTAGTTCGTTTTCTTTCTGCATTCTGCTATTAAGTCATTTGATGCAATACTCAAAGGCATAGATACAAACGCTCTTTTATATGCTGATATTTCATCAAGAGCCTTTTCAGCCTGCGTTGTATTATCTGTCATCCAAGTTACACATGCATCTGGATACTTGCTAGTAAGATAATCTCTCTGAGTTTTGTTAGTCAAAACAAAGAAACACCAATCATAAAGTTTGTATTCTTTGAGTAATGTTATAACTTTTGTGATAAATACATCGTCTGTCCAATCCCATTTTGAACCATCAACATTGATAACAATTTTTTGACCCGTCAACACTTCCAAGGCTTCTGCAAACGTTGGAATTCGCATTGTTTTACTTGCTAAATTAGGGTAGTTATCAGTTTTGAGCTTAAATGATTTTAGTTTCTCCATTGTCATGTCTTTCGCAATTCCTGTACCATTAGTCGTTCTGTCTACAGTAGGATCATGCATCAAGAAAATTTGACCATCCGCGCTCATTTGTATATCAATTTCAACTGCACCATAACCACGAGCAACCGCCTCTTGTAAAGACTCAATAGAGTTTTCAGGTGCAAAAACGGTTGCCCCTCGGTGAGCTGAAAGCCGAAAATTTTCAACTTCCAGCCACACTGGGAAACGGATCATCTGTATACCATGAGCCACTAACCCAATGATTACCAGTAACCTTGTTTCCGATTCTGATAAAGTTTGTACCACGTCTTTCAGCGAAAGCCACTCCTCTGTACTCATCTGCATTAACATACTTCGCCATAGCAAGCGGAACGTTCCAAATAAAATCATCAAATTCGGTACTCAACCTGAATCCTTGTGGGATTTTAAAGTAACCAGGGGTATAAATACCCGTCGATCTATTAAAATTGATGCGGCAAAAGAAATCGACACGGTCACCACGGCGCTTGAAAACACCTTCTAATGTATCTATCCATGTCGCAGCATTTGCGTCTGGAACTTGTGATTTATCAGTGATTTTGTATTCCGCTACTTTATTCACGTTATCAACAAATAGTGCAACGCCTTTCGGTGTCATCAGTTTATTCTCAATCTCAGGATCAATCGATTCTGTTTCGTTAGCAGCACTATAGTTTGGAACATTTCCTAAACCAACTTTGGACTTAGTTAAATCAGTTAATTTCGCATAGTTGGTTTCCACATCTGTTTTTTTTGCGTAAGTTTGCTCAACATCCGTTTTGCCTGCGAAATTCTCATCTACTTCATCTTTCGTATAGACACCTAACTGATCGGCATTCACTTCATGTGGATTATTTTTATCTGCAATATGATTGTCTAAATCTTGTTGATTTGCTTTTAAGGCCAAATCACCCTCATTAGCAAATCCAGATTTATTCAATACAGTTAATGGGTTCAATGAAACTTTTAGCTGGACACCAATATAATCTACATTGATGTTTGCCGCAGTTACACCATTTGAACTGTCACAATAGACAATGACATTTACAAATCCTTTTGAATCAATGAAGTTGTTGTCGTTAATCTCAACCGTGAAATCAGTAAAATCTGTTGCATCGCCTTGAATCTTTGTAGTGTATGAATCTGTTGACTCTAAATACATACCGACTTTTAGATTTTTATTATTTGGAGAGGTTGCTTTCGCTCTGATCGTCAAAGAGAGTGAAATGAAATTATCTTTCATATATTTCACTTTTTGTTCAACCGACATTCCCTCGAATATGCGTGGCGCTAATTCTTCAATGGCTCTAACCGTATCCGACTTATCTAGTAGTTGAGGAATGACACTCCCTTGATTAGCTCCCACTGAAACACCTTGATCATCGCGACCAACTAATTTGTTATAGTTTTCCTGTGTAATTTCTGTCCATGTTGCGGATGGTTTTTTCAAGCTCGTAGCTGTGTAATCCGTATAAACGCTGTGAGGATTTGCAACGGTATTGCCAGCAACTTTACCTGCTAAATCCATCATCTTAGGAACGGCAACCGGACCAGAAAAAAGTTTCATAGCATCAGCATTAGTAATTCGCGTTCCAAAATCAGCGATCAAACGATTTTGTAACGTGTTTTGCTTCACTCCTTGTGTATCTGTTCGTGCCTGAACAATTTCAGGATTACTATCTCCTGATTCTGCCACTAAATCATCAAATTCATTTCGTAGCGCATCGAACTCCTGCTTATTTTGATTCGCTCGCCCTACCGCTTGATTAGATGTATCAACAGCAGTTTTTGAATCTGCGATAGCTTGATCAGCCTTTTTATTAGCTTCAGTTCCAGCAGTCTCCGCGATAGTCTTTGCTTCTTGTCCTGCGACCTTTGCAATATTTGTTGCTTCAGTTGCCGCGTTTGATGCCGTCTGTTTTGCTTCTGCTGCCGCTGTATCTGCTGTTGTCTTTGCAGCTTGTCCAGCATCGGTGGCAATCTTTTTTGCATCTTTAATTCCTTGATCTAAATCAATAGCGTATTGATCAACCTTTTTTGAAGAATCGTTTGACAAGTCAATTGCCTGATTAATTTTTACACGTCCAGCATTTAGTGTGTCATTTTCTTGAATATGTTCTACTGCCAAATTAATCCCCCCTCTACGCTTTAGAAATAGATTCGATCGTCATCTTTTGCTCAATCCGATCCCCAAGCAAAATAAAAGAACCATCCATGTTGTCGGATAGTTCTTTGAATAATTCTTCTATAGTTTTATCCGTTTCAGCGGTGAATCCCTCACCGTCAATTTTTTTCACTTTAATTTTCATTAAAATTGTCCTCCTAGTTGGGATTGAATAAATACACGACATGTCACTTGAGCTTCAATGCGAGCTAACTTATTCGGTTTGATTTGAATAGTATGATTTCCACGTTGAATCTTTCCACTTGAAGTTTTTCTTAGATAATCAACAATATTCAAGCGGCTTTGACTTGTTTCGTGCTGTGGCAAAATCGTTCCATCGACAATAATATCGACGCGGCTTGCTGAGTCGCTTGCTTGAAAAATTCCCCATTCCAAAGGATGGGTATGTTCTGGTAATACGACATTATGCTTGTGTGATGGAATTTTCACCGTATGTGTATGATTTGGTATCTGTACCGTGTGTGTGTGGCTCGGTATTGATACCCTATGAGAATGCGCTGGTATATTCACACCGAATCCATGTGAATGACTCGGAACATTGATGCTAAAACCATGTGAATGGTTTGGCACGTCCACATTATGTGTATGATTTGCGGCAGAACTTGCAGTTCTAAATGTACCGCCAGCTGCTTCTGCGTATAAAGTTCCGCCACCACCTGCCCTTAATACTGCTTTTGTGCCTGATGGAGCAGGACCAGGCATCACATTAAATACAACGTGATCGTGGGAACCACTAGCGGTAGAGCTTCTAACTGATCCACCCCCGGCATTTGTAGAACCACCTTGATATGATCCGCCGCCTGCAGCGGTCGATCCACCTTGATATGATCCCCCACCGCTTGTAGTGGATTGAACAGACGACCCACCAGAAGAACTTGTTTGACGACTTGAACCACCAGCCGAACTTGTCTGCGTTGATTGGCCACCAGCTTCACTGGTAATTGTCTTCGATCCCCCACCTTTTACGGCCTTCGTGTAGCCTCGGTAACGTTTCGTTTTGAAAGTCAATTCAACAGTGTTCACATGGAAAACATCATCATCCAAGTAAAATTCGATTTCAGCTGGATAAGCGGATTCGCAATTGTCCTGATATGAATAATTCAGAATGTTTGTTGCACCTTGGCTATACGTTTCATTGATTTGTTGCTTACGGCCAAGATCAGACATTGTTGTGTTGATGTCATCCTTCAAGTTACCAAGTTCTAACTCAAGTTCCTGCGGCGCTCCAAATACATCTGATTTAGATTCCTTCTTTATCCGCAAGTTAAAGGACCCGTACTCGTTTGTATTGATCATCACGACAGTTCCTTGTCGCAACTTATCAATATCAAGTGGTGAATCGGTCAGCTTGATTAAATCGGCTGCCTTTACTTTCCAAGATACTTTTGGAATTGACCATTTTTTCAACATATTTAACGCATTGTCTTTCAATGCTTGCGCAATGGTAAAACGCTGATCCACCCAAACGTATTCGATTAACCCATACTTTTTGATAGAGTCAGCATCTTCAACATATTCTTTACCGCCATTCACGGATTTAATATTCAGCTGATTGATGCCTTCACCGGCTCCTAAAGGATACACTCGATTCACTAGGTTGTTAGGATCGCTTTCTATTTCGAACCCTTCCATGTTGTAACCTTCTTGAATCCGACAAATCGGTTCAGTCGGCGGCTTAACAAGGGATAGCTCGAATGGATAAACTTGCGTATTCCATTGCCAAATGTAGTCCTCGTCAAATGCTGCCGGAATAGAAAACAATGCATCTGCAAGGCCGTTCTCATTTTCCCATGCATAGCTGAAATACCTAGTGAACTCACATTTCTTAAGAACCCAATGCTTTGTTTTTTGCTTACCTAGAATGTAATTGATCACATCTGTAGTTGTTCTATTAACTAATTCATGGTAACCAAAAAGGACGCTATCCAATAACGTCCCTAGCACATGCATTGCAGTGTATTTTATTGTGTAATTGCTTTTGTCTTTCTGGATCGTTGACGGCATTATCCGATATAATCCGATGTATTCATCTTCATTGTCCGTAAGCTCAACATACTGCAAAGCTTGAATCATTGCATTTTTCGTGTCATACAGCGGCATCGAAAATTCAATTGATCCGATTTCATTTTCAATTTTTTCATACCCAACATCGTAAGCATTTTCTAGGATAGCTGTATACTCACGACTTAGGTTCATAGCCATTAACAAGTAATCAGCTCCCTATAAATATCGATTTGAATATTTAATTGTTAAATCAAAATCGCCGTCTTTTCCTGAAACATAAAGCGGTTCTTTTGGATAAATGTAAAAATCGTTCATTGGTCGAATCATCGGTTTCCCATTCTTAGTAATATTGAATGTTTGTGTGTCGATCACAATTGTCGCATTGTCAAAGTCTCCTAAGTCTATCGTGTCTGTCCGAGTTCGAATTTTGACACCACGACCCATACCGACAATTTCAATTGTTGGCTTAACCTTCAACCCTTCAACGGTTGGATAGATTTCAAACGGCTGGGCTTCTTTACCTGTGTCACCCATCAAATACCCTTGATGTTGAAACGTGATAATGTCAGAACCCCAATAAGCGCCACCTTCAAAAATGATCGGCATCAGGACGGCACCCGAACCAGTATTTCCAAGCAAATAGTTCGCCTGAAATGTAATGATTTCTGATCCCCACATTACGGACGTTGCATCGCTTTTCGTATACTTGTACGGATCGCCGCAAGTGATTGTGAAACTACCAGTCGCCCAATAATGACCGGAATCTACTTTGTCTATTGTTGCCTTTGTTCCTTTGAAAATCATTTCTGGTTCATCATTGAACCAAATTGGAACTTCTTTTTCGGTGAACAAAGCCACGTTAAGTTTGTTGAACTTGTCTCTGTAGGATGAATCATCTTCGGCTTTCAAAAAGAACGTAACTTCAAGCTCTCGTGCTGGAATTCGATTATAGATGTGTCTTTCCCCATCTCGAATTCCAAGTTGAGAATACTCGTTATTCGTTTCAAAAAGTTCCCTTCCCTCAACATCAAGTGTTGTGTATCCAGGAACCAAGTCTTCTAAAAACTTGCCATCAATATTCATTGCTCTTGCAGGTAATTTCTTTTCAAGTGTTACTGTCATCGGAAACTACCTCGCAATCCACGCCGTCCATCTTGGCGTTGTTGTCTCTTGTACAATGCCTCTGCAATCTTTTCGATGTCAGCCTCTTCTCGTACAACAAACGTTGCTCCATCCATCATGCCGTGGTTATCAAAGATTACTGAAGAATCCCCACCGTATTCACCGCTTGCTTGTCTTGCACTAATATTTTGTGCATCGATCGATGCTGCAGCAAATGACAATTGCGGATTTAATGAATCATCTGAGAAAACTGTCGGATCGATACCATCAGAAATAATATTCTGAATTTCATCGGCCATGCTAGACACTGTACTTTTAACGTTAGCAAATCGATTTTCAAGACCTTTATTCAGCCCATCCATAATCGCGTTACCAGCTGGGATCAAAAGTTTCTTGTCGTAACTAATTGGTCCTTTATGGTCTTTGATCCAGTCACCAATACCGCCGATAAAGCTTTTGACATCCTCATATTTTTGTCTAAGTCCATTCAAGAACCCTTCGATGATCGCTTGACCAGCTGCGAAAAGATCAATTTGAGATAGTGAGTCGAACACACCTCTAATCGTGTCAATCGCATTGGACACGGTATTTTTGGCGCTATCCATAAAGTTTGAAATTGTAGCGACAATTCCTTCAAAGATGCTAGAAACAATCTGTTTGATTCCTTCCCAAACCTGCGACCAGTCACCCTTGATTGCTCCTGTGATTACTTTAATAATTCCTTGAATCACACCCATCACGGTTTGGATCACAATACTAATCTGATTGAAGATAGTAGTGATTGTTGATAGCAAATTGTTCACTACACCAGTGATCAGAGCCTTAATCGCTCCCCATACTGCGGAAGTGAAATTTTGAATCGTTGATCCCCATGTGTTCCAGAAATTCTGGATATTGGTCAAAACAGTTTGAACTACTAACTGAACCAAATTTAGGATGGATTGAATGGTCGTCATAATGGAATTCCAAATAGTTTGAGCGGTTGTCAAAAACGATTGTTGATTTGCATTCCACCATGCAGTGACTGCGCCCCAAATAGTTTTAATAAACTCAGCAATTCCAGAAATGAGCGGATTCAATAATTCAGAAATGGTTGTCCATATCTGAATGACTGCCTCTTTGAAGCCTTCATTCGTATTCCATAGATAAACAAATGCAGCGGTTAAAGCGCCGACTGCAATTGCTACCACTCCAACTGGTCCTAATAACGTAGTAAACACTGTGATTAAACCTTTGATTCCAAGATTCGAAAGACCTAGGAAAACAGTTTTTAATGCTCCTGCTGCGACAGATAATTTACTAAAAATCGCTGCCACACCAGTTACGGCTTTGAAGGCGCCGAATCCAGCAACAAGGGCTGTTACTGCAACACCTAAGCCCTTCATGATTCCCTCGTTCGCTCGGACCCAATCAATCATTTTCTGTAAAGCTGGTACGACTGTATTCATGACTACTTCCATGACTGCAGCACTCATATCCCAAAAGATTTGAAGTACCTTGTCCAAAATAGGAACGACAAATTCCACAATCCCATCAAAGGCCATTCGAAAAACATCGATCGCTAACGGGATAGCATAGGATAACACTGTTGTAATTCCAACAGCCCATGTGCTAATAATTCCACCTAGTTTAGTGAAAACTGGCTCTAAGGAAACAAGCAAACTTCTAAAAGAATCATCAAGTTCAGTCAGTCGATCCTTTACTTGGTAACCCATGTTTTTTACATTCGCTACTACTTGACCAAAGGCAAACTTTAAATTTGCAATGAGACCTGTGAAAGCTGACGGCAAGCCTACTGAGCCAAACATACTTGTAAAAGCTTCTTGTACGTATGGAATTGACGCTTTAATCAAAGTAACGATCGCGCCTGGTATCGCTTTGACAATGTTCATGACCATCGGAATAAAGTTCCCAACGAAAAATGTTGAAGTCGTCTCCGCCAATTGATTCAATGAAGGTTGGATATCTTGACCGAGCGCCATTTTACCAAGGACGTTAGACGCTGCGGCTTTCATTGCTGCAAATGATCCGCTGAAAGTTTCAGCAGCTTCTTTTGCGGTAGTACCTGTAATGTCTAAGTTCTCTTGTATAGCATGGATCGCATTGTAAACATCACTTAAATTATTGATGTCATACTTAACACCCGTGAGCTTTTCAGCATCGGCAAGTAGCCGCTTCATTTCTTCTTGGGTACCGCCATAACCTAGTTTCAAGTTATCTAGCATGGTATAGTTCTGTTTTGCGAACCCCTGATAGGCGTTTTGAATGTCGCCCATGTTGGTACCCATCTTATTGGCATTATCAGACATGTCAATCATGGCCATGTTTGCAACGTCTGCGGCTTTCTCGGTGTCGCCACCAACCGACTGCAGCAAACTAGCACTAAAACTCGTCACGTTTTCCATGTAGTCATTGGCAGATAGTCCGGAAGTTCTATATGCTTCATCTGCATATTTTTTCACTTTATCCGCGCTGCCTTTAAACAGTGTTTCGATACCGCCAAGGGATTGTTGAAGATTAGCACCTTCAGTTAGAGCCGCACCGATTGATTTTCCGATTGCTGCAGTAGCAATCACGCCTTTTACAACCGTAACCAATCTACTAGCCAGATTATTCCCAGCACTGGTACCAGCCGCCGAGGCTTCTGGGTCTAATTGATTTCTGATTGCTCCGCTGATTCCTTTTGCCGATGGTACAATCTGAACATAAGCCTGACCTAAATCCGTTGCCATTAATCTCCACCTCCGCTCGCTGCTTGTTTAAGTAACTCTTTTCTTCTTTCTTCGAAATCCTCGCCTGAATTGAATACGACTGTTTCTCTTTGCTTCGTTTTGTTTTGATTGAATGCATCCAAGATCATTGGTGGACGGTTTCTCCCTTTCTGGCCATCTTTCGTCTTGGTCCATAAAAGAACACTGATTTTGTCAGACAGACCAGCTAAAAGAAGTGTTTCCATTGGAATGATTTGATTACTCATTCGCATTTTGATTCTGGAATCTTCACTTAAACCACAAGAAAAGACAGCTACCTTCAATAAAGGTAACTGCCTGTAGTCGTATATTTGATAAGTCTCGGCTAGATCACAAATCAATGCATCTTCATCGAGCTTGATCATTCTAGCAAGGGTTATTATTTTTTTAATTCGGCCTGCTTTTGCAGAATTTCTGTAATTTCCGCTTCCATCAGATCGCTAGGAACAAAACCATCCTTTGTTCGCAAGTGATCCTTTAATTTTTTGGTCTGTTCTTTACCTAACATGAGGTTAACAACTTTCCCCATTAAAAGTGGATTATCTTCTAGCTCGCCAAGTGTTTCCGCTAATTCATAGTTATTTAGACGGTCTTTTGAAATGTTGTAATCAAATCCTGATTTTGTCGTTCCTGTTATGTTGTCCTTTTTGGCCATTAATCGCCGCCTCCTTCAATTGCTGGTTTTTGGATGTATTCATAGTGAGTATTTTCTTTTGTATCTGGAAGAGCCGCAATCGTTGTTTCGTATCCGCTCGCTTCGTCATCTTTGTAGACAATTTCGCCAACTTCGGAAACCTTACCGATCGGAATAACAATCCGTTTCAAAATGCCACCTTTAAGAACCATTTCAACAACCAAGCAATGTTCTTCCATAGGTGAAGAGTTCGCTTTGATCGTGATTCCAGTTTCCAATGTGCCATCTACATTCTTGTCGCCGTAAACCTCTTTTAGTACATCTGGATTTAAGGCTTCAATCAATGTATATGAAAAAGTGTCCGCCTTCTCTGTTTGCACATTATCAACAACATCACCGCCCCAAGCTTTAATATTGTCTGTTTCTGGCGAGTTCGAGTTGGTCATCCCATCCTCTGAAATATAACCCAAGCTTTTAAATGCAGCGCCTAATGCTGTTGTTGCGTCTGTTGGCAATGTTGTGCCTAATGGCGCCGAATAAACAGCACCGCCGACCTTCGGTTTTGCTGTTGTCACGTATTTTACATCTGACATATGTTTACCTCCTAATAATGGTTAATGTCGAATACCGCTTGATAGCGATATTCTTTCGTTTCTGTGTCCGTAAAGTTATAGTCACTGTTGAGCTTAATCTTACTGATAGAATTAAGTGTGATCATTGATTTAACAGCAACTTTTAATTTTTCGTTCAATGCTGCTGCCTCGTACAATGAAGGAGCATAGCTTTGAAAAGCAAAAGTTGAAGACGGCAGATAATTGTTGCTGCCGCCGCTAGTTTTTTCAAAGAGAACATACTTTTCCGGCGGTTTTTCTGGACGCTCTAAAAAAGACGGTACAGATAAATGACCGTCTAGGAATTCTTTAATTACAGTCTCGATCACTTACCGCACCGCCTTCAAAAGTGTATTGTTTTTCTTGTTATCTCGTTTGGCTTTGTATGAATCCGCGTAAACCATCGCATTCGCCCGTGTCTTTCCGACATAAACATCCTGAGCATATCCTTCGCCTGCACGGTTTTTAATACCCATTGCCTTCTCTTCTAAAAGGCCCTGCATTTCGGAAGATTTTAGTAATTGGCCAACGCCATCATAATTCAGTTTGAATTTCATTTTAGCCATAGCGTTCCACCATCACTTTCTTATTCCAGTCGAGCGGAATTAAGTCCTCAATCCCTTCAGTTGGAAAACCAACAGTTCGCCATCGCTTACCAAAGAATTTCACTTCTTTATTTTCCCAATCGTGAGAGTCGCCTTTTGGAATAGCTAACGTGTACACGGCTTTCTTTCCTGTCAAATTCAATTGATTAACAACATCATCGGAAGATGTTGGTTGAATCAAAACATTTTCGACTTCAATATCTTTGTCTTGATATATTGGTTTTCCAAACGGGTCTTTTCCAGTCTCGACTTTATCAACAAGGATAATTGTTATGCCTTTCAATTTGGCCATAAGGTTCAATCACTCCCATTCTTTGACGGCGTAAGCCTAAACGTTTAAGCTCTGTATCTTTGATGAACAAGCCTCCGCCTGGAACAAGATAGGACCCTGAAACGCTGTAGCCCATTGCGCCCTCTGAGAACTGCGTCATTGGCTCCTGATCAGTTGAAGTCATAAGTGAACGAGCAACCACATCGACCACTACAGACTTAACGACAGTCGCATAAGATGGACGTTCCTTTGTCATCGCGTCTAGGTCTTTGCCGACTTTGTGTGCTTCCTCTCTCAACGAATCAGAAACAACCTCAAGCAAAGACTCTGCACGATCCACTTCATCCATCTTAAGAGTGCGCCATAAATTACTTAAATCAGTAATCGTTGCGAATGGTTGCATGTGATCACTCCCCTTGCATCATCAAATCATACAGTTCTTGTTTTTTAGCACGAGGATCATACTTGATTTTCATTGCATCTAGTTCCTGCATAATGTCTTTTTTAGTGACATCTGCTAAATCATCAGAAGAAACTTTTGCCGCATCTTCTTGTTCAGGTTCATTGTCTGTTGTTGTTTCTTCAATTTCTTGAGCATCATTAACCTGTTCTTGTTCTTCATCAATTAACTTCCAGTTTCCGCCGCTAACAACACAAGGCGTGGAAATGACCACGCCTGTTCTAGTATTTTTGTAATTCATGCTATTCGCCACCTCCGGTAGTTTTAACAATACGAGCAAAGCTGTTAGCGTCCATGATTCCCCATCCTAAGAATGTTTCAGAACGTAGGTAAACTTGGTTGTATCCTTTCAAGTCATTACCTGAGTTGTCTGGATCACCATATTCGATAACTTCTAATGGAATCTCTTTTGCAAATCCCCATTGGAAGAAATTAGCAAAATCCCCAATGATGGCCACGTCATTAGAGCCACCAGAAACCGTATTATTAATATCAGCTTTTAGGCCATTGATAGAACCTGGATTAGCTCCCCAAGCAAGTTCAGGGAACAAACGAATATTTGTGTCTCCGCCTGTGCGCATTGCTGCTAATGCTGCCGAAAATTGCGTATCTGCCGCTAATCCCGTTACAACGTTTTGCTCCCCTTGAATCAATGCGACAGCTGCTTCGATATTTGCATCTGGATCAGTTGGAGAGAAAGTAACGGTTTGAGTCACTTGGCTGTCGAAATGTTTATCGCCAATGACGGTAGAAGCTGCGCCAGTACGTGGGTTAATACCGTGGAATGCCATTAAATCAATACCACGAGCAAGCTTTTTGGCATATCCTTCGTTAAACCCTTTGATCACATCAATTTTCTTTTCATCAGATGAGTACATGAATTCATCAGAAACACGCGCGCCATACTCAACTTTGATAGGCACCATTTTAACTGGCTCTAATGAAATGCCGCCGTGTGATTTCTTCCCGTTTTCAGCTACAATATCAATTTCAGAATCCATCGTGAAAACAAACTCTGTTTGTCCATCAAATGGAATCGCCTCTTGTTGCGAAAGAATAGCTAACGAGCTTTTGCCTTTTACCTTGTTAATTAGGTCTGTTACTAATTCTGGTTCAAATAAATTACCTCTTGATAATGTTGTCATATTGTTATTCTCCCTCTTTATTTAATCCTTCGATTAATTTTTTATATGGTTCATCTTTTTCGTCACCTAACGGCGGTTCAGTATCTTTTAAAGGTGGTACTGGTTTCTGAGACTTAACAAATCCAGAAAGACGCTCTGCATCAGCTTTCAAACTATCTTCATCCTCACCAACTAAACGGTCAGCAAGATCAAGCGGTAATCCATTTTGAATGGCAATTCGCGTTCTTAAGTTAGCCGTTTCATAGCTAGTCACTTTTGCATTCAACTCAGAAATTGTTTGATCATATTGTGAAGCAGCATTTTTTGATTCTTCTGCAGCTGTCTTTAATGCACCAACTTCATTTTCTAGTTCCTCATTACGAGTTTTGAGCTGGTCATAATCCCCAAATTGCTTTTCCAAGGACTCTTTTTGACGATCCAAGCGCTCCCGAATAATTTGGTCCAACTCTTGTTGTGTTTCAATTACTTTAAAATCTGACATGTTAAACGTCCTTTCTCCTGCTTGCCCGGCAGTTCGGTAATTTTGTGTATTAAAAAAACGACTTCCGAAAAAGTCGCTTAATACCTGATTTGTTGTTTTGCTTTAGGTTTCTTATTAACGCAAGCCCAATGCGCTAGAAGCGCGCTATCCATTAGACTTATATCCATATCATCGAATTGCGACTTATACCCAAATCCACCACTTGAACCAATATTTCGTTTCTCACAATTGGTTACGACAGTGGTTAATGAAGGTTGATCATTGTGGCAAATAGTTTTCTGGAAAATACCTTGTTCCCATGAAGAGTTTGCATTAATGATTTCTGATACCTTTGGTAAAATTGGACTCTTTAACCTAAAGTCTTTCATTTCCTTCACTAAAATACTTTGACCGCTTTGACCATCAATCGTAACTGCAGCTACATCAGCATTCTTAAGAAAATTAATGATCCACTGATTACCGTTTCTAACTGATTGACAATCGATTGTTTCAACAAACACTTTTCCTGATAAAGTTCGAACAGCTATGCTCATTGCAACATTTGCACCATCATTGCCATACTTGATACCTACAAATACAGGGCCTTTGAAAACAGGTAAACGACTGACTTTCAAGCCTTCCCATTCTGTTGCGGAAATTGCAGACTTCTGATTATACTTCGGCCAATATCCTAGCCGCTGAACATTATGGTCCAGTTCATCTTCTCCCAATTCGGCTTCAATTTTTCGTTCGTTCAAGTGATAGCCCATTGATGGATTTGAATTGTACCATGCTTCAACATCGTGAATGTCTTTCATTTCATCAACAGACCATTCCGCCCAGCCTGAATACTTTGATTTACCAAACAGAACCTTATCGCGATAATGAGTAAACACCGTACCAGACGAAACTGGTGTTGGCGGTGTACCGCACATAATTGTCATAGGGTTATCACTATCAGATACCGTATATTTTAAGGCGGACTCCTGTTCAGTCGTATACTCTTGGGCTTCATCGACTACGAGTAGATCAAATCCTTCACCAAGACCACCGCTGGAAGTCCTTGTACGAAATTGAATGACCCCACCACTTTTATACAATTCTAATCGCTCTTGACCCTTTGCCTTAATGGAATTAAAGTCTTCGCCTTCTATATATCCCGAATCTTCAAGCAATTTTTTCACTTGTTCGAATGAAGAGTGTGACGTGCTGATTCTATGAGCAGTGTGTAATATGCTGAGTCCTTCTTCTAATGCATCTAACTCGACTATATACACAATTTCTGTTTTACCATTCCTACGAGGTATGGAGAAACCGAACTTTTGATGAATCCATAATCCTTCGTTATCTATAGCCATCATGGGATTAAGCATGTTTACTTGCCATTCGTAACATTTACGGCCTGTTCGTTGATAGCGGTCAATCGCTCGTTGAGACATGGATTTTTCTTTGTCATATGGCAATATTACCGATTGAGTAGGATGCTGATTACCAAGTCTTACTTTAGTAGTCATGTAGCTCCTCCTTCAATCCCGTTCTGCATGATAACCCTATCGCTGGGAATGCTACTTTCTTTTTTTCTTTTTGCCTACCTGACCTTCAATAGAAACAGTTATGATCACTTTATCGTTCATCTTTTCAGGTACGTTGATTTCTTCTAGCGCCTTTGTGATCGCTTCGCTTGCACTTCTACAGGTAACAAACGTAAAATCACGCCATCGCCCCCACGCTTGACTAAATGAGACTTTGAATACAATCACTTTTTCTTTTCCTCCTTCGGTTTATCTGGCAGACGTTCTCTTGGCAATACAAAAAGCCCGATAATCTGTCTTAGAGTCATCGGGATAGAATACTTATTTTGTTTTGACATAAAACCGCTCCTTTTGGGCACAAAAATAGCACCCAACATTTTTCATTGAGTGCTACTTAATAGGTCCGATCCTCATAGTCAGCTGGAACCTCTACTGGATCATCATTTTTAATTCTTTCCTCGATAAATGCGATTAGTTTCTTTCCGCCTTCGACTGAAAAATCCCAACCTTCAGATTGAGTCATCTCGATGTATTCATACAACGGAAATGTCTTACCGAAATGTAATTCATACTTTTCTACAGCTGGTTCAATGAGTGCCATTGCTCCGTCTTCTGCACTGAACATTTTATTTCACCTTCCTTAAGATGTCGTCTACTAATTTCTCCCAAATCTTCGCTGCATTTGGGAAAACTTCATTCATAATTTTAGCTGATTCTTTGTTTGCTGCTAACTCTGTCATGTGAGCGAAAAACTCTGTTTCAGCTTTCCCGTAGTCTTTCCAATACTTTGACCCGTGGCCAACTCCGAAAGGATAACTCTCAAAGTATCCGGTCGATTCAAGCATATCAGACAACGCCCCATAGGTAGCTAAATCTTCTTTGGCCAACTTTTTATAATCTTCTAAAAATGCTTTCTTGTTCTTTTGCCATTGATCATGTATTCGACTGTATTCTCTATCCCATGCTTCCTTTTCAGCTTTTTTTCTTGGCCTTTTCCCAAGGCTTTCAAGTGTTGGTAGATCACCATTGATAAACTGCCATACATCATTATCTATTGCTTCTTTTAGCGAATAGCTCGGTATTCCAGAAGCATGAGTCGATTTGATTTCGACATCCATCATTTGACCGAGAATTTTCATTCTTTTAGTTTGTCCTGTAGAGTAAGTCGTACTATCCGTTAAAACTTTCGTTCCCAATGTATCGAATGCGTGCCCTAATTCATGGTATACCGTTTGAAATGGCTTTTGATGTGAAGAACCAACAAAACTGGCTTTGCTTAATTGAACACTGCTTCCACTTGCGTATGCACGTACATCCTTAATCTTCATGAAGTCTAGTTGATCGGCCATAGTAGCAAACATTTCTTTCACTCTTGGATTATCAAGACTGTCTAAGTGATTAATGAATTGGCTGTAATAATCTTTTCCGACCTGCGTTTGCATGTTTGTTTTGTTGAGTGCAGCTCTTGCTCTCTTAGAAAGCTCTTTGTCTTTATCGACACCCGCTTTCTTTCTCAACTCTATTTTATCATCTTTATCAGGCCGTCTCCAAATTTTGGACCAAATATTTTGCCGTCTGCTATCTCCTGGGTCGTATTCAACAGTGCAACGACATCGCTCATGTCGTCTATAAATATCATCGGGAGCACTACGGTAATCGTATGATCCTGCTAGACTTTGACACCATTTACATGCATGACCAGAAACGCGGCGAATGATTTTAGGGCGCAAACCACTTCTTGACTGAAATTCTGCATTCTTTTTTATGGAATCATCGACAATACTTTGACTAAAATTTACTATCGGTTCATCAAGCATCCACTTAATTTTATCGAAATCAGGCTCGTTTGATATTCGGTTGATAATCCCATTGATTCGATCCTGATTCATATCAGGGATTTGAGTTTTCAAGTATAACCCTGCGGCTTGATTCAATTGTTTTTGAACATCGCCTGCATAACCGGAAACAAGATCGTAGTTGTTTTTCATCGTTGGTTGAATAATTCGCTCAGCAATGTTGTAGTACATCTTGCCGTCTGGCAATACTTTTTTGGTCAGGTTCTTTGCGTAAATAGAGGCTAATATTTCACCAAGTTCAATTGCAAAACCATTCGCATCTAAATAGGTTGCTTCTTTCTTCTTCAATGCGATTGAAGCATTCTTCAGTTTAGCGCTCTTTTTTGTTCGTTCGTCAAATTGATGTTGAATGGATTCAAGGAGTCCTGGAACAATATCATCCATTGTCATTCGCTCCTTTAATCCCTGTCAGATCACGAATAGTTTCACCGTTGATGTATTCAGGAATTGCCGTGTTTATTTTTTGCACTCCGTCACCAATTAATCCTAGCGTAGACATATCTGCCTCAAATAGCGGCTCCCATTTTGGTTCGGTAGTCATGAACTGACTTCGCATGTATGGGAAATCATCTCTTAAACATGCTGCTAAATATGCCACATTCAAAAAGCCTGATCCAAAACAACGTTGCGCTTTTCTTCCGGCAAGTCTCAAATTCTCGTGACTAGCTTTTATTGCTTCTACACTCGATGGGTTGTCTGAGGCAAACCCTAAATCATCCAATGTTAAACCACTTTCGCCGGCAAATCCAGCTGCAGCAGTTTTAAGTTGCTCGGTGAACGGTGTCATGCTTGATGTTGTGAACTGGCCAAGAGTTGGCTTTTCTCCATCTTCACCTTTTGTGAATTCAAGCATTGCAGAAACCGTTGCTTTCCAACTATCTAACGGTTCTGAATCAGGATCAGTACCAACAACATACTTTTGTGGGAAAGAATAGAACTCAGCCGTCACGTCTGCACGCACCAGTGTTCTTTTTGCATTTCTTTGCCAATACATACCGGCTCGTGTAATTCTTGAACGTCCAAAAGGCCGCACGGCATCCGGTCGATGAATAATCGGAACTAACAACGGATGACCTGTCGGATTATCAAGCGAGAAGTTCTCAACATTCTTATCCGCATAATAAAAGGCTGTTTGATCTCCGGTGAAGTATGCTTCAACTGAAGGTTTGTTGTTTTCATCTCGTTCAAGTACAGCGTACCCTTCCTTAAGCAAGCCTGTAGTTTCATCAATCACACCAGTCGCATTGCTCGCTTCAATAACTTGTAACCGCGGTATTTCGTCCTCTCCGTTTGAAATATAAACAAAAGAACACGATGCTATCAAGGCTGACAACACCGCGCTATCGAAAAATACATCGGGATTATTAGCCCTAAAAATTTCATTTACATCAAAATTGTCATTTGCGAACTCACGAAATATTAATCGATCCGCAAGGCTATCAACTGTTTTTGCTGACCACCCCAAGACTGCTTTGTATTGATCCCTTATTTTTTTCGGAATGGTAAATCCAATTTCATATTCCCTATTTTTCATTGAGTAATGTTCATAACGCATATTCACTCGTGAACGGCGCGAACTCAACTTTTTCTTCAAGTATTCCATTCCTTGCATTCCCATTTAGTCAGCTCCTTAAATGTCGCGCGAGAAAAAATGTACAGTGACTGCGTGAAGGTCGGCTGCTAGCCGGTCGGGGGAGGTATCCCCCCTATATTCTCTTGCGATTACTTCTTTTTATTTTTTGAAACTATTTATTTTTTTGTTGAACTATATAAACCCCAATTAATACTTTGAGGAAGGTTCCTATTACCTATTACTTTCTTTTCTTGCTGATTGTTTTGCTGATTGTTAAACATCTTATCTGACTTCTGTCTGTTGCATGTCCAGTGTGCAAGTTGTAGGTTCTCTATCGCTGATGGATGACCGCCTTTAGATACCGGAATCATGTGGTCAATTACTGGCGACATTGGATCAGGTGACTTCAACTTTTTGTTAACTGGCTTACCACAGATGCCGCAAACAGTTTGAGTCTTAAGAATTCGCTTTTTGTTCTTCTCATATGCCACTCGATGTTTGCCTTGCTTATCTGGTCTAAGAGCCATACGGGGTACTTCTTTCATTCAATTGTCTAATAGACGGTCGGTCTGTTTTTCCCATATTGATCCTCCTAAATAACAAACGGCAGCCATGTTCAAAGGCTGCCGTCACACGTGAAAGAATTGACTTTTCCATAATTAGATTGTGTGAGTAATCTAGTTTATAGATCAATCTCCTTAGAATCACATGTCTTCTTTTGACTCTATTAGAATATCATCGCTTAAACAAGTCTGAAACCAACCCCATTAGTGCAGTTTTTGTGCAACTTTTCTTGAGACTGGACTGCTATCTTCATTTTTAACTCTGACTTATTTAGAAGATATTCATCTAGGTAGTCAATCGACTTCCTTAACTCTGAATGCTTCTTTTGAATATATGAGACACTGTATCCTGTTTCTTCTGAAATCATTTCTAGTGTCATACCTTTAATGTATTTACAGTTCATTATTTGATTATCCAGTCCTTTGAAGGAATCAATAATCACTCTCATTTCGTTCTTTTGTTCATTGAGACACTCTATTTCTCTCTCAATCTGAACAATCTTTTCTTCTAAATTAGCCCCTCTTGAATTCTTTTCTAGTCTGACGTTTGCCAAATCTCCATTAGTCCACCGTTCTAATTCAAGTTTGCTTTTATTTAGATTCCATCTCAGATATAAGATATGCTCATCGATTTCCTGAAAATCTTTCAACCATTGAAATCTCACAAACGCCACCCCTTTATGTTAAAATAGATTTAGGTTAGGTCATCTCGAAAGAGGTGGCTTTTTTTTTACATCTGATTCCTAGCAATGCTTGTAAATGTCCAAATCATCAATGCATTATTAAAGGCTTCCTGTTTCTCTTGCCCTTGCTGTTCTAGTGCCTTTTGCATTTTAACTATATAACTCGCAAAGTCATCATAATTAAACATCAGCTTTCCTCTTTTCCATTCAACGACACCTCACTCAGACCAGTTAAGAATTGTCCAAGATTCTTATACCTAGCCATATATTTTACTGCCAAATCCACTGCATCTTGCAAGTCTTCCATGCTAACGAATGACGGCTCATCTGAATCAGATGGATATGCAAGTTCTGATAATCTTTCTAATTCTTTTTCATCCTGTCCTATCATTCACTTTCCTCCTTGATCAATCCCCAAGCCCGTGCTTGCATTTCGAAACGAGATTTATTTTCATAAAGGTATGACAACTCTTTTCGTGCAACAATTGTCAAATCAGGAATATCTAAATCTAAGTGTTTAGCACGCTGCAACTCAGACTCGATTACTTCAATCTGGTCTTGGTGATCTTGAATAATTCCCAAGATGTTTTTCTTGTTTAGCATTTTAAAACCTCCTTGATAGGCTGAGTTTCAGTAACTATCCGAACAATGACAACTGACTAGAAGGTTCAAAATTACACCACAATACTTCTACTTTTCTTCCGCCGGCTTCTGTAACGCTGTCAAAGTATAATTTATGCCAGCTGCTCAATTTCTCATCGTATAATTTACTTGAGTATCCACTCAAAATCACATTGCCTTTGAAATTTACTAACTCATCAAGTAAGCGTATATGATCATCATCTGAAAATTCGCAGGCATACATCCTTTTCGACCTTGTTTCAAGTAAATATGGTGGATCGACATAAGCAAGTACATTCTCCCTGTCATATCTGCCAAGTAGCTTAACTGCATCTTGGTGTTCGATTTGAACAGTTTTAAGACAGCTGGCAACTTCTTCAATCCTTTTCCAGACATTCCCCCATTCATTGGGTGTGTCCGGACCATTCGGATTTATAATCGATCTCCAACCAGTGTTATCACTTGTTTTGGCCCCAATAGCTTGCCAGCAACGTATCATCAGTCTTCTTGCGTCTTCAATTGGATCATCACTAACTTCATAGCTCTTTTGATATTCTTCACGACTATGCGGCGTATACTTAATCTTTTCGATTAACTTGTCCGGATTATCTCTACAGACACGAAAAAAATTCACAATCCTTGAATCCATATCATTGATAGTCGAAACTTTTGCAGCTGGTTTATTGAAAAAGACTGCTCCGGACCCAAAAAATGGTTCAACATAGGTTTCATGATCTGGCATAATATCAATAATAGTTCTGGCCAGTTTCCATTTACTACCAGGGTAATTCAATATCCGTTTCATCTTTCTTTGCCTGCTTGCTTTCTATTTTTCATATCTTCAATATTTACAGTCACAGAATCGATATGCTGTAAAGCTTTAGCGGCCTCAATGCGACCTCCAAGACTTAAACCACCTTTACCGTCCTTAATTTTTCGTAACTCATACGATGCTTCCTTCAATATTTCAGTATTTATATTTTCCAACGTGTTTTCTCCCCTTTTCAAAATTACAATAATTCATGTTGTCAACTTCTCGTGTTCAGTAGTTCCATTTATTAAAACCCAAGTTCCAAACTCTCTAATTAATTCCGCTTGTTGTTCGTTGCTTAATTCTCTATAGGACTTCCAAGCCTCAACACTATTAGGATTTGTAGTCATATTTTCTTCATGCAATTGATACAACACACCAATTACGTCATGTACCGCAAAGTACCTTTCTTTTAAGAAATCTAGGACGACTGTCTTATGATCTTTCGGACGGTCAATCACCTCATATCCCAATCAATCCGATCAAAAGCTTCTTCCTTTGCTGCCGCTTCTATTTCTTCTTCGGTAGCATCGTCATCCATTTCAAACGTTTCGTTATATCCGATACCTGCGAACACTGTTTCTAACCAAACATTTACTTTCATAAGTAATATTCCTTTCCTCATTGATTGGCGTGGTTAGTATAGCTTTACCAACCCGTTTTCTTAATTTGAAATTAAGTTACCCAATTATCTTCATACTTTCCAAAGTATTGGTATATCAACCATTTCGCTTATAAAAAATGTTACGGTTGAATTATCAAAAAAGAAAAGGAGTGTTGTACGATGAAAAAGATTTTTCGTTTGTTACTCCTCGGATTCTTGTCTGTTGCTGTATTATCACCAAGTGTAGTTATTGCTGAAGAACAAACTGTTCAAGAACCTAGTTCAAGTGTTTATAGTGAGATTGACGGTATTGCTCCAATGGGAGTTCCGGACTCTGAAACAGTGACGATTGGAAATGGAGAATATTATGATTTTGTTCGAAAAACTATTGTTTTTCCTAGATATTGCACTGGAGGCAGATTTATTCTGATTGAACCTGTAGATAAGATCGCTTCTTACCAAAGATATACAAGTTTTCATAATGATGACCTAGTTCTTGAACCAAGAGGTGACGAAAAATTTCTTGTTGACTTTAGTACAAGAGATGTTGTAAGTGATGGGGAATGCGGAAATTCCTTAACATCCCCTAAAGTCATCTTATATGGATACCGTCTTAGAAATTACGAAGCAGGCCCAGTAACATTTAAGGTATCTTTAGAGTTTAATGTGACTCCTATTTATTAAATTTCCAACTCTATTCAAAATAATTTACTTAAGCAGCGAATTGCATGCTGCTTAGGTTATTTGCTCATTTTTATCAAACAAAATACTGCGTAATAGTGGTCGTTAGACGACCTTTTCGTATGTCGCTTCAAAGATATCTGGCTTGCATGGATAATACTCACCTCGAACGCCTTTGATGATATAATCGCCATCACTGACCTTCATATCACCTTCTAGCGTTTCAATTACAGGGCTGAAACCAGCGATTACACTTAGTAATACCATCGGGAAAGACTCACTCAATTTTCCCTGAGAAATTTCTTCCTTCCATTTCGCCTTATCAAATTTTTCTGCTTCGATTACTACTGGTTTTTTTCGATATTTCATTGTTATTCCTCCTATAATTCCTCCGATTGCTGAAATTCAATTTTAAATACAACTAACTTTTGTTATAATTTTAGAAAAAAGGAGTGATTAGGTGTATAAAACAACAATTTCAGTCGATTTAGATATTCCACGAATAGTAATTTTTTCATACCTAATCCCGTTTCTCGTAAGCTTTTATTTTCTAAAAAAATCAACACTTAAGCGACCGCTTCTCTATTCTTTGATAATCACAGTTGTTTCGGGATCTCTCTTAGCTTATTTCACAGTTCAATTATTATCTTCTTTACTCTGATGATTTGTTTTGAAGTTTCTTTTTTTCTCTGCTATTGCTCCAGTTACCGGAAATAATCTATCCAGTTTTTAAGAGCTACTTTATGATCAATAAAGAACATTCCTATCAATCTTGCTGCTACTTTAAAAACTATGACGAACTCTCGCCCCAGTTCTTTGAAATACTTCTTTATACAAATGACCTCCATTATTGCATCGCAATTTTTCTATAACCAAGCTCAAGCAGTAAATCTGCCTGATTATGAAGTGCATACTTGGGATGTATGGTCAGTATTCTACTTCTCTCAATTTGATCCGCTTTTTCTGAGCTAGTAAAATAGAATTCTTTGCTACGCTCATTCACTACAAGCGCATCTTTCTTATAAAAATAAATCCTAAACATTCGCAACACTCTTTTCTTCTATTTCGGTTTCATCGCATTCCTCATATCTATATCTTTTACCAAACCTATCCTCCTTCCCAGCAGATGCATATTGCCTAATAGTTGAGGCATTCATAGTTGATCGTTTGGCTATCTCTTTGGCTGTTCCCCTAAGAACAACCCGACCTTTTAACGTGACGACAACAGTTTTTTCAGGAACATCCCGACCCTTGAACATTCTTTTCCCTATTTCATCAGCTTCTTTTTGTATTTTTTCATCAGTCCAATAATTCGGATGTGCCATCAAAAACCTAAACCGTTCGCTATCTGTTACCAAATTGACTTCTCCTTCCTGATTTCTAGCATTGTCTTTTTATCTATCGGTTCGAACTTTTTATTGCCTAACAATTTGTAGTAATTTCCTGCCTGTGTTCCTAGAACTTCAAAGCGATTGCCGTCCTCGTCAATGATCACGCCATGAAGTTGTGCTTTATTCTTTTGATTCGGTGCATAATTTACTAAATCCCATCCGATTTCATCGCAGAAGTTAGATAATGCTGCAGCAATAAGATCAACGTTGTATCTATAACCCATCCTGATCACTCTTTACTGGATTTAAGAAATCAACAAAGCCTGGTGTTCTTACTTCAAATTCTTTTACTTCGTTCTCGGTCATATAGAGCCGTCCATATCTAGTTTTCATATCACACCAAACTTGCCAAGGGATGAATGCATATGTGTTCTTCACTCTGACACAAACACCCGTCATTGCTCCCATCAGTTGATGATAGTTAAGCTTTTTCTTCTGCTCACTAGAAATGACATTTGACTTGATTTGATCGCTCTGAGTAGCTTTTACCTCAAAGGCTATTGATCGACCGCCTTTAAGCGTTCCGGCAAAGTCTTGTTGTGCCAAACCTGTAAACACGCCTTTGAAAAATCCATCGCGGAACGTAGCAATAACTTTAAAATGTTCTGGAACTCTATTGATCTCTGCTATCTCATGAATACGGTAATACTCACATCCAGCAAGGATCATTTCTTCAAGCTGTTTACCTACCTGATTGTTTACGCGACTTTGCCAACTTTTTGAGTAGCCCATCTGGACCCACCTTTCCAACTTTTGACTTGAAATACTTATATGCATGTTTTGAATCGAAACTAGCAAACTCAATAAAATTGCTGCTGCCAACAACATCATTGAACTTTATATGCTCATCCAAATAATTCATTTGATTAGGAGTCATAAAATGAAATGACATAGTTCCATTCGAAATAACCGATTTTTCTTTATAGAGTTTGAAGCTGCCACGTGGAAAAAAGAATGAAACGAGTAACAGAAAATACTCCTTCATCTCATAGATTTTGTCCTCTTCATCTAGGCAAGCAATCAAAAACTGTTTCCTTTTCATCTATCCACCTACCCTGGTCTTATTGCATCGTGTCTCAATAGTTCAACAGTGATATGCCATCCTGAATCCTCGAAATGCCTTACTTTGATTTCTCCGATGGCCTGATAATCTGGATAATTCTTTAAAAGTAATTCTTCTCCGGCATCCGTTGAAGTAGCGATCTTCTCAAACTTTCTAAGTGAATACTTATAATCATTTTTGGTCTCGTACGGTTTCACTAAGTTCTTGCTTGAAGACCATCGCTTCTGGCCTTTTTTCCACCGACCATTTTTATACTTTTCCTGACTGGTCAAATACATCGCCAAGTCATGAATACCACCTGACTCCGACATCTGAATTAAGTCTGCATGAGTACGACCGAGTTTCTCTTTCTTCTTACCTCGACCGACTGACCAACAATCCTCAATTGCATCTCTTGACGGTCCACGATTAATTACTACATGATGATGCAGCCTTTTTACATATCCCGTGTCATCGTCATACTGAAATTCTGTAAACCACATATACTTAAGCTCTTCGTTTGTCTTTTTGTATAAACGGCGAAGTTTTGAAAGAAAGTTATCAATCACTCTTTTTGCATCATCGGGCGTTGCTGGTAAATACTTACTTTTGTAGGTCAGTGTCAGATAATAGTCTTTCTCAGTAAAATTCGAGTACAGCAACCATTTAGCATACTGCTTACTATTTTTATCGTTTAGATTTCTTTGAGCCGGTCTTGAGACTTTCTTCTTTCTTTTCCTTGATCTCCTGTTTGCCTTCTCCTGCTCACTGGTCCTAACGAAAAGAGATAATTCTTTGTAGTCTCCAGCGTGTATTGTTTTCTCTCTTACAAACGACCTCATTTGACTACACCTTTTCTTGATATTCTGTTTGTCCGTAAAGTTAATACCTATTACGAGGACAATAAAACGCTGATATATCAACGTTTTTTTGCAAAAAATATCTGAGAATGGTATACTTGTCTTGTCGAACGAGTTATACCAAACTCAGAAGTCACCTTTTCGCGGAGGTGGCTTTTTTATTTAAGCAATAATAGTTAATTGGTTATTAGCAATTTCATCCCGTAATTCCATTTCAAGGTATTCTTTAATAGATTCCATTGCATACGAGCGCCACATTCCCCCATCTGCTTCAAAAAGAGCACAATCACCGTGTTTGTTAATTCGGAAAATGAAAGCACTAACAGGTTGTTCAATTTCTAAAAATGATCTATATGGCCGCAACTCAGCAGGACTAGGAACTTCCGCTTTTCCTTTTGTTCCAGCTCCTACTTTTACAGTTGCAGTTTGAGAAACACCATCATCTTCTAAGTCGCCGCCACCTTCAATTCGGATAGCACTGGCGCATTTCAGTAGTGCCTCTGCATCACGATCACGAACAAATAGCGATTGAAGATTAATAATGAAACGTTCAGAATCCATGAATTGACCGTAAGGGAACTTTTCCATCGAAGCAGTCGCAGCAATTAGGTTTTCTCTTTTCCTATCAACATCCAATTTTGAATAGACCCGAACCTTTGTAGGACTTACCACATGAATCAATAAACTATCACTTGCCCGATTAACCACATCATCAAATTTTGAATGCAGATAATCGACAAGCCCTGTCAAAGAGTTCACTTGAAGTGGATCAGCGTACTTGATGCCTTCCAATTCTTGTAGTGTTGCCTTTGATCGATCAAAATACTTCTTTCCGCCCTCTTCAAAAATCACTTCCTTTTGATTATCCAATTCAACTGCGTATTCCAACGCTTCCTTAATATTTTCTGCCATTTCCATTCCTCCTAATTAGTTTGAGCTTTGCCCCTAAAATCAATTACTCCGTTCTGAGCCTGTTCCTGTTGTGCCTCAATTTCTTCCACTGGCGTGCCTTTGTCATCCTTTAATGTGGCATCCTTCTCATCGAAAAACATTTGTCCTACTTCTCCACTTTTGATTTCATTAGCCACAACCGTTCCATCTCTTTTCTGTCCGATTTCAACTTTAGAAGAAACGGAATCACGTGGCACAAGCTTGGACTTCACTTGCGTAGCCAAACGAACTTGATCACGGTATTCATCCCCTAAAACATCAACAGTGATAACGATTTGTCTTTTCTTAGTGGCATCTGTGTTCGGGTCCATGATGTTTTTTGTAACTTCGGCAAACTCATAATTGAATCTCTCTTGAAGTGCGCCGTTATCCATTTCGCTTAGCAAAACGTTAATTTCTTGCATTTATATCACCTCCATCTGAATCGGACTTTGGAATCTATTTCTAAGAATTTCCAACAAATGATCATATTGCTTTTCCGTGCATAAGAAGAAAAGCGTTACTTCTACTTCCTCGTCAGTATCAAATGAATTGTTTTCGAACTCGCACACTGAATCAAACTGATTCCACACAATACTTTTGATTTTTTGAATATATGGCTTCGCATATTTTTTACTTACTGTAAGTTTTAGTTGTTTTTCTTTAATTAACGTAAATTCCATCTTCAATACCTCCGAAACTCTAATCTTGTCTTTCTGTATTATTAGGATTGAGCATGATATAATAATCTTGCTGAGATGAGTTAAATCATGACTCATTTGAAAGACCTCCATTCTTGGTGGTCTTTTTTAGTGTTCAATTGCAGCTTTCATTTCTTCTTTCCTCGATCGACTAGGGAATCTATGAACCAATCTCTCAACCGGTTCGCCTGATTCTCTATCAAAATATATAAGATCGTCGCCGTTTAACTGAAAAGTTGAGACACGGCCATTTTCTTTCCCAAGGATCGTATAAACTTCAATCCCTTTTCGTTTATTGATTTTGAATTCTCGTACCTCGATTCCTCGACTTTCAAGAATTTCAATACTAGGCGCTATTTTCATGGCCGACATCCTTTGCTTTTTTTCCTCGTTTCACCACATCATCGCCATGTTCAAACATGAAAAGCAGTAATACAGTAATTAATCCTGCTCTGTAATCAATGAGAGTCATCGCAATGATTGAAAGATTTGTTACTAAGTTAAACATCGTTATCTTTTTAATCGGAAACACTTTCTCACCTCCTTATGCTGTTTTTTGAATTCCTTTATTCTTTCTTGCTACATACTCATAAAGAGCAATTGAACTGAATCGCCAATCAGTACCAACTTTTTGGCCTGGAATAGTTCCCTCTTTTGCATACTTTCTGACCGTATCAGGATGCACTTTCAGATATGTTGCTGCCTGTGGGAGCTCCCACACCTCATTTTTGATTTCGTTTTCTGCCAATAAGACCTGCAAGTCTTCTAAGCTTGCTTGAATGATCTGTTGCATCTCTTCCGCCTCCTATTAATTTACTAACTTATTAATTCAGACTTATTTTTCATCCTGATTGTATAACTTAAAGTTGACCTGTCTCCAAAAAAAATATTTTCCTCAGAAATTCCGTATATACTTGACAATTGTTTGGCTAAACTAATCGGTACGTCTGTTGCATCCTTTTCATATTCTGCCAGTCTCTGTCGTGTAATATCTACTCCATAACTTTCTTTTAATATATTTACGACATCACCTTGCTTTAGATCAGAATTGACTCTTGCTGCCTTCAATGAGATTTGAAGCATTCCTCTCACCTCCTCGAACCAATGATAATCTAACTTAAAGTTATAGTCAAGCGTTTTGTATAACTTACGAATAACTTTGTGTTGTGTTTTATAACTTAGTGTTATACAATAGCTTTAAGAATACTAGGAGGAACCTAAAATGGCAGAAAGCATTATTGGTCGTCAAATACAATCATTAAGAAATAAATATAGAATGACTCAAGAGGATTTGGCTTCTAAATTGGGAGTGAGTAAGCAAACTGTTTCTAATTGGGAAACTGGTTTAAAAACTCCTAGAATGGGAGCAATTCAAAAGCTATCAGAACTTTTTAATGTTTCAAAAAGTTTCATCATTGAAGGTAAGCAAGATAATCAAGATGGTCTTTTAGCTATCTACGACCAACTTGATGATGCGCGAAAAAATGAAGTCATTGATTTCGCTAAATTTAAATTAGTTGAGCAAAATAGATCACAAATCTTCACTCTAGCTGCCCATTCTGATGATCCAAACAAGATTGTCTCTGATGATGATTTGAACAATATTAATTCTGCTCTTGATGAAATGGATAGGAAATTTGATAAAAAGTAGGTAGGTTTTTCAAATGGATAGATATGAAATGATGTTAGATAAGATAAGTTCCGAATTACCTGTAATCGAAGGAGACTTGGAGAAGTTGACTGGCTTTACAGGACTCTACAGAAATGGAAGAGTGTATCTTGATAAGAATAAAAGGATAAATGAAAAAGTTGTACTTTTAGCTGAAGAATATGGTCATCATAAAAGAACTGTAGGAAATATTGTTAATTATCGTGATCCGAGAGCATGGAAAGAAGAATGGAAGGCTAGACGTTTTGCAGTCGAAAAAATCGTATCTCTGGATGATTTATTAAATTGTGCGCTTAACGATTGTCATAACAAATATGATTGTGCTGATTTTCTTGATGTTACTCCTGAATTCATAGAAGAATCTTTAATACACTACTTCAATAAATATGGAACAACTCACTATCATCGTAACTATCAATTTTTCTTCGACAGTGAATCAATTAGCATACAACACATTAGACATTCCAGTTGATTATAAGTTTTAAGTACTTTTTTCAATTTACATAAACCACTATACGATTTATTTACAAATATTGAGGAGTTGAAAATCATGATCAAAGATTTAGTAACCGAAAATAGGTATCCTATAGTTTTTATTGGTTCTGGAATATCAAAAAGATATTTAGAAGAATTTCCAACATGGGAAAGCCTATTAAAAGAGTATTGGGAAAAAATTGGTGAGAAACAGAACTTTTTTGCTCATCTTCGTTCGATACGTCAATCTATTAGTTCTAGTAATGACACAGATGAAAATAAAACTTTCAATGCTAATACACTAGTGGCTTCTGAAATTCAAAGGAAATTTGATGATCTTTTTTATAATGAAAAGATCATCGTCGAAGGTCTAACTATAGATGAGGCATATAAAAAAAGTATTTCACCATTCAAATTTGAAATTGCGAACAGATTTAGAAACTATACAATTTTAGAAGACAAGTTAGATGAGATAGAAGATTTTAAACTTTTCCTTTCTAAAGCAAAAGTTATTGTAACCACGAATTATGATACTTTTATCGAGGATCTTTTAAACGAAGTGGGAGCCAAACCAACAATTTATGTCGGTCAAAATGGTTTTTTCGATCCAACGCATGATTGGTCGGAACTATACAAAATACATGGTGATATAGGTTTGCCAGATTCAATCGTAATTACAGAAGAAGACTATCAAAAATACGATAAGAACTCTATCTTATTAAGTGCAAAACTTCTCGTAAATATGATCGACTCCCCAATTGTTTTTATTGGTTACTCATTGACTGATAGAAATGTAAGGAAATTATTAAACGACTTCTCTTCTCAGCTTCCAAGAGAAGATATACGAAAAACAACCAATAGGATTGCGATTATTCAATATAAAGACGGCGATATGACTGTGAATGAAGAAATGTATCGCGATCAGTCTCTTGATCTTAATTATCTACTAGTTTCTACTGACAATTATTCTTTCTTTTATAATCAGATTAGTAAAATAAATGAAGGTTTATCTCCTCACGATATTCTTAGATATCAACGAGCAATTAAAAATATTGTAATAAATGCGGGTTCTCACGGTGCTCTGGATACTGTACTGGTATCTCCGAAAGAGATGGAAGAACTAGAAAAACAGATAGAACGGGGGAAAAATATTGTTGTCGCTCTAGGTGACAAAAAATACTTATATGTTATTCCAGATCTTGTCAGTTATATGAAAGATTATCTATTTGAGGAAAGAGACATTATGCCAAATGTAGCAATGGAGTTTATTGGAAACGAAAATGTACCTACTAGGACTCCTTTTGCAAGATATATTCTTGAGAATGATATTCACAAAATGGGACTAAGCGAGGATAAAATAAAGAAAATTGAAGATAAAATAAATACACATGGTGAATTGGAGACCATCAAAGAATCAGTCCCACAGAATTACAAGAAGAAATACACTGCCATTACTGATATTTTCCACACCACTTATTCGATGATTCGAAAAGTAGATTTAACAACATATAACATAGACAACATTCCATTTGAAGATGTCGAAGATTATGTACTTGGAGAAGGTTTTCAATTATTTAGGGAGGCCCATATAGAAAAGAAAACAGCTTTAAAAAGCTCACTTCGAAGACTATTTTTTGCCTACGATTTACTTAAGCATGGAGATATAAAAAACCCCAAATCCACCTAAAATGGAAGAGGGGCATTTAATGTTGACGACAGCCTACCTATCTAAAATAGATAAAACTTTCGTTAATGATCTAAAAGTATTATACAATTTGTATCTTGAAATGTAAATGAAAAAGGAAAAAAACATTTATTTAAAAAATAACACGACCTCACCCCGCCAAGAGTAACAGTCGTGTTTCTACATTCCCAATAGATGCTAGGAATCATTGTGTCTATTGTATCAAACTGAAAGGTATGATTCAATTATGACAAAGAGAAAACGAGAACTTACTGGTACCGTCGAGGACTTAGGAAATGGAAAATATAAGTTAAGAGTTTTAGTTGGCTATTACGAAAACGGGAATCCTAACAGAAAAAGCAAAAATGTAGCAGCGAAAAATTTAAGAAAAGCATATGCCTTATTAGATGAATGGATTGAGGAGTTCGAAGATGCTGGAATAAACAACGCTGATCTGTTAACAATCACTTTTGGACAGTTTATTAATCAGTTTTGGGAAAAAGAAGCTAAAGTCAATCTTGAACCAAAAACATTTCATAATTACAAGAAGCATTTGGAGAATCGTTTTATTGATAAATTTGAATATTTGCCTTTAAGAGATATCAAGCCATACATGATTAAGGAAATAATAATTAATGCCAAACGAATTAATACCAAAGATCCGGGTCGTAACTCCGAAAAACCTCTCAGTAGATTTACTAAAAAGCAAATGCTTTATGCAATTGGGAATGTCTTCATGGTTGCTCAAGAAGAATATGGATTGATTAAATCGAATCCTACACATTCAGTTAAAATTCCAAAGGAAAGTGGAGTAAAAAGAAACGTTCAGGAGCCTTATTCTGAAGAGGAAATCAACTTAATGCTTACCGCGGCATTCACCGAGTCAGATATGGTGAAGGCAATTGTTTTGACGGCTTTTATTAGTGGAGCCAGACAAGGCGAAATTGTGGCACTAGAAGAAAAAGATATTGATTTTGAAAACCAAAAGATCATTTTTCATCAACGAATTTCCGAGGTTGACTCAAAGTCTGAGATTGTTCTACTTCCTGGTCTAAAGAATGGCGACGACAAAAAAGAGATTTCGGGGCCTACTTTTCTTTTCGATGCATTAAAAGTATTAATAAAGGAAAACAAAAAAATTCGATGGAAGCTAAATGTAAAAAAATTGGACCATTATTTCATTTTTGATACTAAACAAGATGGCACTCTTCCGAGAGGAAGTTATCTATATAAAAAGTTCAAACGTTTTACAAAAAGACACGGATTGCGCCATATAAGATTTCATGATATCCGTCACACATCCGCCACATATCTACTCAGTAATCCTGAAATGACAGCGAAAGAACTACAAGAGCGGTTAGGTCATCGTGATTTCAATACTACGATGAACATCTATGGTCATGCCTTGAAAAAACAGAAAGATACAGCGACTAAATCATTTGAAAAGTTTGAAGAATTATCAACCAAAAGTTTAAAATAACTATATGATATATAGTTTCTGGGGCAGGATTAGGGGCAGAACACTATATTTCTCTGAACTATACCCTATGATACACCCTTTGATATTCCTTTCATATCATGCCGTATCATCTTTTAACATCATTAAATAACAGGCTCTTAATCAGCGGGTCGCGGGTTCGAGCCCCTCACGGCCCATTGGGTGCCAAAC
>OAVH01000357.1_pt1 | contig 34636 bp, 34 predicted proteins | sample 1495281 | NCBI WGS metagenome assembly OAVH01 (sample SAMEA2580082, study PRJEB22360) | human gut metagenome | biome: human gut; feature: human-associated habitat; material: faeces | place: Denmark | collected 2008/2010
AGACCGCATAAACAAAGTGATTGCAGCATGAAATAATAATTAAACTCCACGGATTAAGGTCACTGTCTTTCAGACCTTCCTGTGCAAGTATGGTATGAAGAACAGATATATCACTGGAAACGTCCCAGGCTGTATCCTGAAAAACAGAATCCAGAAGCTTTGCAAACGCTGTATTGAGCGTATCCAGGGTATCCTCGATTTCTTTTTTCGATGCCCGGATCGTCTCCCCCTGTACAGGCTGGCTGTCCATATCCTCATAGGCGTCCAGAAGCTTTACTGTCATAGGAAGATAATAATTCATCATCCGCTTCAGATCCGGAATGATCTCCGGATGCTCCTGAACTCTCTGAAAGATTCTCTTTACAATTTCTTCCATGCTGGCGATCTTGGCTGAAATCTCTTCTCCGGGAATGGCATCATTGCTTTTATGGATTTTTCGGATATACGCTTCTCCCTGGTCAAGAACTTCCTGTACCTCCGGTGGAACATCTGCCATTTTTTGTCTTTTCTCTGCTTCCTGTCTCTGCCTTTCTTCCTGAATGCGGAGGCTTTCCTCATACTGACGATAGGTTTCGCTGCTGGTGATCAGACAGGTTTCTTCCTGGTCAAGGCTGCCCTCCAGAAACCATCCTGTATCGATCATTTCCTGGATATCGTTTTTTACAAAGCGAACACTCTTGCCCACAGCCCTGGAAAGCTTCTCCAGCTGGCAGTAGGTTCTGTCCCCAAGAGCCCTGCGGTACTTTCGGAACCGCCGTACTCTTCCATGTCCGCGGATTCCCTTATGCAGTATTACAATTCCTGCTGCCATTCCAAGCATCATAAGGAGGATGGTTGTTATATAAAAGGAACCGACCAGCGTCTGGATCAGAAGAACTGCCAGAAAAGCAATTCCCATAAAGCCTGACATAATGCCGCCCATCACCATCAGGAAATAATTCCTGGTTTCCATTCCGCTAAGAGAGATGTATAGATCCGGATATTTTTCTTTTTTTTCAGTAAAAACAGGCTTCACGGAATCGGAGTAAGCAGTACGCTCCGGCTCCCTGTCATTCATACTGTCCCATCCTTTTTTCGGATTAAAGTTCTGCCTCTGGTACTGGCAGACTCCCTGGTCGATCACCCTTCCAATGGAACGGCTCATTCTCCTGAAATCCCTTGAATTTACTGCTTTTTCGATCACATCCTGCGCTTCCCTGATCTTGTCCTCCATCTGCGCAAAATCAAAATTCTGGTTTTTTGTTGTTTTCTTCTTATCCATAAGTATTCTCCATCAGGCCAATATAAACTTTCATTTCCTTTATTCTGCACTATAAAAATATTATAGCGAAGTGCCTGATAAAATACAAGTTTTCAGTTGAAGTCCGATTCCAAAAGTGCTACACTGTTTATATCGTACATTAAAGCGGCAAAGTACCTTTTACTGATACCGCCAAATAACAGGAGGATGATATTATGGAAAAAAAGAACATCGACTGGGGTAACCTGGGTTTTGGCTATGTACAGACAGATTACCGTTATGTCTCAGATTTTAAGAATGGTTCCTGGGACGAAGGAAAACTTACCGAGGATGCAAACGTTGTAATCAATGAGTGCGCCGGTGTCCTTCAATATGCCCAGACTGTATTTGAAGGTATGAAAGCCTATACAACAGAAGACGGACGTATTGTTACTTTCCGTCCGGATCTGAACGCAGAACGTATGGAAAACTCTGCAAAAAGACTGGAAATGCCGGTATTTCCAAAAGACCGTTTTATTCAGGCTGTCGTGGATACCGTAAAGGCAAATGCCGCTTACGTTCCGCCATTTGGCTCAGGAGCAACCCTTTATATCCGTCCTTTTGAATTCGGCACCAATCCGGTCATTGGGGTGAAGCCTGCAGATGAATACCAGTTCCGTGTATTTACCACACCGGTAGGACCTTACTTCAAGGGCGGCGTAAAGCCTCTGACCATCCGTGTGACTGATTTTGACCGCGCAGCGCCCAACGGAACCGGCCATATCAAGGCAGGACTGAACTACGCCATGAGTATGCATGCCATTGTAGACGCACACAACCAGGGATATGACGAAAACATGTATCTGGATGCCGCAACCAGAACGAAAGTAGAAGAAACCGGCGGAGCCAACTTCCTCTTTGTCACAAAAGACGGCAAGGTTGTCACACCGAAATCTGACAGCATCCTTCCATCTATTACCCGCCGCTCTCTGATCTATGTGGCGCAGCACTATCTTGGACTTGAGGCAGAAGAACGTGAGATCCCGTTTGAAGAAGTAAAAGATTTTGCAGAGTGCGGCCTTTGCGGCACTGCTGCCGTAATCTCTCCGGTAGGAAAGATCGTAGATCACGGCAAGGAGATCTGCTTCCCGACAGGAATGACAGAAATGGGACCTGTTACCAAGAAGCTTTATGAAACACTGACCGGCATCCAGATGGGCCGCATCGAGGCTCCGGAGGGATGGCTTCAGGTAATCGAATAAACGATATCCCGAAGGGATCTGCCCCTGGCAGCTTTCTTCGGATATCTCTCCTCAAAAAAGGGCAGTTACAGGTTTTTATGAACCTGCAGCCGCCCTTTTTCTTATTTCTTTCTCTCGTATTTTACGAATTCATATTCCAGGTCAAAATAAGTCTGCTCCTCGCTTCTGGCCGTCACTTTCCACTCCGGCATCTCATCCAGATTCGGGAAATAACAGTCTGCTTCATAGGCAAAATCGATTTTTGTGATATGAGCTGTATCGCAGTAAGGAAGAAGCTGTTTGTATACACTGTCCCCTCCAATGCAATACACCTGGTCAGACGGGTATTTTGCGATTTCTTCCAGAAGTTCCTCTATGGTATGTACCACAATGGCATCCTTTACCTTAAAGTCTCTGTTTCCGGTCAGAACAATATTGGTTCTGTTTTTCAGCGGAAGTCCGCCTGGAAAGCTTTCCAAGGTCTTTCTTCCCATGACTACGATCTTGCCTGTGGTTTCCTGACGGAACATTTTCATGTCTGCCGGAATACTTACCAGAAGCTTGTTATCCTTGCCGATAGCCCAGTTTTTATCCACTGCTACAATAATATTCATAATCTCTGTTTCTTCCTCCTGTTTCAGATAGCGATCGGAATGTTTTTGATCTGAGGCCATGTCTGGTAGTTCTCAATGATCAGGTCATCCACTGTAAAATCATAGAAATTTTTGATCTCCGGATTCAGCTTTACCGTAGGTGCCGGATACGGAGTTCTCTGGATCAGTTCCTTTACAACCGGGATATGGCGGTCGTAAATATGGCAGTCGGAGATCACATGTACCAGTTCTCCTGCCTCCATATCACATACCTGGGCAAACATCATCAGAAGAATGGAATACTGGCAGACATTCCAGTTATTGGCAGCCAGAATATCCTGAGATCGCTGATTCAGGATCGCATTCAGGGTCAGCTTCTCTTTCCCCGGTTCCTTGGTCACATTAAAGGTCATAGAATAAGCGCAGGGATACAGATGCATCTCGTGCAGATCCTGATGCACATAAATATTCGTCATGATCCTGCGGCTGTAAGGATTGTTTTTCAGGTCATAAAGGACACGGTCCACCTGATCCATCATACCTTCTTTATACAGATGCTTCACCTGCATCTGGTAACCGTATGCCTTGCCGATAGATCCGGTCTCATCTGCCCAGCTGTCCCAGATATGGCTGTTCAGGTCATGGATATTGTTTGATTTTTTCTGCCAGATCCAGAGGATCTCATCCATCGCGCTTTTCAGGGCTGTTTTGCGAAGAGTCAGAGCAGGAAATTCTTTCCTGAGATCATAGCGGTTTACAACGCCGAATCTCTTGATCGTATAAGCAGGAGTACCGTCCTCCCATACCGGACGTACCTTCTCTCCTTCTGTGCTGGTGCCGTTTTCGATCACATCTCTGCACATGTTAATAAACACTGTATCTGCAACGCTCATATCTGCGCCTCCTTTTTCCTGTTTTTTTCGTTGGTTCACATCGTGCTGTGGTTCATTATATCATACGGCGCAGTGCTTTACAAATCCAAATTCCCGTGCTATATTAGAACCCATGAAATTTATAATCACATTATTAAAACCACTTTCGTTTCTTCCAGCCCTGCTGATGATGTACCTTATTTTTTCATTTTCAGCCCAGACCGGGGAGGTGTCCGGGGAACTCAGCTACAAAATCAGCTATGAAATCGTAGAAACGAAAAATGAACTTTTCCATACAGGAAAAAGCTATGACCAGCTAGCGTATGAAGCGGAACAGATTCACTACTATGTGCGGAAAGCCGCCCATATGACAGAATATTTTCTTCTGGCCATCGCTGTTTCCTTTCCGCTTTATGTATACAAAATAAGAGGCTTCTGGCTCTTTTTCCTTGCAGGTATTCTCTGTGTCGGCTTTGCCGGACTGGATGAGTATCACCAGTCTTTTGTATCCGGAAGAAGTCCCGGGCTCAAAGATGTGGGCTTTGACAGTGCAGGAGCGCTGATCGGTATCCTTATGGTTCAGCTTTTTTGCTGGTCAAGTCTGCATTCTCCTGATTCCAGACCTGTACGACGAAAAAAGCGCAGGAAAAAACATCGCAGATAGATCCGGGCTGCTTCACTCTATTTTGCCGCCTTCCACAACCAGATTGTCCGGATCTGCTGCTTCCCCGTAAACAGGAGCCAGTGTTGCTTCATAATCTGCATGGAAAAAGCGTTCTTCACCAAGTGCCCGGATCTCATCATTGAGCCAGTCAAGAAGTGAGGTATTTCCTTTCTGCACAGCAGGTGAGATCTCATCCGCATTGCCGAGAGCCTCAATACCGACGGTAAATCCGGGGTTCTGGATCGCCCATGCCAGAACTTCCGTATTATCCGTAGAAAATGCATCTCCGCGTCCGTCCAGAAGCGCATTATATGCATCTGCATATTCATCATATTTCTGCAGTGTTACATCCGGATAATTCTTTTCAAAATAGGTTTCTGCAGTGGTTCCCTTAACGACAATGAGAGTTTTCCCGTTAAGCTGTTCGACGTCTGTCACAAGGGCATTGTCCGGAGATACAACCCCCAGCTTCACTTTCATATAAGGCAGTGCAAAATCTACCTGTTCGGCTCGCTCTTCTGTTACTGTAAAATTTGCAAGAATAAGATCTGCCTTGCCTGTTGCGGCATATTCCACACGGCTTGCAGGATCGGTAGAAATATATTCAGCCTTCACCCCGAGATCCTTCGCAATGCGTTCTGCAAAATAAATATCATAGCCCTGATATTCACCATTTTCATCTACATATCCAAAAGGAGCCTTATCACTGAATACACCAATAACGATCTTCCCGCTTTTCTTTATTTCATCAAGTGTACAGAAAGAAGCTGCGGAGGTCTCCTTTCCTGAGCGGCTGCAGCCTGTAAATCCGGCCGTCAGAAGTACAGCTCCCAAAATTATCGTAAACAGTCTTTTAATATGCTTCCTGTATTTCATTTCTGATTCCATCCTTCCATATATTAGTTGTACTATTCATTCCTTTTTTATCTGTTCTGCGCTTTTCATAAGCAAAGGTCCGCAGAAACTCTTTCGCCCTCTGTGTTTCAGGCTTTGTAAAAAACACATCCGGTTTCGCTTCTTCAACGATATGCCCACTGTCTAAAAATAAGATTCTGTCCGCAATTGCTTCCGCAAACTGCATTTCATGTGTTACGATCACCATTGTCATCCCCTGCCCAGCCAATTCCAGCATCACATCCAGGACTTCTCTTACCATTTCCGGATCAAGAGCTGCGGTAACTTCATCAAACAGCATGATCTCCGGATTCATGCAAAGTGCACGGATTATCGCGACACGTTGTTTCTGTCCTCCTGACAGTTCTCTGGGATAGGCCTTGCGCTTTTCCCAGAGCCCGACTCTTCTCAGCATCTGCTCTGTCTGCAGTTCTACTTCCTTTTTCGGGCGTTTCTGCACTTTGACAGGAGCCAGCATGATGTTGTCCATAATATTTTTATGAGGAAAAAGCTCATAGCTCTGAAAGACCATGCCAATTCTCTGTCTGATCCGGGCAATCTTTTTGCCATTGGACATTACTTCTTCACCGTCCAGTAAAATTTTCCCTCCTGTAGGCATTTCCAGTCCGTTCATGCACCGCAGAAATGTGCTTTTCCCACAGCCGGAAGGACCAAGCACCACAACGACTTCTCCCTTTTCTATACTGACATCAATCCCGTCAAGAATGACCTCATCACCAAATTTTTTCTTTAATCCCACAACCTGCAGCTGTGTTCTTTTTTTCATCTGTTCTGTTCACCTCCAGCGTTTTTCAAGACTTTTTGCCAGCATGGAAATCGGCCAGCATGCAAGAAAATATAATAAAAATATCACTCCGTATATCCACAGCGCAGCTGTCGGGAATGTAAAACGATTGGCATCAATGATCTGTTTCCCCACTTTCAGAACCTCCGTCATACCGATCAGAACAACAAGACCTGTAGTTTTAATCATCCTGGTAGTAAGGTTGATCGTAAGAGGAAGCAGTCTCTGTACAGTCTGAGGAACAATCACATATCCAAAAGTCTGCCGCTTATCCATCCCAAGAGCTGCTGCACTGTCATACTGATGTTTTGGTATACTGCCAAGCGCACCTCTTACTAGATCGCCCATTTCCGCAGTTCCCCACAAAGTGAAAACAACAACAGCACTGCTCTGTGCGGACGGATTCCAGCCAAAGGCTCTTGTTACACCAAAATAAGCAATAAACAAAAGCACAAGCTGCGGCATAATGCGGATTATTTCCAGATAGATCCGGCTGACCGCTCGTGATATCGGATTTTTCAATGTCATAAACATTCCGAAAAGTCCCCCCAGCGGAACAGAGAGCAGTACGGCGATCAGACTGATGCGCAGTGTCACCCACAGCCCTTCCAGCAGCCGCAGGAAATTGTCGCCCAGAAAAAGTACACTAATCCCCGAATCCTGCATATTTCAGTCTCCTTTCCATAATTCCTGCTGCTATGGAAACAGGAAGTAAAAGAATCAGATAAAATAGCACCAGCATAACAAGCGCCTCATCCGTTTCATAATAAAGACCAATCAGATCCTTTGTGACATACATCAGATCTGCCAGTGCGATTCCACTGACCACAGAGGTTTCTTTTATAAGAAAGATCACATTGGCGCACACACCTGGAATCGATACAGCAAGCGCCTGTGGAAAAATAACCTCTCTCATTATCAGCCATGGATTCATACCGAGACCTGCAGCAGCTTCGATCTGGGTTTTCTCTACTGATCCAAGTCCACTCCTCAGAGACTCTGCCATATAGCTGCCGCCAAGAAAGCCAAGGCCTGCAATGGCACAGATCTCTGCGCTCCAGATAATCCCAAGCTTTGGCAGTCCAAAGTAAAGAAAGAAAAGCTGCACCAGCAAAGGGGTATTTCGACTGATTTCTATGTATACAGACACTGCCTGACAGAGGACAGGGATTTTATAGTACAATATCATGGAAGACACCACTCCTGTCGCCAGCGCGATCAGTATCCCCCAAAATGCAATTTTTACAGTAAGCCTTGCTGCATCCACATACCAGGGCAGATATTCCATCATAAATCCAAAGTCAAGTCCCATTCTGATCCGGCTCCTCCTTCCCTTATATTTATAGAGATCATGATCTTACCGCATCAAAGCCATTTTGCAGATCCGCAAGGATATCATCAATGTGTTCCGTACCAATGGACAGGCGGATCGTATTCTGCCGGATTCCCTGATCCTCCAGTTCCTTCTCTTCCAGCTGGCTGTGTGTGGTCGTCGCAGGATGTATCACAAGACTTTTCACATCAGCTACATTGGCAAGCAGAGAAAAGATCTTCAGGCTGTCAATAAACTTATGGGCTTCTGCCTGTCCTCCTTTAATCTCAAAGGTAAAAATTGAGGCTCCGCCCTTTGGAAAGTACTTCTGATACAGCGCATGATCCGGATGATCCGGCAGAGACGGATGATTGACTTTTTCCACCTGCGGATGCCCAGAAAGAAATTCCACTACTTTTCTTGTGTTTTCCGCATGACGTTCCAGACGCAGGGACAGAGTTTCAATTCCCTGCAAAAGCAGGAAAGCCGCAAAAGGAGAGATCGTCGCCCCTGTATCACGGAGCAGGATGGCACGGATATAAGTCACAAAAGCGGCCGGACCTGCTGCTTTCACAAACGCGACTCCGTGGTAGCTTGGATTCGGTGCTGCAACTGCAGGATATTTTCCACTTGCTTCCCAGTCAAATTTACCGGAATCTACAATAACGCCTCCCAGGGTCGTACCATGACCTCCAAGGAATTTGGTGGCAGAATGTACTACAATGTCTGCACCATGCTCTATGGGACGGATCAGATAAGGTGTGCCAAAGGTATTGTCTACAACCAGCGGCAGACCGTGTTTATGAGCAAGGGCAGCCAGAGCGTCTATATCCGGGATATCACTGTTGGGATTTCCGAGGGTTTCAATATAAATGGCTCTTGTATTATCCCTGATTGCCGCCTCTACTTCTGCAAGATCATGGATATTTACAAAGGTTGCAGTAATTCCGAAGTTCGGAAGCGTATGGGCAAGCAGGTTGTAGCTGCCACCATAAATGGTTTTCTGTGCGACAAAATGGCCTCCGTTCTGCCCCAGAGCCTCAAGAGTATAGGAAATTGCCGCTGCACCGGAAGCAAGGGCAAGGGCAGCTATACCACCTTCCAGAGCCGCGATCCGCTGTTCCAGAACATCCTGCGTAGAATTTGTCAGACGTCCGTAAATATTTCCTGCATCGGAAAGACCAAACCGCGCCGCCGCATGAGCAGAATTTTTAAAAACATAAGAAGTGGTGGCATAGATCGGTACTGCACGGGCATCTGTGGCCGGATCAGGATTTTCCTGTCCTACATGAAGCTGTAATGTTTCAAATCTGTAATCGTTCATAATAATCTCCTCCTGAAAAAATAAAAACCGCAAGACTCCGACATTGAAGTCTCCCGGCTGTAAGCGATTGTTATCCCACTGTCATTTATGCGATACAAAGGTTACTCCTGAAATGGAGAACATATCGGAAAAGGCACGCAAAAAGTCATACACATACAACAGCTGCACATGTCCATTTCCATCTCCATAATATTGTTGATCGCAAAAATATTTTTCATAGTCTTTACTCCTTTCCTTTTATTAACCTACCAATTAAGTTGGTATGATTATAACCCCAGAAAATACCATTGTCAATAGAAAATTTTAATTAAGTAAAAAAAGGAGACAGCTTCTGGCCAATGTCATTTAGTTAAGACATTAAGCAGATGTATTCCTATCAGGCGGAGGTAGAAAATTCACTATCTTTGCCTGATTTTTCTTTTATAAAAACTTGCTCTTATATTTATGTAGCACAAAAAGACAGATTGCTATCTGCCTAAATTAACGATATACTTTTATCGATGTTATGCAACTCGATACAGAAAACTTACTGCTGACTTAGGCTTGACTTTGCGAGGGTCGGAACGCCCGGGTCTTACAGGTAAAAGTTTCTTCTGTATCAGCGTCTCAACGTCAGGTGGGGAAATGTCATTTCGCAGGAAATAACGACATATATGAATTGCTATTGTGTAATTCATTTGATAAACATGTTTTGTACCTTTTTGTTGGATTATTACATGCATTGTAATGAGCTCACAATAATTGTAAAGGACTAAACGTGCGTATATTTCTTGCATGATATACTCCACCTTTTTTGAGTGAAAGCAACATAATCCGATAGCATATTTCAATTCCCTGAACGATGTTTCGATGCCCCATCGCATTGCATGAACCTTCGTTATTTCTTCTGCTGGAAAATCTTCCTTTGGAAGATTGGTAATTATACTTTCATACGAATCTTCTGAAATGGCAAACCTTACTACTCTAAAATTCAACGTATAAAATTTTTTGTCATATAAATCCAGATAGTCAAATGGACTGGATTTTGCAATAAATTTAAATTTTTTGGTTTTAGCTTTCACATCTTTTGTCTGTTTTCGGGTTAATATAAGTTGCATGTCGTGGTCAAACTCATTTTCATCAGGAAGGTCAAAACTTCCTGTCATGCTTCCCCCACCGCCATCCTTTACACGAATCAGATAATACATTCCTTTTTCTTGGACATGCGCAAAAATATTATATGTTTCATATCCTCTGTCTGCGATAAAAATTGTTTTTTTCTCTCCTTTATAACGGTCAATCATTTGTGTCATTGCCAATGATTCGTTTTCTAGCCTTGCAGGTTGTATCACAAGATCAATATATCTCTTCTCGCACAGGTCGAAAAGAGCATTCAGATGAATCTGATTAAATCCCCGATCAGTTGGTTGAGACTGAAAATAAGTGCCTGCATCGTTTGGATTACGGGCAATGTTCAAATCTGAGCCATCACAAGCTAATAGTTGATAATCCTTATACTTTTTTTCGAATGAGAAACAAGAATTAAATTCATAAAGCAAAAACTGGAATGCCTCCAGAAGTAGTTTGTTTCTCTGCTGACAGAACGCTGAAGCAGACGGGGTATCGACAGAGAACTGGAAATAATCCAGCAATTCTTTTTTTAAGCTTCCACTTTCCATAGAAAGAAGAAATTGAATTGTAGATACAAAATCAAGTTTTCTGTTCCGTGAAAAATCAACTTCTGGATTTTTTGAAAACAACCATGGGGCGGTCGCCATTTCATGGATTAAAGATGACAATTTGTTTTTTACATGTTCCGCAAATATCATAAGCGTTACCTCCAAAATGTAATACATTTAAGTGGCTTCGCCGCAAATTTTTCTATATTTGTCAAGGATTTTTTATAAAAAAAGAGCAGGGTATATATTTTTATATACCTTGCTCTGCAAGAGGCTGCCGACTCAATGTCTTAACTAAATGACATTGAGCTTCTGGCTGTCCCCCCTGAAATTTTATTCCAGATCAGAATCCTCTGTATCTGTATTTTCTTTTTCGGAAGCTTCCTGCGCTTCTTTTTCTGCTACACTTTCTGCAAGTCTGGCACGTTCTGCAATGCTCATCTGTCTGGGAGCTTTCTCTGCTTCCGGCTGCGCCTCTGATTTCTCTTCCACTTCTTCCGCCTTTTTCGCCTGATTTTTTCTGAGGAGATTTTTTCCGCTGACAAAAAGCATTCCTGCGCCGATCACCAGAAAGGCGATTCCAGCCACCATAAATCCCCAGCTTGCACCTTCTTCACCTGCCAGAACATTGGAACAGAGCTTATAGCCTGTATACACAAGGTAAAATCCCGCCAGAAGCATGAGACCGACACTTGTTCCGGGAAGTCCCTGATTCCTGCTGTCTTCTGTTTCACTTTCTTCTTTCTGCTCTTCCTCCGGCAGCTTTACTTCTGTTGTCTCTGCCTGTTCCAGTTCTTCTTTTTTATTATCTTCCATTAGACACATGTTCCTTTCTTACTGATTTTAGAGAGACGCTTCTGTCTGTACGTCATTTTCCAGCTCTTTCGTTTCCGGTTCTTCCGGTTTTGGCAAACGTCCGTAAATACGATTCAGCTCCCTCATCGTATAAACCGTTATATCTGAAAGCATTTCTCTGCCGATTCTCCATCTCCAGTTCAGTCCCAGTGTGGACGGTGCATTCATTCGTGCTTCATTTCCCAGACAGAGATAATCCTGAACAGGAATCACAGCCAGATCTGCCACACTGGAAAGCGCTGTACGGATCAGCCCCCATACGCAGTCATTGACCGGCTTGTCATAGCAGTTGATATACGCACGGACAAAATCTTTATCATGTCCCTGAAGTCCTTCCAGCCATCCCTTCGTTGTCTCATTGTCATGTGTGCCTGTGTATACCACACAATTTTTCTCATACTTATGCGGAAGATAGCTGCTGTCCTCGCTTCCGTCAAAGGCGAACTGCAGAACTTTCATCCCCGGAAAACCGGTATCCTTCACCAGTTTTATCACACTGTCGGTAAGGAATCCCAGATCCTCCGCAATCACATGAAGTCCTGACACATTTTTCTTCAGCACATCAAACAGTTCCAGTCCCGGACCGTCTTCCCAGTGGCCATTCTTTGCAGTTTCATCTCCGTAAGGAATGGAATAATACTCATCAAAGCCTCTGAAATGATCGATCCTTGCCACATCATAGCGCTCCATGCAGTATGTCATTCTCTGGATCCACCATGCGTATCCGGTTGCTTTATGCTTTTTCCAGTCATAAAGAGGATTTCCCCACAGCTGTCCTGTGGCGGAAAAAGCATCCGGCGGACAGCCTGCCACTGCCTCCGGAGCATAGTCCTCTCCTATCTGGAACATTTCCGGATTCGCCCATACATCTGCACTGTCCAGCGCCACATAGATCGGAACGTCTCCGATAATACGTATCCCTTTTTTATTTGCATATTTTTTCAGCTTTTTCCACTGTTTTTCAAAAAGATACTGCTGAAAACAATAAAACTCCACTTCCTCAGACAGTTCATTTTCAGCCTTTCTTACATAGCCTGAATTTCTGTCCCGAAGCTCTTCCGGCCAGTCCAGCCAGCTTTCCCCTTTTCGGCTGTTTTTGATTGCCATATAAAGAGCATAATCCTTCAGCCAGATCTGATATTCTCTCACAAATCCCTGATACTCACTGTCATTCTCCAGATCTGCTCTCTCATATGCCTTTCTCAGAAGCGGGAATCTGTTATGATACATTTTTTCATAATCTACATAAGAAGAATCCTCTCCCCAATCGCAGGCATCACATTCCTCTTTTGTAAGAAGCCCTTCCTGAATCAGATCTTCCAGATTAATAAAATACGGGTTTCCTGCAAAAGTAGAGCAGGACTGATAAGGAGAGTCTCCATATCCGGTAGGTCCCAGAGGAAGAATCTGCCAGTACTGCTGCCCTGCTTCCGCCAGCTTATCCACAAATTCATAAGCCTCCCTGGAAAAGCAGCCGATTCCATAAGAAGAAGGAAGGCTGGAAATCCCCATTAAAACACCGCTTGCTCTCATTTCTTTTCTCCTTCGTTGTTTATATTTTCATAAATCTTCATACAATAGTCTAATTATACCAAGCCCATACGTGGCGGTCAAGGAGAATCCCTCAGGCCTTGAGGGACTTACTGCTTTTCTTCTGCACAAAAACAGACCGGGGAATTTCCCCGGCCCTTACCAGCTCTCCTCTGTCATCTTTCACCTTCTTCTGGCCGCAGCCTGCAGCGCAGATTGTCAGAATTCCGATCAGAAGAAGAACCTTATATATTTTTTTCACGATAAGCCCTCCATACTTGTATTTACCGATAGTATGAACGAAAACCGTACTTCTATGCGTCAGAATCCCTTCTTTTCCATATAGACAGCAACGTCATGATATACCTTTTCTTTCTCTTTTTCATTCAGTATCTCATGACGCATCCCCTGATAAAGTCTTCCCTTTACATCACGGTATCCTGCCCGCCTCATGGCTTTCACGGCAGATGCAAACTGTCGGACACTGCCAATACAGGGATCCTCAGCACCACTGATAAACAGCACCGGTATCTCCGGCTTCGTGCATTTCCATTTTTTTACATCATATGCTCTTTTCATCAGGTCAAACAGCGCCAGATAAGCATCGTCTGTAAAAGTAAATCCACATAATTCTGAATCCGAGTATGCCTGATATACTTCCTGATCCGAACAGATCCAGGCATTTTTGTTTTTTTCTCCCGGGAACTTCAACGCAAAAGTTCCAAAGGCCAGAAACTCCAGTATCCGGCTTCTGTGCCTCATTCCCAAAAGCCTGCCTTCCACATTTGCAATCATGGTTCCAAGAGTCCTCACCTTCTGATCACTTGGAGAACCGCAGACGATCAGCATATCCATACAGTCATCATGTTCTGCCGCAAACGCTCTTACTGCCAGAGATCCCATACTGTGTCCAAAAAGAATCAGCGGAAGATCCGGAAACATTTCTCTGACACTCCGGTTTACTGTGCCGATATCTGACAGCATGGCATCGGCACCGCCCCCATACATATAGCCCAGGTCATCACCTGAGCGTACGCTCTGCCCGTGTCCTCTGTGGTCATGGATCACCGTCATATATCCCAGCGATGCCATATACTCCATGAATAGCTCATATCTCTCCTTATGCTCACTCATACCATGAACAATCTGAATAATTCCTTTATAGGGAAGTTCCTCCGGACAGATGCTGAGGGCGGAAATCCTCAGTCCGTCTGCCTCCGATCTGAAAAAACGTCTGTATCTTTTTACCATATCCATTTCCTCCTGAACTATAATCCGATTGTCAGTTATTTTTATTATTTTATTCTCTTCCCCGGCTCTGTCTGTAATTTAAATTTGAATCCTCTGCTGTCGGCTTATGAGTCTTGTCAAATAAGGCATGGCTCTGTTATAATAATAAGGTATCATATGGGGATTATAAAGTAAACAGATAATAGGAGGAATCATGAGTACAGAAAATCAGGAGAATCTTACAGAAGAAGTCCTGCCTGTAAAAAAAAGAAAAAAGAAAAAAAAAGGACTGATCATTTTTCTAGTAGTTCTGATCCTGGCCGTTGCCGGGGGCGCCGGGTATTATTTCTGGGAACGCCAGAAGCCTGTCAACACACTGAAAACGTTTCTGGGTGATGTCCAGAATATGAATTTTGACGGGATGAAAGCACAGCTCCAGAGCAATGACATGTCTGCACTGGATAATGCTGATATCACCAACAATGCATATAAGGCGTTTTTCCAAAACGTCAATAAAAAAATGACCTTTGACATTAAAAAAACCGATTTCAGCATCACAAACGGAACAGCAAATATTACAGCCAGAATCAAATATATCGACGGCTCTGATATTTATAAAGAAACCATTACAGAGTTTCTGAAGCAGATTGTTTCTACGGCCTTCTCCGGTCAGCAGCTTACAGAAGAGCAGACTCAGCAGAAGCTTGCCTCTCTTCTTGAAGAAAAAGCCGGAACTGTTACAGATAAATTTGCTGAAACAGATATCACTTATCCACTGATCAAAGCCGGCGGCCAGTGGAAAATTGTTTCTCTTGATGCGGAAACAGTGCGTCTGATGTCTGCTAATTTCACCAATGTACAGGATGAAATCAATCAGTCTCTGAAAGAAATGGAGAATTCTGATGCACAGACTCCGGAGGCTCCCACTGCAGCTGCTGATGGGACTATCGATATGACAAACGATAAATTTACCATCCATTATAAGCAGCACCGGATAGCAAACGATTTTTCCGGTGCGCCCTGTCTTCTGGTATATTATGACTACAGTAATAATGGTACCTCTGCTTCCAGTGCAATGGTAGATGTAAATCTCCAGGCATTTCAGAATGGTCAGGTTCTGACTGCAGCCATCCCCGAGGCAAATGATGATGCCGTTGATCAGTTTATGGCTGAGGTTCAGCCGGGACAGGCAGTTACCGTATGCCAGGCATTTTCACTGATCGATGAATCTGACGTTACGCTTCAAGCAGGAGAGGCATTCAGCTTCGGAGGCGGAACCGTTACCTCCCAGATACTTAAAATCAAATAAATTTTTATGATATTCGCAGCAGATACAAAATGCTGCGAATATTTTTTTTACTTTTTGGGATACTGAATATCTGAAAGGATGGTGACTTATGGATAATAAATTTTTGCAGTATTTTTCATTGACGATCGCCGTTATCGGCGCGGTAAACTGGGGCCTGATCGGCTTTTTTAATCTGAATCTTGTTTCCCTGCTCTTCGGGAGCATGAGCTGGATGTCAAGGATCATCTATGGACTGGTGGGATTGAGCGGTCTGTATCTGCTTTCCTTTTACGGTCTGGTAGATCACCAAAAACAGGAGGTATCATGAACACATCAAAAAAGACAGCGTCCTCTGCTGCTTTTTCTGAAGCAGTAATTGCAGACCTTCCGGATACCTGCACAAAAAAAATACGGGATTTTGAGAGAGAATTGAACAAACTTGGATTCTGGAATATCGCTCTTGTTGCATACCAGCTAAAAGAACATTAAAATCCGCTTCCTGTATCCTGCGGAGAATTGCACAAAAAAAGAGTCAGGATTCTTCCTGACTCTTAAGAGCGATAGACGGGGCTCGAACCCGCGGTCTCGACCTTGGCAAGGTCGCGCGTTACCAACTACGCCACTATCGCATAAGAGCGGGTGATGGGAATCGAACCCACGTATCCAGCTTGGAAGGCTGGTGTTCTACCATTGAACTACACCCGCATGTATCGCTGTGTTGTTTGCTACAACGATACTGAGTATATATTACTTTCAGGTATTTGTCAACATCTTTTTTAAAAAAAATTTTTTATTTTTTTATTTTTCAGTTTTCCCATTCCCACACATTCGCCTTAGACACCATGTTTTTCGGCTTCTTGATCACAAGTTCCGGGCTTTTTGCACTGACCTTGGTATCTGCCGGAATGGACTCTGTAATAAATGTATTGCCTCCGATAATGGTGTTTTCTCCAATTACTGTTTCTCCACCCAGAACTGTGGAATTGGAATAAATAGTCACATTGTCTTTGATCGTAGGATGTCTCTTTACATCCGCAAGCTGCTGCCCCTGTCTTGTAGAAAGCGCGCCCAGAGTTACACCCTGATAAAGCTTTACATTATTTCCAATTTCTGTGGTTTCACCGATCACCACTCCAGTACCGTGGTCAATAAAGAAGTACTCACCGATCTCCGCTCCCGGGTTAATATCGATCCCGGTTCTGCCATGAGCATACTCTGTCATAATACGCGGTATGTATGGCACCTTATCCAGATAAAGAATATGGGCAAGCCGATATACATAAATGGCAAACAGTCCCGGATAAGAGGAAATAATTTCCTCTTTGCTTTTGGCTGCCGGGTCACCGTCAAAGCCTGCCTGAACATCTTTCAGAAGACGCTGCTGTACCTCCGGAAGTTTCCTAAAAAAATTCCCACAGATGTTTTCTGCCTTCTGCTCTGCCTCCTGCTTCTGCAGATTCTGATCCGCATAAAGGAACGCGATCTCCACCTGACGTTTCAGTCTGTCATAGTAATCATTCAGTAAATATGCCGTAAACTGTCCGGGAAAAAGTCTTGCCGCCGTATCTTCTCCAAAATATCCCGGAAAGATCACTGAGCGGAGATCCCTGACAAGATTAATAATCACAGCCCTGTTTGGAAGACTCCTTCCGTTTTTTGGCATAAACAGCTCTTCTCTGTTATAATTCTCCGTCAGATCCTCTGCAGCCCTTAAAATCGCTTCTCTTTTTATATTCATAGCTCCTCCTGTCTGCTGAAATCTTTTCGCACTGTAGTTTTCTTCTTATCATAGTATAGCTTTACGTCTTCGTCAAGAAACATATCCCAAAAATAATTTGACTTTCCCTCTTTCAGTCGATATAATGATAAATGGTCATATACATGGCTCTGGAGATGTACCCAAGTGGCTGAAGGGTCCGCACTCGAAATGCGGTAGGCCGGGCAACCGGCGCGAGGGTTCAAATCCCTCCATCTCCGCTTGACAAATGATATTTATTCATGTATAATATCGTTTGTTTGATACAAATAAAGGGGATTGGTCAAATGGTATGATAGGGGTCTCCAAAACCTTTGGTGGGAGTTCGATTCTCTCATCCCCTGTTTCTGAAAGGATCCGGAATCACTGAATCAGTGGTTTCGGATTTTTTGTTTTCAGATATTTTTTCGTCACCAAAAAAATCCTGGAGGGTATATTATGGAACATATCCTGAAATTAACTGTAGAAAATCAGTATCTTCCGGCAACTGTGGAAAAGATCCTGCTGTTTCAGGCCGGTCTTACCAGAAAACAGATTTCCGGCGCCAAATTCCGTTCCGGAGGTATCCTCTGTAACGGCATACAATGTCGGGTTACAAAAACGGTTTCTGCCGGGGATGCCCTCACCATATGCCTGGAAGAGTCCTCCCGGGGATCTTCTCATCTGGAGTTTCCTTCCGAACTCCTTCCTCCTCTTCAGATTTTGTATGAAGATCAGGATATTCTCGCTGTTGACAAGCCTTCCGGTCTTGTAACTCATCCTTCCGGCAAACACTTTAAGGACACTCTTTCCAATCAGGTCTACTGGTATCTGCGTCAGAAAGGCGAAACAGTCACCGTCCGTTCCATAGGACGTCTGGATCGTGAAACCTCCGGCATTGTTGTCTTTGCCAAAAACAAAACCTGCGCTGCAAGGCTTCAGGCACAGCATTATACCGGAGAATACCGCAAAAAATATCTGGCGATCCTGTCCGGTTCTCTTCCTGAAAACAGACAGTATACGGTTTCTTTTCCCATAGGTCCGGATCCCGGCGATTCCCGGAAAATGCAATGCTTTCCCTGTAAAGAACAGCCGGCGCCGGACAGTCGTCCTGCTGTCACTCACTTTCAGGTACTGTACAGCACATCTAAATGGTCTCTGGTCTCTCTTTCTCTGGAAACCGGACGGACACATCAGATCCGTGTCCATATGAAATCCATCGGACATCCACTGGTCGGAGATACCCTTTACGGAACAGACTTTACCGACAGTCCCCTGTACTTTCACAGAGCAGCTCTCCATGCATGGAAAATCAGCTTTTTTCATCCCTTTGATAACAGGGCTATTTCAGTAAAAGCACCCCTTCCTGAAGATTTTTCATTTCTGAAAAAAATGGTATAAAGAAAGCTGTGTCCACTTTGTTAAAAAATTGTTTATTCACTATTTTCTGGTTGATTTTGTCCTGTTTTTATGTATAATATATAAAGGAAAGCTATAGTTCCACTTTTTTCAAATCAGATAGCATAAATCCTGTCAGGCAGGTTGTTATCCTATTACAATTTTAAGAAAAGAGGTAAATGTAAGATGGCAAAAATTGATTTAACCAAGTATGGCATTACCGGAACCACTGAGATCGTATATAACCCTTCTTATGAAGTGTTATATGAAGAAGAAACCAAACCGGAGCTTGAAGGCTTTGAAAAAGGCCAGGTAAGTGAGCTTGGTGCTGTCAACGTTATGACCGGTATCTACACAGGTCGTTCTCCTAAAGACAAATTCATCGTTATGGATGAGAACTCCAAAGACACTGTATGGTGGACTTCCGACGAGTACAAAAACGACAACCATCCGGCTTCCCAGGAAGCATGGGATACCTGTAAAGAAATCGCTCTGAAAGAACTCTCCAACAAGAGACTTTTCGTAGTTGATGCTTTCTGCGGTGCAAACCACGACACCCGCATGGCTATCCGTTTCATCGTTGAAGTAGCTTGGCAGGCACACTTTGTAAAGAACATGTTCATCATCCCGACAGAGGAAGAACTTGAGAACTTTGAGCCTGATTTCGTTGTTTACAACGCGTCCAAAGCAAAAGTTGAAAACTATAAAGAGCTTGGTCTCAACTCTGAGACAGCTGCTATGTTCAATATCACTACACGTGAGCAGGTTATCCTGAACACATGGTACGGCGGAGAAATGAAAAAAGGTATGTTCTCCATGATGAACTACTATCTGCCGCTAAAGGGCATCGCTTCCATGCACTGCTCTGCAAACACAGATATGAACGGCGAAAATACAGCTATCTTCTTCGGACTTTCCGGAACAGGCAAAACAACTCTTTCCACAGACCCGAAACGTCTCCTGATCGGTGATGACGAGCACGGCTGGGACGACAACGGTATCTTCAACTTCGAAGGCGGCTGCTATGCTAAGGTTATCAACCTTGACAAAGAATCTGAGCCGGATATCTACAATGCGATCAGACGCAACGCTCTTCTTGAGAACGTTACCCTTGACAAAGACGGAAAGATCGACTTCGATGATAAGAGCGTTACAGAAAACACTCGTGTTTCCTATCCGATCGACCATATCGAAAAAATCGTTCGTCCGGTATCCGCAGCACCTGCAGCTAAGAACGTAATCTTCCTTTCTGCAGATGCATTCGGTGTTCTTCCTCCAGTATCTATCCTGACACCGGAGCAGACACAGTACTACTTCCTGTCCGGATTCACAGCTAAACTTGCTGGTACAGAGCGTGGAATCACAGAGCCTACACCAACCTTCTCCGCATGCTTCGGTCAGGCATTCCTGGAACTGCATCCAACCAAATATGCAGAAGAGCTTGTTAAGAGAATGGAAGCAAACGGTGCAAAAGCTTATCTTGTAAACACAGGATGGAACGGCTCCGGAAAACGTATCTCCATCAAAGATACCCGTGGTATCATCGATGCAATCCTTAACGGCGACATCAACAACGCACCGACCAAGACAATCCCGTACTTCAACTTTGAGGTTCCGACAGAGCTTCCGGGCGTTGATACAAACATTCTTGATCCTCGTGACACTTACGCAGACGCTGCTGAGTGGGAAGAAAAAGCAAAAGATCTTGCGCAGAGATTCATCAAGAACTTCTCCAAATACGAAGGAAACGAAGCTGGTAAAGCACTTGTTGCAGCTGGCCCGCAGGAATAATCCCTATAAAGAATATAAGGCGGATGTGAATGTCACATCCGCCTTTTCTTATCATTATCACTCTTTATTCACCAGAAATCTTTACTTCTCCTGCGATATCCACAGAAAAATATTCCCTTATTTCCCCGATGTCCTCTGTCTGTCCAAGAACCCACATCAGCTTTGTCATGGCCGCCTCCGCTGTCATATCATAGGCCTGAAGAACACCGCTCTCCAGCGCCCGTCGACCGGTTTCATAAACAGAAAGGTTGCTTCCCTCATATCTGCACTGGCTTCCTGCCAGAACCACCATTCCCTTTTCTGTCACGTTTTTAATGGCACTTATAAAATCATTTTTCAAAAAAGGCATCCCGCCAAGTCCAAAACCTTCTATATAAATGCCCCTGCATCCCTTTTCCTGAAGATATTCCAGTATAGAAGGATCCATTCCAGGGTACAGCTTCAGAAGGAACACATGATTGGAATAAGCAGTCTGAGGTCTGAAAATCCCTCTTTTTACTACGAGATTTTCTTTTTTGATATGAAGTCCAAGAGAGCTGATCTCTCCGATATAAGGATAATTAATGCTTTCAAAAGCATCAAAACTCATCGTCCTTACCTTGGAAGCTCGACAGCCAAGCATCACCTTGCGGTTAAACGCTACAAAAACGCCCGGGTATCCGCTTGCAGCCATGTGGATCCCGCACCGGCAGTTTTCCATGGCATCTGCTACAGGATCTGCAATCGACAGCTGGCTGCCTGTTACCACTACAGGAATCGAAATATTCTGAAGCATAAAAGCCAGCATGGAAGCCGTATATGCCATTGTATCTGTACCGTGGATCACCGTGATCCCATGGTACTCTCTGCTTCTTTTTGCGATCAGATCTGCAAGGCTGGCCCAGTCCTCAGGGAAAATATTGGCGCTGTCCACCGAACAGAAATCCTCTGTCTCCAGCTCCAGATTTCTGGATACCATCCGAAGCTCTTCCAGCATATCACGACTTTTCATCCCTGGCATAAGCCCGTTTTCACTGCTTACGGAAGATAAAGTTCCTCCTGTATTTATGATCAGGATCCGTTTTTTCATTTCCTGGTACCTCCTGTCTCCGATTCCGGAACCTGACCGGTATCGAACTTCTGCGTCATTCATTCTCTGCACATTCACAGGTCGTTTTTCTTATAATAAGCGTCGGCTCCATGATAATACGTTCCGGCTTTGTTTTTTTGTTTTTCAACTGCTTCAGCATCAGCAGGGCAGCTTTTTCCCCCATCTCGTCTACATGCTGGTCTATGGTTGTCAATTCTATTCCATACATTGCCGCCATAGGAACATTATCAAAGCTGACAATTGAAAGATCTTCCGGGATCCTTACACCTGCAGATCTGCATCCATCCATCAGACCGATTGCTGTCATATCATTCACCACTACCATGGCAGTCGGACGTTTATCCATCTTCAAAAATTCTCCGGCAAGCATCCTTCCGGTGTCCATTTTCAGGTCACTTTCCATTACAAAGCGTTCATCAAAAGGCAGTCCATAATTAAATATCGCCTGTTTGTATCCTGCAAAGCGCTGGCTGGATGCCGAAGAAACCCCGGGGCCTTTAATAAATCCAATATGTTTGTGTCCTAATTCAATCAGATGCATCACAGCCTGATAACCTGCCTGGAAATTGTCAATCAGCACAGAATCTCCCGTATACGAAGGCAGGATACGGTTTACCAGAACCTTGGGAATATGCATCGTATTCAGTTTTTCTTCAATTTTTTCTTCCTGAGCTGTTATCAAAATCAGTCCCGCAAAATTAAACTGTTCTGTAACCTTCAGAAATTCCAGTTCCCGTTCTATGTTATATTCACTGTTAAGAGTCATTACCATATATCCATTATCATTCAGTATCTGCTGGATTCTGAAGGTAAGCTCTGCATAAAATGGATTTCGTATATCTCCCAATATCAATGCAACAATATTCATATGTCCCTTACTTAAGCTCTGAGCAATGGTATTTGGCTGATAACCAATCTCCTCAACAAAATCCATAACTTTTTTGCGCAGTTCCGGTCCTACACCTGCGTTACCGTTAATCACACGGGAAACAGTTGATTTTGAAACTCCCAGCATTTCTGCTACATCTGAAATGCCATACTTTCCGTTTTTCATATACTCATCCTTTTTGCATTTTACTAAATTTTACCTTATTCATTTTCTAAAATCAACATGTTTTACCACATAAAATGTACTGATTTTCTCAAAAAACAAGGCGGAACCGTCACAGGCTCCTGCTGCACGGTTCCGCCTTCATGTTCATTTTTTATTACTGAAATACAATCACTTATATTCTGCCGGATAAACCAGTTTTTCTGCTGCAATATCGTCCGGCCAGATCGGAACATATTTTTCTCCCTGAATCTGGGTAACAGTCAGTGTTGCTGACAGGTTCTGATTCAGATACGGACTTCCGTTAAATTCATCCTCTTCAAATGCAATGGTATCATAAGGAAGAATAATTTCCTTTCCATTAGAGAAGGTTTTGTCAATCTTAATAGCTTCCAGTTCATCCCTGATGCTATCTCTTTCAATCTCTTCTCCTGCTGCTTTGATATTCTTAAATGCATCAATAAGAACCCATGCTGTTGTATATGCTTCAGCAGAATGTCCGTTCATATCCTCGCCATATTTTTCCGCATACTTATCTGTTATTTCCTGTCCCTTGGATCCTACAACAAATTCTGTTGCTACTACAATACCGTTGGCAAGAGAACCAACACCTTCCAGATATGCAGCCTCTGTAAATCCGTTTCCTTTACAGATCACCATATCCGGTTTATATCCCTGCTCATTCAATGTTTTTGTAAACAGGATTGCATCAGATACATAACTGTCTGCGATTACCACATCTGCTTCCATGGACTTCAACTGGAGAACCTCTGAAGAAAGATCCGCCGCTCCTGATGTATAAAGAATTTCTCCCAGATACTCGATACCATTTTCTTCTGCCCAGTATTTTGCCCATTCGCAGGTCTGCTGTCCAACCTCGGAGTTATCAGTGAAAACAGCCACGGATTTTCCGGAAACATTACTGTCCTTCTCCGAAGTTTCTTTAATAAAATCGATCATATCACGAACAAACATCATATTTGTAGGAGCCAGTCTGAAAAAGTACTTATAACCATTGGAAGTAAGTGCGTCAGATGTTGCGTTTGCCGTAATAAGAGGAACTCCATACTGCTCTGCGATCTGTGCAACAGTTACAGTTACTCCTGACTGATAGCAGCCGATCAGGACATCTACGTTCTCCTGTGTAATCAGTCTTTCCGCCTCTGTCATACCTGTGGCAGAATCACCTTTGGAATCTCCATAAATCACCTTTACTTCCTGTCCGTCAATGCCGCCTTCTTCATTGATCTCCTCTACAGCCATATCAATACCCTGCTGCATGGTTTTTCCGGAGTCGGCAAGATCTCCTGTCATCGGATATACTGCGCCGATCACAATCGGATCCTCTGCCGCATATGCCGTCACTCCACCAAGCCCCAGTGAAGATGCCATCATTGTCGCTGCCATTGTCAGTGCTACTACCTTTTTCTTCATAAAAAAACCCTCCATTCTTTTATTTTTCCCGGTTTCTCCGGTGAAAATACATAATAAAGTTATCAGATACCCAGATAAGCTTTTTTTACTTCTTCATTATTCAACAGTTCCTGAGCGGTTCCCTGAATATTAATCACACCATTCTCCAATACATATCCCCTGTTCGCAAGTTTCAGTGCTTTTCTTACGTCCTGCTCTACCAGGACAATTGTAAGTCCGGACTCCTGTGATACTCTCTTTGCAATCCTGAAAATATCGTCTACAATCGTAGGAGCAAGACCTAAAGACGGTTCATCCATAAGAAGCAGTTTTGGAAGACCCATCATTCCTCTGGAAAAAGCAACCATCTGCTGCTCGCCTCCGGAAAGTGTTCCTGCCATTTGTTTTGCTCTTTCCTTTAATTTAGGAAACCATGTATAGATTTTTTCTATAGTATCTTTTTTCTTTGCTTCTGCTTCTTTACTGCAGGCTCCCATTTCAAGATTTTCCAGTACCGTCATCTGAGGAAAAAGCTGTCTTCCTTCCGGACAGAGAATAATTCCATGATCTATAAAGCTCCTGCAATTTCCTCCGGTTATTTCCTGTCCGTCAAATACGATCCTGCCGCCACAGGTTTTTACCAGTCCGCTGGCCGCCTTTACAGATGTACTTTTTCCAGCTCCATTACTTCCTACCAGTGCAATGATCTCACCTTTGGCCGCTTCAAAGCTTACATCCCATAATACCTGAATATCCCCATACTTTACATTGATCTTGTCCACCTGGAAATAATTGTCAGCCATTTCAGTCTTCCTCCTTTCCAAGATAAATTTCTATTACATATGGATCGTTCATAACCTGTTCCGGTGTTCCTTCTGTAATCTTTTCTCCATGGTGCATAACAACAACCTTCTGACACAAACTTGCCACCGCACGCATGATATGTTCGATAAGAAGTATCGTAGTTCCCTTATCGTTGATCTTCTGGAACAATTCTACCGCCTCATCTGTCTCTGTAGGATTCAAGCCTGCCATAACCTCATCCAGGAGCAGAAGCTCCGGATCCGTTGCGAGTGCCCTTGCTACCTCCAGGCGTTTTTTATAAGGTGTACCCATATCCTTTGGATACAGATCTTTCTTATCGTATAATCCGGTAAACTCCAGAATTTCTGCTGCATACTCTCTTGCCTGTACAGCATTCAACTGTTTTCTTCCAAAAATAGCGCCTGATACCACGTTATCCAGAACCGTCATATTTCTCAGGGGTTTCATGATCTGGAAGGTTCTGGCAATTCCCATTCCCGTATATTTACATGCCTTTGTCCCGGTAATATCTTTTCCCTGATAGATAATAGATCCGCTTGTCGGTGTCAGAACACCGCTGATCATATTAAAAACAGTAGTTTTTCCGGCACCATTACTTCCAATCATACCGGTAATGCTTCCCTTTTCCACTGTAAAACTCACATCACTGACTGCCTTCAGTCCGCGAAAGTTTTTTGTAAGATTTTTGATCTCTAAAAGCTCAGCCATATGATCACCCCCTCTTTCCAAACAGTTTTGCATCTATCTCGTCAAATCTGTCATTCATTTTTTTCTTAAACTTACTATGGTCAAACCATCCCATAATGCCTGTAGGACGAAACAGGATAACTGCAATTACAATCACTGCATAGACAACCAGATTCAATCCTCCCGCAATGTGGGAAAGTGTCGCACTGAGGAACTCTGACAGCGGTGTAAGGATAATAGCACCCAGAAGAGGACCTGTTATGCTGCCAATACCTCCGATGATCGCCGGCATTACATAATTCAGAGCCTGTGACTGTTTCATGATATCCGGATTAATGTAACCAATATAATTTGCATAAAATACACCGACAACTGCGATCAGTCCTGCACTGATAAAGGTTGCGATAAATTTATACTTAAATGGATTGATTCCTACTGCATTTGCAGTTTCTTCGTCTTCTCGAATTGTTTTTAATGCATATCCCAATTTGGATCTGTCAATTTTTCTGAGAATCACATAAAATACGATCAGCATAATCAGTGCTATATAATAGTACGGCACCTTGGAAATCCATCTCATGCTGTACATTCCCTGCTCTTTTAACGGAACCAGAATTCCCTGTCCTTTTCCTGCATAGTCCCAGTTCGTGAACAGGTTTCTGAATGCCTCTGCAAAAGCGATCGTTACCAGTGTAAAATACGGTCCTGAAAGAACAAAACACGGTGCCAGAAGACAGGCAGCAAGTAATCCGACCACAACAAAAGCAACCAGCATCCCTACCCATGGGGTAATATGCTTATTATTCATAAGAAGCGCTCCGATATATGCGCCCAGTCCCATAAAGCCTGCATGTCCAAGAGAAATTTCTCCGGTAAGGCTTCCGAGTACACTCCATGCCAGAGTTCCGCATCCAATATAAAATGTGGTGACAAAAATACCCAGCATATATGGTGTTTTAACAAAAGTCGGTACTATCAGGCATATAAGAATTAAAACCAGCAGCAATATCTGCCGAATCCCAAACTTTTTTCTCATTTTACTTACCCCTTTCTCCTTCTGATATTAAGGTTTTCTTTTATTACCAAAATCAAAATAAATACAATAAATACTAATGTATCTTTAAATGCAGCACCTACTATAACGGATCCGACAGTTTCCATAATTCCCAGACCAATTCCACCAAAGAATGCACCGACAACACTGCCAAGTCCACCCATGGTAACAACAATAAAGGAACGGGTACCATAAATATTGCCCACTGCAGGATATACATAATAATAGGACATCAGGCAGGCACCTGCGATACCTGCGATTGCAGCGCCCAGACCATAGGTGCATGCATAAACCACTTTGGTTCTGATTCCTGTAACCTGTGCTCCGATCGCATTCTGTGAGGTAGCACGGATCTGCTTACCGATTTTTGTATAATACAACATAAGGAAAATCAGTACAGTAGTTACACAGAGTGCTACAAATCCCAGAAGCTTCGGCACGCTGATATTCATGCTTCCAAGTGAAACAACCTTATTTGAGAAAACGCTTTCTGCTGTACGATAATCCGACTTAAACAGAAGAAGAGCTGTATTGGAAAGAAAAATTCCCAGACAGCAGGTCAGAAAAAGAACGTTCTGATCTCCGTCTTCCTTAATAGAACGTGTGATCATTGTGGACTGGATCAACGCTCCAACACCAAACATAATCACTGCTACCAGCGGAATCGCCACAAAAGGCTCCATTCCCAGTTCAGAATAAAACAGATAAGTGATATACATACTTACCATCAAAAGTTCACCCTGACAAAAGTTTACGATTTTCATAACACCGAAAATCATATTAAGGCTCATACCAATCATTGCATAGATTCCACCGACCATAATGCCGTTGATAATCGCCTGTATCAAAATCTCAGTATTCATTATGCATTTCCCTCCTTAATATTTTTTATTTTCCTAAATAACCTCCATCCACCGGAATCACAGCGCCTGAAATATATGCAGAAGCATCTGAGGCAAGAAATACCGCCAGGCCTTTCAGATCTTCTCCCGTTCCCCATCTTCCCATCGGGATTCTGGATGTGATTTCTTTATACTGTTCAGGATTTTTTTCTTTGATGTCTCCTGTCAATCTTGTCTCCATGTACCCCGGTGCAATGGCATTTACATTTATCCCGTGAGACACCCATTCATTCGACAATGCTTTTGTCAGCTGTGCAACTCCTGCCTTGGAAGCAGTATATGCCGGAATACGGCTGCTTCCAAAAAAAGATGTCATAGAAGCAATATTGATGATCTTTCCATACCCGTTTCGTATCATCTCTTTCCCTGCCATCTGTGACAGATAAAATACTGCGCTGAGATTTAGTGCCAGTATTCTTTCCCATTCATCTGCCGGAAAATCAGCTGCGTCACAGCGAAACTGTGTCCCGGCTCCATTTACCAGAATATCCACCCTTCCCCCGAGTAATTCCATACATTGTGTAAATATTCCAGCTATCTCATTCTTTTTTCCCAGATTACCGGTAACTGCATGAACTGCCGGACCTGCAGCCTGCATTTCTTCTGCAGTTTTTTTTGTTGCTTCAGAACTGCCAACCAGTACGACCTCTGCTCCGGAATCATGTAACGCTTCGGCAATGCATCTGCACAGGCCTCTTCCCCCACCAGTTACAATTGCTCGCTTTCCGCTTAGATCAAGCTTCATTTGTTTTGCTTCACCCTCCCTTTTGCTTTTTCTTTTCACCAGACAACGTTTTCTCATAGTAATTTATTTTTTCTTCCAAATTGAGAAATCGTTTTCTCCTGCTGCTAACCCGATTATATTCGTTCCATCTATAAAAATCAAGCATCATTTGCATTAATGTATCCATTTTGTCAATTTATACTAATTTTTACAATAATTTTCGTGCATTTCTACAGATTGACTTGTTCATTTCTTTGCAATATTATAAGAATTGTAACGAAACCGTTTTCTTCTAGGAGGTATTTATGTATTCAGGAATTGAATTATGGAAAAATATAATCCCATACGAAATGGAAGAAATAAATATATCTTCTGGCAAAACCATTTTTTCCTGTCCGGGTCTTCCTGGCAATCTTTACGAAGCTTTGGAGGTAACTGCAGGGAGTTTTCCGAACAAACCGGCTGTTATAGATAATTATGACCGTATATGTACTTATTCAGATCTGCTGCAAAAGGTAAATGTATTTGCAGATTATCTTCATCATGAATTACATATTAAAAAAGGCAGTCACGTTGCCCTGATGATGTATAACTGTCTGGAATTCTGTGTTTCCTTTTTCTCGCTTTTAAAGCTGGGAGCAGTTACGATTCCTCTGCCCAGTAAATATAAAAAAAATGAGGTGTCTTCTCTTATTGAAAAAGCAGATGTCCAGTGTATCATCTGCGATCAGAATTTTTATCACTGGTTTGATAAATTTGAAGTTCAGGGAATCAAAAGAATCTGTTGCATGGATATAGAAAAAGGCTATGGTCTGGATAATTACAGAACTTACAATACAACTGTCTCTCCAGTAAAAAACAGCTTTGAACACGATGCTATCATCATGTTTACTTCCGGGACAACCTCTCAAAGTAAAGGTGTCATAATAAAAAACTATAATATTATGAATGCAGTAGCCGCTTATCAGAAGCTTTTATCCATTACAAGTGAAGATATTTCTGTAATACCTATACCGATTTATCATGTAACCGGAATGGTCGCCCTTCTCGGACTTTTTGTTTACAGTGGAGGCACCTTATACCTGCATAAGATATTTAACGCCAGGAGAGTTTTGCAATGTGTAAAAGAAAATAACATCACTTTTCTTCATGCTTCACCTACTGTCTTTTCCATGTTGCTTAAAGAAAAAGAGGCATTTCCAGAACTGCCTTCCTTAAAAAAATTTGCATGTGGAAGCAGTAATATGCCGGCAGAAAAAATAAAGGCCATACATGCATGGTTGCCACACAGTACTTTCTACACCGTATATGGACTGACCGAAACAACTTCTCCTGCCACTGTTTTTCCAGGAGATGCCAGTACAAGTCCTTACATTGGATCCTCTGGTCTTCCTATACCAGGCACCTGTTTTAAGATCAGAGATGATTCCGGAGTTCCTGTCAAAGCTATGGAGATCGGAGAAATCTGGATTTCAGGTAATGTAGTTTTAAGCGCCTATTACAATCTGAATTCTGATGCCCTTCAGGACGGCTGGCTGGCCACCGGGGATCTGGGCTATTTCAATGAAGAAGGCTACCTTTATGTTGTGGACAGAAAAAAAGATATGATTAACAGAGGCGGAGAAAAAATCTGCAGTTTTGATGTGGAAAATGAACTTTATAAAATAAAGGGAATTCGGGAAGCTGCTGTCGTAGGTATTCCTGATCCCGTATATGGGGAAGTTGCCGCAGCTATGGTCATACTAAATCCCGGCTGCGCTTTAGATGAATGTTCCATCCAGGATCTTCTGCATAAACGAATCGCAAAATATAAAATTCCTGCAAAAATATTAATTTCAGAGGAACTGCCTCTCACTCCTAATAACAAAATCGATAAAAGAAAGCTCCGAAGCCTGCTTTCGGAAAAATAATTTTTATACAGGAGGATACTATGAAAAAACCTAAATTTATGACCGGCGAGGAAGCCGCAGCCATGATCAAAAGCTGCAGTACTGTTGCAACGATCGGCATGACTCTTGTTTCTGCTTCAGAAACTGTTCTGAAAGCAATCGAAAAACGCTTCCTGGAAACCGGAAGCCCCAATCACCTTACTCTGGTTCACTCTTGTGGGCAAAGTGACCGTGACAGAGGAATCCAGCACTTTGCTCATGAAGGGATGCTCCATCGGATTATAGGCGGTCACTGGGGTCTTCAGCCCCGTATGATGAAACTGATCGCCGAAAACAAAATACTGGCATATAACATTCCTCAGGGGCAATTTGCGCAGCTATATAGAAGTATGGCCGGAGGTGAACCCGGAAAAATTACCAAAGTAGGTCTTGGAACCTTCATCGATCCCCGTATAGACGGCGGAAAAATGAATGATATCACCAAAAAAGCTCCTGATATTGTGGATATCGTCTCTATTGACGGAGAAGAATATATGCGTTATAAACCAATTCCTCTCGACTACTGTATCATTCGCGGAACTTATGTAGACGAAATGGGAAATCTCACAACAGATGAAGAAGCCATGCAGCTGGAAGTTTTTTCCGCAGTAATGGCATGCAAAAAATTCGGTGGAAAGGTCATTGCCCAGGCAAAATATAAAGTCAAAGCCGGATCTCTCCACTGCAAACGCGTTACTGTTCCAGGAGTCTTTATTGATGCAGTTGTTATGTGTCCCAATCCGGAAGAAGATCACCGGCAGACTCACAGCTTTGCTTTTGACCCTGCATATTGTGGCGATATCAAGGTTCCGGTTTCAAATTCAGATATTCTGGAAATGAATCTGCGCAAAGTTATCGGTCGACGCGCACTGATGGAGCTTCATGTAGACGACGTTCTTAACGTTGGAACCGGAATTCCCAACGACGTGGTAGGCCCTATCATTTCAGAAGAAGGGGTCAGTGATGATGTCACTGTAACTGTAGAATCCGGTATTTATGGGGGAATTCCTCTTGGAGGTGTGGATTTTGGTATAGCAAAAAATAATTTCGCACTTCTCAGACACGACGATCAGTTTGATTATTATAACGGTGCCGGTGTAGATGTCACCTATATGGGTGCCGGAGAGATTGATCCGGAGGGAAATGTCAATGCTACCAAATTAGGCCCAAATCCTACTGGCGCCGGAGGTTTCATTGATATCACAACCAATGCCAAACATGTTGTGTTCTGCTCGTCCTTTACGGGAAAAGGGTTGAAATGCTCTTTTGAAGGTGGAAAACTGCATATTGATCAGGAAGGAAGTCTGATCAAATTTGTCAAAAAAGTGCAGCAGATCTCCTATAACGGAAAAATCGCACGCAATAAACATCAGAAAATGCACTATGTAACAGAAAGAGCTGTATTTGAACTTCGCCCCGAGGGACTTGTGCTTACTGAAATTGCTCCGGGAATCGACCTTCAGACACAAATTCTCAATCTTATGGAATTTAAACCTGTCATAAGTGAAAATCTGAAAGAAATGAACCCGGCAATTTTCAGCAAATCCATTCCATATGGATTAAAAGACCTGATTCGCGCACATTAAAAATTTATATAAAACTATTTTAAGGAGGAACATTATGAGATTAAAAGACAAAGTAGCAATTGTAACAGGTTCAGGACGCGGTCTTGGAAAAGGCATTGCCATGAAACTGGCAGAGGAAGGAGCAAAGGTCATCATTGCAGATATGGCCGCTGCTGACGATACTGTTGCAGAAATCGAAGCCCTTGGCGGTACTGCTTCTGCATTTGCTGTTAATGTTTCCAAACAGGAAGAAGTACAGGCTCTTGTAAAATATGCCATTGATACCTATGGAACCCTTGATATCATGGTAAATAATGCAGGTATTAACCGCGATGGAATGCTCCACAAAATGCCTGTGGAAAACTGGCAGCTTGTCATTGATGTGGATCTGACCGGCGTTTTCTACGGAACTCAGGAAGCTCTGAAATACATGCGCACAAAGGGCAGCGGCCGCGTAATTAATATTTCCTCCGGAAGCTGGCTCGGCAATATCGGACAGGCCAATTACGCTGCTGCCAAAGCCGGCGTAGTAGGACTTACTAAAACTGCTGCAAGAGAAAGCGCAAGAAAAGGAATCACCTGTAATGTTATCTGCCCAGGATTTATTGAGACAGATATGACTCTGAAATTAAAAACCGTTAATGACGGCGCCGCATGGGACAGTATGATGCAGAGAATCCCCATGGGTTATGCAGGAAAACCGTCTGATGTAGGAAATATGGTGGCGTTTCTTGCTTCTGATGAAGCAGCTTACATTACCTCTGAGGTCATCAATGTAGGTGGAGGAATGATCGTTTAATATTACATTTTCAATAGGAGGAATAAAAATGAAAGATGTTGTAATCGTAAGTGGAGTAAGACTTCCTGTAGGAAGCTATGGCGGAAGCCTGAAATCTGTTTCCGCAATTGATATGGGTGCAATGGTAGTAAAAGAAGCTGTCAACCGTGCTGGAATCAAGCCATCAGATGTAGATGAAGTCATCATCGGTCAGGTTGGCCAGATTGCTGAAAACGGTTTTGTCGCAAGAGCGATCAGCTTGAAAGCCGGTCTTCCAAAAGAAACAACTGCATATTCCGTAAACAGACAGTGCGGATCTTCTCTTCAGTCCATTGCTGATGCAGTTATGGAAATTCAGACCGGACAGGCAGATGTGGTTGTTGCAGGAGGCGCGGAAAATATTTCTCAGCTTCCATATTATGTAAAAGATGCACGTTGGGGAGCCCGTATGGGACACAAAACATTCGAGGATGGAGTCATCGATATTCTGACCTGGCCATTGGATGGAAATCACAACGGTGTCACAGCAGAAAATGTAGCAACAAAATATAATGTTTCCAGAGAAGAACAAGATCAGTTTGCTCTGGAAAGTCACCAGCGCGCAGTAGCAGCGATCAAAGACGGAAAGTTCAAAGATGAAATTCTCCCTGTTGAACTGAAGGATCGCAAAGGCAATGTAACTGTTTTCGACACAGATGAAGGTCCAAGAGAAGGACAGACTCTCGAAAAACTTGCCAAACTTCGCCCCTGTTTTGTAAAAGGCGGAACAGTTACTGCCGGAAACTCCTCCAGCCTGAATGACGGTGCTGCTGCTGTTGTGATTATGTCTGCCGAAAAAGCCCAGGAACTTGGAGTTACTCCAAAGCTTAAAATCGTAGATTTTGCAGTAGCAGGATTTGATGCTGAGCTTATGGGGTATTCTCCTAAGTTCTCCAGTGAAAAACTGGCAAAAAAACTGGGATTAAATCTTCAGGATATTGATATGTTTGAAATCAATGAAGCTTTCGCAAGTCAGGCATATGCAGTCAGACGAGATCTTGGACTTGATAAAGATAAAGTAAATATTTACGGCGGAGGAATTTCCATTGGTCATCCAATCGGTGCAACTGGCTGTGTTCTCACTGTAAAGGTACTTTATGAGTTAATGCGAACAGAGAAAAAAGATGCCATGATCAGTATGTGCATCGGTGGTGGACAGGGTATTTCCATGTATTTTACAAAATGCTGACCCAATTCTTCTTACTTTTCTATTGATAAATTCCTAAATACAGAGCCCTCTCAGGATTGCTTTCCCGAGAGGGCTCTGTATCTGTTTTCAGGCTTTTTCTGCTACAAAAATCTCATAAGGTCTCAATTCATATTTTTCCCCTGTAAGTCTCTCCGGTGCATCTCCGTAATTTCCCAGAACCTTCTGATATCCCTGCCAGTCTTCATCCAGCATTATAGACTGTTTTGAGCTGTCCATGTTACAGAAAACCACCAGTATATCATCACCGTACCACCTTTTATATGCCATAATTTTTGTCTGGCCTGTTTTTATAAATTCAATCTTTCCATTTGAGATTACAGGCAGCTGTTTTCTCAGATGGATCAGTTTTTTGTAGAAATTCAAGACAGAATCTTCATCCATAAGCTGTGCCTCCACAGTAATCTCCGGACGATATTTTTCTGACATTGGAATCCATGGTTCTTTCCGGGAAAATCCACTGTTTTCCGTAGTATCCCACTGCATCGGTGTTCTCCCATTATCTCTGGATCTGCCTGCAAGTATTTCCAGTGCCTCAGCTTCTGTCTTTCCCTCTCCTCGTAGTATCTCATAGTAATTCAGGCTTTCCACATCCCGATATTGATGTACAGAAGAGTAGTGTGCATTGAGCATACCGATTTCCTCTCCCTGATAAATATAAGGTGTCCCTCTCATCAGGTGGATCATACCGGCAAGCATCTTAGCTGATTCTTTCCAGTACCGATCTTCATCTCCAAATCTTGAAACAATATGTGGCTGATCATGATTGCACCAGAACACAGCATTCCATCCATTTCCTTCCTGCATTCCCATCTGCCAGGTTTCAAACAGTTCCTTTAATTTTTCATAATCCGGCTCCATCAGCGCCCACTTATTTCCATCCTTATAATCCACTTTTAAGTGATGAAAACTTAACGACCACCGGCTAAAAGCCGGTGGGTTATTTCGGGCTGAAGCCCAAACC
>OAVH01000364.1_pt1 | contig 34387 bp, 32 predicted proteins | sample 1495281 | NCBI WGS metagenome assembly OAVH01 (sample SAMEA2580082, study PRJEB22360) | human gut metagenome | biome: human gut; feature: human-associated habitat; material: faeces | place: Denmark | collected 2008/2010
CTTATATATTATGAAGCAATATAGATTCACATAAATTATAAATATTGTTACTCGCTATGTATAAGAGGTATCCTTATAAATATAAAGAGACACCTGGTGCTACAAGTACATAACCATAATCAGCCATCCCTTCTTTATAGTGAAAGAACAACCTTTTATTCCATCCTATAGGTCAGCTTCATTATAACAAAACAAAACACTACAGAGAAGAACAACAGAGAAATAATAGGAATTCGTTATAAGCGTTATTTGTAAACAGAAGAAAAACGGAATTATTTCAGATATATTTCTGCTTGGATTGCCTTAGTCAGACTTTGTATATAATGGGTCAGATTTATTCTCTCATGCTATGTCTTTGCTTCAAGGTATCTTCTCCCCTTTCTTTATTGATTATTTCAACATTCATCATCGTATACAAGTGAATGAATGATAAGAATACCAGCACTGCGCTTCAGCATACAGTTGCACCTATTCAAAAAAAACAGCATTCCGCGCTTAGAAAAATGCTGTATATTTCGTCTATCAATCGTCAATTCATATATAAATCTGCGCTTAGGAAACTGCATTCTTCATGGATCAATCATCAATCCATATATATAAAAAGGCTTTCAGGTATACATGATAGCTGTTAACACATAGTCATAGCTTCCCTCAAAGCTGTTCATGCTTATCAATAGCAGCTATACAATTCTCCTCATCCTTTTGTCCCCGTTCGCAGATAACGTTCCTCTATCATTGTAATCAGAGAACGGCGGTTTGCGAAGATGGCGAATGTGCTGGTTATTGTAAAGAAGGAATTTTGAATACTGTATGCCCCCTGTACCTCCTCCAGAATGATTGCAGCCGCTGCATAGTCCCAGCATTTCACATGCGCAGAAAGATACAGATCACTTAAGCCCTGTGCGATATGTACAATGCTTAAAGACGCACAGCCTAGGTAACGGTGTGCGCGCAGCTCATCCTGCATCGTCAAGGGCTTGCTGTCAAAATGTGTTTCTATATAGGACATGACATGCATGCCGGCATCCAAAATACAGTCCTTTGGCTCCTTCTTTTGAAGCGGTAGCATAGGCTGCTCATTCAGCCACGCCCCCTTGCCATGGACACCGAGAAACAGCTCATCCCGCATAACATCATAGACAATTCCAAACACCGGCTGCTTTTTATGATAATAGGCCAGTGAAATTGCAAAATCCCGATGCATACTGACAAAATTAGTCGTACCGTCAATGGGATCCAGAATCCACAAATGCTCCCCGCTTTCCTTTACACTTTCTTCTCCCAAAAAGCTGTGGGTAGGAAATTTTTCTATCAGCGCATCATGAATCTGCTGTTCAATTTTGCGATCATATTCGGTTACCAAATCCTGAAAATCCGTTTTGTACTCCGGTATCACCGTGGAAACATGACGAAGCTGCTCCCCGCACGATTTTACCAGTGCCTTTGCGAAATCAATTATATCCTGCTGCATACACTCACATCCTCATCCTTCATAAAAGGGTTACTCTGCCCAAGAGACGGTTCTTCACCATAGCGTCCATGGGTATCGCTGCCTCCTGTCTCTATCAGCTTATACCTTTTTGCGATTGCATGCAAGTCATCCACCTGCTTCTGTCCATGGGAGCTGTGCCAGGTTTCAATGCCATCCAGGCCGATTTGTACATATTCCGGTATGGAGGAGACGACCCGTGAGGAATACGGATGGGCAAGTACGGCAATTCCATGATCCTTATGTATCGCGTGAATGGCATCCTCCACAAAGACAAAGGTCAGCGGACATACACAGATTCCGTTGTTTTTAAACAATCGCCGGTATTCATCCGAATAAATGGCATCACTGTAGCCATGGCGCATCATGATATCCATGATATGCTGCTTGTAGATTGCAGTGGAAGCCTTCGCCACCTCCTCAACCTCCCTTACGGTAATTGCATAGCCATGTGCAATCAGTTGCTGAATCTGCCATAGCGATACGCTTGTGCGCTGACGGATTGCCACTTCACACAGGGCATCCACATGCGGGGTCTGTTCTCCAAAGCCATAGCCCAGGATATGCACCTGCCTTTTCGCAGCTTGATCGTAGGCACTGATTTCTATCCCCTTGATTACCGTACAGGGAAGCTCTTTGTGTTTCAGCTGCTTATAGGCTGCAAAGGTGTCATGATCGGTAATGGATATGGTTTGCATATGCTGTTCTCGGGCTAGAGCTATGATGTGTGCAACATCCAGTGAGGAATCGCTGCAGCTGCTGTGAATGTGAAGATCGATACGGTTCATGCCAGCATTCCCTTCTGCATATTATATTCCCGATCACACAGCCCCTCCATAAACTCCAGATCATGAAAGATGCCAAGCATGGTCGTCCCCTCGTTTTTCAGCTGCTCGATCAAATCCCGTACCTTTTGCTTGCTGGAATTATCCAGGCTGGCAGTCGGCTCATCCAGCAGAAGCAGCCGCGGCCTTTTTACCATGGCAGCCGCGATGTTCAGCCGCAGCTTCTCTCCACCGGAGAAGGTATTGGGATACATATCCCAAAGTGTAGGGTCCAGCTCAAAATGCTTCAGCATACGCTCTGCCTCCTTATGTGCTGTTTCCATATCCTCCCCCATTTCCAAAACAGCATGCTCAATGATCTGACGTGCGGTTGTACGCGGCATGATGCGTAAAAACTGAGAAACATAGCCAATTTCCTGTTTCCGCAAGTAAATCATCTGCCGTTCGCTTGCCTGACAGAGATCAAGCAGTCCGAATTTTTCACTGTCATAAAGAATACGCCCATTCTGCGGAAGATTGGTACGGTAAATCCCTTTGAGTATCGTTGATTTACCGCTGCCACTCTTACCAGTAATTCCGATAAACTCCCCCTTTTTGAGATGCAGACTGATACCGCTGCAGGCATGAATCACCTTTTGGCTGACATGCATAGTAAAGCTTTTTTCAAGATTCTCGATAACCAGCAGCTCCTGTTGCTTTTGCATATGAATCACCCTTTCCTATATTTACGGATAAAGCTGTCTATATCCAGTGAAAAATCATCTATCCTGCTACGGAAAACCGCATCGTCCCAATCCCACCAGGCAATACGTAAAAGCTGTGCAATCTGTTCCCGGTCGAAGCGAAAACGCAGAATCTTTGCCGGAACCCCGGCTACGATGGCATAGGGAGGAACATCATGTGTCACAACTGCCCCACTGCCGACGACTGCACCATTTCCTATTTGAATACCGGCTTCAATGATTGCGCCATGGCCAATCCATACATCATGACCGATTTCTGTCATACGCCCCCTGCGCTGTGCAAAAAATTCCTCATCATCGCTGTTTGCGACATCATACATCCTGCGGCGATAGGTGATATGATGCGTGGTGGGACGATGCAGGGGATGCTGAGTTGCCCCGATTCGCACATTTCTTGCGATATCCACAAAGCTGTGAATAATCGTATTCTGTATCATGCCATACGGCTCGCAATAGGAATACTTTCCAAAGGAGCTGTTTTCAATAACACTGTATGCTCCTACCTTATTATATATGGAGAAGACGGCCTGCTTTAGCTCCACATCCTGTTCGATGGTTACTTCCTTGGTCAGCTTCATAGGCTATACCCGGTAATGATTTTGTGCAATGCACATGCCGTCCACAAATACCTCGGTGATAGCTGGCAGGTCATTGGGTAATGTACGGATAATAAGCAAGTCAGCCTTCTTGCCTTTTTCAATAGAGCCGTAATCCTGGTCAATGCCAGTTGCACGGGCCGGCTGTATGGTTACCATGGCTATCATATCCTGGAGCCGCTGTCCCTGCTTTGTCATTTGAAACACCGCATGCAGAAGACTTGCCGGATAATAATCACTGCATAAAACATCCGCTGCAGCTGATACAATGGCATCCGCTGCATTCATATTGCCGGAATGACTGCCGCCAAGCAGGATATTTGGCGCTCCCACAACGGTATACATACCTCGTTTTTTCGCCTCCTTTGCGACGTCCAGCGTGATTGGAAATTCTGAAATCGTAGCACCGAGGCTTTGTACGACATCCAGCTTTTCCTTTGTATCATCATCATGCGAGGCGATGGAAATCCCCTGCTCTTGGGCAAGGCTTGCCGCCTCCCGGATATTTTCCAGTGTCAGCTTTTCACTGTTCATACGACGGTTCACCTCTGCCTCCACATCCTCATCACTCATATGCCGCGCATTGCGGACATAGTTTTTATATACCTCAATGTTGCGATACTGTCCCTGTCCCGGGGTATGATCCATAAAGGATATCAAATGTACCCGCTTTTGGCGCAGATAGTCCAGCATCAGCGGAAACTGCTCCTGATTGTCGATTTCAAAGCGCATATGAAATCGGTGATGAATTAGATGCAGCTGCGAATGACTTTTTTCGATGATATCTGCGAGCTGCTTTACAAGCTCTGGACGCCGCATTGGTGAGGCACCTACTCCTTCCCATATACTGACGGAGTGAAACATCGTTGTGATGCCGTGGGTACAGCATTCCTTTTCAAACTCATATACGGCAAGCTCCATATCCATGATACTGCTGGGACGCGGTGCCGCCATCGCTTCGATATGATCACTGTGCATGTCGATAAAGCCCGGAGTTACATAGCCTCCATAGGCATTGACAACCTCGTCCAGCTCCATGTAAGCAAGGGCTGCCTCCGGTACAATATCATAAATACGCTCCTGTTCGATCAACAGCGCATATCCTTCCAGAATTTTATGCTCCTGTACGATTTTTCCATTTGTGATTGCTAACATGTTCTTCTCCTTATAATAATGAATACACCAGCTGCTGTGTGTATGGGTGCTGAGGATCCTCCATTACCTGATCCGTCAGTCCCTGTTCAATGATTTTGCCATCCAGCATGACGATTGTTCGGTCTGCCAGCATGCGGATTACCCCAAGATCATGAGATACCACGATCATGGATACCCCTAATTCCCGTTGTATTTTTTTTATGAGATCCAGGACATTGGCCTGTACGGAAAGATCCAATCCGGTTGTAACCTCATCCAGTAAAAGGACAGGCGGGTTGTTGCTGAGTGCTTTGGCAATCTGTACGCGCTGCTGCATGCCTCCGGAAAATTTCTTCGGCTCCTCCTTCATGCGGTGAACCGGAATTTTCACGGCTTTTAACAGCTCCTCTCCCCGCTCACTCATATCCGATACATTTCGTTTACCAGCCGCAATCAGCTTTTCCGCAATATTTCCCATACTGGAAAAATTCATTTTCAATCCAAGATAGGGATTCTGATATACCATGCCAAGGACGTGATTGCGGATATAGCGCTTCTGCTGGGAGGTCAGAGCGAAGATATTGGCGCTGCCTTCTTTATATGTGCGAATCGTACAGCTTCCACTGGTTACGTCCTGATCAAAATACAGACACTGCATCATGGTAGACTTTCCGCTGCCGCTTTCTCCCACCACGCCGAGAATTTCTCCGTCATAGACATCGAAGCTGATATCGCGGCATGCATATACGGTTCCACAATCCGGGCAGTAATTTCCCTGCAGGTGCTCCGGATGATTCCGGCAATGGGAACAGCCGTCTCCAAACTGCTTGTTCAGATGCTGTACGCGCATCATTGGTATATCGCTATATTCCATTTTGCTCTGCTCCCTTCTCATGCAAACGCTCCAGACACTGACTGGTATCATTGCACTGATAGCTGACAGTGCCGGTTTCCTCATTGATGATTTCATCCAGATACACATGTGCTGCACCGCATAAACGACAGCGCTTACCCGTAAAATCCTCTGCCTCAAAGGGATAATCCGCAAAGTCCAGAGATACCACCTTGGTATATGGTGGAACTGCATAAATCTTTTTTTCCCGTCCGGCTCCCAGCAGAATGAGTGCTTCACTGTTCATCATTTTCGGATTGTCAAACTTTGGAATCGGTGAGGGAGCCATGACATAACGTTCATTTACAAGGACAGGATGATCTGCCCCCATGGTTACTCTGCCATATTTCATAATCTGTTCAAACAGCATCAGCCAGGCTCCTGTATATTCCTTTTCCGCATGCAGACGTTTGGTGGCACGCTCACTTGGCTCATATTCACGAAGGGGCTCTGGTGTCGGCACCTGTAAGATGAGAATCTGATCCTTTTTCAGCGGTACCTCCGGAATACGGTGACGCGATTGTATCAATGTGGCCTGTGCAGTATGCGTTGTCATGGCAACACCGGTTGTCGCAGCAATCAGATTTTTTATACTGATGGCATTGACACTGTCATCATTTCCCTGATCGATCACCTTCATACGATCCTTTGGCCCGACCAGGGAAAGACTCAGCTGAATGCCGCCGGTTCCCCAACCTCTGGCAATCGGCATCTCTCTGGATGCAAAGGGAACCTGATATCCGGGAATACAGATGGCCTTTAAGGATGCTCTGCGTATTTCCCGCTTACTGCCTTCATCGAAGAAGGCAAAATTATATTTCTTTTTCATCAGCCTGTACCTTCTTTGTTTTTCTCATACTGTTCAGCTTGGATTGGAATGTGACATAGTGAGGCAGCTTCAAATGGGAAATAAAACCAGTAGCCTCTACAGAATCAATGTGATAAAGGACAAATTCCTCATCATTGACAGCAAAGCTTTTATCTTCGCTTTCCAGACAGGTATCCAGAATACTCATGGCTATCGCTTTTGTCTCATTCTGCCCCATGGTGATTCCATAGCCAATCTTAAATTCCAACTCCTTCTCTCCATTCGCATTCAGCTTTCTTACCGGAATGAGGCTTTCCACCTCAGTCACCTTGATTTCACCAATATAATAGGAGTCCTCATAGGTATCCGGCTGCATAGGATCGGGGATGCTGATGGGCAGCAGCCCTACGCGCAGCTCTCCCACCGTGGGATGTACGACACCGTAACCGCGAAGGGAAGCATAACCAAGTGCCGTTACTGCCTGTGTCATTCCCCTGCTCAGTATCTGCAAACGTTCACTGCGCTGAGTAGGAAAGCTCAGCATCTGTTTTGTTGCATCCTTGGGCGGACGCTCATCATGCGTTACCGGCGGCAGCAGTCCTTCCTTGCGCAGATAATCACTGACCTTCGGCAGACGCAGGTCTGTTCGCTCCTTATGACATTCCTCCTGCAAAAATTCTTCTACATACTGCTTCAGCTCCTCCTCACGTTCCTGCAGCAAATCAAAATCGAGCAACCGATGGACATAATCATAGCTTGTACCCAAAATCTGCCCCTGAGGGATATCCTTAAAGGCAGCGGAAATTCTTCGTTCCACGTCCATATCCGTACTGTTTACTGTATTGGAATAATAGCTTCTGGGTAGTGTGGAGCGATAGCTTCGCAAGAGAAATACCGCTTCCTCCATGCTGCCCTCTCCTTGCTTGATAGCAAGTGCGGCAAGGGATGGATCATACAAACTTCCCTCACTCATCACCTGATCCACCAGCAGACGCATTCCCTGCTCTATTTGGGAAGCATCTGCCCCAGCCCCGGACTTTACACGTTCATATTTCAAACGACGGATGCTTTCCTCGATTGCCTCCGCTCCCCCCTTAACTGCAACATATGCCATGTCTTAACCCCTTTCCACCTGTGTTGTCCTTGGCAGAGCAACACAGTTTGCATCCTGATCAATCAGTATCATATCAAAGCCCAGCGGAAATTCCTCATTTACAACGCTGCGCATTTCCACCCAGTCAGTATCCAGCATGGAAGCAAGTGTATTCGTTTGGTAAATACCCGGTCCGCTGAAGATAAGATCATTTCCCTGTTTCAGTGCTTCACATTCCACAATTAGGGTCGCACCCAAATGAGGATCCTCCAGCGTTCCTGTTTTCAGCTTCTGCATGATATCACGCAGCTGTGCAATACATTCCGCTGTTACCAGAACATGAGCAGCTTGCTGTAATGTGCTGTTTCGACAATAGGTCAGTCTGGCAATATTGACTGCCAGTTGGTCATCCTGACTGATCGCACAGAAGCTTGTGTCAGCATCCAGCAACATGTAGAGCAAAACGCCTGTTCCTGCGCGGCAGCTCAGCGGTACCTCCAGCTTTTCTGCCTCCTGCTTTAAGCTAACAATTTCCCCCGGATAGGCGAAGGCATGCACAATCTGGCGGTAGGCATGCTGTATATCAAATACCATATCAAAGTTCATAGTGTTCTCCTTACACGTCCATCGTTTCAAAATTCACGCGTGTTTTTAAGATACCTGCCACATGACGGGCATGCTCTGCATCCTGTCGCTGCTTCTCCTGTACAAGTGCGGCTTCCAAAGCCTCTATACCGCATAATGCCGCATTGCACGCCGCATCAATAACAGCCAGGTCATAGGATTTCTCCAATTCATTTCCCTGTATGACACCAATGCCGATAACATTTTTGCATTCCACCCTTGTCTCACTTACAAGCACCTCTCCCAGATAGAATAAAGAGTGCTGTGCACTTTCCCGCATACGGATCATCGTAAGCGCATTTTTTGGTTCTTCCAACAAATGGAATGCTTCCTGCTGTTCAAAGTATTCTGCCCACTGTCTTAGAAATTGTTTGCTGCAGTGTACCAGAATACGGGTTCTTTCCAATCGTATCATAGGCTCCTCCTTGTTACAGGTATAGCTTACCTTGTAGCCAAGAGAAGTTTGTTAAGCGAGTGTAAACGTTGTGTTTGAAAATGATAAAAAAACAGACAATATGATCATTTTATCTGTTTGATTTACTGTCTGTTTTTAACGGTCTTTAAAAGAGAATCATGCTTTTGATATAAGAAAATGATAATAGGGTTATCACAGGAAAGCATTTCAGGCTGTTACCTAGTTAAAACGAAGCTGCTCATCTTGCCTTATAATAATGCCCATAAGAACATAATCCTGCATATCAAATGAAATGAGACGGTTACATGCAGCCAAGAAGCAAAGCATGAATAACTGTTTCAGCTTATTAGCATTATGAGTGAGCAGGGAGCGGTGTTTTGGAATCATTCACAGTATGGAAAAATGAAGGATGTATGAAACCGGTCAATGAAGAAACATAGATCCAGGACGTACAATTTTAACACTTCCATTTGTGAAAAAGAATGAAGCTACAAAACGGCGGAATGAAACCTGCGAGAAGAAAAGTGCGGGAAGAAAAGTGCGGGAAGAAAAACACTTCAGCAATATGAATTAATGCTATCTAACATGCAGCCTGAAATATGGTATCAATCATCTGACTTTACAGACCTGCTTAATGTGAAAGAAAGAAGGATTCAAATCTTATGAAAAGAATTGCACGAAAAGGTTATATTACAGATAATGGTCTGATTAAGGGAAAAAGATATAAAAAAATTCACGACTGATTGCGGTTAACTTTAAGGATATAATAATACTATCCGTATATTAAGAGAGAACGAGTTATGATAACTAAGTCGTATACGATTACTCAAAGAATTTATATATACTAGAATTCCCCTAAGAAATACACATAATTTTGTAACGACGTCCTGAAATATGTGACTGATCGATCGTAAATATTGGCTAAAAGGTCTGACACAAAATAATGATATCAAAAAAAGGATAACAGTCTTTGGATTCACAAGAGCCATTATCCTTTTCTTTACGATTGTTCATCTAGCACACATTGCATGCGTTCCTGCAGTAATGTACTCACACCCTCTGCCTTCAACGGCTTGTATTCCTCAAAATAGAGCGGCTTCAGTATGTGGATGTGAAAGCTGCCTTTATGCTTCATAACATTCATATAATCATATGAATTTTTTAAAACGATAGGTACGATACACGCCTTTGCCATAAACGCCGGCTGAAAGGAGCCTGCCTGCATGGGATGCATCACGCCGCCCTTGCTTCTGGTACCCTCCGGGAAAATCAACAAATTCTCTTTTCCCTTCAACCGCCTGGCAGCTTCTCTGAGCATATGAATGGCACTGCCGCGATCCTCCCGATCAAACAGTATGACCTCCAGTGTTTTCGACCAGGCTGCCACATAGGGAACCTTTTCATTCTCCTTCTTGGAAATGAACGTAAACGGCAAATCGATAACCGCCATCTGCAGCAGCATATCAAACTCACTCTGGTGATTGCATACAAACAAAATCGGCTGATCCTTTGGCAGTTGCTCAGCCTGCGCCACATCCAAGGTCACATGAAAATGCCGCAGCAGTTTTTTTGACCATTTCTGCATATGTGCATAGCGCTCGTTGAATGGCTTATTCCGAACAAGAACGGCATCAAGCCAGCTTCTTGGAATCAGCCACAGCAGATACAGACTTCGTATGATATACATAAACACCTACTCCTTCACCGCCGCCGCATAGGCGATCGCATATTCCTTTTCATGAGATATAGATACCTCTACCTGAAGTCCTGTCATAGAACAAATAGGTGCGCCTGCTGCATCCGCAAGAATTTCAACAGCGGAAAGCACACAGACCTTCTCCTTGTGCACAGCCTTAATAACAGCCTCCTTCGCCGCAAAACGGCCTGCCAGCCATTCTGCACGACGCGTTTTTGGAACACTGTCAAACAGCTTACGCTCCCGCTCACTCAGCACACGCAGAAAGGAGTCCTTTTCCATAGCAGTGCGTATTCTTGCGATTTCCACAATATCACAACCTACTCCAAGCAGCATACAATACCTCTTTTCTTTCTCTTAAAACGGGCAAGGACAAGCTCCCTGCCCTGTGTGCGAACAGGTTTTGAGCTGGAATGCCCTGTACGCACAGTATTCCTTTATTTGTTTGGATCCTCTACTGCAAACATCATTTCCGCAGTCAAAGCGATCTCACCATCCACACTGGCTACGGCATTTACAAAGGCGATTCCCATACGCTCTTTGGTAACCTCTGCCTCCAGCTTTAACACATCTCCGGGAATTACCTGGCGTTTGAAGCGCGCCTTATTGATACCCGCAAACAAACCGATTTTCCCCTTGTTTTCTTCCCTGCTCAGCAGCATGACAGCTACCGTCTGTGCCAGTGCCTCCAACTGCAGAACTCCCGGCATGATTGCCTTTTCCGGGAAATGGCCGAGAAACTGCATCTCATTGGCACTGATGCATTTGATACCCGTTACCTTATTTCCCTCGATGCTCTCAATACGGTCTACCAGCAAAAACGGATAGCGGTGCGGAATGATTTTCTGTATTTCATCACTGTTATATATCATACTTATTTCTCCCATTTGCGAATAAGAATGCTCGCATTATGACCGCCAAAGCCCAGGGAATTGGACATAGCGATATGAATATCTTCCTGTTTTCCCTCATTGACAACCAAATTCAGATCACAAGCAGGATCGGCGTGTCTGTAATTGATCGTTGCCGGTACAAATCCGTTTTTCACGGCCAGCGTGGAAATGATTGCCTCCAGTGCTCCGCTTGCCCCAAGCAAATGACCGGACATGGATTTCGTACTGGACACATAAGGCTTTTGGGCATGCTCACCGAATGCTTTTTTCACTGCCAATGTTTCGCTGGAATCATTCAGCGGTGTACTGGTTCCATGTGCGTTGATATAATCCACATCTGCAGTAGTAATGCTTCCATCCTCGATTGCCATCGTCATAGCACGGGCTGCCTGTGCACCATCCGCAAGCGGAGCTGTGATATGATTTGCATCACAGGTGCTTCCATATCCGATTACTTCACCATAGATTTCTGCATTTCTGGCAAGCGCATGCTCCAGCTCCTCCAGAATGACAACGCCGGCTCCCTCTCCCATGACAAAGCCCTTACGCTCTGCATCAAAGGGAATAGAAGCACGCTGGGGATCACTGCCCTCATGCAGTGCCCGCATGCTTGCAAAGCCAGCCATCGCGACCGGTGTCACAGCTGCCTCACTTCCTCCGGCTGCCATCACATCCTCATAGCCGTCACGAATACGGTGGAAGGCTTCCCCAATCGCGTTGGTTGCGGCTGCACAGGCTGTCACAACACTGGAAACATTGCCATGTGCATCCATGTCGATCGCAGCACTCCCGGCTGCCAGATTGATCAAAGACATCGGTATGAAATATGGAGAGATACGACTCGGCCCGCGGTTTTCGATTGTCTGGGACGCACCCTCGATTGTTGCAATACCACCGATTCCAGAGCCGATGATAACACCGAAGCGGTCACGGTTAAACTCTGCCTCAGCCAGACCACTGTTCTCATAGGCCTGCTTTGCCGCAATTCTTGTGAACTGCGTGAAACGGTCATTGAATTTTAAATCCCGCTTTGTGAAATACTGCTCCATATCCAGATTTTTCACTTCTCCTGCCAGCTTGGCACGGAAATCTGTCGCATCGAAATGTGTAATTTCCCCAATGCCGCAGCGAGAATGCAGGACACTGTCCCATACCTCTGCCACTGTATTTCCAATCGGAGAGACAACGCCCATCCCTGTAATAACTACTCTTCTTTTCATTTACATCACCATCCCGCCGTCTACGGCAATAACCTGCCCTGTGATATAGGCACTGTTTTCACTGCACAGAAATTTTACAACATTGGCAACATCCTGTACCGTACCGAATTTCTTCATCGGTATGGATGCCAGAGCACCCTCTTTTACACTGTCCGCTAACTTTTCTGTCATTGCGGTATCAATAAAGCCCGGCGCAACAGCATTCACGCGGACACCTCTTGTTGCCAGCTCCTTTGCGGCAGACTTTGTTAACGCAATCACACCGCCCTTGCTGGCAGCATAATTGGCCTGTCCCATATTTCCGCACAGACCGACAACACTCGCCATATTGACGATGGCGCCGGATTTCTGCTTCATCATGATTCTTGCGACGTGACGGATACAGTTGTATGTCCCCTTCAGATTGGTACGGATCACATCGTCGAAATCCGCATCGCTCATACGCAGCAACAGATTATCCCTTGTAATTCCGGCATTGTTCACGACAACATCCAGATGTCCGTATTCCTTCACAATGCTTTCCAGCATCGCTTTTACAGCCTCCCCGTCTGATATATCACACTGTATCATTTTATGGTTTCCGGACGGATCGCATTGTGCCAGAACAGCACGCGCTCCCTCTTCGCTGTGTGCATAATTGATAATGACATCGTATTCCTTTGACAGGGTGATTGCGATGGCTTCCCCGATTCCGCGGGATGCCCCGCTGATAAATGCAGTTTTTCTTTCCATAGCTCTATCCTTTCATGTAGTCAAGGGTTTCCGCAAGACTCGCACAATCCTCGACATGCAATATTTTGACATCCATTCCCTTTGCGCATTTTTTTACAAAGCCGCTGACTGCCTTACCAGGGCCTACCTCGATAAAGGTATCCACACCATCCGCCAGCATTTGCTTGATCGTATCCTCCAGCAGCACACTGTGGGAAATCTGTTCACTCAGCAAATCAATCAGTGCACGGTCTGCTGTTTTAGCGGAAATATTATGCAGAACAGGCAGCTTTGGCGGATGCAGCTCATAAGCGGATAAAACCTTATACAGCTTTTTTCCTGCATCCTTGAGCAGGGAGGAATGAAAGGCTCCGGATACCTGTAACGGAATCACCCGTCTCGCTCCGGCTTCCAGACATTTTTTCCCGCATGCCTCTACCGCGCCTTTTTCTCCCGTAATGACAATCTGTCCCGGGCAGTTGTAATTGGCAATCTCACAGACACCGATTTCCTTTACTGCGTCACATGCTTGTAAAATTGCTTCCTTATCCAGCATCAGTACCGCTGCCATCGCGCTTGTCCCGGCAGGCAGTGCATTCGCCATCAGCTTTCCGCGCTCCCGCAGAATTTCAGCACCCTCCTGAATAGTAAAGGAGCCGGCATAGCATAAAGCACTGTATTCGCCCAAGCTCAAGCCGGCAGTAACATCCGCCGTAATTCCCTTCTCCTTTAAGACAGCAGCCGCTGCCATGGAGTGGGCAAAAATCGCCACCTGTGTATATTGTGTATCGTCCAGCTTCTCCTTAGGGCCTTCAAAGCATAATGCTTTCACATCGAAATCGGTATGAATGCTGTCAAAGACCTTTCTGGCACTGTCGTAGGTTTCATATAAATCCTTTCCCATGCCGGGTGTCTGGGTTCCCTGACCGGAAAATAAAAATGCTGTTTTCATGCTGTTTCCTCCTCACCGCACAATTCCTCCATAAGCTCATGGACACTGACGATGTCTGTGATACGCCATGCGTTGGCACCTGCAAATACCAGGCCGTTTTCCACATCTCCCTCTACTGCGTGCACCAGTGCATCACTGATACAATACGGTGTGGAAGCCGGCGTACAGGGCTTCATACAGCCGATGCACCGTGCTGGTGCAATTCTTCCTTCCCTTGCACGGCTCATAAAAGCTGTCATGACCGCTCTGCCCGGCAAGCCGGCAGGACTTGCGACCAGTGTGATATCCTCTTTCTGCGCCTGAATGATTTTCTGCTTGAACGCAGGATCGGCATCACATTCTGTCGTAGCGATAAAGCGGGTTGCCATCTGAACACCGCTGGCACCGATAGCCATCAGTGCGTCGATATCTTCCCTTGTATATACACCACCGGCACCAAACACCGGGATGCTTCTTTGATATGCGTCCTCGTACGGACAGATTTCCGCAAGCACCTCCTGCACCAGCTCGCTCAGTTCCCTGACACGACCTTCCAGAAGCTCATCCTTTTTAAAGCCGAGATGACCGCCTGCCAGGCTTCCCTCTACAACGATGAAATCCGGACAGCGGTGATAATGACGATCCCAGCTTTTCAGAAGCAGTCGGGCTGCACGGCCGCTGGATACGATGGGAGCCAGTGCCACCTGCTCACTGCCTTCCACAGAGGGCAGATTCATCGGCATACCGGCTCCGGATATAATGACATCCACACCGGCATCAATGGCTGCCTTCACATATTCCTCATAATGATGGGAAGCAACCATGACATTGACGCCAAGCAGACCTCTGCCCCCACTGATTGCCCTTGCCTTTGCGGCTTCCTCCTGTAAGGCCTCCTTATTACAGGTAATCGGATCCTTCCAGAAGTTTTCCTTACGATAACCCGGATGGGCTGCGGAAATCACACCCATACCGCCTTCGCGCATAACAGCGCCGGCAAGTTTACCTAATGAAACACCAACACCCATTCCTCCCTGAATGATTGGCTTTTCCAATACCTTTGAACCAATAGAAACGTGTTTATGCATAGCGCAGACCCTTCACTGCTTTCTGCAGATTAGCGAGTTCTTCCTCACTCTCACGAATCAGGGAATCAAGAATATCCTGCAATGGACGGATTTCCTTACACATACCGGCAACCTGTCCCATCATGACGGAGCCATGACGCATATCGCCCTCCAGCACTGCTCTGCGTAAACCGCCCAGTGTCAGCTTTTCCATTTCTTCCTTGTCCGCACCGCTTTGTTCCAGCTTCAGATATTGTAGTGCCATCTGATTTTTCAAAATACGCACCGGCGTTCCTGTGCTTCTTCCGGTGACAACGGAATCCATATCCTTTGCCTTCATGACGGCTTTTTTATAATTTTCATGAATCGGACATTCCTCTGCCAGCAGCAGACACGTTCCAATCTGCGCACCGACTGCGCCAAGGCACAGTGCTGCATTCAACTGCCGGCCGCTCGCAATACCTCCGGCTGCCAGTACCGGAATGGAAAGGGCATCCACTACCTGCGGTACGAGAGACATCGTTGTCGTTTCTCCCACATGTCCACCGGATTCTCCACCCTCTGCAATTACAGCATCGACACCGGATTTTTCCAGGCGGCGTGCCAGCGCAACACTTGCAACGACCGGAATCACCTTACAGCCGCTTTCCTTTAATGCAGGAATATAAGGCCCCGGATTTCCGGCACCAGTTGTTACGACTGCGACCTTTTCCTCACAGATTACCTGCATGATCGCCTCTGTGTGCGGATTCATCAGCATGACATTCACACCGAACGGTTTGTCTGTCAGCTGCTTGCATGTACGGATTGCTTCTCTTGTCTGCTGCTCATCCATCGCACCTGTCGCGATGATGCCCAGTGCGCCGCAATTGGATACGGCTGGCGCAAAATGCGGGGGTGCTGTATTGGCCACTTCGCATGCACATATCGGGTATTTGATTCCTAACAATTCATTGATTAACATAAATCTCTCCTTACAGTTCCAGATAGCAGCCGGCCCAGGTAAACCCGGCACCAAAGCCGCTCAGAACGATTTTCATTCCTGGCTTCAACAGTCCCTTTTCACTCATTTCACCAAGTGCAAGCGGGATACTGGCAGCCGATGTATTTCCATATTCATCGATATTGATATACACATGCGCTTTGTCTATGTGCATGCGTTTGCATACGTTGTTAATTATTCTTAGATTTGCCTGATGCGGTACGATCCAGTCAACCTCCTCGATGGTGACATCTGCCTGCTTCAGCACATCCTCAATCGCCTCCTGCATCGCTTTCACCGCAAAGCGAAAGGTTGCACTTCCTTCCATGCATACCACAGAGGGCTGATAGGTCTGCTTGGAAAACAGTGCTCTCGGCTTAGGTGCATCACTGTGGATCACACCCGCAGCATCTCCCATACTCCCAGCAAAATGCAGCATCCGCTTTTGCGTGTCCTCCTGTCTGACAATGGCAGCTCCGGCTCCGTCCGCAAAAATGATACAGGTGGAGCGATCCTCCCAGTCCAGCTGTTTGGATATGACCTCTGCACCAATGACAAGCGCGCATTTCACCTGTCCCGCCGCAAGCATCGCATGCGCACTCTGCAGCGCATAGAGAAAGCCGCTGCAGGCTGCATTGAGATCAAACGCCATCATATGCTGTTCATTCAGACCCAGCTTTTCCTGAATCAGACAGGCCGTTGCAGGGGTTGTCTGATCGGGCGTAAACGTCGCCGTTATGAGCAGGTCGATTTCCTTTGGATCAATGCCCGATTCCTTGATTGCCATGCGGGCAGCCCGTGCACCCAGATCACTCGTATTTTCCTCTTCCGATATATACCGTGCGCGGATTCCTGTTCTTGTGGATATCCATTCATCACTGGTATCGACAAAGGTACTCAGCTCCTCATTGGTAACACGGCGCTTTGCCTTCGCATACCCAAAGCCCTTAATGCTACAGCTCTTCATAATTCGCCCCCATTGCTCTATATTTTTCATACCGCTGTGCTAACAGCGTTTTCTCTTTCTTTTTACACAATTCATCAAGAACCTGTTCCATATTGTCACGCAGCTCCTCAATCACATATTCAAAGCATATATGCGCACCGCCCTGCGGCTCTGAAATGATGGTATCAATGATGCCCTTGCGCTTTAAATCTGCGGCCGTAAGCTCCATGACACCGGCGGCCTCTGCAGCTCTGGATTCATCCTTCCATAAGATACTTGCAAAGCCCTCCGGAGAAAGAATGGAATAAATGGCATGCTCCAGCATCATGATGTGATCAGCCACACTGAATGCCAGCGCTCCCCCGCTTCCTCCTTCACTCAGGACAATAGCCAGTACCGGGGTGCGGATATCGGAAAATACCGCAAGACACTGCGCGATGGCTTCCGCCTGTCCGCGCTCCTCGGCTCCCCTTCCCGGATATGCACCGGCTGTATCTACCAGCGTGATGATCGGACGGTGAAACCGTTCGGCCTGCTTTGCCAGACGGATTGCTTTACGATAGCCCTCCGGATGCAGCATACCAAAGTTGCAGCTCATATTTTCTTCCAGCGTCTTTCCCTTGCTTTGCGCAAGAACCGTCACGCTTCTGCCTTGAAAGCTCGCAATACCGCCGCGGCAGGCTGCATCATCCCCATAGGCACGATCACCATGCAGCTCCAGAAAATCCGGAAACAGTGCATGAATGTAGTCCATTGCCTTGGGACGCTTGGGATGTCTTGCCAGATAAACCGTATCCCATGCATCCATATTGCGCATCGCTTCCTCGCGCAGGGTAGCAATCGTAGTTCGCAGCTCCTCTGCATGCGGATCCATGGGCGCAAGTGTATGCAGCTCGGCTTCCAGAGCCGCAATCTTACCTTCTGCTTCCTTTATGCTCATGATGCTCTCCTTTCATGCAGACGCAGGATATGCGTTAACGTATCCCGGCTGTCCTTTCGTTCAACGATGGCATCCACAAAGCCCTTTTCCAGCAGAAACTCCGCCTTCTGGAAATTGGATGGCAGCTCCTCCTTCACCGTAGAGGCGATAACACGCTTTCCGGCAAAGCCGATCAGACAGTCCGGCTCACTCAGGATGATATCTCCCAGCATGGCAAAGCTGGCACTCACACCACCGGTTGTCGGATGTGTCAAATACGAAATATACAAAAGTCCTGCTTCCTTATGCTTTTCCAGTGCTGCACTTGTTTTTGCCATCTGTACAAGAGAGAGGATTCCCTCCTGCATTCTGGCACCGCCGCTTGTCGTAAAAATCAACAGCGGCAGCTTTTTCTTTGTCGCATATTCAATGCAGCGAGTAATCTTTTCCCCGACGATCTGCCCCATGCTTCCCATAAAGAAATTGCTGTCCATAACGGCTATGGCACATTTATAGCCGCCGATACTGCCGGTTCCGCATACCACCGCTTCATACAGTCCGGTTTTCTTCTGCAGCCGGGACAGCTTTTCCTCATAGCCGGGAAAGCCAAGCTGATCCTTTTTCAGAACCAGACGGCGATCCAGCTCCTGAAAGCTGTTTTCATCCACAATCTGACGTAAACGCTCATGTGCTGTCAGCTTCAGGTGATGACCACAATGCGGACATACATAGCGGTTATGCATCAGATCTTCAAATAAAATACTCTGTTTGCAAGCAGGACAGCTTTGAAACAGATTGTCCGGAGCTTCCAGCGGCTCTCTTTGCGGCAGAGAACGGCGCTGCTTGAACAGATTCAGCCGGTTCTTACGCACCTTAAATAATTGTTCCATCCTCTTTCAGCTCCTTTATAAATGAATCCATGAATCCGGTATCATAGCGCCCGCCGACAAATGTCGGATGATGCAGCAGCAGATACTGGAATTCAATGTTTGTTTCCACACCCTCGATCAACAGCTCCTCCAGAGCGGAACGCATTCGCTTAATGCATTCCAGACGGGTATCCGCATAGGTGATGATCTTGGCAATCATAGAATCATAATATGGCGGTATTTTATAATCGTTGTATACCGCACTTTCAATACGCACACGGCGTCCCTGCGGGAAGTTGATAAACGTCACCTCACCCGGACTCGGCGCAAAATTATATTTGATATTTTCCGCGTTGATACGGCATTCGATGGCATGGCCTTTACAGACAATATCCTCTTGCGCATAGGCCAGCTTGTGACCGTCTGCGATACGAATCTGCTGCTTGATGAGGTCAATACCGGTGATTTCTTCGGATATGGTATGCTCGACCTGGATTCGCGTATTCATTTCCATGAAATAGTAATCCCCGCGGGCATCCAGTAAAAACTCAATGGTTCCCACGCTGTCATAGCCGACACTTTGTGCAGCGCGTACCGCATCCGCAAGCAGATTCTTTCGGATATCCTCCTTCAGGATATGACAGGGTGCTTCCTCCAGCAGCTTTTGATTGCGGCGCTGACAGGAGCAGTCCCGTTCAAACAGATGTACGACATTTCCATGCTTATCTGCCATAAGCTGTACCTCGACATGCTTTGGCTCCACGATGAATTTTTCCATATACACCGCATCATCCCCGAAGTTTGCACGGGCCTCCGCTTTGGCTGTATCAAATGCATTTTCCAGCTCCTCGGCACAATCCGCACGCCGCATACCGCGACCGCCGCCGCCGTTGCTGGCCTTAATCAGTACCGGATAGCCGATGGTTTCCGCCATAGCCAATGCATCCTGTGCAGTTTCTAATAGATCCTTACTGCCGGGAATAACCGGTACCCCAGCCTCCATCATACATTGACGGGCATTGTTTTTATCCCCCATCTGTTCGATGACATCGGGATTGGGGCCGACAAAAATCAGACCGCACTGCATGACCAGACGGGCAAATTTCGCATTTTCACTCAGAAAACCGAAGCCGGGATGAATGGCATCACAGGCCGTCATACAGGCTGCACTTAATATGTTTTTCATATTCAGGTAGCTGTCATTCGCACGGGGACCGCCAATGCATACCGCATAATCCGCAAGCTGAACATGCAGGGCATCCTTATCCACAGTGGAGTATACCGCCACCGTTTCGATGTTCATTTCCTTGCAGGTACGGATAATTCTAACCGCGATTTCTCCGCGGTTCGCAATGAGGAGACGGCGAATCATGCGGCCTCACCGATGCGGATCAGCTCCTGATCGAATTCCACCATCGCTTCATTGGTAATGAGAATCTCCTGTACAATACCATCCACCGGTGAAGGAATCTCATTCATGACCTTCATAGCTTCAATGATACACAGGACATCGCCCTTTTTCACATGCTGGCCGATTTCCACAAACGGTGTTCCCCCCTGAGAGCGGGCATTGTAATACGTACCGACAATCGGCGCCTTCACCCAGGTACCCCCTGCTTTTTTCACCTCTGCTGCCGGCTGCGCTGCTTGCATGAATGCTTCTGCCTCCGCTTTGTTCTCTGTCCTGAGCGGCTCAGTGAACTGCACACGGTTTGTACCGGAAGCCTGCTTTTCCATTTTCAGCTTCATGTCATCCACTTCCAGCTCCATCTTATGAAGTCCGCTTTCCTCAAAAATGCGGATGATGTCTTGGATCTTATCTGTATTCATGTATTTACCTCCCACGGATTTTAAAAAAGCCAAGTATTCTTGGCTTTTCTCTTGTTTACGCTTTGCTTTCGAGCAGGTTTACGATATCTGCCACGGTAACCAGTTTTGCTAATTCCTCATCTTCAATGCGTACATCAAATTCTGTTTCCAGCTCCAGAGAAAGCTCAACGGCTGCCAGGGAATCAATTCCCAGATCATCCTTTAAATTCGCTTCCATTTTGATCATATCCTCGTCGACGTTGATGGCCTCCATCAGCACTTCTTTTACTTTTTCAAACATGTTTGTTCCTCCTGTTCAAATTCATTTGACTGCTACCAGAATAACACTACTGGTAAATAATGTCAACTATTTTAGTTTTAAATACTAGATTTAAAAGTAAATAATAACCCTAGTATTGATTACTAGGACGATATACTACGATATTTTTGACGATATGAATCTCATTTTTTTAAATGCTTTGAAATTCAAAAGGAATTATAATCCTTTGATAGTCAAATGTAAATAGTTTGATGTTCAAATATGAATTTTCACACAGTTTCACATAATTGACGAAAACGGTATCACGCTTTGGACTGGTTCTTTCCAAAATCCGATCCATCGCATAAGAGCCTGCGCTCCCTGTCCGCGCAGGTATCCGCCCTAACATACTTCATGAAAAAGCTCCTGCCTTTACCATACGCCGACTTCTTTCAAAGGCTCATGCATACCTTCCCTCCCCCTGTACCTGTATCCCTCAACCATATAAGAGACAGCGCTGTTTTGATCTCGAAAGCGTTCAATGCTGCTTCCTTTTGATCGCACTATCGAATAATTCAGGAAGATCATACATTACCTGGATTTATAGGCGTATTATGATTGCTTATACATTTGTGAACGTATTCACTTTGCAGTCGAAAGGGATTACAATATCCTTAGTGCCAGCATGCATGAGTACGCTTGCTCATGCATATGGTAGGTTGTAAAACATAGAGGAATTACGTGAGGAGGACGACATATGTCATTTGAATTAACGCTCGAAGAAATGAATCAGGTCTTTGACACACTTCGGCAAAGGTATCGCATCTATGCTCCGAAACGGCTGAAGAATGCAGGACGCTACTGCAATACCGATCTCATCCGCTATCAGGAAATCCGCAGCATGGAGGAAATCGAATGGAAGGATCGCAGTGATTATTCACCGAAGGAGGTATTCTATCCAATCAATCAGACGCTGTTTCACTTCACCGAGCATTATTTTCTGGAAAGCCAGGTATTTGAAAAGGATTTGCTGATTTTTGCACGAAGCTGCGATATCAACGGAATTAAGCGCCTGGATAAGGTATTTCTGGAAAACGGACCGCATGAGGATCCCTATTATAAGAGAATGCGGGAAAAGGTGCATTTCATTTTAATGGAATGTCCTGATAACGGCTGGGAATCCTGTGCCTGCTGCTCCCTGGGTACCAATGAAACAGAGGATTACGATCTGGCAGTGCGCCCCTTACATGAGGAAGGACGGGTACAGGTGTTCTGCAAGAGTGAGCTGTTTACCTCTTTCTTTGACAGCTTTGCGCCAACACAATATACACCGGAATTCGTAAAGGAAAATAAAACGGTTATACGCGTACCGGAAATTCGTGAGGATATGGTCGATTCCATCCGTGAGCTGGATATGTGGAAGGATTATCAGAGCCGCTGCATTGGCTGCGGGGCCTGTAATTCGGTATGCATCACCTGCTCCTGCTTTAACACTGTCGATACACCGTACACAGAAAACGGAAAAAGCGGTGAACGCCGCAGAACGTGGACAGGCTGTATGAATGATGATTTCACGACGGTGAACGGAGGACACGCCTTCCGTGATGAATATAAAGACCGCATGCGCTTTAAGACGATGCATAAGGTCTATGATTTTAAAAAGCGCTTTGCGACAGACTATCAGATGTGCGTGGGATGCGGCCGCTGTGATGATATCTGTCCATCCTATATATCCTTTTCCCATATCATCAACCGTCTACATGATGAGGTAGAAAACATGAAGGAGGAAAACTGATATGATCAATCCATGGCTGCCTGAACGGCATCGCATTTTAGAAATCATTGAGGAAACAGATATGGAATCCACCTTTGTCGTAGAGTTTAACGAGCCATCCATACGGCATGGACAATTCTTCCAGATTTCCCTGCCAAAGATTGGAGAAGCTCCGATATCTGTATCCAATTTCACTGACAGTACGATAGAATTCACCATACGAAAAGTAGGAACGCTGACCAATGTTCTCTTTAATCTTCACGCAGGGGATGATCTGTATATCCGCGGACCATATGGAAACGGTTTCCCACTGGAGGATTTCAAGGGAAAACACATCGTTGTCATAGCCGGAGGTACCGGTGTTTCACCGGTACGCAGTACGTTGAATCACTATCTGAACAATCCGCAGGACTGCAAGGATGTATATGCGATTGCCGGCTTCCGAGATGCACAGCATGTCCTGTTTGAAAACGATCTTACAAAATGGCGCAATGCTCCTCACTTTCATACCACACTGACACTGGATCAGGGAGAACGTGTTGGCTTTCTGGAGGGCTTTGCAATGAAATATGTCAAGGATATCCCATTTCAGGATTTTCAGGATGATTATGCCGTTATTATCGTAGGGCCTCCTGTGATGATGAAATTCACAGCCCAGGAATGCATGAAATACGGTGTGACAGAGGATCATATTTATGTATCCTTTGAACGGAAAATGTCCTGTGCCCTTGGTAAATGCGGCCACTGTAAAATCAATGAAACCTATGTGTGTCTGGAAGGCCCTGTGTTTCCATATACCAAAGCCCAAGGGCTTGTGGATTAGGAGGTAAAAGCTATGTCACAAGATATGAATATCAATGCCCTTCGTACAAACTGTTTTCGCCAGTCCAAGGTCAAGGGCGAATATATGCTGCAAATGCGTGTACCGGCAGGGCTTATTCAGGCGAAATACCTGAGCTTTGTACAGTACCTTGCAGAGAAATACGGAGATGGAACCTTTCATTTTGGCTCCCGCCAGTGCTTTGCCATCCCCGGTATTAAATATGAAAATATAGATGCAGTAAATGCAGAATTAAAGGAATATCTGGAGGATGTCGAGGTTGCCCAGTGCGGAGTGGAAATGAATACCGATGCCGGCTTTCCTACCATAGGCGCCAGAAATGTCATGGCCTGTATCGGTGGAATTCATTGTATCAAGGCGAATATCAATACGCAGGATATGGCTCGAAAGATTGAAAAGGAAGTATTTCCAAGTCATTACCATATCAAGGCTTCTGTCGCAGGCTGTCCCAATGACTGTGCCAAGGGTCACTTCAACGATTTTGGTATCATCGGCCTCACTAAGCCTACCTATCACAGTGATCTGTGCATCGGCTGCGGCTCCTGTGTAAAAGCCTGTGAATCCCACGCGACAAGAGTGCTGAGTCTGAAAAACGGTAAAATTGAAAAGGATACGTGCTGCTGTGTCGGCTGCGGAGAGTGTACCCTTGTTTGTCCAACCAATGCCATGCAAAGAAGCCCGAAGCCGTTCTACCGGATACTGATTGGCGGACGGACTGGAAAGCAATACCCGCGTATGGGAAAAACCTTTGCGGATTTTTTAAGTGAGGATGCTGTTCTGGCAATCATGCGCAACTGGCAGGCGTTCTCTGCCGAGGTTTTAAAGGGACAGCCACGCTATCTGCATGGCGGCCACCTCATTGATATGGCAGGCTATGAAAAATTCAAGGAACTGATGCTGAAGGATGTTAAGCTGAATCCGGAAGCTAGAATTGCTGAGAATCTCTATTTTGCCGAAACCGAGTACCGTGGAAGAATCCATGTAAAGCCTGTTCAGTAAAGGTTTAAATAAAACAGCATAAAAAGTCAGACACAAAAACGGGTCTGGCTTTTTATGCTGGAATCGTATTGTTATCCTGAAATTATAATATTGTGTTGAAATCATACTTGTTATTTTGAAATTTATGTGCGATGCTGAAATCGTGTTTGACTCCATTTTCCACGACATCTCGTACAGAAACAAGGCTTGCATGAAAGGTATTTCAAATTACTTATTGAATTACAATCTGGATTTTCTTTCACACCTGTTATCTTGAACTTATATTGTTATGTGAAATCGTATTTGTAAGAAATCATATTGTTTGTTAAAATCACAGGGATAGTTTGTAGTCCTATCATTATGCAATCCTATCAATATATAGAAAGCAATACATAGCAGCTTATTGCATCCTGCATATGGCGCTATCCTGCTTTTGAATAGCATGGAATGATATCGCTATATAGAAAGCCAATTATAGAAGCTCTGATGATTTTGGTATTTGGATTCTGTCTAAGATATATCCTGCTTTGGAATCGGAAATTTATATTTATAGCAAATGTCCCCTGCATATGCCATATGCTTTCGATAATCCATGACCTTTATACCGTTGTATATTGCAGGAATCCAAATCTTTTTTCATAAATAAAGGGAAACCATGCTACAATAAGATACTAGAGGAGTGATGTCATGCAGCAGGTTGTAATCGTTCTGGCAGATACCACAGAGCAAACGGAAAAAAATGAGGAATTCATCGAGCTGATACAGGCAGCCGATATGGAAATCAGGAAAACCTTTATACAGAATTTAAAAAGCATTACGTTAAAAACATATATCGGAATAGGAAAATGTGAGGAAATACGGAAATATGTACAGGAACAGAAGCCTGAGCGCATAGTATTTAATCATGATCTGAGTCCTTTACAGATTCGTAATCTGGAGGTTATCTTGCAAACGCCGGTTATGGATCGTACGGAACTGATTCTTGCTATTTTTGAAAGCAGAGCCGTAACAAGAATCGCGCGTCTTCAAATCGAGTGTGCGCAGCTTAAGAAGCTGCTTCCTCGTCTGGTTGGTGCCAACACACAGCTTGGAAGACAAAGCGGCAGCGGAAAAAACAGAGGTGCCGGTGAAAAGCAGTTAGAGCTTGATCGAAGAAGAATCAATGCCCGGATCCAGGAGCTGCAAAGAGAGCTGAAAAAGGTGGAAGCCCAACGCCTCACACAACGCCGTTCCCGCCAGAAATCCATGCTGCCACTGGTATCACTGGTCGGCTATACGAATGCCGGGAAAAGTACGATTATGAATATGCTGTTGGAATACAGCAGCCCGTATGAGTATGATAAAAGGGTACTGGAAAAGGATATGCTGTTCGCAACTCTGGATACCAGCATCCGGCATATCGATCTTCCTGATGGAAAATCCTTTCTATTATCTGATACGGTTGGTTTTATATCTGACCTGCCGCATGACCTTGTGGATGCCTTTCATTCCACATTAGAGGAGGTTCGCTACGCCTCATTGCTTGTACAGGTCGTGGATGTATCAAGTGAAGCCTGCGCAAGACAAATGGAAATCACGCAGGACACCCTGCAGCAGATCAACGCTGCTGATATTCCCATGATCACCGTATATAATAAGTGTGATCAAAGTCAATATCCCTATCCCAGAGAGCACGCACACGACCTGTATATGAGCGCAAAGGAAAAAGCGGGCTTACATGAATTGCTGGAGCTGATCCACCGGCATCTGTATCCGGATGAAAAGCATGTAATCATGCATATCCCCTACCAGCAGACAGGAATCTATTCCCTCTTAATGAAGCATGCCCGGGTCATCACACGAACGGATGAGGAGGATGGCATCCATCTGGAAGTTGTGATATCAGATCATTTGTATCAGAAATATCAGGAATATGTAACAGCTATACGCACATAACAGTTGTACAAAAACAAGACCCCATATTAGGTAAAGGGTCTGTGAACAAATCAGCTTACTGACGCAGAAAGCAATGCATACAGGAGGAAATTCTGAATGAATGCACGGAACTATGATGCTCAGGAAGCAGAACGATAAGAACCGCCTTCATCCTACACACAGCATGAGCCTTTATAAGTAAAAGCATGAGCCCTTACTTATAAAGGCTGTGCGCTGGATATACCACAACCAAAAAGACGAATTTCTTGCAGTTAAGCTTCTTTCCCGCAAGCATCCGGTTTCCCGGATATTTACAGGTAAGAACACTTTTAACGACCGCATGCTGAATTCGTCTTTTTTTATAGATTGGACAATTGATTGTGATCAGATGCTAATCAATGCATCCGCTTATGAATTTATTTCCTTGCGTTTCACAGGCTCAACAAGCAGATTTCCCTGTAAAACAGCACCTGATTCGATTTCAAGAACCTGCGTCTGTACATCTCCGATCACACAGGAGGTTGACATAAATTTTGCATTTTCAGATACCAGTGTATCTCCCTTGACCTGTCCCGAACAGATAATATCACACACACGGATATTCCCCTTTACCGTAGTTTCCTCACTGATTTCCATATGCTGCTCACATTGAATATCCCCTTCGATCTCAGCCCGCTGCAATACAACATTCTGACATGTCACATTCCCCTTGACACTGCCGCTGACAATCAGATTACCACCACAATGAATATTACCGATCAATGTACCATGAATCGTGATATTATCATCGCTGTTCATATCTCCCTGTATGGTTGTGTTGTGTTGTATAACGGTTGTTTCCTTACTGACAGGTCTGCTATCTGCCAGAGGAGCTGCGGATGCTGTTTGGGGCTGTGCAGCCTTCACCTGTATTTCTTTTTTCATTAACTGCTCCTTTTTTACCGTCTGTTCTACCGCGGCTTCCTTTTCCTGTGATGTTAGCGTTTTTCCTTCACTGCCGACAATTTCCTTTTGATTCTGATCATACAGCTTCTTCTGTTTCTCATACCATTTCATATTTCATAGTCCTTTCTCTAAAAGCTTCAACAATTCCCTATAAAATTGTCTCCAACGAATACCGGCTTCCACAGGAGCCGTATCCATAAGAGAAAAAAGATTCTTTTTAACACCACTTTTATAGGATTTTCAACATTCAAATTATAACAGACACATCCCCTGTCTTCCATATACCTATAGTAAAATGTAACGCCAGCGGATATTGGCAGATTTTTTTTTACATCGTCTATATTCTTTGCTTTCGTATTTTTTCATATGCAGAAAGTGAGCTCATATCATCACATCTGTATCATATCCTATTACCGGCTTACGTAAATCTAAGGCGACAGATACCGCAATGCTTTGTCCATTTATTCCTGCGCAGGATGAACCGTATTCGACAGAATTTACGGGTAACAGGACTACAATCCTGCAGACCAATCATTAGCCACAGCTGCTTTTTTTGACCGCGTAATGAAGCCTTATTAGAATAAGATGCAAATCCAGGAAAGCTAATGAGACTTTCCCGTTAAAAGGCACACGCTTCATTCACTGCCATTACCATAACCAGCTATAAAAAACGGACACTCAGCGGATAATCGCAGACGGTATGCAAAGGAATACATGATATAATATTATGGTAGTAAAGGAGTGGACATATGTATCATATATTATTCATAGACGATGACGACATGCTGCTGGAAAGTGCATGGCGATTCTTTAAAGGTATAAATTATCAAATGGATAAAGCAGCGAATGCAAAAGAGGGTTTAAAAAGAATGCAGTCACGTAGCTATGACTGCATCATTCTGGATTTAAAGCTCCCGGATCTGGATGGTTATGAGGTTCTTCGACAGATGCGTCTGCATACCTCAACACCGATTATTATTCTCTCAAATTATACAGAGGTAGACCGCCGTATTCAGGGACTGCGGATGGGAGCAGACGATTATGTATGCAAACCGTTCTCCTTTGATGAGCTCCTGCTTCGCATACAGCTTCGTATACAGGACAGCCGGAAACGGACAGCTGTTGTTTTGAATTATGGTGAGCTCATCATTGATACCGGTACACAGAAGGTCACGTATCAGGGAAATACCATATTTTTCAATCGCACAGAATTTGAAATACTTTCCCTGCTTGCAAGCCAGCCTGGCAGAATCTATACCTATGAACAGATTTACGACGCTGTATGGAAAGAACCATTAAATGAAAGCAGACATACGCTGCAGGCCCGCGTGGCAGAGGTTCGTATCAAGCTGCTTACTTTAACCGGACTGCAATATATTATTACTGTTCGTGGAAAGGGCTATTTATTCACCGCTGAGCCACAGAAATGCCGCAATACTGCATAAGAGAGCAGCACCAGCATTGAAACAGCTCCTGCACCAAGCAGAATCTGAACAGAAGCACTTCTGCTTTTCTCTTTTACAAATGCATGCTGTTCCTGTACAGGCAGCTTCTGTTCCTTCTGCCGTGAAGCCTTTTGTATGTTTGGTTCGCTTTTTTCAGGATATACCCGCTGAACCTGTCCTGCTTGAGATGACAGATATGTATTTTCTGTATGTTTAGAAAGCATAGGGGGATGTTGTATATTGGCAGAACGTAAATCCTGATTTATAATGAAATGAGGCTTTATGAAAGAAACAGAATTAAAATCGGATTTTTCAACATGGTCAGTGTGCATTCCTGCTAATGACCCCATTCCCGCTTCATTTTGTTCAGGCAGCTGTAATGGCAGCTCAATCTGATCTGTGTTCTCCTGTCCGGCAGGGAGCTGCTCTTTAGATGGCTGTTGTTCATAATTAGAACCAGAGGAGGGCTCCTGTTCAGGTACTGTATTGGAAACGGAATCATTCTGATCTGGTTCAGGCTGTGGAGGCTTTTGTGGCAGCAGCTCAACACCGCCACCCCTGCCGCCTTCGATGTCTTGAAAAACCAGTTTGTTTTTTTCCCATGATATCACGTTGGTCGCATAAACACCCTGATCCAGTACAACCTCTGCATAAAATTCAACATATTCTTTCTTATCCAGCAGGTAGACAAGGAATTTGCCTTCATCCAACCAACTTTCATCCTGCAGAACAGGTGTTATCTGCCAGGAATCCGTTGGTGCTGTTCTCCAACCGATAGCAACAGATTTGGGACGCTGTGCGCTATATACTGAAAATTCAGCCATCTCTGCTTCATAATTATAGCTGTAGGATTTGCGCATTCCCAACAGCGCCACACCGCCATCGGTGGTGATTACCCGCACACTGGGAGGTGTCAGAACATAAACATCATGAAAATCAGAGGCAGGAACACCCTTAATATCCAGCTTTCCGGCATACCTGCCATGATAGGTGTAAAATGTATATGGCTTTGGATGCGGATATTCATCCACATCCCAGACGATATCCGCATACTTTACATTATAGGATTTTCCCTGATAATAGAGGCTCAGACTATTGACATAGGATTGCAGCATATCCTCATGCAGTGTCTGCTGCTCAGATAAAACGACATCCGGCAATGTTATATTCGATGCATCAATAACCGGCTTTTGTGCAAACCGCACCTCTCCCTGGATCCTATTGCCATATACCGGGTTTAATTCTTTTGAAATACATCCCAGCACACTGCCTTCCTCCTGTATAAGAGCAAAGCCGCAAGCAGCTTCTATATTTACCATACCGATATCCGCATTCCCACCGGGCAAAACATGAATCAGCCCCTGTTCATTCCCCTCCCCGCGTATGGTCAGCTTGTAATTTAAAGCCTCCATTAACAAAAAGCCTTTCACATAAATGGTATGTGCACCAGTGTCAATGGTAACCGGCTGCAGATATCTGATCATTGTTCCTGATAAATAATCAAAATCATGTTCAATATAAATATCCTGTGTCAGTGTAAGTGTGCCGCCTGTTGTTTTGTGCGCATGCAGCCACGCTTCAAATTCCTCTGCTGTTGCGGCGGTATCGTTGCCGTTCACTACGGCAGCAGTCTGTCGTGCATACAGCGTATTGGGGAAACAGAAGAGAAAGCCCCATGTGACAAGAAATAAAATGCATAAACGTTTCATAACGGCTCCTTTCAGAAATGAGGTGATTTCATGCGTCGCTATACAGCTCTGTCTGCGATACTTTTTCTATTTGTTATTTTTTTGGTACAGCATGAATACCGTTTTCATAATAAGTATACCATCGCTTCGCAGCAAAATACAGCCTTCCTTTTAAAAGGGATGCTCTACCCGGACGTACTTTTATCCCCAAAGGAGGTAAAGCAGCATACAGGTATTCCTGTCCTTACAGGCTCTTATCAGAATCTTTCCGTATTTCATGAAGATGAAAGCGGCTTTGGAAAAGCAACGATGGTATTTACCTATACGACCGACAAGCCAGGGATCAAGCAATTATATTTACAGGAGCTGTTCAGTGCAGCAAAGCTGTATATCAATGGAAAACCGGTTGCGCAAAGTGGCAGCTTTGAGCCGTATCAGGAACAGATACAGGATATTCTCATCACCTTTCAGGAGGAGCGGGAAAACACCATTCTTATTCAAAGTGAAAACCGTTCCCATTACTATACCGGTGTGCAGTATCCTCCCATTCTGGGCGATGCGGATACTGTGACGGCTATGCTTGGGAAACGACTGCTGACCTATGCTTTGTTTGCCTGCAGCTCACTGACCCTTGCAGGCTTTACCATCGTATTATGGATAAAGGAGCGTGAAAAGGAAAGAGGACGGCTGCCGTTTTATTTTGGTATGATGGCTCTTTGCTTCGGTGTTTACAGCTGCTATCCCTTCTTCTCCTTTTTTCATCTTCCCGTCACAAGGCTGTTATATAGCATACAGGATGCCTGCATATGCGCAGCATTATATTTTGCTTATCTGAGCATTCTTTATCTGAAGGATCCGGTTATTTCCATAAGGAAACGTTTGCTTCCTTTCTCCATAGTAGTAATCAGCTTCTGCATGCCCTTCATCCTCCCCTATCTGCCTGCCTTTGTTCAGCCCTATGGCTGGATGCTATCTATCTGTAAGCTTGGTATCGCAGGCTATATGCTTTTTGTATGCATACGTATAATAAAGCAGGCGCAAAGGGAAGGAAGTATTGTGCTTTTCGCTCTGTTGTCTTACGCAGGACTGCTCATCGTACATGTGCTGACGATGAACCGCTTCGAGCCTGCGGATGGTGCGTGGTTTGAGGAATACGGCGTATTTATCCTGATCATTTTCTTTGCCTGGCTGATGGTAACACAGACCGCAGCATTGTGGAAGCATGATCATCTGCTCAGTATCCATCTACAGGAGGAGGTTGACCGCCAGACCCGGCAAATCAGTAAGCTGCTGGATGAGCGACGTTCTCTGCTTGCTGAGCTGCTGCATGATGTGAAAAAGCCGGCTGCCTCCGCAATGACCTATCTGGAAATGATGGATAAAGAGAAGACGGACATACAAATGAAAAAAGATCTTTCTCAGCTAAGGGAAAACAACCGGCTCATGATGGAGCAGCTGCAATTACTTCAGTCCTTCAATGAGCAGGATCACATTCCGATTCTGAAAAAGCCGCTGGAGCTTTGTTCCTTTTTACAGCAGATGGAGGCTCTGTTTGCGCCGGATGCAGAGGCCTATGATATTGATTTTCAATTTTCCTGCACATGTGACAGGTGTGAAATATTTGGTGACAGTAAGCAGTTAAAACGTATGATACAAAATCTATTTTTCAATGCTCTGTCCTATGCGCCTGCACAAACCTGTATTTCCATGACTCTTGAAAAAAAGGATGCAGAGGCCATCCTTCAATTTAAAAATCAGGGAGAAGTCATTCCACAGGAGGAGCTGCAGCATATCTTTGAGCGGGGGTATTCTTCACGAAAAAAGGAAGGTGGCACAGGTCTTGGACTGTTCATTGTCCATACCATTGTAATTCTTCATCAGGGCAGTATACAGGCAGCATCCGATAAGGATAGCGGCACCTGTTTTACCATACGGCTCCCTTTGTATGAGGTAATATCATAAAGCCTATCCATTCGTATACCTACAGCTTCCTTTCCTGTTTCCCATTCTTTTCAAGGAGGCTGAAATAGAAAACAAAATTATAACAGCTTCACAAACCATACAAAAACGGATGCAGAATTTCTTCGATGGCATCCGTTTTTTCTTTTCAAAATTTACTACCAGCTAAGTAAGCTGAAGCTGCTAGAAATCAACCTCTGTATCGTAATAGCAGCATTTCAACAGCTTCACCATTTCCTCCTGGCTTGGCTGTCTTGGATTACTTCCTGTGCAGGCATCCAGAATGGCATTCGCCGCGATATCCTTTACACGGGATAGGAATACATCTTCACTCACAAAGCCTTCCTCTGCAGGCAGACCGTCTTTTCCATAATGGGCAATGCAGTGCGGAATATGAAGAGCGTCACTCATATCACGCAGGTATGCAATGAGCAAATCCACTTTTTCCTCATCGCTGGAGCCGCCCAGATGCATATAGTCCGCAATCACACCGTAGCGTTTTCTTGCTGTTTCATCCATCGCATTAAATTTGATAACCTTCGGCAAATACATCGCATTCGCTGCACCGTGAATGATATGTGCGCCCTGATCTGCAAATACGGCACCTGTTTTATGTGCCATGGAATGAACGATACCTAGCAGGGCATTGGAGAAGGCCTGTCCTGCCAGACACTGTGCATCATGCATCGCAGCACGGGAATCCATATCTCCATTATAGGATTTTACCAGGTGCTCCTTAATCATTTCAATCGCATGAATTGCCAGCGGATCGGTGAAGTTACTGTTTGCTGTGGAAACATAAGCCTCCACAGCATGTGTCATGGCATCCATACCGGTATGTGCTACCAGCTTGACTGGCATCGTTGTTACAAGATCCGGATCGACAATCGCTACATCCGGCGTGATTTCAAAGTCGGCAATTGGATATTTAATGCCCTTTTCATAATCTGTAATAATAGAGAATGCGGTAACCTCAGTCGCTGTTCCCGATGTAGATGAGATTGCACAGAACTGTGCTTTTCTGCGCAGCTTCGGAATACCAAATACCTTGCACATATCCTCAAATGTGATATCCGGATATTCATATTTGATCCACATGGCTTTTGCGGCGTCAATTGGAGACCCGCCACCCATTGCGACAATCCAGTCCGGTTCAAATGCAAGCATTTCCTCTGCTCCGCGCATAACAGTCTCTACGGATGGATCGGATTCAATGCCTTCAAATAAACGCACTTCCATTCCTGCTTCCTTGAGATACGCAACGGCACGATCCAAAAAGCCTCCACGACGCATGGAACCGCCGCCAACACAAACGATTGCCTTTTTTCCTTCTAGTGTCTTCAATGCTTCCAATGCACCTTGTCCATGATACATATCTCTTGGCAATGTAAATCTCTGCATGTCTGTTTTCCTCCTTATAGGGCTTACAAATCCCCTTCTATAGTTACATTCTACGCCTAAGTGTAAAGAAAAACAACCACTTTGTGTATATTTTCACAAGAAAATACCACAATCGGATATCCTTCATCCTACAGCATGAAGAATGAAAAACAATGTAGCTGGTCACTGTTTTTGGCAATGAAGCAACAGCCACTACCGGCATTTTGATAAAATCTTTCTAATTACTGTTTGTCAAACTTGTTTATTAGAAAAGCATCAATTTCTTTATCTAGTTGTGATGCGGAAATCTATCAGTATATTGAAAAGGACTGGAAAAATGCAACAGTCCTTTTACTTACTATCAATGAATTATTTAGTTACATCAGGAGCATTTCAACGCATCAAAAATTACGGGTCGAATATCAGCTTCCACACCAAGCATATCCATTGCTTTCTCTGCATTGATACCGGCTGCCAGCATCAGGTTTTTTACATAAAGCAACGTTGAATCTATCTTTTCTTCTGCTTTACCCTGAGCCAGTCCCTGAGCCATGCCCTGTTGTAAACCTTTCATAATGCCTC